>Ga0256405_10005452_pt1 | contig 21929 bp, 15 predicted proteins | sample RumenRJG_02DNA_FD_189096 | JGI IMG/M metagenome (GOLD analysis project Ga0256405, IMG submission 189096) | Bovine rumen microbial communities from Lethbridge, Alberta, Canada - RJG_02 | ecosystem: Host-associated > Mammals > Digestive system > Stomach > Rumen | place: Canada: Alberta... | reverse complement strand
GATGATCACGGCCAGACGCGCCTTACGGTTGAATTTACAGGTGAAGAAGACCTGAGAGGACAGATTTCTCAGCTGCTTGTAGAAAATGGTTTTACCATTCTGGAGATGAAGGAAGAAGAACAGTCCTTAGAGGAGGTATTCCTTGAACTTACTGCAGGTCCTGAAGCTTCTGATGATGAAACGGAAGATGATTCTTTGAATGAAACAGAAGATGATTCTAAAGATGATTCTGAGAATGATACAGAAGATGAAACGGAAGATGATTCTAAGAATGATTCTAAGGACGATTCTGAGGAATCCGTTCATACAGAGAAGGGAGATGAAAAGTAATGTTTGCTATTTTAAAGAAAGACTACTTCTCTCTCTTCAATAATGTTGTTGGATTTATCTTTATCGCAGTGAATATGGCCTTCTACGGGCTCTATTTTCTGGCCAATAACCTTCTCTCGGGTTCTCCTTCGATTTCAGCTACTTTGGGTGGTGTGCTCCTGATCATGCTGATTACGACACCACTTCTTACGATGAGAACCTTTACGGAAGAGCGGAAGAACAAAACGGATGTATTGCTTTTGACCTCTCCGGTATCTGTCAGCAGGATGATCATAGGCAAATATCTTGCCATGGTCCTGGCTTTTTCCATTAATACGGTACTGATTGCACTTTCCATCTTTTTCCTTCGTATTTTTGGGAAGGTATCTTTCAAAGAAAGTTTTGTTGCTTTGCTTGGATTCTGGCTCTTTGGATGTGTCTGCCTTGCCATTGGAACCTTTGTTTCTTCTCTTTTCGAGAGCCAGGTTCTTGCTGCAATCATAACTGAGGGAGTGCTTCTTCTTGCTTACATGATGTCAGCGATTACCGGGATGTCTAAAAGTGGTAATTTTGTAACCAAAATCCTTGGCTCTTTTGATATTCTGTCTCCTTATAACAACTTTGGAAATGGAATGATCTATCTGTCATCGGTGGTATATGATCTGTCTCTGGTTTTCCTGTTTCTCTTCTTAACGGCTGAAGTCATTCTTAAGAGAAGATGGACCATTAGCAGAAAGAAGATTCTTACATCTACCTTTAGTCTGACAGCAATTGTCCTCTGTTTTGCAATGGTTATTCTGGCAAATGTTGGAATCACGAAGATCCCTGAAGCTTATCAGACACTGGATCTGTCTTCGAATAAGTATTATTCCCTGACCAAGGCGACGAAGAAATATCTGAAGAATCTCGATTCTGATGTTACCATCTATTGCCTTTCTACCAAGGATAAGTGCGATGTTGCCGTTCGCCATACTTTATCTCTGTTTAATGCAAATAAACATATCTCTGTTCAGTATATTGATCCGGATCTGAATCCTACGTTTGCCAATAAGTATACGAAGGAGTCCTTAAGTGAAGGAAGCCTTATATTTGAGAATACAGATAATCAGAATACGGATACCTGCCCTTATTACATGTTGTATTCGAATTCGAATGATTCTTATACACTGTATTCTTATGCGCAGCAGTCAGGAGCTTCTTATGATAAGGTCTATGTTCAGACGGCAGATGGATATGATGCAGAAGGTCAGATACTGAGCAGACTGCAGAAGGTTAACAGCGCAGAGATTAAGAAGGTATATCAGCTTGCTGGTCACAGCGAGGTTGAATTAGGTAAGGCCGAGACGAATTATCTTAGCAAGAAGAATCTGACTCTTGAAACCCTGAATCTTCGTACAGATGCGATTCCGGATGATTGTTGTCTTCTGATTCTGAATGGACCTGTTTCGGATATCGGTACGGATGAGCTTGATCTTATTCGTGATTACTTAAAAAAAGGTGGTAAGATGCTTCTTACCATGAATCCAGACTCTATTACAAGTGCTGATGGTACACCGAATCTGAATGCATTCCTGACCGAGTATGGTCTGACTCCGACTGCGGGTATTGTTGAAGACCTCGATTCTTCCTACAGAAATAGTCAGAATAACTATTTCCTCTATCCGGATCTTACCAGTGCATCCAGCCTTACGGATGGTATTGCTACGAAGCCTTCAGTGCTTGTTCCTTATGCAATTGGCTTTCGTCTTCCTACAGATGACAATTCTACAGCGGTAAGTATTCTTAACACTTCTGATACAGTGAAAATTGCCTCTGTTGAAGATGCTACAGCTGCCTACAATAATAATGAGAATAGTGATGAGAGCAGTCCGGCAGATCTTGATACACAGGGAAGAGTATCTCTTGGTGCTGCGGTCTCTACGAATAATGATGGGAAGAATAATCTCGTGGTTCTGTCTTCCTGCTATATGTTCTTAGATAACGTAGAACAGATTGCTCCTGGTATGAACAGTGCTTTGTTTGGAAATATCGTTTCGAATAGTATCGTTTCATCAGATGATAGTGATGCTATTGTGGTGGCTCCCAAGCCTTATAATGCGACTGTTCTTCAGTTTACAGCACTTCAGGTTGGAGTCTTTGCGGTCGTTTGGATTGCACTCATTCCTCTTGCACTTCTTGTGTTTGGAATTACCATCTGGGTGGTTCGAAAGAGAAAATAAAGCTATAATATCTTCCAATCGGAAGAAAAGATTGAAAAACCAAAAAGGATGGGGAAGAATTATTCTTCCTCATCCTTATTTTTTAACTGATCCCGATTCCTTTTGGAGATCTTTATGTAAGTATTAATGACCCATAACATGATGGGAATGACGATGGTGGCAGCGATGGATCCGCCGAGAAGATGCATGGTATTTGGATCATCAATCAGTGCAAAGATGAAGGTTAAGACATATAAACCGACGAGAATGATAATTCCAAGCAGAGCAGTTATAGATCTTAATTTATACATGGTTTACCTCTTGTCTATGGTATTTTGTTAGAACGAAATAATTGTACTGTACTTTACGAAAACTTTTCAAGTCTGGATAGATATTTTATGCATGGAATGGTAAAATATTCATGTTCTGCCAAAGGCAGATAGTAGAAATAGAAGGGAAAGTAAAATTATGAGTTTACTTGAAGATTGGCGAAATGATGCCTATGACAGAGGAGAAGACCCTCAGAAATTAAAGGCTTTTTGGGATGCTTATTTCATTAAGGAGAGAGATCTCTATCAGGTCCTTCTGAAAGATCCTAAGAACGTTGTTACCGGTACTGTTGCTGAACTGGCTGAGAAGTATGGTCTTGATCTTATGACTATGGTTGGTTTCCTGGATGGTATCAATGATAGCCTGATTACTCCGAACCCTATTGAGACTATGGATGCTGATACCAAGGTCTCTCTTGGATTTGATGCAAAGAAGCTCTACATGAATATGGTAGATGCAGAAGCTGACTGGCTTTACAATCTCCCTGAATGGAATGATATCTTCACGGAAGACGAACGTAAGGAATTCTATCGTGAACAGAAGAATTCTAAGACCATTCGTAAGCCTAAGAAGATTGGCCGTAATGATCCTTGCCCTTGTGGTTCCGGAAGAAAGTATAAGCAGTGCCATGGTAAGCCTGGTGCAGAGCCTCTTGATCCAAAATATCTTGAGTTTTAATTTCTGATGATTACTGCAATATAATCTGATGTTAGATTCGATCTGATATACATTAGACAATGAAGATCCATCGCGTGATATGCGATGGATCTTTTTATGCTTTAAGTTTTTCAATTGTATCATAGAAGCTTGGATAGGAGATGGATACACATTCCGGATGATCAAGAGTGAGGTCAGAATCTGCGGCTAGTCCTGCAATTGCAAAGGACATGGCGATTCTATGATCCGCATGTGTTTTAATGAAGGCTCCGTGAAGGGAATTTCCTCCCCGGATGATCATGCCATCCTCTGTAGGTGAAATATCAGCTCCCATGAGGCTTAAGTTTTGACATACGGTATCAATACGATTGGATTCTTTCACTTTTAATTCTGCTGCATCCCTAATGATTGTTTTTCCACTGGCAAAAGCTGCAAGTACAGCAATAATGGGAATCTCGTCAATCAAAGTTGGAATAATATCACCTTCGATTACGGTTCCATGTAAGCTGGAAGAAGAAACAGTGAGATCTGCGACAGGCTCTCCGGAAACAAGCCTTTTGTTTGAAAATTCAATTTTCCCACCCATATCTTTGATGACGGTGATAATGCCGGCTCTTGTCGGATTTATGTTTACATTCCGTAAGGTAATTTCGGAGTTGGGGACGATCAGACCAGCTGCTAAAAAGTATGCAGCAGAGGAGATGTCACCGGGAACCTTTATTTCCTGTCCTGTCAGTGTGGGATTTGGTTTTATGCTTGCGGTTAACTGATTAGTGTGAATATCAGCGCCAAAGGCACGTAGCATCCTCTCTGTATGATCGCGGGAAAGAGCAGGCTCTGTTACCGATGTTTTGCCATCTGCGTAGAGCCCGGCAAGAAGAATACAGGATTTTACCTGTGCGGATGCGACGGGACTGTTGTAGTGAATACCATGAAGTGTGGAAGGGTTAATAATAAGAGGAGCACATCCGTTATTATATTCGGATTTAATATCTGCTCCCATCTGTGTCAAAGGATCCATAATTCTTTTCATCGGTCTGGATTGAATAGATTCGTCACCATTCAGTCTACTGGTGAAGTTTTGACCAGATAGAATTCCACTGATCAGTCGGGTAGTGGTTCCGGAATTTCCGACATCAAGGGTAGTTTCTGATTCTTTTAAACCGTGTAGTCCATTACCGTGAACTAATACAGTATCACTACCAAGGCTGTGATCAATCTCTACGCCCATTCTGCGAAAACATTCAATTGTACTTCTGCAGTCGGCTCCATCCAGAAACCCGGTGACTTCGGTTAATCCATTTGCTATCGCTCCAAACATTATGGAACGATGGGAGATGGATTTATCCCCAGGAATAGAAATCGTTCCTCTTAATGATGATAGAGGAGAAATTCTATTAGGAATTAATTTATTAGTTATAGGAATCTTGCTCATCTATGGCACGTCTTTCTGTCAGTCAAAGTGTGAATATATGGAAATCCATCTTATTTCTTCGTGTGAATGGTATAACCACGCTTGGTAAGGATTGCTAGAGCATCCTTCATTGCTGTGTCCTCATAGAATTCTATTCCAAGCACTCCCTGCTCGAATTCGCGGTTATGTAACACTCCGATATTTTTAATGCTGATTTGATTTAATGCTAAAATCAAGGAAATCATAGCAATTGCACCGGGTTCATCTTCAACATCCAGGTAGAATTCATAGGAGGGTGCGAGAGCACCTTTGGAACGAACGGGAAGGGAATCACGATAGTCTTTTGCATTCGAAAACAGAGTCATGAGTTCATCTGGATCGGAGTCTGATACGGCTTTTTCAAACTTGGCAAACTGAGCTTTGTAGAGATTCATCAGTTTTAGAATCTCATCGCGGTTAGACAGGCAGATGTTTTGCCACATGATCGGAGAAGAAGAAGATATTCTTGTAATATCACGAAAACCACCGGCTGCGATTGTTTTTAAGATCTCATCTTCATTGTCTTCAGCATTTACAAGATTCACCAGTGATGCAGAAATAAGGTGGGGAAGATGACTGATCGCTGCAGTAGAAAAATCATGTTCTTCAGGACTCAGTGTGATAGGTATTGGTCCGAGAGATTGGATGTAGTCCTTAAATCTAGATGTAATAGTGCTGTCTACATCGCTGTTTGTCGTTAAAACATAGTATGCATTCTCCAGGAGCTGAACTGAAGAGTATTCGAAACCGGTATGTTCTGAACCTGCCATTGGGTGACCACCGATAAAGCGGTCGGATAGTCCTAGTTCATTTACGGCTCTGTGGATGTCACCCTTGACACTGCCAACATCTGTGAGAATTGTATTAGCGCTTAAATAAGGCTTTAATTGTTTAATATAATCTATATTATATTTAACAGGAGAGCATAAGAAGATGATATCTGCTTTGGCAAGTTCATCGATTGATAAGAATTCATTGTTTGAGATGACTTGTTCTGCGAAGGCCTGCTGAATCGTTTCTATATGATTTGCATGCGCTATGATTTCAGTATCGGGATAGTATTTTTTAATTGCTCTGGCGATGGAACCACCGATTAATCCCAATCCTATGAAAGCTATTTTATTGAATTTAATCTCCATATATCTGTCCGTTCTATATTTATGAAAATGTCTGATCTAATTATAGTTGAGATTGGGTCATTATTCAGTAGAAATGTACTCTTCTCGCCTAAAAATAATTAAAATCATCCTAGCGGTTCTCTATTCTAAAGTCAACACATTAACGTAGAAAAGTGACCTCCCACAAACGCCCATATTACTTGACATATCAGTCTTGTGTGATAGAATTTTCAAGATAATTGTTTACTCAGGAGGAGATTACTATGGCTGAAGTTTATGATCATTCCGCCGTTGAAAGAAAATGGCGCAAGATCTGGGAAGAGAAGCCCGTCAATGTAAACGACGGTAAGAAGAAAAAGTACTACTGTCTGGATATGTTCCCATATCCTTCCGGAGCCGGCCTTCATGTAGGTCACTGGAGAGGATATGTTATTTCTGATGTTTGGAGCCGTTACAAGATGATGAACGGCTACTACATCATTCATCCTATGGGTTGGGATGCTTTTGGACTTCCTGCAGAGAATTATGCGATCAAGACCGGTCAGCATCCTTCTATTTCCACTGAAGCTAATATTAATAACTTCAGACGCCAGGTTAAGCAGATCGGAGCTATCTATGATTGGGACAGAGAAGTAAACACCACCGATCCTAACTTCTATAAGTGGACTCAGTGGATCTTCGTTCAGATGTTCAAGAAGGGACTTGCATATGAAAAGGAAATGCCCCTGAACTGGTGCCCCAGCTGTAAGGCGGTTCTTTCTAATGAAGAAGTAGTAGATGGCAAGTGTGAGCGTTGCCACAGCGAAGTAACCAAGAAGAACCTTCGTCAGTGGATGCTGAAGATCACCAAGTATGCAGATCGCCTCCTTGATGGCCTTGATGGCCTTGACTGGCCTGAAAAGGTTAAGAAGATGCAGACCGAATGGATCGGTAAGTCTACCGGTGCTGAGGTTGATTTCCATGTGGATGGAAGAGAAGATGTTCTGACAGTTTATACAACCCGTCCTGACACACTCTATGGTGCAACCTTCCTTGTAATTGCTCCTGAGCATACGCTTGCGAAGTCTCTTGCAACCGAGGATAAGGCTTCTGATGTAGAGAACTATATTAAGGAAGCACTGAATAAGTCTAATGTTGATCGTATGCAGGCGAAGGAAAAGACCGGCGTATTTACCGGATCTTATGCTGTAAATCCTCTGAACGGTGCCAAGGTTCCCATCTGGATCTCTGATTATGTTCTTGGTGATTATGGTACTGGCGCAATCATGTGCGTACCTGCACATGATGATCGTGACTTCGCTTTCGCTCGTAAGTTTGATCTTCCTATTATTCCTGTTATTGCTCCGGAAGGAGTAGAACTCGATGGCAAGACCATGGAAGAGGCATACACTGCAGCTTCTGGTGTGATGATCAATTCCGGTGAGTGGAACGGACTTCGCTCTGAGGACCTGAAGAAGGATGCTCCTGACTATATTGAGAAAAAGGGCTGGGGACGTAAGAAGATCAACTACAAGCTTCGTGACTGGGTATTCTCTCGTCAGAGATACTGGGGTGAACCTATCCCCATCATTCATTGCCCGGATTGTGGTGCAGTCCCTGTTCCTGAGGATCAGCTTCCGGTTGTTCTTCCTAAGGTTGAGTCCTATCAGCCGACAGACAATGGTGAATCTCCTCTTGCTGCAATGGATGATTGGGTAAATACCACTTGTCCTTGCTGTGGAAAGCCCGCAAAGCGCGAGACCAATACCATGCCTCAGTGGGCTGGATCTTCCTGGTATTTCTTACGTTATGTAGATCCCCATAACAATGACGCTATGGTAGACAGAGAGATTGCAGACAGAGACCTTCCTGTAGATATGTACATTGGTGGTGTAGAGCATGCTGTTCTTCATCTGCTCTATGCTCGTTTCTATACAAAGTTCCTGCATGATATCGGAGTGGTTGATTTCGATGAGCCTTTCCAGAAACTCTTCAACCAGGGCATGATTCTTGGACCTCAGGGTATCAAGATGTCTAAGTCTCTTGGCAATGTTATCTCTCCGGATGACATGATTGAAAAGTACGGTTGTGATGCTCTTCGTATGTATGAGCTCTTTATCGGACCTCCCACCCAGGATGCTGCATGGGATGATCGTGGTATCGATGGTGTAAGACGTTTCCTGACCAAGGTCTGGAACCTGGTTGTTGATAATATCGATAAGGATTTTGCTGAGACAGCAGAACTTATTAAGATTCGTAACCGTATGGTATACGATATCAGCAGTCGTCTTACCAACTTCAACCTGAATACCGTTGTTTCCGGATTCATGGAATATACCAATACACTGACGAATTACGCCAAGGGAAATGGTGGTGTCGATAAGGCAACGCTTGAGACCCTGTCGATTCTCCTTGCACCTTTTGCACCCCATATTGCTGAGGAACTGTATTCTAAGTTTGGCCATGAGACTTCTGTATTCGATGCGGGCTGGCCTACTTATGACGAGAAGGCAATGGAAGATGATGAAATCGAAGTTGTCGTTCAGGTCAATGGCAAGATGAAGGGTAAGATCAGTGTCGCTAAGGATATTGCTCAGGCTGATGCAATTGCGACAGCAAAAGAGATGCTTGGTGATAAGCTGACCGGTAATATTGTTAAGGAAATCTACGTTCCAGGACGTATCGTTAACATTGTTGCGAAATAAACTGATTGAATGTGTAACTTCAGCCTCATACTGTATGGTATGGGGCTGATTCATCATTAAAGTTCTGGTATTTCTTATACTGAAAATGGGAACAGGGAATTTTTGAGAGGAAAGAGATTATGGCTAAAATTCAGATGACAACTCCGTTAGTTGAGATGGACGGAGATGAAATGACCCGAATTCTATGGAAGATGATCAAAGAGGATCTGATTCTTCCTTATGTTGATTTGAAGACTGAGTATTATGATCTTGGTCTGGAGCACAGAAATGAGACCAATGACCAGGTTACGATTGATTCTGCAGAAGCCACGAAGAAGTACGGCGTTGCAGTTAAGTGCGCAACGATTACTCCAAATGCTGCCCGCATGACAGAGTACAATCTGAAGGAAATGTGGAAGAGTCCGAATGGTACGATTCGTGCTATCTTAGATGGTACCGTATTTCGCGCACCCATCATCGTAAAAGGAATTGAACCGAATGTTCGCAGCTGGAAGAAGCCGATTACGATTGCTCGTCACGCATATGGCGATGTATATAAAGCTTCTGAGATGAAGATTCCTGGACCTGGTAAGGTAGAACTGGTTTATACCGCTTGTGATGGCAAGGAAGAGAGAGTTCTTGTGCATGACTTTAAGTCGGCCGGCGTCGTTCAGGGCCAGTATAATCTCGAACCTTCGATTCGCTCTTTTGCAAAATCCTGTTTTGAATTCGCCCTGGATACCAAGCAGGATCTCTGGTTTGCCAGCAAGGATACGATCTCCAAGAAATATGATCATACCTTCAAGGATATCTTCCAGGAGGAGTATGACAAGAACTACAAGCAGGCCTTTCTTGATGCAGGGATTGAATATTTCTATACCTTGATCGATGATGCCGTTGCTCGTGTAATGAAGTCTGAAGGCGGATTCATCTGGGCTTGTAAGAACTATGATGGTGATGTTATGTCAGATATGCTGAGTTCCGCAATGGGTTCTCTTGCAATGATGACTTCCGTCCTCGTTTCTCCTCATGGTTATTTTGAGTATGAAGCAGCGCATGGTACTGTTCAGAGACATTACTATAAGTATCTGAAAGGTGAAGAAACCTCAACCAACTCCGTAGCTACCATCTTTGCATGGACGGGTGCCCTCCGTAAGAGAGGTGAACTGGATCAGCTTCCGGAACTCGTTGATTTCGCTAACCGCCTTGAAAAAGCAACTATTGACACAATCGAAAGTGGAAAGATGACTGGAGATCTCGCTCTGATCACCTCCCTTCCGAATCCTAAGAAATTAAATTCTGAAGAGTTTATCCTGGCAATCAAGGAAACTCTTGATATGGAGGCATAAAATTTGGCTACCGTACTTTCCTGTTCTGATCTCTCGAAAGCATTCGGATCCGATCTGATTTTTGAAAACGTTTCTTTTCAGTTAGAGGAACATGAGCACTTAGGTATTCTTGGTGCGAATGGTGTTGGTAAATCCACCCTGCTGAAAACAATTGTGGGCCAATTGACTCCGGACACTGGTAGTGTTACCAGGGCGTCCGGTGCCAGCATTGGTTATCTTGCCCAGTATCAGGAGAATTCCGTTGAAGGCACGATCTATGAGATCGTGCTTTCCGCGCGTAATGACCTGCTTCTTGCTGAGGCAGAACTTCGCTCTATGGAAGAATCTATGGAGAGATTATCAGGGGATGAGCTGACACAGTTGATCGATAATTATCATAAGAAGAGTGAAGCTTTTGAATCTAAAGGCGGATTGGTTTTCCGTTCTGAAGCAGCTGGAGTTTTGAAAGGTCTTGGTTTCTCGGAAGAGGAATTCGAAAAGACTTTCCAGACCTTATCTGGTGGACAGAAGACACGTGTGAATCTTGGTCGTCTTCTGGTGCAGAAACCTGACATACTCATTCTTGATGAGCCGATCAACCATCTGGATCTTTCCAGTATCGAGTGGTTGGAAGGCTTTTTGGCAAACTATTCCGGTGCTGTCATTATCGTTGCCCACGATCGCTATTTCCTAAATCGTACGATCGATCATGCACTGGATCTGTCTCGCCATGAAGCAAAGATGTATAAGGGAAACTATAAGGCCTATATCGAGCAGAGAGACCGATATCTTCTTACACGTGAGCGTGAATATGAGAAACAGCAGGCAGAAATCGAGCATCAGGAAGCTGTCATCAAGAAACTGAAGCAGTTTAATCGTGAGAAATCGATAAAGCGTGCGGAATCCCGTGAAAAGATGCTTGCGAAGATTGAACGCGTGGAACGACCGGAACGGGAACAGACTGGAATGAACCTCGTTCTTGAACCGGATCAGCGTAGTGGAAATGATGTTCTTGAAGTTAAGGGACTATCCATGCGTTTTGATGATGATCCTTTTCTCTATCGTAATATCTCCTTCCTTATCCACCGACAGGAGAGAGTTGCTATTATCGGAGATAATGGTACTGGTAAAACGACTACCTTAAAGATCATAAATGGTCTGTTAAAACCGGTAGAAGGCAGCGTGAGAATCGGTACGAATGTCAGCATAGGTTATTACGACCAGGAACAGCAGAATCTTGATGAATCGAATACCTTGTTTGCTGAGTTACAGAATGCGTATCCTAATCTCGATAATACGAAGGTGCGTTCCGTTCTGGCTGCTTTCCGCTTTACTGGGGATGATGCGATGAAACGCATCTCTGAATTGTCCGGTGGTGAGAGAGGAAGAGTATCCCTTGCAAAATTAATGCTTTCCGGAGCTAATCTTCTGATTCTCGATGAGCCGACCAACCATCTGGATATGGATTCCAAAGAGATATTAGAGAATGCACTGAATTCCTTTACCGGAACGGTTCTCTATGTTTCTCATGATCGTTATTTTATTAATCAGACAGCAACGAGAATTCTGGATCTGACCCAGGCAGGACTCGTAGAGTACCTTGGGAATTACGATTATTATCTGGAGAAGAAGGCACAGTTTGAAGAGGCTGGTCTTCTGAATTCTGGAGTGAATCCGAATTCTTCCAAAGATATTTCTTCTAACAATGAAACAGTTGCTGCCTCTGATTCAAAGTCGGATTACAGATTACAGAAGCAGGAGAAAGCGGCCAGAAGAAAGATCGAACTTGCTCTTGCAAAAGCGGAAGAATGTATTTCGAAACTGGAAAAGGAGAAAGAGGAGATCGAAAGACAGTTTTCAGATCCCGAAACTGCTAAGAATTCTGCAAAGTTAAACGAATTATCCGCAAAACTCGAAGAGATTAATCTCGAACTTACAAAACAATATGATGAGTGGGAACGCTTATCCACAGAATTAGAAGATTGATTGCTCTAATACTTTGATAATAAATTGACAATCTTTGCGCGAAAATCTACAATAAAGAGCAGAAAATTTGTGTGTGGATTTTATATATGCTTTGTTAGGAGTAGAGGATGCAAAATGGTATTTCTTCAGCGGTTATTCGTAGAATGCCGCGCTATTATCGTTACCTCGAAGAATTACTTGATAATGGTGTAGACCGCATATCTTCCGGCGATTTGTCGAAGAGTATGCATATAACAGCTTCTCAGATTCGTCAGGATCTCAATAATTTTGGAGGATTTGGTCAGCAGGGGTATGGCTATAATGTCAAATACCTGCATGATGAGATTGGCAAAATCCTTGGACTGGACCAGAGACATAATATCATCGTGATTGGTGTTGGTAATCTTGGCCAGGCAATCTCTAACTATGTGAATTTTGATCCTCTTGGATTTCACATGATAGGGTTATTTGATGTTAATCCTGCCCTGAAGGGAAAAGAGATTCGTGATATCCCAATCCGTATGATAGATGAACTTCCGGAATTCCTGGAGAATCATCAGGTAGATATTGCAGCGCTTACTCTTCCCAAGGAGAAGGCAAAAGAAGCTGCAGATCTTGTGTTGTCTTTTGGTGTTAAGGCAATCTGGAATTTTGCGCTGGTAGATCTTGATGTTCCTGATGATGTTGTTGTCGAGAATGTACATCTGTCTGACAGCCTGATGAGACTTTCTTATGATATTTCGCGTAAAAATCCGAAAGAGGATTCATAATGGATGAAAATGCTTTTAAAACGGCACTTTCAACGACTCAAATCCCGGTGCTTGTTCTGGATCAGAAATGGCACCGGCTTTTTGCTATCAGTGGTAAGCCAAAAGAAGTCGCTGAATGTGAGAAAAAATTAAGAGACCTCTTAGCACTTCAAGGTAAGGTTAATACTGACCTTAAGAATCTGAAGAAGCTGAAGGCGCAGCTTATGCAGGACATTATGGAGAATATGGGGGATGATAATACCCCAAAAACTCCTGAAGTTCAGAAAAAAATGGATGAGGACAAGCGCCTGATCGATGAAGCAAATCACAAGACGGAAGAGCTGGAGGATCAGCTCTTAGATCTTCCTGCTGAAATTAAAAAGATCAATAATGAACTCATGCTTCTCACTATGTCCTTCTGCTACTCCAAACTCCGTACCAACCAGGATGAAGTGAATGAAATTTCGGACTGGATTGATCGCTTTCGTGTGGAACTGAAGAAGAATATCATCCGGAAACAGAATCGTGAGATCAATAATCGTGAAATATATGCATATATGCACGATATATTTGGCAAAGATGTAATTAATCTTTTTGATATGCGCTTTGATGAGATCGAAGCGCAGGAGAAGAAGGAGAGAGAACTCGAAGCCGAGAAGAAAAAGTCGGAAGGGACTACAGATTAAGGCCTGGAAAGGAATCGTTTTATGGAACTTGTCTTGCGTGCAAGTGAAATGAAAGAGATTGATCAAAATACTTCAGATAAATTCGGCCTGGATGCCGCAATCCTTATGGAGAGAGCTGCTCTACAGATGGCTGATATCATCGAAGAGCGTTTCCCTAAGGATTTGTCCGTGGGAATTCTCTGTGGACCGGGGAATAATGGTGCAGATGGTGTCTGCCTTGCCCGGATTCTTTTTCTGCGCAAACATTCTGTCAGATTCTATGTCTCCGCCAGGTTAGATTCCCGCAGCGATCTGATGCAGAAGCAGATTGAGATAGCAGGAAAGTATGGTCTCCTTCCTGAGAAAGCTGTTTTGAATCTTTCGTCTTCCAGGATCCTTGTGGATGCCCTCTTTGGAATTGGTCAGAATCGTCCTCTGGAAGGGCAGTACCTGCTGGACTATCAGGCACTTTCGGATTTTGCAGGAATTCGAATTGCCTGTGATATCCCGACAGGAGTTGATGCTGACACCGGTCAGCTTTTGGGCTTCTGTATTCCTCAGGATATGACGATTACTTTTGCCTATCGTAAGATGGGACAGTTACTCTATCCCGGGCGCTCTATCTGTGGTGGACTTCTTGTCGCAGATGTTGGAATCTATGAAGATGAGTCGATTCAAAGGAAGGTGAGATGCTCTCTTTTAGAGGAGTCCGATCTCCCGGGTCTTCTTCCGAAACGTAGAGCAGACTCGAATAAAGGAACTTACGGGAAAGTGCTCGATATCGCAGGCTCGGGGACAATCTCTGGAGCTGCAGTCTTAAGTGCAAAGGCTGCGTTGAGAGTTGGAGCAGGTTATGTCCGTCTATATAGTGATGAGAGGAACCGGAATATACTTGCAACATCCTTTCCTGAAGCAATTATTCATGGTTATAGAGCAGAAGAGGTGGATTATTCTGTACTCACCAATCTGATACAGGATGCGGATGCGATCCTGATCGGTCCTGGTATCGGCACGGACAAAACTGCATATTCCATTCTGGAGCACGTATGTAAGTATGCCAAAGACACACCTCTTGTGATTGATGCAGATGGTCTCAATATTCTCTCGGAACATGAGGAATTATTAGATAATCTTCCAGTGAATACGGTACTTACTCCGCATATGGGAGAACTGTCCCGCCTTATGAAACTGTCGATCCCTGAGATCAAGGCACATGCTGTGGAATATGCTCTACATTTCTCGAAGAAATATAAGACCGTTCTGGTGATGAAGGATGCGACAAGCTTGATCTGTGGGCAAAGCGGGAATGTTCTCGTGAATACCTATGGCAATTCAGGTATGGCAACAGCCGGCAGTGGAGATGTTCTGGCGGGAATCATCAGTGGGCTCATGGCTCAAGGCCAGGATCCCATGAATGCAGCTTCCTTAGGAGTTCTTCTGCATGCTTTATCTGGCGATATGGCTGCCAGAAAGAAGAGCGAATATGCAATTCTTGCATCTGATATTCTTGACGGAATGACCGATGTGTTATTAAATATTGAGAAGTGAATTTAACAGTTCTAAGGAGAATGAACTTACTATGGAATATAACCGCGTATGGGCTGAAATTGATTTGGATGCAATCCATCATAATCTGGAGGCTATGCATGAGAATCTGAAGCCCGATACGAAGATTTGTGCAGTCATCAAAACAGATGCCTATGGACATGGCGCTCTTGAGATTGCCAGAAGTCTGGAGGAGATTGATTATGTTGCCGGGTATGCTACGGCAACTGTAGATGAGGCGATGGAACTTCGTGAGAACGGGGTCCGTAAGCCGATTCTGGTTCTTGGATATACCTTTGAAGATTCATATGAGGACATGGTACGCTTTGACATTCGTCCGACGATTTTCCGTCTGGACATGGCCAAGGCTTTTTCTGATGCAGCATGTCGCCTTGGGAAAAAGGCACCGGTTCACATCAAGATTGATACCGGTATGAGTCGCATTGGCTTTCAGGTGGAGAAGGCTTCCGTTGAAGAGATCCTTGAAATCTTCAAACTTGATAATCTGGTACCGGAGGGGATCTTTACCCATTTTGCCAGATCTGATGAATCCGATAAAACTTCAGCAAGAGAGCAGTATGAACTCTTCCGCCAGATGATCCATGCACTCGAGGAGCGTGGCCTTAGCTTCCAGATTCATCATTGTGCCAATTCTGCAGCCATTCTTGAACTTCCGGAAACGGATCTTGAGATGGTCCGTGCCGGCATTACGCTCTATGGACTCTGGCCGTCTGAGGAGATGGATCATTCCTTCCCCTTAGAACCCGCTCTGTCTCTTCATTCCAGAATCGTTCATATTAAGACTCTGCCGGCTGGTAGAAGTGTGTCCTATGGTGGTACTTTTGTGACAACAGAAGATACGCTTGTGGCTACGATCCCGGTTGGATATGGTGATGGTTATCCCAGAGGACTTTCTTCTAAGGGCTATGTCCTTATCCACGGACAGAAGGCGCCTATTCTTGGCCGTGTCTGCATGGATCAGATGATGGTCGATATTACAGGCATCGATGGAGTGAAGATCCTAGATCCCGTAACCCTGATCGGTAGAGATATGGATCGTGAGATTAGCATGGAAGAGTTAGGCGAGTTGTCTGGACGCTTTAATTATGAATTTGCCTGTGATCTGGGCAATCGTATTCCCAGAATCTATTTCAGGAATGGGCAGGAAGTAGCACGAAAGCACTACTTTGATTAAGGAGCATTATGAATTCAGACATTATTACATTTCTAATTCTATTAGGGCTTCTGGTGCTTTTGTTCCTGACCTGGTCTGTTTCTGCATTTAGGGCATCTGTTCTGAATCTCTCTGACAGTGAACGTAAAAGTTTTGATGAGAAATATAAAGCCAGGAAGAAGAACCTGCATCGATATCACGACAACAGTGCTCTTATGGATCGTACATACGAATTTCTGTCTCTCTTTTTTGGCTTTTCCTTTGAGATTCTAATCTGTTTCCTTTTGTACAGACTGGATTCTAAGCTGGTAAATGCACCTGGACTGGTTCTCTTATGTGTATTTATTGGCCTTATACTGTTTTGCCTTCTTGGAGTTTATATTCCCTACTATATCTACTCTACAATTCCATCTCGTCGAATCTATTTCTTCCTTGGGGTATTCCATCTGGAAGAAGTTGTTTTTCGCCCTTTGATCTATCTCATGTCAAAAGTCGCACATCTGATTTCCCGTCCTTATGCGAAGAAGGGCAGTAATCCGGATGATGTTACCGAAGAAGAGATTCTTACCATGGTTAACGAGGGCTCCGAACAGGGCAATATTCTGTCTTCGGAAGCAGAGATGGTTCAGAATGTTCTCGAACTTGACAATAAGGATGTAAAAGATATTATGGTTCATCGCAATGAGATTGAAGCGATGGATGGTAATCTTACGGTTCGGGAAGCGATTCAGTTTTTTCAGGAAAATCATTATTCGAGAATCCCTGTTTATTCAGAGAATCTTGATCATATTCTCGGTATCATTCACATCAAGGATGTTCTGCAGTATGCTACCAGACCGGATATGGCAGAGCAGAAGATCTGTAATGTAAAGGATCTGATTCGTCCTGCGGAAACCGTTCCGGAAACGCATGGGGTACATACCCTGTTTTCTACCATGCAGCTTGAGAAAACACATATGGCGATTGTTGTCGATGAATATGGGCAGACCTGTGGTCTTGTATCCATGGAAGATATCATTGAGGAAATTGTTGGTAATATCCAGGATGAGCATGATGAGGAAGAGGATGCAGTTATTGAAGTGCGTCATGATGAGTTCCGTATGGATGGACGAACCAGTCTTGACGAAGTATCGGAAACCTTATCCTGCGATTTTCATTCGCCGGAATTTGAAACTCTGAATGGCTATCTTACAGATGCCATAGGTCGTGTTCCGTCTGAGCACGAACATTTCGTTGTAGAACGTAAGGGCTTCCGATTTGAAGTATTAGATGTAACGGATCGCTTAATCCGGGAAGTCTGTGTAACGCGACTTTCCAAGGAGCCTGAGCCTGGAGGAGATTCTTTGGATTCTTGAACTCTACAATCGGAAATGCTAAAGTTTATATATCAAGTTAAGAAAGGTATTTAGTAACATGTCAGGACATTCAAAATTCGCAAATATTAAGGCAAAGAAGGAAAAGAACGATTCCGCAAAGGGTAAAGCATTTACCATGATCGGTCGTCTGATTGCTGTCGCAGTTAAGGAAGGCGGCGCAGACCCTGCAAATAATGCAAAGCTTCGTGATGTTATTTCTAAGGCAAAGGCAGCAAATATGCCTAACGATACCATTGAACGTGGTATTAAGAAGGCTGCCGGCGATGCGCAGAGCGTAAACTATGAGACCTGTGTATATGAAGGCTATGGCCCTAGTGGTACTGCAATCATCGTTGAAACTCTTACCGATAACCGTAACCGTACCGCTAGTAACGTTAAGGCTTGCTTCACTAAGGGCCATGGTAACGTAGGTGCTCAGGGTTGCGTATCCTTCATGTTCGATAAGAAGGGACAGATTCTGATCTCCAAGGAAGACTGCGATATGGACGCTGATGAGCTTATGATGGAAGCTCTTGATGCAGGCGCTGATGACTTCAATGAAGATGAAGATGGATTTGAAGTTCTGACTGCTCCTGAGAATTTTTCCGCTGTTCGTGAAGCCCTTGAAGCAAAGGGAATTGTTATCGCTGAAGCGGAAGTTAAAATGATCCCTCAGAACACCGTTTCTCTTTCTGATCCCGAAGATATTAAGTGCATAAGACGTATTCTTGATCTTCTCGATGAAGATGACGATGTTCAGGATGTATATACTAACTGGGAAGAAGCTGACGAGGAATAATCACCTCTAAAGGGGAGATCGGACATGAAGAAGATTCTGTTTGCTGCAAGTGAATGCGTACCTTTTGTTAAGACCGGTGGTCTTGCAGATGTTGTGGGTGCACTGCCGAAGGAATTTGATCCTTCAATCTGGGATGTACGTGTTGTATTACCGGATTATACCTGCATTCCACCTCAGTACAGGGACAAGTTTGAGTATGTAACTCATTTCAATCTGACTTGTGGCCCTTTCATCGGAGACAAGTATGTTGGGGTAATGCAGTATAAGTTGGATGGAATTACTTATTATTTCATCGACAATCTGGATTATTTCGAGTGTTTCTACCCCTATAGTGAGACCAGACGTGATATGGAACGCTTTACATTTTTTGATAAAGCGGTTTTGTCCATGTTACCGGTTATCGGTTTCCAGCCGGAATTGATTCATTGTCATGATTGGCAGACAGGCCTGATTCCTGTATATCTGAAAACTGAGTTTCAGGGTAATCCATTCTTCTGGGGAATGAAGACGATTATGACCATTCATAATCTGAAATTCCAGGGAGTCTGGGATGTGAAAACCTTGCAGGGACTTTCGGGTCTTCCGATGAATCTCTTTACTCCGGACAAGCTGGAATTTAATAAAGCTGGTAATATGCTTAAGGGTGGTCTGGTTTACGCGGATTACATCACAACTGTGTCTGACTCCTATGCAGAGGAAATCCAGACACCTTACTATGGTGAAGGGCTCGATGGACTTCTTTCTGCAAGGCATTACGATATGCAGGGTATTATCAATGGTATTGATTACAAGATGTACGACCCTGCAACAGATAAGAGCATCTATAAGAACTATAGTGCGAAGGACTTCAGAAGAAATAAGAAGGTCAATAAGACCAGACTTCAGGAAGAGCTTGGCCTTACGGTCGATCCTAAGAAGTATATGATCGGTCTGATTTCGCGTCTCACTGACCAGAAAGGCCTTGATCTTGTAAATTACTGCATCGAAGGTATTGCTGATGAGAATACCCAGCTGGTAGTGATTGGTACCGGTGAATCACAGTATGAGAATATGTTCCGTCATTATGCATGGAAGTACCCTGACAGGATTTCTGCAAATATCTGTTATTCGGAAGGCTTGGCGCATAAGCTCTACGCAGCCGCAGATGCTTTCCTGATGCCTTCGAGATTCGAGCCCTGTGGTCTTACTCAGCTGATTTCTTTCCGTTATGGTACGGTACCGATTGTTCGTGAGACTGGTGGTCTGAAGGATACAGTTACACCATTTAACGAATATGAGCATAAGGGAGATGGTTTCTCCTTTGCAAACTACAATGGAGATGAACTTCTGAATGCTGTTAATTATTCCAAGTTTGTTTTCTTCGATAAAAAAACGGATTGGAATCATATGGTTGACAGAGGTATGGCAAAGGATTATTCCTGGGCTCATTCAAAAGCCAAATACGAAGAACTGTATCATTATCTGATCGGATGATTTTTTACACGGCATTTCCTATGGAAATGCCGTGTTTTTTCATGACATGGACATCTAGATATGGTAATATTAAAAAGTTAAAAACCCAAAATATTGCATGCTGTAAGATGAATTTAGAAATGGATATTTGAATGGCGTCAGGAAGTCGTAAAACGTCAAAAACGAATAATACACAGAAGAAGCCGAACACTGGTAAAAAGTCAAAGTCTAAAAAAGTAGTGGAAGAGGATTATGGGGAGCTACCCGTTTTTACTCAGGATTTGATCCTGTTTGCAGTCCTTGCAGTGATGGTTTTTCTTTTCCTTGGTAATCTGGGTTTTGGTGGACTTGTGGGATCCTATATCTCGGGATTTCTCTTTGGTTTATTTGGAACCATGAACTATTTCCTGCCGATTCTGCTTGGACTTGGTTCTTTCTTCTGGTTTTCGAATAGAGACAATGCATTCGCAAAAAGAAAATTGATCTATGCTGGTATCTTTTATGTCTTCTTTGCTGTTCTTATAGAACTATTCATGCATAAGTCCGATTATGTAGGACCGGTGAAGGGGTATTTTCTCAGTATGGAGAGCCACCTGGGCGGTGGATTCTTCGGAGCACTCTTTGCTGAGATTTTCGTCACAGCCTTCGGAATGGCCTTCGGTGTCATCTTAGATATCATAATCCTTATTGTGATGCTGATCCTGATTACTGAGAAGTCCGGAATCGAAAAATTCCTTGAAAAGAGGAAGATCTATAAGGCTAAGAAAGCAGCCAGAGAAGAACGCAGACAACAGGAACTTGATGAGGCACCGCTTGAAATCATTGACGCTTCTTCCGATGTACGTATGAGACGTAGAACCGGAAACTATGAGCGGGAACCTCAGTCGAATATTCATAATGGCAGACGTGTAAGACAGGTTCGAGAGCAGGTGTTAAATACAGATCCAAATGCAGATCGGTCTGAACGTCGTGCCAGTGGAGTAACTCTGAATACCAAGATCGAACCCAGAGTGAATGATATCAATCATATGTCCGATGAGATCTCTGAAATCACGGCACAGAGTCTTATGCATATGCAGGATCAGCCAGTGAGCGATGTGGATGTCATTGATCTCAAAGCAGAGGAATACCAGAAAGAAGCTACTCCGGTTAGTCCTTTTGATCCCTTCCATCATGAGGCGGCGGCAATCCCTGCGGAAGAAGTTCTTACACCGCAGATGAATGAGGCCGCTCCTGTGACGGAAGAAGAGCCTCCGGTTCTTGAGCCTCAGAATATTACCGAAGTTCGTGTTCATGATGTAACATCGGATAATCCGTTTCCAAATGCATTTTCATCGAATCAGACAGTCACTCCAAATAGTGCAGACACAGAGAAAGCCCCTGTTCATCATGAATATGTCTTCCCTCCGGTGGACCTTCTTCGTAAGGGCAAGAATTCTTCAGGAAGTGGCAGTAGCATCTACAGGCAGACTGCAGAGCGCCTGAAGAACACACTGAACAATTTCGGTATCTCCATTGACGGTGATATCTCTTATGTGAATGGTCCGACAGTAACCCGATATGAATTCAAACCTTCTGTTGGTGTGAAGGTTTCCCGTATCGTGAATCTGACAGATGATATTAAGATGAACCTGGCAGCTACAGATATTCGAATTGAAGCACCGGTTCCCGGTCGTGATGTCGTCGGTATCGAAGTCCCCAATAAGGAAACAGAGATGGTTGCATTCCGAGATCTTGTAGAATCGAATGAATTTCGAACTGCAAAATCCAGAATTGCCTTTGCAGTTGGTAAGGATATCGGTGGACAGGTTATTATCTCTGATATTGCAAAGATGCCTCACCTTCTGATAGCCGGTGCAACCGGTTCCGGTAAGTCGGTTTGTATTAATACCATTATCATGAGTATCCTCTACCACGCGAAGCCGGAAGAGGTAAAATTCATCATGATCGATCCCAAGGTTGTAGAGCTTTCGGTTTATAACGGAATTCCTCATCTTCTGGTACCTGTTGTTACAGATCCAAAGAGGGCTTCCGCAGCGCTTCAGTGGGCTGTTGCAGAGATGACCGATCGTTATAAGAAGTTTGCGGATACTGGTGTTCGTGATATGAAGGGCTATAACGACAAGATTCATGATGGTAAGATGAAGATCATGAATAATGGTGAAGAGA
>Ga0256405_10005449_pt1 | contig 21933 bp, 20 predicted proteins | sample RumenRJG_02DNA_FD_189096 | JGI IMG/M metagenome (GOLD analysis project Ga0256405, IMG submission 189096) | Bovine rumen microbial communities from Lethbridge, Alberta, Canada - RJG_02 | ecosystem: Host-associated > Mammals > Digestive system > Stomach > Rumen | place: Canada: Alberta... | reverse complement strand
CAGCAGGTAGATGGGTCACCGCACCGCGCGCAATCATGCTAGGCGGGTTCTGGCTATAGTCAAGCCCGCCAAGACGCATAGCAAATTATCGGTGCAGGTAGACGGCTTGTCATGTTTTGCCCAAAACCAAGAACGATGCGCCTTCAGAAGATTGCCTTACCAAACCGCCGAAAAACTGGTACAAACCGCGCCTGCAGCACCTCTTTTGGTGCCTGCGACGCTGACTGTAGTGGATGTTCCCTCTCAGGCACTGATCGCGCGCCATATACTGTGTATGATCGACATCGCACGCAAGGAGGCAGGCCATGCCGCTCTCACTCATTCGCCAAGACATCACCAGGCTTTCGGTCGACGCCATCGTCAACGCCGCCAACGAGGGGCTGCGGGCCGGTGGCGGCGTGTGCGGGGCCATCTTTGCCTCCGCGGGCCACGACGAGCTGCAGCGAGCCTGCGACGAGATAGGCCACGTGGACACGGGCGCCGCCGTCGCCACGCCGGGCTTTGCCCTCCCCGCCCGCCACATCATCCACACCGCTGGCCCCGTCTGGCACGGTGGCACGCATGGCGAGCGCGAGCTTCTCGCCAGCTGCTACCGCTCGTCGCTCGCCCTCGCCTGCGAGCTGGGCGACACCTCCATCGCCTTCCCGCTCATCTCGTCGGGCATCTATGGCTACCCGCCCGCCGAGGCGCTGGCGGTCGCCGTCGCCGAGATACGCTCCTTCCTCGTCGACCACCCCGACCTCGAGGTGACGCTCTGCCTCTTTGACCGGAAGGCCACCACCCTCACGCAGGGGCTCTTTGGCGCCATCGAGAGCTACGTCGACGACGTTTACGTCGACTCGCGCCCCTACGGACGCAAGCGCGTGTCGGAGGCCTACGCCAAGCACGACGGCTATGCCGACGCCCTGCATGAGGGCAGCGTCAGCGACTGGAGCTTCGACTACGCTGCCAGCGCGCCTACGACGCCTCCGGCCGGCTCCCATGCGGCGGCACCCTCGGCAGCCCCCATGGCGTATGGCTCGCCAGAACCCTCGTCACCTGCACAAAAAGCGAAAAAGCACTGGTGGCAGAGAAAGAAGGACGAGGAGGAGACCCCGACCTCGGCGTCAAAGCCCATGGCCGCCCAAAGCGCAAAGACGCTCGACGAAGCCCTCGCCCACCTCGACGCACCCTTCTCGCAGACGCTGCTCGCCATGATCGACGAGCGCGGGCTCACCGACGCGCAGGTCTACGCGCGCGCCAACCTCTCGCGGCAGTACTTCTCCAAGCTGCGCAGCGGCAAGGTCAACCCCAGCAAGCGCGTCGTGCTCGCGCTGGCCGTCGCGCTCGAGCTCCCCCTGGACGAGACGCGCATGCTCCTCGAGCGTGCGGGGCACGCCCTCACGCACGCGAGCAAGTTCGATGTCATCGTCGAGTGGTTCATCATGAACGGCAGATTCGACATCTTCGAGATTAACGAAGCGCTTTTCACCTTTGACCAGCAGCTTCTTGGAGCCAGCTGACGCATGCTGACGATGTCCCCTCGCAGTTGACCTCTGCTGCCCCCGCAGCTGCGAAACTCCTAGTCGTCAAGAGGAAGCGCCGACAGGCGCCAGGCGACAAAGGAGGACGCCATGAAGAAGGACCTGACCGAGCTCGTGTTTGTCATCGACCGCAGCGGATCGATGGGAGGGCTGGAGAGCGACACCATCGGCGGGGTCAACGCGACGCTCGCCAAGAACCGCGCGGTGGAGGGAGAGGCAAACGTCACCACGATCCTCTTCGACCACCACATCGAGTACCTGCACGACCACGTCAACCTGCGCAAGGTGGCCGACCTCACCGAGAAGGACTACTGGGTCCGCGGGTCGACCGCGCTGCTCGACGCCGTCGCGGAGGCCATCAACCACACCGACAAGGTGCAGCACTACCTGCCCAAGCCCTTCCGGGCCAAGAACGTCGTGATGACCATCGTGACCGACGGCTTTGAGAACGCGAGCCGCAAGTACAGCTATCCCGAGGTCAAGCGCATGATTGAGGAGCACCAGGAGAAGGGCTGGGTGTTCCTGTTCCTGGGGGCCAACATCGACGTCGCGGCCGAGGCGGGCAAGCTCGGCATTGCCAGCGACTACGCAGCCCCTTACGTGGCGGACGGCGTGGGGACGCACGTCGCCTATGAAGCCGTGGCACATGCGAACATTTCCATGAGGAAGTGCGGATCCGTGTCTCCGAGCTGGGCAAATGGCGTGCGCGCCGACGCTGCCAAGCGCGGCTAGCAGCGGGAGAGGCTCCCGTCGGGGGCAAGCTCCATCGTGAAGTCCGCCAGACGCGAGCACGTGAGCGTCCGGCGGATGTTTGGTCCGTCGGTGCGCTCGTAGTGTGCCTCGGCCTCCTCGCGCGCGATGCCGCCCTTGGCCTTGCGCGAGACGGCCCGCTCGCGCAGCATCGACTTGTCCGCCCGCAGGAAGACGGTGTAGTCGGCCAGCGGGGCGAGGTCCGTCCAGGGGCTCTCGTCAAGCAGCAGGTAGTTGCCCTCCACAAGCACGATGGGCGCGGACACGGTCACGGCATCGGGGCGCGGGTCGTGGATGGTGCGGTCGTAGACGGGCCAGCCGACGTCGCGGCCCGTGCGGAGCTCCGTGAGCTTTGCGGCAAAGGCGTCCGTGTCAAAGGTCTCGGGCGCGCCCTTGATGGACTTGAGCGAAACGACCTTGCCGTCGCGCACCGCCTCGTGCGCAAGGAGGTAGTCGTTGTAGTGATGGAAGCCGTCCAGGCCCACACTCTGCAGGTCGCAGCCCTCCACGTCGCGCGAGAAGGCCTCGAGCAGAAGCGCCAGCGTGGACTTGCCCGCCGCCGGAGGTCCCGCAAGGAAGACGACGGTGCGTCCCTCCCCCGCCGCATGGAGCTCGGCCAGACGCTGCAGCAGCGGAAGAAGAACCTGCTGGTACGACTCGTCGCTGTAGCGCGCGTCGTAGGCATAGCCATTGACCGTCACCGGAACCGTATGCCACATATCAACCCCGCATCCGCCGCGCACATCTCGTGGCTTCATGATACTCCCTCCGCAAGAGGGGCCACACCGAGCAGACTGACTCGGAAGGGGTACTCCCCTTCCGAGTCAGTCCGCGCTATAGTATGATTTGTATAACTAGTCATACCACACGCAAGGAGGCACCAATGTCGACACCAAAGGGCAAGGGGGCGTGGACCGCCACGGTCGGCGCCAAGGGGCAGATCGTCATCCCCAAGGAGGCGCGCGACATGTTTGGCATCAAGCCGGGAGACACGCTCGTCATCTTGGGCGACATCGACCGCGGCCTCGCCATCCCTCCCAAGGAGCAGTTTGACGAGTGGGTCATCGCGGCGTTCAGCGGCGGCAAGCGATGAAGGCGCTCTGGTTCTGCATCCCCGCCTACGGCCACACCAACCCAACCATCGAGGTCGTCCGCGAGCTCACCAGGCGCGGCCACGAGGTGCGCTACTACTCGTTTGAGGAGTTCCGCGAGAAGATCGAGGGCGCCGGCGCGCAGTTCGTGCCCTGCGACTCCTACCTGCCGCCCATTGATGCAAAGGTCGAGGGCCGGCTGCGCAAAGTATCCACCACGGAGATGAGCGTGCAGTCCTTCCGCACGGTCGCAAACCTCGACCCGCTCGTCTCTGCCGACATCGCGTCCTGGCGCCCCGACGTGGTCGTCACCGACTCGGCGTGCTTCTGGGGCAAGCTGACGGCGGCTAAGCACGGCCTGCCCTGGGTGTGCTCCACCACGACGTTCGCGTTCAACCAGCAATCCTCCAAGTACATGCGCCACAGCGCCGCAGAGCTGGCCGACATCATCTTTGGCCTGCCGCGTCTCAACCGCGAGATCCGCAAGCTGCGACCTTTGGGATATCAGGTGAAGAGCGCGCTCGACATCGTGAGCAACAAGCCCGACGACAACACAATCGTCTACACCTCGCGGACGTTCCAGCCCTGTTCCGAGACGTTCGACGAGGCCCACTACCGCTTTGTGGGACCTTCGGTGCGCGATGTGCCGCCCAGGGAGAAGGACGGCCGGCCGCTGGTGTACGCGTCGCTCGGCACGGTGATCAACGATCACCCCGACTTCTACCGCACGCTTATCGACGCGCTGCGCGACACCAACGCTGACCTGCTCATATCGTGCGGCAAGGCATTTGACCCCGCCCAGCTGGGAGAGCTGCCCAGCAACGTGCGCGTGGAACAGTACGTAGACCAGATGGACGTGCTTTCGCGCACGAGCCTGTTCGTCACCCACTGCGGCATGAACAGCGCGTCGGAAGGCATGTGGATGGGCGTGCCCGAGCTGCTCTTTCCGCTGACGGGCGAACAGCGTGCCGTGGCGAGGCGCGTCGCGGAGGTCGGTGCGGGCGTGGCGCTTGAGGAGCGGGTGGCAAGGGATTCCGCGGCGCTGAGGAAGGCGGTGGTTGCGGCGCTGGCTGACGAGCGGCTGCGCGAGGGGGCCTCCCGCATGCGCGAGGACCTGCGATCGTGTTCGGGACCGGCTGGTGCTGCGGACTTCATCGAGCAGGTGGCAAGGGTTTCGTAGCTGCGTGGGTTCTGACATGTGCGGGACATGTCTTACAATTGCGAAGTCATCCAACGCCGCAACCAAGGAGCAGCAACCCATGAAACAGTACATCGTCGACGCGTTCACGGAGAAGGTCTTCCACGGAAACCAGGCCGCGGTCTGCGTGATGGACGCATGGCCGGCGGAATCGCTCATGATGGACATCACGCGCGAGAACAACTTCTCCGAGACCGCGTTCACGGTCAAGGAGGAGGACGGCTACCGCCTGCGCTGGTTCACGCCCGGCGGCGAGATCGACCTCTGCGGCCACGCGACGCTCGCCACGGCCTACGTGCTGCTCCGCTTTTTCGAGCCGGAGGCGCGGAGCATCACCTTCCACACGATGAGCGGCGACCTGTTCATCGGCAGGCGCGGCGAGTTCATCACCATGGACTTCCCTGCCTACACGTGCCGGGAGATTCCTGTCACCGACCAGATGGAGGAGGCGCTGGGGGCACGGCCGCGCGAGGCGTACCTCGACCGTGATCTGCTGCTGGTGTACGACGACGAGGCGACCGTGCGCACCATGAAGCCCGACTTTGAGAACGTGGCAAGGATCGAAGGGGTCAAGGTGGGCGTTGCCGCCACGGCTCCTGGTACCAGCTACGACTGCGTCTCGCGCTTCTTTGCACCCAACCTCGCGATTGACGAGGACCCTGTGACGGGGTCAGTCCACTGCATGATCGCGCCGTACTGGGCCAAGCGCCTGGGAAAGAGCGTCATCCACGCGTACCAGGCGTCGGCGCGAGGCGGAGAGATGGTCTGTGAAATTGAGGGAGACCGCGTCGTGCTCTTGGGAAAGGCCGCTCTGTTCTCGGTGAGCGAGCTCATGGTGTAGGGGCCGCGCGCCGACTTACTCGCTTGGGCGTGGGCCTGGGACGACTCCCTGCGCGCGGCGCGCTCCGCCTGGCGAGCCTCGCGCAGCTTGGCGCGATCTCCCGTGCGTTCAGCCCGGGCCGTGGCAAGCGCCGCTTCGTCCACGGCGCCGTCCGCCTCCAGCGCGGCGTCCACGAGCTTCAGCGCTTCAGACGCGGTCTGCCGAGCCTCGGCGGTAATCTGCGCACGCAACGCTTTGCCATTCAGCACCTGGTCCATCCCAGAGTTGCTCGCCACCATGGCAGGACCTCCCGACGTCAAGTGCCATCAGTTTCGCAACATTAGTGTAGCCGCGCCGCTGGTTTGCTGGCAGATGGCTTACGCAGACGTCAGGTATGCCACGCTGACTCAAAGGGGTCCCACCCTTCTGATTCAGCGCCTTGCACACGTGCCGTACAATGCGAGAAAAGCGAAGGGAGGCGCCTTGGGAGAAACGGAACTTTACAGAGAGCTTGGACAGCTGACCAAGGACAAGAGCAAATGGGAGGAAAGCATCCCCTACGTGGCGTCCCTTCTCTCCCATGAATCCGTGAAGATTCGGGCAAAGGCGCTCTGGCTGCTCGGAGAGATGGGCCTCGCGCATCCCGAATCCGTGCGCGACGCCATCCCCGCAATCGCAGCATTCATGGGCAGCCCGGAGCCGCTCCTTAAAGAGCGCGCGGCGAACGCCCTGGGCAGGATCGGTCGGGCCGACTATCGGGCAATAGAGCCGTACTGGGAAGACCTCTTCCGCCTGGCCGAGGATAACGAGGCAAAGGTCAGGCTCGCCTTTGTCTGGGCATCCGAGAACATCGCCACGAACACGCCCGACGTTTACGCCGAGCATCTGCCCGTCTTTGAGAAGCTCCTGCACGACGGGGACGATAAGGTGAGGATGGAAGCGCCCGAGATGTTCCGCGTCCTTGGCAAGAGCAGGCCAGAGCTCGTCCTGCCCTACCTCGGGCAGCTGCAGAGCATGGCAGAGGCCGACGAGAACCGCGTCGTAAGGATCCACTGCCAGGGTGCGATAAAGGCGACAGGTCATGCGCTTGAGGTACGCCTCAAACCGTACCAATAGGCAGCAATACCACCTGCTTTGTCCTCTGAACTCCCTTAAGGTACGTCGCAAGCCGTACCAAGAGACGTGTGCTGGAGTATCGATCGTGAGGCTTGGCTGCAGGAAGTATCCGCTCGCACCACAATCCCTCGTAGAATGGTGGAAAGCCGAGCCGTCTGGAGGCATCCGATGAACATCCGCACCATGCAAGAGAGCGACTACCCGCACGTGAAGGCCCTCTGGGAGTCGTGCCAGGGCATGGGTCTCAACGACGTCGACGACAGCAGGGAGGGCATCGCGCGCTTCCTCGCACGCAATCCCACCACCTGCCTGGTGGCCGAGGAGGAAGGCCAGATCGTCGGGGCGATCAAGGTGGGGTATGACGGACGCCGGGCGTACGTCTACCACACGGCGGTTGACCCGACGCTGCGCATGCAAGGAGTGGGGAAAGCCCTCGTTGATTCGGTAATGTCACGGCTTGAGGACCTTGGCGCTACGAAGGTTGCCCTGGTCGTGTTCTCACGCAACGAGGCGGGCAACGCGTTCTGGGAGAGGCTGGGCTTCTGTGAGAGACAAGACCTCTCCTACCGTGACCGCACGCTGGTAAAGATGGTCCGTAGGGACACGTAGGCTTTAGGCAGGGCAGCATCTTCTGAGAAGAGAAGCCGAGGTAGAAGTCCATGCAGAACAGGTACACGGGCGACATAGGCGACTACAGCAAGCTGGGCCTTCTTAGGGCCCTGCAGTCAGCGGGCTTCTCCATCGGGCTCAACTGGTACCTCACGCCGGACGAGACGCACAACAGCGACGGCCGCCACGTTAACTTTCTCTATCAGGATGAATACCGCGAATGCGATCCAGGCCTTTGGCTTGGCCTGAAGGAAATCGTCGATGGAGAGAAGCGACAAGTGTGCAACATGGAGAATGACGCCATCCTGAAGGCCGCATTCTTCTCGGACTGCCTCGACTTCAGGGGGATGAAGAAGGCAGAGAGAATCGAACGTCGCCGTGAATGGTTCGAAAAGTCGCTTGGCGTTTTGACCGGGAAAGACATCATATGCGTTGACCCCGACAACGGCTTGGTCGTGCCATCTGCCCTGGGAGGGCCGAAGGAGAACAAGTACGTATTGCCTGAAGAGATCGCCAGGTACTACGCCCAGGGCTCCACGGTCGTCTACTACCAGCACAAGGCAAGGTGCAAGGACGAGCGCTACATTGAGCAGCTAGAGCAGCTGCTGAGAAGAGAAGACCTCCCCGATGCGTCCGGCCTTGCACTGAAGTTCGAGAAGGTCTCGCAGCGCTACTACCTGTTCGTCATTCAGCCAAACCATAGAGAAGCGGTCGAGAAGGCCGTGAAGGACATGCTCTCGACTACCTGGGATGGCTGCTTCAGAGTACTGTAGTGGGTGAGTTTGGAGGGCGGGAAGGGCAAATAGTATGAAGTTCAATGAAAAAGGCTCGAGCACACTCTCTTGCTGTGCTCGAGCCTGAATAGCCTTTATACGCTAATCGCTCCTAGGTTCTGCTTCCCGAGCGCACCAAACATAGCATCTCTACCCCGCCAGCTTGTTCGTTTTCCCCAGATACCTTGCCGGAATTGGTTTCTCCAGCTCCCAGACAATGGACATCGGCCGGTCGCCTTCGTGCGACCGATACTCAACCAACCCCAAGAAGCAGAACGCCTCAGTCAACCCAAAGCTGTCCCTGTTGTATTCGCGCACAAAAAGCGCCACCTTACTCCCCTGCTCGCGGTGGTGGATGTAGCGCTGGCCAGTCTTAGAGGAAACACTCGTGGTTGACTGACTCTGCCAGTGGAACAACGTCTCAGAGATTGAGTAGTCCTGGTACATGGTACTAGGCGAGTAATCCTTCTCGGCCTTGTTTAGCGTATTGATCAGCACGTCAATCTGATGGTCAGGCACCCACCGCACACCTTCACGGATAGACTGTGGGTCGGCCACGTCCATAGCAACAAATATCTGATCGCGCGTGTACGAGCAATGTAGATCAAGCGGACAAGCAAAGCCCAGGTCAACGGGCTCATCCACAAAGTCAATGTGGTCTAGCTGCCAACGCAGGGTTTCAACAATCTCGCCGTACATGGTGGGGTTATCAAGCAGGCGCTCAAGCCATTGGTCGTGCGTGGCAAAGGCCTTTTCCTTGATGGACTTGGGCCACAGTGTCACCTGGAACATGGCAAGCATGCGCTTCTCGCCATCAGATAACTGCTCGGCTGTGCGCTCGTCCTCCAGCGTCAGGAATCTCAAAACAAAGCGTAGCCAACGGCGCGAGTTCATAGAGCTCATGCGCTCAAGCGCACCCGTCAGATCCGCCTCGTCCGGCTCGGCATAGTTATCGTGCACTCCAGCCTCAACACAAAGCCGTGCGAAGCTCCGTTTCTTGCTGTGGATGGCACGAATATCCAAGCGATGCTCCAACAAGAAGTTGGTCATGCTCAGATACTTGCCGGTCTCGTCCTCAAACGACCTAATTCGCGACACCAGGCCAGACTTCATACCCAGTGACTGCCTGATGTTGTCCAGCACGTACTCCTTTGCCTTCTTCTCCAGCTGTATGTAACAGCCCTTGGGTAGGTAGGCAAAGTCATTCTCTATGGCGCGCTTCACGCTGCCTGAAGCATCGGGCAGCAGCGCGGCAAACTTCTCCTCAAAGCGGTACAGCTTGTTGGCCCGGCCAATAAAGTCCAGCACAGTCAGGCATTCCTTGCCCGTCTCGGGAGACAAACGCAGGCCGCGACCTAGCTGTTGCAAAAAGACGGTCAACGACTCGGTGGGACGCAAGAACAGTACGGTGTTGACCTGCGGAATGTCCACGCCCTCGTTGTACAGGTCAACCACAAAGACAATCTTGACCTCGCCGGACTCCAGACGTTGCTGCGCCGTCTTACGCAACTGTTCACCGTCGTCACTGGTCAAAGCCAGCGCCGGTATGCCAGCGTTGCAAAACTGCTCTTGCATAAAGCGCGCATGAGCTTTGGATACGCAGAAGCCAAGGCCGCACATCTCGTCAATGCCAGTCACGTAGCGCGCGGTTGCCTGAATTACTGACTTGGCACGGCGCTCTGCAATCGCATGGTCAAAGACATACACGTTCTCAAGGTCGGACTTTTCATAGCCGCCGCGCGTCCAACGTACCTTGCTCAGGTCCGTTGCATCCGATACGCCAAAGTACTGAAAGGGGCACAATAACTTGCGATCGATTGCCTCAGGCAGGCGAATCTCAGCCGCAATGCGGTTGTCAAACCACTGTAGGACGTCCTTGCCATCCAAGCGCTCTGGAGTGGCAGTCAGGCCAAGCAGCACCTTGGGTTTGAAGTAGTCAAGCATGTGCTGGTACGACTGCGCGGCCGCGTGATGGAACTCGTCCACCACAATGAAGTCGTAGTGGTCAGTCGGCAGCTTGCCTACCAGCCCCGCCGAGTTCAGCGACTGGATGGAGACAAACAGGTGGTCAAGCTGGGAAGGCTTGTAACTACCAACCAACAGGTCGCCAAAGTTGGCGTCCTTCATGACCTCGCGGAAGCACGAGATGCTCTGCTTCAAGATCTCTTCTCGATGGGCAACAAACAGCAGCTTGGCTGGCCTGTTTTTGTTGTTGGCTCGACACCAGTTGCGGTAATCCAGGGCCGAGATAACGGTCTTTCCCGTACCCGTGGCGGCCACTACCAGGTTGCGCGTGCGGCCAAAGACCTCACGCTCGGCGCGTAGCTTCTCCAGGATGTCCTGCTGATACGGGAAGGGCCGCACATCCAAGAAGTGCGTATTGAACTCGAGCGTAGTGTTGGAACCCTTGGGCTTACGCTCCTCGACAATTGCCTTGGTGAGCTTCTCCAGCATGGACGGGTCATACAGCTGGTAGTCGGGCGACTCCCAGTAGCTGTCAAAGGTGGCCTTCATCTTGGCCACCACCGTTGGCTGATCCTGCTTGGTAATCTTGACGTTCCACTCCAGGCCACTGGTCAGCGCCGGGCGCGACACATTGGAAGAGCCCACATATGCCGTGGTATAACCCGTGTTTCTGTGGAAGAGGTATGCCTTTGCGTGCAGGCGCGTGTGATCCGAGTCATACGAAACCTTGACCTGCGTGTTAGGTAGCTTTGAGAGCTCGTCCACCGCCCTGGCGTCCGTCGCACCAATGTAGGTGGTGGTAATGACGCGCAGGATACCACCACGATTGGTGAAGTCGAGCAGCGCCGGCATCAGAATACGAATGCCGCTCCACTTGATAAAGCTGACCAGCATCTCAATGCGGTCGGAGGAAGCTATTTCTTTGTTCAGCTCGATATTCAGGCCTGGCTCGTGGAGCGAGCCAGTAAAGAGCGAGCTTTGCGCGAGCGAAGTCTCTGGGCGAGCTTGTTGGTGCTTGCCGGCAATCACCGAGTCAAGCGAATTGTTGCGAAGGCTCAGCAGTTGGCGCGCTGGTTGGGAGACAAGATGGCCAGCGATTCCGTCTGCTGACGAGCTTTGCGTGGTCCGCGCAAACGAGGCAGGCAGGAGACTCGCTTCCTCTGCTTGTGCAGCTGCGAGCATACGGTTAACCAGCTGCACTTGGCTGTCCAGACCCTTATCTGCCAGTTGATCGAGCATTGCCTGTGCTTGCTGCGAGAGGTACGCTGCCAAGATACCACTGGCCTCAGCTTTGTCCAGGTTCTGCGTCGCCGCAGATATGTCCTCCGGCAGTTTGGTGAGCTCTTTATCGAGCCGTTCATCCACCACCTGCTCATAGAGTCCCAGCTTAAGATCCACGTTTGCCTCCCGTGGCGGTTCTTCTCGTACGCGAAATGACGTGTCGCGCAAATACCAGGCTAGCGCTGCAAGATCGTCAGATCAAATGCTGTTGGCTGATCGGCTCTTCCCCTGCCATGCAACTCCCCCTATTGGCTCATCAAAGTGATCGAAGCCAGGATGCTTAACACGTACGCTAGAGGTCGGAAGGAATCAACAGACGGAGGCGATACATCCAGGAAGGGCAAGCAATTGGACTGTTCTACAACACATCTTCAGGCGTTAAGGAAAACAATAGAAAAGCCTTACCCCACCTGTAGCATGTGCCATGTTGGGAAACCTTGGTTCGATGCAATCTGATGCAGCGGCAGTACCACACGAGAGACTGCATTGGTAAACTGCTCCCTTGCCGCATCAGTCTTCTCGTACTCCATTACATACGGGTCGATGGCTGAATAGGAGTCGATTATCTTCCTATGCTTTCTGCTCCTATCGCGCAGCGTGACAAGGGCGTCAAACTGTTGTGCACAGAAGGGGCGCAGGAATGCATCCACGTCAGGAAGCTGGTTGCCCTTCGAGCTGTTGGTATCACGAAACATCGGCACAAGGTTCCAAGCTTCGTCATGCAGGACGAACGACCACGGAATGAAATGGTCGATACTCATAGGGCCGTATGCTTCGAATGATGCTGAGGTAAAAGGAGCGCCCGTATAAATCTCTGCAAACTGGTGGTCAGCCATCGCCTCATTCCACCACGCACGAGCAGCAGTGAGGTCACGTTTCTGCGGAGGATGGATCTTGAGAGGAATGGCTGGCACGCTAGGGTTTCTTGCCTGGAGGTAATCCACCAGGCGCATGTCCAGCCAGCCCTGTAATACGTGTTGGTTGTCACGGAAATAGGTGGCCCACTCAGGATCAATGATGATGGCGTCAGCAGCAAACGTATACGGGGCACCGGAACAATCTTGACTGTTGAACTCAATAATGAGGCGGTTCACCCGCTGCTCAAAATGGTAGGCGCTGATTCCAAGTCGTGCCTTTTCTGCGTTAAGCCTATCCGCATAGAAGGGGCGAATGAGACGGTACGGCACAAAGATACAGAGGTTGTCGAGAAGGCGTGTCAGCATGGGATCGTCAGCGTTGAGAACGGCATCACGAATCTCCGCCTCAGTAGCATCGTTGCGCAGCTCACACACTTCATGTGCGCGCTTAACGACATTTGCAAGCTGATCTGTAGCGCCAAGATTGAGCCTGAAGTAGGTCAAGGGATACCACGCAAGGGCAACCATTCTCGCTGCCACATGCCGCATGGGCACCATGTCATTGCCTTCCAGCGCTTCGTCAAAGACGCCACGCAACCAGTAGAGCTTGTAGCTCGCAGTAAAGTTGGACAACATGCGGTCTAGCCGCGACGAGCGGAAGGCATCGCCCGTAGCATCTATCAGCGTTTGATGGCGAGACAATTCAGCCATTGCTCGTCACCTCTCCCGGGGCGAACATCTGCGGTCTGCCACAGATCTTTGATCTTGAAGCATGGCTCAAGCAGCGCGGCGAGCGCGTCCTCATCTAGGTCCGTGAACCAGCGGCCGTTACGGTATCCCGTAAAGCTCCCGTACTTAAACGAGCAATAGAACACTCCCCCATCCGTGAGTGCACAAACAGCTCTTTGGAGGACGCTGGGGAGTTCTTGCGGTTTCACATGCAAAAGTGACGCACTAGCCCAAATGCCGTCGTAAGCATCTACCTCAGAAAGGTCTGCAAACGACTCCACTCGTACATTGGTGCCGGTGGCGATAAGCGCCTCTTCCGCCATAGCAGCAGACCCATCCACCGATGTGACCGTAAAGCCCTGTTTACGTAATGCAAGGGAGTCCCGTCCGCTGCCGCAGCCCCAGTCCAGCACGTAGGCACCAACAGGAAGGATCTCCGTAAAACGTGCGAGACTATCCTCCAAGCTTGCGTAAACCGTACTAGCCACAAAGGAAGCGGCGTTACGACGATAGTAGTCCATGGTTTGTTGGTCTGGCGTGGCCATTGACGGAAGCTTTCTGACGCTGAGCGAAATACCAGACTCAATTATACGGCTGACATCACACTCGCCCGATTACCGTGACGGTAACGACGTTAGGTACGATGCTAGGCGTAATGAACATCGGCCTTGACTTCAGAACTGTTGGTGAAAAGCGATGGCGTCATTGCTCAAAAAGGCTTGGTGTACTACGTTGACAAGCCACCCAAAAAACAGCGAAAACCCGCCAGTGTGCATCGTTGAGAGGCCAGGCGGGCTTACCGATAACAGCGTATCGCACTTACAACACTATATGCAAGAAAAGATACAAGTCTTAGGCGGTGAACAGAGCTGGCTACGCGCAAACCTGCCTCTGCCTACAACAGAACGACCATGAGAAGTCCCACGAAGATCGAAAGAAACCAAAGGGCAATCAGGCCAAACACTGCCAGAATGGCACAACCTCCAAAGATCAAATCCGGAAACGATTCGGCGGCCCTTTGCCTCGCCTCGATCCTCTTGATCCTCTCCGCCTCTCTTGCGCGGGCCTCTTCCAGCCGAGCCTCCTGCTCAGGCGTTCTCTCTGTGACACTCATGGCGCCGACAGCTTTCTACGCGTAAGCCCAGGTGCCGTTCTTGCGCTGCAAGGGCGACACCCCTGACGGCAGCCCACCGCGGTTTGCGCCTTGATAAGCCCGCTGAGCGCGATAGGTCTAGCCGAGGTTACCGTACTCCCCTCGTCGGACATTAATTGCTATTCTGGCGAACCATGCGCCCGCGCGGCGACCTGGTCGCGAGGCGACCACTAGCTAAGACGAACGCCAGGATGCACCAAAACCAAGGCATCCTGGCGTTTCTGAAACTCACGAAATGGAGACCACTCGCATGCCGCGTTTTCCTTGAATGTGAGAGGTTTCGAAAGCAGAGCCCCACTCACATGCCGCGATTTCCCGGAATGTGAGAGGTTTCCGGGAGCAACGCACCGCGTTTGCCCCGCAAGCACTCAACCCGCTAACGGCCCAACAGCAGGCACGAGAGCATCAGGCGCAGCTGCTCCTCCTCGTCCACGTCAGAGAGCTCGATGCCAAGGCGTTCACCCATGCGCCCCAGACGGTACTCAAGGGTGTTGCGGTGCACATAGAGGCGCTTGGCGGCCTTGGTGACGTTGCAGCCGCTAGCAAGGAAGACGTACAGGGTACGCAGGTAATCGTCCGCATGGGGGTCAGACGAGCGGACAAGCTCCAGAAGCTTGGGATGGCACAGGACGTCTTCTGAAATGGAGCCTCTCAGTAGCTCAGCCACGTGCGCCGGAAAGAGCTCGTCGTAGTGTGCGACGCAGGCCGCCCCGCCCGACAGGCCGATGGCGGTCAATGCCTGCACATATGCCGTCCGGGCCCGCATGAAGCCGCAAAAGCGGCTGCCTACGCCAAAGGATATATTGTACTCCTTGCCAACTGACTCAAGCCCCTTAAGCGCAAGGGGCTTCTCGTCCGCATGGACCAGGGCGACAACCGCACCTTCGTGCAGAATCACCAGCGCATTGGGCAACGCCGCACGGACGCGGTCGCGTAACGACCGACCTGATACCTCATTCAGCTCCTCGTTTGCCACCCCACTCACGAGATCATACGCATCCTCCAGATGCCAGCCCCGCTCCGCAAGATGAAAGCGCGCCGTGCTCTCCTCCACATGGCTCTGCTCAAGAAGGAGCCTGAGGCAGTGCTCTATGGGGACCGCATGGCGGTTGGAACCCACCATGACCTGCGCCACCTGCTCAAGGCGGTCGCGCACGTGAGAGAGTATCTCAAGCTGTCCGGGCGAGAAGGGCGCAACGAGGTCGACCTGCGAAAGCATGGCGTACGGACTGCCCTCCACGTTGATCATGACGGTCACGTGCGCGCGGCCCTTCTCGCGCCGCGGATATGCCACCACGGGATCGCGCGTCTCCATAAGCTGACGTCCCACCGCCTCGCGCTCCCCCACCGCATAGTACGAGAGCGGCGCAAAGCCGCGTGTTACCACAGCACCCCATATGGTGTCCTCGTAGTTGGGCGGAAGCGTGCCAGCGTACCCGATGAGCGCCGTCGACGAATCAAAGAGCGCGACGGGATTGGCCAGCATCTCTACCGCGACCTGAAGGAGCCTTTGCGTGGGCTGGCGCGTAGCCATGGCCTCGAGCATGTCTCTGTCCCACGCGTCAAAGGCGTGGAGCACATCCAGGCAGAGCATGAGGGCCTCAAGGGTGCTCACCTGCGCACGAACCGCCAGGAGAGCGCTTCCGTCTGCCACGGCGGGCGGCTCGTCGTGCTCCCCAAGAACGACGAGCGCAAGCTGAGGCAACGTGATGGCTACCTCGCATACGTAAAGCGTGCGCGACTCTGCGGGTCTTCCCTCCTGCCAAGGCTTCACGCGTTCAATCGTGCCGGCTGACGCAGCGTCTCCCAACAGCTCAACGCTCGGATCGGTTGACTCGGACTGTGCCTTTAGCGCCGCAAGCAGCGCCTCTGCAAACGCGTTGATGCCCACCTGCATAGCGGCCTCCATCCGTACGGCCATCACAATAGTTCGTAATTCTTTACCAATCCTACGCCTTACTTTGCACCATTGTCTCTATATGAACAGATATGAGCTGGTCTTAGGATAAAAACAGCAGGTAATAGGTTTCGACACAAGTTACGAAGAAGGGACCATCATGGCAGACAAGCACGACGACATGTTCGCAAGCGACAGCCTGAGCCAGGGCGCGCTCTCCGCCACGGCCGAGGACATGAACCCAGCGCTCGCCGGGGCGACGAAGCTCTTCAACATGGGTGGCGGCCTCACCCTGCCCTTCGAGTACGGCGGGGTCGAGAACGAGATCCTGGGCTACCGCGAGAGCGCGTGGATCGGAACCACGCTCATGCTGGCGGGCATCTACGACATCGTGGGTCCGGACGCCTGCAAGTTCCTCGAGTCCATCTGCGTCAACGACTTCTCTAAGCTCAAGTACACGGGTCTTCGTCATGCCGTCATCTGCAACGACAAGGGCCAGATCCTCACCGACGGCGTGGTCATCCGCATTGCCGAGGACCGTTACCGCACCTACTGGTGCAACCCGCCCATCCAGTACCTCTGCGAGGCTTCCGACATGGACGTGCATGGCGAGGACATGACAGGCACCGAGTACTTCATTCAGGTGCAGGGTGAGAAGTCTCTCGAGATCCTTGAGGACGCCTTCCAGGCCGACCTGCACGACATCAAGTTTGCCAAGCATCGCACCGCCGACATGGACGGCCACACCGTACGCATCATCCGCCTTGGCATGAGCGGAAACCTTGCCTACGAGATCCACGGGCCCATGGCCGATTATCCCTTTGTCTACAACAAGGTGTGGGAGAGCGGTCAGAAGTTTGGCGCCCGCAAGCTAGGTATGCACGCCTACAACGAGTTCAACCACACCGAGGCGGGCTTCCCCAACATCCACCTGCACTATCCTCTGCCCTGGTTTGAGTCCAGCGAGGGCATGACCGCCTGGATGTACGCCAACCCGCAGCAGAGCATGTACAACATCAACCGCGAGCTGGGCGGCAGCTCTCAGGACATCCAGGAGCGCTTTGTGACGCCGTACGACGTGGGCTGGGGCTTCCTGGTCAAGTTCAACCACGAGTTCACCGGACGCGCGGCGCTGGAGAAGATTGCGGCCAATCCTTCGCGTGCCATCGCTACGCTTGAGTGGGACCCCGAAGACGTGGGCAAGGTCTTCGCTGCCATGAACACCCGCGGCGGCGAACGTGTTGACGACATTGCTGCGCTATCCGACTTTGACGTGCAGTACAACACCTTCCATGGAACCTGCCGCTACGTTGCCAATGAGGTGTACTGCGGTGACGAGAAGGTGGGCATCACGAGCGGGCGCATCCACTCCTATGCATATAACTCCATGATCTCGCTGGCGTTCATCCGTCCCGACCTTGCCGTGGAGGGCACTGAGCTCACCATTCTTTGGGGAACGCCGGGCACCAAGCAGATGAAGGTTCGCGCCAAGGTCGCGCGCTATCCCTACAACGGCGACCTGGTGCGCAACGAGGACCGCGACGTGGAGGACATCCCGCATCGCTTCTAGTGGACATGCAACTCATCACGTGACGACGGCGCGCGTCTCGGCTGTTAAGGCCGCGGCGCGCGCAGTTTTAACTCAAAGGGGATGACTCAAAGGGGATACTCCCCTTTGAGTCAGTGGTTGCCGAGGGCCGCGCATCACTCACGTGTCGCGTTTTCCCGTCATGTGAGTGAAAGTCAGTTCGGTATACATCTCATACTCCAAGAAACGCGTGCTTGTAGGCGGAGCATCCAATCATTCCATCATCAGACCCACCGTGAGATAACGACCATCCGGCAAACGAAGGGACACCATGAACACGATGGAGACCACAACCTGCAAGCGCCTGCTCGACAAGTCCCAGGAGGCGTTCCTGCTCGCCATAGAGCTCTACAACCGCCCCACGATCCGCTACCACGCAGAGGGATGCTGCTTCTTCCTGTGCAACGCGTGGGAGCTGATGCTGAAGGCGTACATCATCCGCAAGATGGGCTACGAGGCCGTCTACTACCCAGGCAGCGACCGCACGCTCTCGCTCTCTGACTGCCTGAAGAAGGTGTTCACCAACGAAAACGACCCGCTGCGCCTCAACATGGAGGTTGTGGGCGAGTTCAGAAACACCAGCACGCACTTCGTCACCGACGAGTACGAGCTGTTCTACGGCCCCATACTGCAAGAGTGCGTGAAGTTCTACGAAGAGAAGCTGCGTGAGCTCCACGGCATCGAGATCAGCGACCGCATACCCGAGAACTACCTGGCGCTGTCAGTACGCCGCGGCTCAGTCGACCTCGAGGAGATTAAGGCCCGCTACCCTCGCGAAGTGGTAGAGAAGATGCTCACCCTGGGCTCTTCCATCATCGCAAGCCGCCCCGAAGGCTCTGGCATCGGCTATGTCACCGAGCTACGACTTACCAAGAAGAAGGGCGAGGGCATACCTGTCCATGTGGAGAAGGACGCCGAGGCGGCAGTCGCCATCCTGCACTCGCTCACCGACCCCATCGACAAGTACACCTATCGCACCAAGCGCGGTACCGAATTCATCAAGAAAAAGCTCGCCAAGGAGGGCATCGAGATATCGATGGGCGGCAAGCCAGCTACGTTCAACGCGTTCCACTTCGGCGTATTCGTGTCCTTCTACAACATGAAGGGCAACGAGACATATGCATACGACCTCTCGCTTGGCGGAGAACAGCCGAGCTGGTGCTACTCGCAACAGGCTATTGACCTGATGCTGCAAGAGCTGAGGAGAGACCCAGAGCATGTCATCGACAGCATGCGTGCCGAGCTGAAGAAGAGGAAAGAAAAGGCCCATTAGACAGCAGAAGAGCCGACCCCAGGAGCAAGGGAATTCTAAGCAATCCGAGGACGCCTACCCCCATTCGGGGACCCAGCTTTGTTCCACTCAAGTCGGCTTCTCTGTGATTGAATTCTACCACCCGGGCCAGAGTTTTAGAACTCTTCATCCAAGAAACTAATCCTACTGCTGCACCAAGCTCAGGTGGGTCGGCTCCGAGACGTAGATGTACCAGCCTTCGGAAACCTCAACCGTGATGGTCTCCCCCTTGGCAATCAGGCTGACCCACGATCCCGTGGGCTCCTCATTGCCGTCCACCCACTGCGCCTCTTCGTCTCGCCCGCTGCCACAGCCCCAGTCAAGCACGCGGGCACCGTACTGTAACCAGTCCGTCTCCTTTGGGACGCGGCCTCTCGCCTTTGATGGCGCGTGCCCAATGGCAAGAGGAGCCATTCGCAATCATCTTACTTGTTTTCTCTCCCTGGCCACGGTAACGGCTCCTTGTCAGCGCTCACTTGCCGTGATTTTCCGACATGTGAGTGGATGTTGGGAGCTCGGGGGACTCACATGCAGCGGATTGCTGGAAAGTGAGTGGCTGCAGGGAGTGTGGGGGCACTCACATGTCGCGTTTTCCCGTCATGTGAGTGGTCGACAAGAGTCTAGGGACACTCACATGTTGCGTTTTCCCGCCATGTGAGTGGTTCTTGAGTGCGCGACGGCACTCACATGCATCGTTTTCCCGTCATGTGAGTGGTCGACAGACGTTCGGGAGCACTCACATGTCGCGTTTTGCTGAAATGTGAGTAGCTGCCGAGAGCAACGCGGCACTCACATGTCGCGTTTTCCCGTCATGTGAGTGGTTCTTTAGTGCGCGACGGCACTCACATGCCGAGTTTTCCCGTCATGTGAGTGACCGCCAGAAGCCTTCTAAACCTTAGGTGCCGTAGCGACAGTCGTACCAGTTGGTGCCGCGTTGCAGCGGTCGGTGAACGCGCACCGCTCTTGCGGCTCGTACGTGTCCTTGCATAACCCGTACCTACTGTAATGGACAGACATGCCATAGCATTTGTCGGTGAACCAGCACCAGTCGTTGGGGTTGTAGTCATCAAGGCAGGCCTGAAGATCAAAGGGCCTATCCCCCTGCTTGCCGCCCGCGACCTCTTCCAGCTCCTCGTCAGTTGCCACCGTCGCAAATATAACGCTTACTGTCGTTATGCCCGCGATCATGCCGTATAGTGATTGTACGGCAACAAAATACCGCGAGCTCACGAAGGAATCGATTCTCACATGGCACCCAAGGCAGGCAAGAAGCGCATGACCCTCTCGGAGCATCTTGCCCTGAGGGCGCAGGCCGCCGAGGAGGCCCAGGCTCGCGAAGAGGCACGGGTGCAAACCGTGCGCAGGCTCAAGGAGCTGGACACGCAGGTGCAGTGCATGTGCCCCGCGTGCGTGCGCCTGCGCCAGATACGCAAGGAAACAGCCAACTAGGAGGTATCGCCATGAACAAGCAGTGCCGTTGGATCTTGACCGCTTTGTCAGCCGCCTTGCTCGCCACGGGTTGCGGTGCCCCTGCCACCCTTGCCGACGAGCCGTACACGCCGGTTGACTACGAGCTCTACCCCGCTCCCGAGGGCGCCTACGTGGGCGACACCATGCCCTTTGTGACGGAAGACAACGAGCTGGAGCTCTACTACCTCTATGACACCGACCACAACGGCCAGGCCTACCACCCCATATACAAGTACTCCACCACTGACCTCTGCTCGTATGAGGACGAGGGTATGGCGCTCAACTTTGGCCTGATGTCAGACCCCGACCCGGCGATTGGCACGGGGTCGGTGTTGCAGGACCAGGACGGGATGTACCACCTCTTCTACACCGGGCACAACGACATGGGCAACAACGGCCAGGGCAAGGAGTGCGTGATGCACGCCACCAGCACCGACCGCAAGACCTGGACCAAGATTCCCGAGGACACCTTCTACAGCCCAGAAGGCTACTCAAAGGACGACTTCCGCGACCCCGAGGTCTTCTGGGTGGAAGAGGAGCAGTGCTACTGGATGCTCATCGCCGCGCGCGAGCAGACGCGGGGCGGCGTGGTGGCCCGCTACACCTCCACCGACCTCAGGAACTGGGAGTTCCAGGGTCCACTCTATGCCCCGATGGACCAGTACATGCTGGAATGCCCGGACCTCTTTAGGATGGGCGACACTTGGTACCTCACCTACAGCTGGGACTGCGTGACCTACTACGCCATGGGCGACTCGATGACTGGGCCGTTCAAGGCGCCGGCAGACAACGTGCTGGACGGCACGGGATTTGTCTTTTATGCCGCCAAGACCGCCGAGCTCAACGGCGTGCGCTACTTGTGCGGGTGGATCGGGCGCGCGGGACTGACGGAGGACTCGGGAGTCTACCAGTGGGCGGGCAACGTGCTCAACCACCAGCTGGTGCAGCACGAGGACGGCACCCTGGGCGTGCGTGACCCCGAGACGTTTGCTGCCAAGTTCACCGAAGAGAAGCCGTTCAAGGCAGTGAGGCGCATGGGCAAGGCCAAGATCAAGGACAACAGCATCTCGCTCTCTGCCAGCGGTGAGGACTTCTCCATCGCAGACATGGGCACGCGTCCCGCAACGATGATCCTTGAGTGCGACGTGACGATTCCCGAGGGCGGCCGCGCTGGCTTTGCCTTTGGCGGCAGCGAGGCGGACGAGAGCTTTACGGGGCTTTGCCTTGACGCGGGGCTGGACCTGCTTCACTACGAGGGCTACCAGATCGAGGACCTTGACCGCCTTGACCCCACCGAGTTCACGAAGTTTGACTTTGTGGAGGGAACCACGCATCACGTGAAGCTCGTCTGCGAGAACGAGATCGTGGTCACCTACATTGACGATGACAAGGCGCTGAGCACGCGCATTAGACATTCGATTGACGGAGCACACATCGGCGTGTTTGCCGACGGCTGCGATGCGGAGTTCAGCAACATCACCATCCGCGTCCCCGCCGAGGGCTGAGCGTGCCAAAAGGGCACTACCCTTCTGGTATGGCACTTACGGACAGCACCAGAAGGCATCTCCCCTACGGTAAAAGCCCTGCAAACGGACCGCTGAGATAGTCGGGCACGCGATTTGTACCAGTTTTTTGGCGTTTTGGTAATGCGGTTTTTTGTATCGGCAACTTCCTTGCATCCTGCTCTATAAAAAGCGACGCTCCTATAGATTGTCAAGAGGCATTTTGAGGGCCTTCGATGTCCACGGGCATCCCGTCAAGCACCCACCGGGAGTATCTCTCGGCAAGCCTGCGGCACTGGTTCCTCCCCGTCTCGACGCCG
>Ga0256405_10005448_pt1 | contig 21935 bp, 6 predicted proteins | sample RumenRJG_02DNA_FD_189096 | JGI IMG/M metagenome (GOLD analysis project Ga0256405, IMG submission 189096) | Bovine rumen microbial communities from Lethbridge, Alberta, Canada - RJG_02 | ecosystem: Host-associated > Mammals > Digestive system > Stomach > Rumen | place: Canada: Alberta | collected... | reverse complement strand
TGAGGGTAAGGTATATCCCTGGTCGGGCTATCACCCGCGCGACATGTCGAAAAAGAACCTGGGTATGATGCAGGCGAACTTCGTCCGCGGACGAGGCGACATGATGGGTGTCAGCGGTGCCCTCAACGACCGCCATGTCATCACCAACCCTGTTGACGCCTTCTATCCCAACGATTTCGGACTCTATAACATGGCCGGAAACGTCAACGAATGGGTCATGGATGTCTATCGTGAGACGACTTTCCAGGACGCTACCGAGTATAACTCCTACCGTGGTAATATCTTCAGCCGTCCGGTGCTGGATGAGAACGGCAAGTTCCAGATGGACTCCGTAGGTTGCGTCATGATCACATGGGGCAAGGAGGATGATAAACGTGACGTGCTGGATGGCGATTTCGCCAGCTTGCTCCAGACCGACTATCCGCTGGATACCGTCGGCGTAGCTAACCTCACCGAGGTCAAGACCGACCCGACGGACGTACTCGCTCCGCGTGTCACCAAGAAGAGCCGTGTCTATAAAGGTGGCTCTTGGGCGGACCGTATCTACTGGCTCAACCCCTCCAACCGCCGTTATCTGGACCAGGATAAGTCTTCTTCGAAGATCGGTTTCCGTTGTGCTATGTCCACCCTCGGTGACCAGATCCCCTCTGACCCGGTACGATAAAAATCAGTATTGTTAAACCCTCGGCATATAGCCGGATTAGTATAGTCAAACCCTCGGCATACATGCCGAGCTAAACACTTGAATAAAATGAATTTTCCCAATGACATTCGCTATACCAGCGAACATGAGTGGATTCGCGTAGAGGGTGACGAGGCCTATGTAGGCATCACGGACTACGCGCAGTCGGAGTTAGGAGAGATCGTCTTCATTGACGTTCCTACCGTAGGTGAGACCGTAGGACAGGGCGAGGTCTTCGGTTCTGTAGAAGCGGTCAAGACCGTCAGCGACCTCAATATGCCTGTTACAGGCGAGGTGCTGGAGCTCAATGCGGAGCTTGACGCTGCCCCCGAACTGGTCAACAGCGACCCCTACGGCAAAGGCTGGATTATCAAGATCAGTGTGAAGGACCCTGCCGAGCTGGACACCCTCATGGATGCCGCGGCATATCAGGCTTCACTCTGATATCTGATAAAAGAGAACAACCTCCCTTTGAAAGAGAACAACCTCTCTTCAACGCAGAGAAGGACGCCCCATGGGGTGTCCTTCTCGTTTTTTCCTTTCCTTCTCCTTTTCTTTCCTTCTGTCCTCCTTCTTTTCCGCCGGATTTGTATATTCTTGGTAGTTGTGCCGTCTGCCAGACGGTATCTTGTTTCGTCAATTACCCCGCATGGTATGCGGGCTTCTCCCCCCTTACAGCGTCAATTGTCCGGCATATTATGCCGGTGTCATCGTCCATTCTCCAACACAGGATTTCCGGAAGAACACCGTGCGTGCGTAGCGCGTGCGCGAGTAAATAATATTAGGATATTAGGAGCCTATCACCAAAACGAACGTAAAATAAGACATTTAATGTTCTATCATTCTGCAACAAAAATGTAAAGTAAAGTTTACAAAAAGAAATAAAATCTCATTTTTTTTGTCATTTTGTTGCATAATTGCTAAAAAATATGTAAATTTGCGCCCTAATATCGTTTCGTTGAAGCGAGAGATTAATAATTACCTATAAATTACACAGCTTATGAAGAAACATTTACTCGTTTTGCTGACGGTCATCATGACTGTAGCAATGGGTCTCAAAGCGCAAACAATCGTCATTGATGACGGCTTTGAGAATGGTATTCAGGACAGCGTTTGGACACAGGAGTTCGTTGTAGGCGAGCATCCGTGGATGGTAGAGGGAATTGAGGATAACCTCGCATTCCCTTCTACCGTTTATCAGGGTTCCAAGCGCGCGTACCTGCGTAACACTTCGGGCGAGACTCAGGGTTATATCACCCGTCTCGTCAGCAAGGTGATGGATTTAAGTCCGGCTGCGATTTACCAGCCTCAGTTAACCTTCTGGTATGCTAACCCGAAATGGACGGCTGACCGCGATACGCTGCGTGTCCTTTACAAGACCGGGCGTAATGCCGCTTGGAAGCAGTTGGCTGAGTATAGTTCCGCTTCGGGGAACTGGCAGAAAGTAACCCTCGAACTGCCGGAGGTGAATTCTACCTATCAGATAGCCTTTGAAGGCACTGATAACCTCGGTCGCGGTATTGTGCTGGACAGCGTGAAGTTGCGCTCTGCGCCGCAATGTACCACTCCCCATGATATTGTGATTAACAATCAGGGAGCGGGAAAAATCAATATTGCTTGGACCGCCAGCTGGGATGCCAATGCCTATGAGCTTATTTTGACAACGGCGGAGGTGGATCCCGATACGGTAGCCAACATTCCCGATTCTACTAAGATTGTTGCCTTCAAGGGTATCGTTCCCGGATTGCAGCAAAACTATGATCTGACGCTCACTTCCGGTGAGTACTACTATGTTTATCTCCGTTCTCTTTGCGACGGTGAAAACTCTATATGGAATAGTGAAGATCCGAACCAGGGTCAATACCGTTTCCGCGTGAAAGCAACCAAGAATGTGCCATATTCCTATGGATTCAATTTGCCATATGACGCAGGAAAACTACATCGTGATTTGGAATGGACATGGGGTGGCAATACCGGTAAGTACAACCCCTTTATCAACACGCACCAGGGCGAGACAGACCGTGCGCTTTATTCCAAGGACGCCTCTATGGCGGTGGTCTTCTCCGGTGCAAACAACACCACGACGGCTATCCCTGCCGGTAAATATGCCTATCTGGTAACTCCGGCATTAACTGATTCGTCCAATGCGAACTTCGCGCTCAACCAGTGCCAAGTTCGTTTCTGGAGTACTGTGCATAAATACACAGGACGTACCTATGCACACAGCCTTATCGTCGGTGTCATGACCGATGCAGAGGATGTCACTACTTTTGTTCCTGTAGATACCGTCAGCGTCTGGGGTACCAGCGAATTTGTAGAGAATATTGTGGATCTCTCCTCCTATCAGGGAGACGGTGCTTATGTTGCCTTTGTGAGCAATTTCGACAAGAAAAACTTGTTCTATATTGACGACATAACAATTGAATACAAGCCGCAGGAGCAGAAGGTTACCACCATCAGCGTTAACCCGCGCGATACCTATGCCGAGATTTCCTGGAACGGAAAAGCATCGAGCTACAAGGTGCTGATTACCAACACAGAGGTTGCAGATCCCGCCAAAGCAACAACAGACCAGATTGTAGATCAGGCGACGGTAACTACCAATACCTACAAGACTGAGGCTCTGGAGGCGGACCATAGTTGGAACCGTCCCTACTATGTATATGTCAAAGCGGGAGATGCCGATTGGTCATATCGCTATCCGTTTGTGACGATTGCTTCCGCAGCAGAGGTACCATATTCCTTCGATTTCGAGCAAAAAGACGGTGCTATCTATAACATGCTTTCGGGAACTACCAATACCTTCTATCCGACCAAGATAGGTATTTTCTCCAACGACCCCGATTATCCGCATCTCTATACTACCAATTATTATAAGGGTGCTTCCTGCTTGTATTTGTCCAAGGATCCGGGTAATGACTCATGGATTACCCTTCCGCAGGTGGATAGCCTGCAGGACAAGCAGATTACATTCTACCTCAGTGGCAATACCACTCCGGCACAGGCTCATGCTACCGTCGGTATCATGACCAACCCGATGGATATCAATACCTTCATCCCGGTAACGGACTTCACAGTCGCTTCCACGGGATACACCATCTGCTACACCAATTTTGCCAACTACACCGGTCCAAAAGGTGTGATTGCTATCGTATGGTCGGATGTAGAGGGTTTGGATAAGAATACCAACAGCTATATTGACGAGCTGAAAGTGGAGACTATTGCACAATGTCTGCCGCCTACCAATATAGTCGCCGATGCCGGAATGGATTCGGTAACCGTTACTTGGGATAAGTCGAATGCCACATCATGGGAATTCATCTTGGCGGAAGGACAGATTTCCGAGACTCAGCGCAACCAGACATTTGCAGAAATTGCCCGGTTGAGTCAGGTGGTGGTCGCTGACACCTTGATATGGACAGACCCGTTGACGAACCCGACCTTCGGTTTCGGCAATCTGAAACTCACCACCTCTTATAATATATACACGCGCACGCTATGCGAAGGGGAAGAACCTACTTGGTGGGTACAGGCGGCTTTCACTACGCCTTGCCCGGAAGCATATCCGTTCCCGTACAAAGAGGATTTCAACCAATATCCTTCCTCCGCCAAGGCTGTCAACTGCTGGCAGTTTGGTGAATACGGTACTGGCACCGGATACCCGATGACGTATCTTCCGACTTCGGGAGCTCAGGATGGTACTATGCTGGAACTTTGGTCCACTTCTACTACCCACCGCAACGTAGTAATCATGCCGGCTGTAGAAGGAAACCTCTCGGATATGTTGCTTAAGTTTGATGTTCGTCCGTTTAGTGCTTCCGGCACCGCCTATCTGTGGATTGGCTCAATGGGCGACATCAACGATTGGACCACTTTCGTTCCAATCGATTCTATCAAAGTGGTCGGAGGCAACGAGTTCTACAAAGCACGCTATGACCTCTCACAATATACGCTGGCATATAATAACATTGCTTTCTCTTCCGGTTTGGGTGAAACGGTGACAGCCAGTGATATATTGATTGATAATATAGAGTTGGTTTCCAACAACTGTATCGAGGCTTGGAATATCACCGCCGATGCAGAGGCTAACTCTCTGGATATCTCTTGGGATGGTAAAAACCAGAACGACCAATGGCAGATAACCGTGCTCAATAAATATGCCGCGCTCACGGATTCCAATACCATTGCTCCGTACAATGCAGAGGACATTTTGGTAGAGGATAGTATTTTTACAGGTAAGAAGTTCTATCTGGACGGTCTCAAATCCATAACGAAATACTATGTATATATTCGTTCGCTCTGCGGTGATAGTATATGGGCAGTAGATAGCCTCAGGACCGGATGTGTCAAACTCGACCCGACCAAGCCGAACAAGGAGACCTTTGAGGATTATCCAAGTGGTACATCGTACAATGTATCCCAGCAGGCTCCGTGTTGGACCGTAGGTAATGGAAATCCGTCTGCATCGACGACTTACATCCCCTATATCTACAAGACTACAAGTTCCTATGCCGCTTCGGGAACTAACTGTTATCGTCTCTACCCGACAGCAACATATAGCCCGACTTGGGTGGCTTCGCCGGAAATCGACATTGAGAATATGAAAGATCTGGCGGTTACATTCTCGTTCTATGGAAGTACCTCGTATTATATCCTGCCGGGTGTAATGACTGATCCTGAGGATTTGAGTACTTTCGTAGTTTTGGATTCGATTAAGGGTGCTGGTAAGATTCAGACGATTACCATGGACTTGAGCGACTATGCAGATTCTATTCCTGCGACAGCCAAGTACTTCGCATGGCGTACGGCTTACAACGCTGGCCCGACCATCTATCTCGATGACATATCCATCGTTAAGATTACCTGCCCGATTACCAAACCGAGCTATTTCAACCTCAAGTCCGAATCAGTTGATATCAACAGCGGTCTGCGTGCGAATAACCCGTGGGAGGTAATGCTCCTCAATAAAGAGGTATTGGTGGACAGCCTCGCAAGCGAGACCTACAACCTCCCGGATTCCATTATCGTTTACCGCGATACCGTTGCTTCCGGACGGACTACCTCTATTGAGGGACTGACCGAGCAGACACAGTACTACGGATATACACGTTCGCTTTGCGAGGAAGGTAACTCCGGTTGGGTGGCTTTTGAATTCCTTACGCCTTGTAAACCGCTTAAGCCGGAGGCGATGGGAGTTATCACCTTCTCCAAGAAAGACGGATATGTATCCGGTAGCAGTGCAACGCGTTATCTGCCGTGCTGGACGATAGGAAACATGTCGGGTAATGCTGCGGCTACCTCAACCTATATCCCGTATGTATATACCACAAGTACCTATCTGCATAATGGCAATAGTGTATTACGTCTCTATTCGTACGTGCCTACTTCCTCCACATCTACGGCTTATAATGGAGCTTATGCTATCATGCCGGAGCTGGATGTTCAGGACATCACGAAATACCAGGTGAACTTCTATGCGCGTGCTTCTACGACCGCTACGTACGGCACCGACCTAATTGTGGGTGTCGTTACCGATCCGTCGGATCTGAATACCTTCACGGTAGTAGATACCCTGACCACCAGTCACACCGCTTACGAGCCGTTCTCGGTATCGCTGGAGAACTACGAAGGGGACTACCTGGGCAATAAGGGTAAATACATTATGTTCCTCTCGTTATGTACGAATGTTACCTATAATGATATCTGTGTAGCTTCTGTCTCTGTAACGGCTATTCCGTCTTGTCGTCCGGTGAAAGAGTTCACCGTGGATAGCATTGCTGGGGATGCAGCTGTCATCAGCTGGAAGGGCTACACCGAGAAATACCGTCTCTTGGTAGCGAAGGAAGCAGTAGCGGATGCCGATAAACCTACTTATAACAAATGGGTAGTGGATAGTGTTCTTTCCGTTTCTGATTCCGTTCTGATTGAGAATCTGGATCCGGCTCAGCAGTACTATGTATATGCGCAGGGCATCTGCGGAGAAGGTGACAGCACCGACATCTCGATGGCTTACGCTTTCTTTACAACGCTCTGCCCTGAGAATGGTTTTGCTGTTCCGTACAAGCAAGACTTCGAAAAATATGCAACCAATGCGAAAGTGGTTGATTGCTGGCAGTTCGAGGATTATGCAACGACTACCAAGACTTATCCGCAGGTAATGAACCCGACATCTGGTGCAGTAAGCGGCAAACAACTCGAGTTGTGGTCTTCTTCTACTAGCCACCGATGTGTAGCTATCATGCCGAAGATTCAGGGTAATCTGGCAGACTACATGTTGAGTTTCGATGCTCGTTCGTATGGTGGATCGACAAAGTCGGTTCTCTATATCGGTACAATGAATGATGTGCTTGACTCTGCTGCCGGTTTTGCTCCGTTCGATACGCTCTATATGGACGGCGGTAATGAGTTCTACCATAAGGATCTCATTCTGGCTGATTATGCAGAGAAGTTGATCCATAGCCGCATTGCTTTCTCGTCTGGTTTGGCGGATGAGTTGGAGATGAGCAGCGATATGTATCTGGATAATGTGAAGATTGGCATGCCTCCTTCATGTTTCGCTCCGACGCTCGGAGCGGGTAACTCTACCCTCGCTACGGCAACCGTGAATATCACTCCGGCTGAGCAAGGAGGAACGAAATGGGAACTCGCTGTTATTCCGGATTCCATCTATTCGGCAAAAGACTTTGAGGTAAAAGACTATCTGGATACCATTCCGGCTGCCTTTGTGCATGTGGCTGACTCTGCGAACTTCGTAGTTTCCGGTCTGACCGCCGGTACTACGTATCAGGTTCACGCCCGCACCGTTTGTGGTGGCGAGGACGGCAATAGCGAATGGTCGAATATGCCTCTGAAGATACGTACACAGTACTATTATAAGGATAGTTACTTCTTCGGCTTCGAGAAATCCGAAGGATGGGAGCGTAGTTTGAAATCTACAACGGACAACAACTACATCCATCCCGCTCTGACGGTTTCGTACAGCACGGAAGGCACTGACCTTACCTCTTCCTACTGCCCGTACGCAATAGAGAATACAACCTCTTATGTATATGGCTATGGTGCTAAGGACGATGACAAGAACAAAGCCGCGTTACGTTTCTATGCTTATAAGAGTAGTTCAAGCAACTACTACGGCGGATACGTAGTATTCCCCGGTATCGTAGAAGCGAAGGCACGTTCGTTCGAGTTCAAGGCACGTAATGCGTACATGACGCTCAGCACGATGAAGACTTCTACTACTTATCCGGGTTACCTCTATGTAGGTACTATCGAGAAAGGTAAAGGCTTCGAGACCTTCGAGAAAGTAGGAGAGATATACCTGCCGATGTACGATGCGGATAAGAAGAAAATTGTTGCTTCTGCGGAAAACGACTACCTCTTCGAGAGCTATACCTTGGACTTTGACTCGGCTACCATGGCGGATAAGCAAGTGGTACTCTATCAGCCGGAGGTTAATCCGGGTTTGGGTTCCAGCTATCAGATGACCTACGTGGACAACGTAATTTTAGGCGAACCGAAGGGCTATGGTATGGTTTCTATCAACAAGGTTGTAGCCGAATCGACCCAGGCTACCGTAATCCTGGATAAGATTGGTGGACCGTGGAACTTGTATATCCTCAATGAGAGTGACACCGTTGCTAAGTTTGAGAACACCGCCGAGACAAACATACTCGTTACCGGTCTTGTTCCTCAAACTTCATATACGGCAGTCCTTGAGGCGGCTTCCGCTCCTGAGAATACCAAGTTTATGACTTCCACCTCGAAGGAGTTCAATACTCCGTGTCTGCCGATGGAGCCGAATGCCAACGGCGAGTTCTTCTGGAACTTCAACGATCCTTCTGACTGGGAGCCTTCGGATATGATTTGTGCTAATTATGGAACAACGAATGTCAATGATACAGCATTCCATAAACCGGGCTGCTTCACAATGGGATGGAATTACACATCGACTCCGTCCTCCACTACGGTGAACTATAGTTGGATGATTATCCGCAAGGGTGTCAACTATGCAAGTACTACAGCAACAGGTTCTAACTATAGTGCAACATATGCTCATTATGAGTATGGCCGCAACGACAGTCCTGCCCTGAAAATCTATACATCATCCTCATACAATACCAAGCCGTATTTCGTGCTGCCGGAGCTCAACTGTAGCTTCGATACGATGATGATTGAGTTCTACGGTCGTTGCTTCGCCAACTACGATGAGACTCATGGTACGGCAAGCAACCAAAATAAGATTGTCTCTACGTCTTATCTGGGTGCAAGTTACTGCAAGTCTATCGTAGTAGGTACATTGACCGACCCGAACGACTTCAGCACGTTGGAGGTAATTGACACTTTGTCTTACACGAATACAGGTCTGCCGAGTACTACCCTGGTAACCTCAGATCCGAACGGACTCCGCTACTGGGAGAAGATGCAGTTGCCGTTGACGGAAGCTAAGGGCAAGTATATCGTCCTCTTCCAACCTGCATATGGCTTGTTCTTCCTCGATGACCTGAGCATCAAGCCGATTGGTGACAACCTCTTCGCACCGGGACATGCTGCTACGGGTGAAATCACAAAGACCACGGCTGAGTTCAGCTGGGAGGTAAAACACCCGGCTATCCAGTCTGTAGTAGTTGTTTTGAATCAAGAGGGAACGGAAGAAGTACTACGCGATACCGTTCCGGGGACACAAACCACCTATACTGCTACCGGACTGAAGCCGAACACCGGTTATCAGTGGTACATGTACCAGACCAACGGTACAGTCAATACCGCTATGACACCGGCATTGGCCTTCTACACCCAGTGTGAGACCATCACGCCGGATTATGCAACGGGCTTCGAGCTCGAGGACGGATGGCGTATCCTGCCGGCGCAGACTTCTGCTACCTATAAGCAGACCATGTGCTGGACCTACGAGAACGCAGGTACGGCTGCTGTTGGTACGAACTGCTACAATTTGGTAGATGCATCATCGAAGTATAGCCATAGTGGTTCATATGCTGCTAAGATTTATGCGTATGGTACCACTCAGCAGAATTACATTGCCATGCCGGAGATGGAGGATGTAGCCGCTTATGATACCCTGCAGCTCAACTTCTACATGCGTCCGACGTATGTAAATAGCTCCAATGTACTGTATGCAACCTATCTGGGAGCAACCTATTCGAAGGCAGTTATCGTAGGTACAATGACTGACCCGATGGATCCGACTACATTCGTGGCTATTGATACGCTGAATTATACCTTGGAGCCCGGCTCCAACACTCCGACTGAGGCGAACGACTTCTTCTATGAGAAGAAGAAAGTAATCCTCACCGGTGCGCAAGGAAAGTATGTCACTTTCATGGCTACACTCTATGCGAAGGGAGACGAGACGAAATATACCAATTGCTATATGTATATTGACGATGTATCCTTCTCGCCGGTACAGCATTGTGATGCTCCGACTGAGATGAATGTAAGCGAGATAACGGCTTCCGGCGCAACCCTCAGCTGGACTGCTCCGGAGGGCGCAGAGAAGTACGTGCTCCAAGTATCCACGGATCAGTACTTCCAGGAAGATACCGCATTTGTATTTAATGATACGGTGGATGTTACTTCTGTCAAGTTAGAATCGCTAACAAGTTATACGAACTATATTTGGCGCGTAATGACCATCTGCGGCGAGGACCTCGGCGAGAGCGAGTTCAGCCAGAACGCTACCTTCTCTACCGCTCGTACCCCGTACTTCGGTGAGAACTTCAGCAACGCTACGCTCGATGCCGACTGGAGCTTTGCTACCAACCCGGCAGTACTCGTCATCGACAGCACGGATGTAGAACTGACGGGAGCGAACAACACCTCGTATGGCTGGCACCGCGTTACTACCAACTATGGTATTACAGGCGCGCACTATGCAACCCAGTTCTACTCCAGTTCTACGGTATCCACTACCACGTATGACTACTACTGGATGATTACCCCGCAGATCTATCTGAGCGACACCGCTACGGCCCACCTCACCATGGATATTGCTCTGACCGGTTCCTCCACCTCTGTGCCGAACGACAACGTAGTGACCGAGTCCAACATGGCGGATGACTTCCTCTTTATGATTATCATCTCTGAAGACGGTGGTAAGACCTGGAAGAAAGAGAATATCGTAGCGATGTGGAACAACACCCTGCCTGCAGGCAACCAGCTCCGCGACCTGCCGCATAACGCTGGCAACCTCCGCGTCAATCTGGCTAAATATGCCGGCAAGGGTATCCGCGTTGCCTTCTACCGCGAGGCGACTACCTATCTGGCAGCTACCTGTGCATTGCACATCGGCAATATCCGTATCACGAACTATGCACAAGTCGAGGACTACGCACAGGCGTGCCAGTATCAGGATATTGACCAGAACGGATTCTATCTGGACGGAGATAAGACAAAGGCGGGTGAGCAGACACTGACACGTCGTCTGTATGCGCCGGAGGCGGAAGCTTTGAGTGGTGCACAAGATACTATCTTTACGCTGAATGTTAATATCTTGGAAGTTTCGGAGACGATCCTCTCTGATACAATATGCGAGGGTTCGACATATAGCGATATCAACTTTACCGGCAAAGAGCGTGCGGGCGTTTATCGTCGCAAACTGCAATCCGTAGAGTCTTGTGATAGTATCATCACACTCCACCTCCATGTCACTCCGCGTGCATATGCTGAGGATGATATCCAAACGCTTTGTCCGGGCGAGTCCTATACATGGAAGGGAGTGGAGTATAACCGTGCCGGTATCTACCGTGACACTACGGTTTCTGCCGCAGGATGTGACAGTATCTCTACGCTGATAATCTCTTACTTTGATGCCGAGGATACGGTGTACGATGCGGTTCGGGTAGAAAAGAACGAACTTCCCTACACCTATTCTAATGAGGCTTATCCGTATATCGCCGGCCAAGCGCCTGTTTACTTCGCGGCTGGTACTGAAATCGGAGAGTATCAGGATACGGTATTGGTACAAGGCGTAAATTGTACGGCTGTGCTGATTCTTACTACCACTATCTACAATGAAGAGCAAGGTTTTGAGAATCTGGATGGCAATGGTGCTGACGGTACTCGCAAGATTATTTATCGCGAGAATATGTATATCCGATCCAATGATAAGTGGTACAATGCTACGGGTCAGGAGGTGAAGAATCCTAAAATGCTCTCTCGCTAACTCGGGAGAGGCAGCCTCCGGAACATAGGAGGTTGCAAACTGTATCGCAAAAGGGGCTGCCTTGGGGTAGCCCCTTTTGTGATGTAAGTACGTGTTTTGACAAAATGAAATGACAAAACGTAAAAAAAACATAAAAAAGTAGCAAAAATTTGCATGTTTGCCGTTTTTTTTGTAACTTTGCCGGCCAAAACTTATTTTAAGTAACGAAATAGTAGTGAGAAGGTACGGAATCATAGTTCTTTTTATGGTGTGTAGCGTGTGCGCGCGCGCCTATAGCCCATTAACTCCTGAGACGGTTCATTTTGTTGCTATTCATGGAGATTTGGGGTATGCGGGGCTCTTGCATACTATGCAGGGACGCAAGCCTTCTTCTGGAGTGAATACCAATGTGGGTGTTGACTATCGCTTGTATCACAATAATTTCCTTTTTTCCGCAGGAGTAGAAGGAATGTATGCCTTATACGCCAACAAGATGGATAAACTGGATGTGGAACTGCCCATGATAGATACGGAAGGTGATCTGTTCAACATGCATGTGCACGTGGATGAATCTCGGGATGTCGCGCATATGGTGAATGTGAATATCCCTTTGCTTTTCGGAGGGGAATGGGAACGGTTTTATTTTATGGTGGGACCCAAGCTGTCTCTTAACATGTATGGTGCTACTGCCTCAAATGCGAAAGTAACTACCTATGGCGAATACGAGCAGTATTATGATGATTTCTATGATATGACGAACCACCAGTTCATCTCAGGACAGCGCATGAGCAGTGAGACCTTAAAGATGAAGTGGAATTTCAATATCATGGCGCATGCGGAAATAGGCGCACGGATAGGACATATGTTCAAGCATAAGCAGTTCCGTACCAATCCGGACAAGATACGCATGTATATAGCGGTATATACGGATTTCGGCATACTGAATATACATGCCGATGCGGGAGGAAAGCCTATTTTTGACTATCGCGAGACCGAGAACGGATTGCAATTCTATAGCCAGCCGCTGATGATGAGCAATCTGGCGGATAACGAGATATTCCGCAATCTCCATGTCGGTATCAAATTTACAGTGGCATTCGAATTACCCAAACACGGCAAATCATATGTATATCAACATAACCGCGTAGGACGTAACTACAGGAAACGCGGCGGAAATCAAACGATTATTCAATAAACAGCATGAAACGGATACTCTTTATATTATTGACAGCAATGGGGGTCGCAACGGTTGCGCCGTTGGCTTCCCTGGTGGACAACCAAGTAGCTGCTGTGTATGCGGCCGATGCAAAAGCAAAGGCACAACGTGAGAAAGAGAAGGCAAAACGTCTCAAAGAGCGCGAGAAAGCCAAAGCCAAAGCCGCTAAAGAACGACAGAAAGCAGCTGCAAAGAAAAAGAAAGAACAGGCTAAGGCTGCTTTGCAGAAGCAAAAACAGCAGCAGGCCAAGAGAGCGCAGAGGGAGGAAACTTCTTCCAAACCCGCGACTTCCAAAGCGAAGCCGAACATGACGGCGGCGGAGGAGAAAGCGCTATATATGGAGCAAGTGGCGGCTGTTGACAAGGCAAACAAGAAAGCGAATGCCTATAACGAGCGAGACATTGCCCACCGTCTGGGATTTTGGGGACAGGTGGGATATAGCAATCTGTTTACTTCCGCTATAGAATATGACGAGCAGGCTGGTTCCGGCTTTAAGAATAAAGACAAGGGATTTGTAGGAGGCGGCTTGGGAATAGGCTACCAGCTGCGTTACAAGCAGATGCTGATGACTACAGGTCTGGAATTTAATACCTATAACTCGGTGATGGGAGTGGAGAATACGCCGGAGGGTACCTTGACTCGGACATTAGGCGTACAGCAGTATCCCTCAATGGTTTATACCTATACTTTTGACCCTTTGAAAGAGCAAATCATAGGTGGTTTTGTACAGATTCCTGTTCTTTTGGGTATGGAACTGAAGAAAGTGCCGGTCTTCTGGCAGGCGGGTCTGAAAGTAGGTTTGGGAGTGTTAGGGCAATCGTCTCCCTCCGGTACGTTTTCGACTACGATAACTGATCGGGAGCTGATGAGACCGCTGGAGAACATGTATTCTCATACCCTCGTTACGGAACAATCACTGGACAGACCCTCTAATACACTACAGTTCGGCCTTAATGTGGCGGCAACGGCGGAGGTGGGTATCAATTTGGACCGATGGGTTAAAGCTTCGCCCAGACTCCGGGCTTCTGTCTTTGTGGATTATGGTTTTGTCAATTCATTATCCTATAAAGCGGCTCCCGGTGCGCAGGATCTGCCGACTCGTATGATGGAGACCCCGAACCCGCTTGATTTCCCTGTGAATTCGGCACTCGCTACCACTTCGGCGGCGAAGGCGGTAGTGAATCCGTTTCTTGTAGGAGCGAAACTGGCGGTATGGTTCGACCTGCCGCGTAAGAAAAAGCACACGCTTGATTATCCGAAAACGCCTACACCGCGAATGGGTGTCTATATGTATGAGGATAACTCGGCTATCGCGCTTGGCGGTGTAGCGGTGGAGATTATCAATACCGAAACAGGGAAGACTATACAGAAAAATACGAACCGTCAAGGACTCCTGCAAGCTCGTTTTGCTCCTGGTACTTATCGTGTTTCGGCGACCAAGAACGGCTATTATCCTTCGGATACCATTATGCATAACGTGGAGGTATTTGACTTTGATACGCTCCATATAGCATTAAAACGTATCCCTGCGCCGATAGTTTATACGCTATGCATGAATATATACGATGCTGAGACAAAACAACCTATTGAGGCAACGGTGCGCATGACGGCACTGCAGGATTCTGCAGTTCTTTATACCGCGCAGTCTGCGGATGACGGATTGATAGAGACTCCCCTTACCGAAGGAGAGTATATCGCGCATCTCAGCGCTTTGGGATATGTCCCGAAGGACGATACACTCCGTTTCGTACGCGACACCTTCGACCTCTATATGACGCATATCAAAGAAGGTATAAAAGTGAAGATTGAGCATCTGTTCTTTGCCACCAACAAGACCTATATTCTTCCGCAATCTGAACAGGCAATGTCTGACTTGGCTTCTTTCTTGACAGAAAACAAGGGAGTCACAATTCATATAGTAGGCCATACCGATGCTGTCGGATCCGATGAAGCGAACCAGATCCTCTCTGAGGGACGTGCCAATGCGGTACGGGCTGACCTGATGAAACGCGGAATAGCCGGCGAACGAATCACTACAGAGGGCAAGGGAGAAAAAGAGCCTGTGGCGGATAATGACACGGAGGAAGGCCGTCAGCTCAACCGCCGCGTAGAGTTTACTATCACCGGTACGGATGGGGAGGATATAGAGCAAGTCTTCTGACCGTACAGGGTAAATTATAAATCATCAATCAAATCAGGTTTATGAAGAGGTATCTCTTCCTACATATAACATTATTCTTCTGCCTTGCCGCTTGGTCGCAGAATCCGGCAACAGGCATGCCTTACTCCTGCTCCTTTGAGGACGGTGAGGACCTGTCTGCATGGACCTTTAACTACAAGACCTCTACGGCGATGGATCAGTGGATGATAGGTACGGTAACCCATAGCGAGGGACAACGCAGTTTGTATATCTCCTCGGATGGAAAGAATCCGGTGTATGGCAATAAACCCAATGTGGTCGTTTCCTATTTCCGCTATAAGTTCCCTACATCTACCGGCAGACAGACCTATGACCTCAGTTTTGACTGGAGAGGTATCGGGAATACCAATAACTCCTGTCTCTACGTGTTGGCGCTTCCGGAGCAAGTGTTGTTTAACGCTGCGAATAATAATCCTTTGTATCTGGATCGCATCGTATCCACTACCAGCGGTATGATTTCGCGGAATAACGTAGTCAATACCACTTCCTGTCTGCAACTGGGAGACGCCGTTGCTCCTACGCGTTATCTCAGCGGAGGAGAGCAGTGGACGAATGTCTCGGCGACATATGGTATCCAGGTCAGCAGTACCAACTCCCAGCAGGTGTTTGCTATCGTCTTTGTATGGGTGAATGCCAATACGGACGAGACAGTCAAAGAGTCCGGTATCTGTATTGATAACATCCAGATAGGCGATGCTACCTTGAAAAAACCGGCTAACGTGCAGGTAGAGGCTGTCTGTGAGGACTCGGTGATGATGGTTAGCTGGGAGAGCGGTCTGACGGAGTTTGAGGTGCAGTATCGGCAGGTGGGTACCTCTACATGGCGCAGGGCGGACGGTTTGACAGATGGCGTGGACGGGTTCACCCGTACCAACGGTATCTATTGCTCCTATCGCCTGCAGCGAATCAAGGAGGGGGCGTACGATGTCCGTGTGTGCGGAAAATCGGGTGACATCGTTACCATTTTTACTTATCGGAACCGGTACCTCGTTTATTGTCCCGAGAATCACTGTGTGGATTACCTGGATTTCACGAATCCGAATGTGGAGTGTACGTATGGATACCATCCCCTCACAGGCGGCCATACTTCCGAGACTCCCTATTCGTATCCGGGATGGATAGATTTCGGACCCGATTCAGAGGAAAGCCGTCATACCATCCATACCGATCCTACAGAGACCGACCCGCGTACCGACGATGCTTTGCTTACTGTCCCGCAAGGGGCGCTGGCTTCTGTGCGTCTGGGCAACTGGAAAGATGGCGGAGAGGCAGAGTCGATCACGTATAACATAAAGGTCGATTCTGCCAACCAAGGTGTCTTAATAGTCAAATATGCGGTAGTTCTGGAGAATCCTAATGGGCATAAGCATGAGGAAGAACCTTCTTTCCTGTTGGAAGTATTGGACGCGAATGGCGAACTGATAGATGCTTCTTGTGGCAGGGCGGAGTTTTCCTATTCCGACGGCATAGCTGCCGGATGGAATATCACCAAGGATGAAAAAGCGGCTTGGAAAGACTGGACCACCATCGGCGTCAATCTCATGCCCTACAACAACCAAGTCATCAAAGTTCGTTTCACTACGTTCGACTGCTCGCTGTCCGGCCACTATGGATATGCCTATTTCACGGTCGATTGCGCTACAGCCCACTTGGAGACGGAGAACTGCGGTAATGACTCAAAGATAGAGTGTTATGCGCCGGAAGGTTTCGCGTACGCGTGGTACAAAGGCAACCCCGATGATCCGGGAAACGAACCTTTCTGGTTTGAAAGAGAGTTGTCAACCGACCCGGGACGGCAGGAATATACATGTCGTGTCAGTTTCATGGATGACCCGGATTGCTATTTCGATGTCAGCACGGTATCCGCTCCGCGTTTCCCGGTGCCTTCTTACACATGGGAACCTGTCTTCGAGGAATGCTCCAGTAAGATACGCTTCCGTAATACCTCACACGTCATGAATAAATATGACGGTACCGAGACGCATACCCAGGAACCGACCAACGATTGCCACTGGTTTTTCCGTACCCTGTCGAACAACTCCGTTACAGAATCCTATAACTGGAACCCTGTCTATAAATGTCCGGACCAAGGGGACTCTATAGAAGTGACATACATTACGTATATCGGCGTAGATAACGCTTGTGATAGTTCCCGTATTGATACGATTGTCATGCCGAGTATCATCCCGGGGCACACTTCCTTCGATATGACTACTTGTCCGGAGAGTCCGGTCTATTTCGGAGGCCAGTGGTTCAATACCGATACAGTGTATGTGGGCACTTTCCCCAATTTCGCTGGTTGTGACTCTACCTCTACCTTGAACCTCAAAGTATGGCCGGAAATAAAGGACACCTATCGCCATGATTCGATCTGTTCCGACGGGTCGGTGAAGATCAATGGAATCAAATACAACCGGCCGATGGACAATGAGTTGATTATGCTCAAGTCCGTTCATGGTTGTGACAGTGCGTTGTATATGACCCTGACGGTCAACGAGCGGCTGAAGATGAGCGGAGCGAACGACATGCACATGGATGTCTGTGCGGACGAGGAGGAGATGGCGGTTACGTTTGATATTATCGCGGGCGAGTATGACAGTCTGGAGATCAATTTCTCTACGCCTGAGTTGCGGGATACGATGATCTATACCTCCGGTCTGTCATCCGTTTCGATACCTTATAGCCCGTCCGTTACCCCCGGACACTATACTGCGGAATTGACATTCTATCAGTTCTGCTGCGGCCAGTACCGCGAGAAGCGCGAAGTGGATATTCATTATGCAAGTTCTATTATAGAGCAGAAATGGAATGACGTACTGACGCTCCTTAGTCCGAAATACAACGGAGGATACAGCTTCACTTCCTTCCAGTGGTACAAGAACGGTCAGCCTTTGGAGGGCGAGACGCACTCGCATCTGTACCAGCCTCTGGATATGAATGCCTCCTATTACGTATCGCTGACGCGTGAAGACGGAGTGACGATAACGAGTTGTCCGGTCACACCGGTGTACCATGAACAGCAATCGGATTATCCTACGATAGTACGTGCCGGGCAGAGAATGCCGATGTATATGGAGCAGCCGGCCACCATTTGGTATTATACCGTATCCGGCCAACTCTATTCATCCTTCCGGATGCCCCAAGGCTATACGGATTTGTACACGCCCGACATACCGGGAGTATATATTTTGAAATCGTTTAATACAAAGGGCGAGACACAAGCCCAAGTAATGATAGTAGAACAATAAAAGGCTATGAATATGAAAAAATGGTCTCGACTGGCCCTATGGGCATTAATGATAGCGGGTGCGCCAATGACTGCTTCCGCAGTAAAACAATACTCGTGTGATTTCGAGTCCGCTGAGGCGCGCCAACGGTGGGTGCTGAACCCTACTGCCAACCAGACGCAATACAACAATCTGGCGAACAAATGGTATATCGGCGAACAGGGAGATAATGACCAAAACGGCCATTACGGACTCTATATATCCGATGATAAAGGCGTCTCCGCCCATTATACCAACCAAGGATGTTGGGTGGTAGCCTATGATACCATCGCGCTGGACCACCTTGCTACCAATGATGACTATACCCTCTCGTTCGACTATTGCGGTATGGGGAATCTGGAGAACGGTTTTGACGGCTTGTATCTGCTATGGGTGCCGATGGTTAATACCAAAGGGGACTCCGTCAAAGTCATGTCTAATGCTACCTCTGATGGCACGATCCCTCCTGCGTATCTCAATTATGTGATTCCGCTACAGCCGAAAGCCAATATGGATTACCTCAACGGTGCACAGACGTGGAGACAGGCGTTAGTCACTATCCCTAATACCGAGTGCGACGGTACGCCCCACTACCTCGTTTTCGTGTGGGCGAATACCAGTTCCGCATCGGTGCAACCCGGAGGTATGATCGATAATATTGAGATTACGGATGCGCGGTCGTGTGAGATTCCTACCGGGCTGAATGTTGCTTATCAGGGCTCCACTACCACCCTCTCATGGTCGGGAACAGCCTCGCAATATGAAGTCAGTGTGTATTCCTACGAGGCCGACCAGTGGTTCGGACCGAAGATCGTCACCGGTACATCCACTACTTTCTCCAGCCTGCCGGAAGGCCAGGCGGATTTCATCGTTCGGGCGCAATGTGCCGAAGATCTCTACAGCCTCAAAGCATCCTTCTCCGATTTCGTCTATTACCCCGATGAGAAATGTATTCCGTTCTTATCCCTCAGCAATGAAAACTGCTACATAGCGACAACCAAGGTACAAGGAGCCAACTGGATGAACTCCATGAAATGGACCAAACAATATGTCAATGACGGCAAGCAGAGCGTTGATTGCCGCCATGCCAAATATTTCCGCAAGAACGAGTATGATATCCGTACCTCGATGGGCGCTGAGGGACCGGGCTTGAAAACGGTACCTGACGGAGAATTGGCATCTGTACGTCTGGGCAACTGGAACAACAATGCAGAAGCTGAGAGAATAGAGTATAAGTTCCATGTGGATTCAAGAACCTCGGCGGTACTGATGCTCAAATATGCTGTTCTTCTGGAGAAACCGAATCCTTCTTGTTCTCCGAACCCCGGATTCTTGCTCCGCGTACTGGATAAGAATAAGAAACTCATCTCCGATTGCGCATCTGCGGATTTTGATTATCATGCAGCGGAGGCTTCCGGAGATTCCACCTGGCATAAATCAACGCCGGAACTCAATCCCACGAACAGAAATGATGTGATGTGGAAGGACTGGACCCCCGTCGGAATCAACCTCTCCGCGTATGACGGGCAGGACCTGACGGTGCAATTGACCACCTACGATTGCGGTGGGGGCGGGCACTACGGCTATTCGTATTTCACGCTCCATTGCTCTGACGGTAAGTTCAAAGACATGAGGTGCGGCCAGATCAATCCCTCCTTTGAGGCTCCCGACGGATTCAAATACAGTTGGGCATACAAGTCGAGCGAGAAATACCGCGACCCGGAAACGGGAATCATGCCCGCGGAATATGTGATAGGTCACGACCAGAAATTCGAGGCGGGTTATCATGATGACAGCGTGTATGTGGTGGATTGTATGTTCCTGCAGGATAGTGCATGCTTCTTCTCGCTCTATGCCTCCACGTTGGCAACGAACCCGATTGCCGTGATGGAAGAGCCGGTGGTGGTTAAGAACTGTAGTGAGAATAAATACACCCTCCGTCTGGATGGTTCCAAGTCCTGGGTACAGGAGATAGACCACGTGAAGGGAGATACGCTGGAGAGTCAGATATACAAGATTGACCGCTATGAGTGGAATATCACCGGTCCGCATAATTTCTGGTCGGACGAGGTATCGCCATCCTTCACCTTGCCTTCGTCGGGAGGTGACTATACCATTACATTCCGTACCACGTGCGGTTCCTGTGACTCGGTGCTGACCTATCATCTCCATCTGGACAGCGTTGGTCCAACACGCGACACGACAGTGGTTGCCCTTTGTGATGATCTCCGCAAAGAAGGCTATCACTGGGCGGAGCGGCCGGATACCGTATATTATGACTACTGCACGGATTCCGTGGTGCTCTATAGCCCGACTACGACATGCGACAGTATCATCTATCTGAACCTGGTAGAGCCGGTTCGTGTTTACCAGGACACAATGGTCCTGCCGGAGAGCCTGCCTTTCAGCTATCGCGGCCGCCAGTATAACACGACAATGGTGGACACGATACCTATATCGGAAACGAACTGTGATACCACATGGATATTCAATTTTGAGGTCTATGAATCGCTGTTGGCTTCTATGCCGGATAGTGTCTATATCCTGTGTGAGAAAGACCCGATGCTGACCTTGGTTTATGATATCACGCGTGGACGCAGCCTGCGCTATTCCTATACGTTTGACAAGTCGGAAATACCCTCTATAACGCCGGTTTCCGAGGTGCAGAAGAAGGGGCGCTACGAGATTGAGATACCCCTCTCCGCTACGCTTGATCCGAACATATATGCCGGAAATTTGGTATTGGAGGATTCGATACCCAAGTGGAATGTCACAATTCCGTTTACGTTTCAGATGCGCTATGCCTCGTCTGTCATCACCCAGCGTTGGAACGATGTGCTCGCAATCCGCAATGCGGACTATAACGGCGGCTATCAGTTCGATTCCGTACAATGGTATCTCAACGGCCAGCCGATTGCAGGCGCGGATGGATTCAACTACTATGCAGGAGAAAACCGGACGCTTCGTTATGGCGAGGAATATACGGCATTGCTGACGCGTACGGACGGAGTGAGGGTATTTACATGTTCTTTTATTCCGGTGCCTGTTTCGGGAGAACTGAACGACCTGCCTACTTTGGTGCCCCTTTCCTCATCCCTGCATCTGTCCGGAAAAGGTATGGCAGCATGGTATGACGCGCTGGGAAGACCTTATTCCGCTTCCGCTTACGACAACTCGGATATAGCGGCTCCGGCATCAGCTGGCTATTACCTGTTGGTTCTTCAGTCAGATGAAACCCGAACAGCCCATCCTGTCTTAGTTCGCCCGTAAACGGTAGAACAAGCCTCTTTCTCTACAAAAAATAAAATAATTGCCAGAAAAAATAGCAAAATCCTTGCATATGTCCCATTTTTGTTGTACCTTTGCAGCATAAAATATTTCAGAGAATATGGAAGCTACATTAAGACAGCCG
>Ga0256405_10005447_pt1 | contig 21940 bp, 21 predicted proteins | sample RumenRJG_02DNA_FD_189096 | JGI IMG/M metagenome (GOLD analysis project Ga0256405, IMG submission 189096) | Bovine rumen microbial communities from Lethbridge, Alberta, Canada - RJG_02 | ecosystem: Host-associated > Mammals > Digestive system > Stomach > Rumen | place: Canada: Alberta... | reverse complement strand
TCATGGATTGATTCAACAACGCAACCTCAATGATCCTGAAGGAAAAGTGTTAGAGTGGGAGGTGAGTGGCGATAAGATAGAAGCTGTTCACATGCTTCCTGGATATACTCATAACATTATAAACCTGAGTGATACAGAAGATCTTGTAACGGTAATGTATTGCAATGAGGTGTTTAATCCTAATAACCCCGATACATTCTTTGAAAAAGTATAGGATTCCGAAAAAGCCCTAAATAACGAAAGGAACGAAAATGATAATATATAAAGAGGAGTCTGCAAAAATCGTAGGAGCGATATTCGAGGTGCACAAGCGTCTTGGAGTAGGACTGCTCGAAAAGGTGTATCAAGAGGCTTTGGCCATTGAACTAAAACACCGAAACATTCCTTTCGAACGCGAAAAGAGGTTTGAAGTTTTCTATAGAGATCAGAAGTTAGATGCACAGTACATAGCAGATTTTGTATGCTATGACAAGATAATTGTCGAACTGAAGGCTGTGAGTGAACTTACAGACGTTCACAAGGCTCAGGTTCGTAATTATCTGACGATAACCAACTATGAGTTGGGTATCTTGTGCAACTTCAATGAGCTCTATATGGAACCTTTAAGGGTTCTAAACTCAAACCTGATGTAGTTTTAGAGTATTTCGTATTTTTAGATGTTTTAGGAATTAAGAGAAAATAATATGGATATTAAGCATTTTAGAAATAATGGCAAGCTTAAGTTGCTCATAATTGTTGGTACAAGACCAGAAATAATCCGTCTTGCAGCAGTAATCAACAAGTGTAGAAAGTACTTTGATTGTTTACTTGCACATACAGGTCAAAACTATGACTATAACCTAAATGGTGTGTTCTTTAAGGATTTGAAGCTTGCAGATCCAGATATCTATATGGAAGCTGTAGGTGATGACCTCGGTTCTACGATGGGTAATATCATTGACAAGTCCTATAAGGTGATGGTTGAAACCAAGCCTGACGCAGTGTTGGTGTTAGGAGATACCAACAGCTGTTTATCAGTGATTGGAGCCAAGCGCCTTCATATCCCTATCTTCCACATGGAGGCTGGTAACCGCTGTAAGGACGAGTGCCTGCCAGAAGAAACAAATCGTCGCATTGTGGACATCATTAGCGATGTAAACATGGCGTACAGTGAGCATGCACGTCGTTATCTGGCTGATTGTGGTTTACCAAAGGAACGTACATACGTTACGGGGTCTCCAATGGCAGAAGTTCTGCATGAAAACCTTTCTGAGATAGAGGCAAGCGATATTCATAACCGTCTTGGTTTAGAGAAAGGAAAGTATATTCTTCTTTCTGCTCATCGTGAAGAAAACATAGATACAGAAAAGAATTTCACAAGTCTCTTTAATGCTATCAATAAGATGGCTGAGAAATATGATATGCCTATTCTCTATAGTTGTCATCCTCGTAGCCGTAAGCGTTTGGAACAGTCTGGATTCAAACTTGATAAGCGTGTGATTCAACATGAGCCACTTGGCTTCCATGATTATAACTGTCTGCAGATGAATGCTTTTGCTGTCGTTAGTGATAGTGGTACTTTGCCAGAAGAAAGTTCTTTCTTTACTTCAGTAGGTCATCCTTTTCCAGCTATATGCATACGTACAAGTACCGAACGTCCAGAGGCATTGGATAAGGCTTGCTTTGTTCTAAGCGGAATAGACACGAAAGGGCTTTTACAGTCCTTGGAGTTGGCTGTGCAGCTTACGCAGGACGGTCTCCACGGAACGCCAGTTCCTGACTACACCGACGATAATGTCTCCACGAAAGTCGTGAAGATCATTCAAAGTTATACCGGTGTAGTAAATAAAATGGTATGGCGTAAGGAGGTGCAATGACTCAAGGTGTTGACGGTTTTATATGTATAAAACGAGTTTGTTAGAAAGTGAATTAGCACGAAAAATACTCCAATAATGTGTTTGCTTTCATGTTTTGGGAGAAGCTATATAATAAATGATGTCAATTAGATATATCAATATAATTAAATGAAAACAATAATGTTGGTTTTTGGTACCCGTCCAGAGGCAATCAAGATGTGTCCTTTGGTAAAAGAGTTCCAGAAACATACAGATGAATTTAAGACCATTGTTTGTGTAACAGGCCAGCATCGTGAAATGCTTGATCAAGTACTCACAATATTTGATGTTAAGCCTGATTACGACTTAAATATTATGAAGCAAGGGCAGGATTTATATGATGTTACAGCTCGTGTGCTTACAGGTATGCGTGATGTATTTAAAGAATGCAAGCCCGATGTAGTGTTGGTTCATGGCGATACAACCACTTCAACTGCTGCAGCTTTAGCTGCCTTCTACCAGCAGATTCCTGTTGGTCATGTAGAAGCAGGACTAAGAACACATAATCTTTATTCACCATGGCCAGAGGAAATGAATCGTCAAGTTACAGGTCGAATAGCTGATTATAACTTTGCTCCAACACCTCTTTCTGAGAAGAACCTGAAAGAAGAAAATGTTCATGGTGAAATATTCGTAACAGGAAATACTGTTATTGATGCCCTCCACATGGTAGTGGATAAGCTAAAGAGTGATAAGTCACTTGCCAACGAGCAAATCAACGTTCTAAAGAATGCCGGTTACGACGTAACTCGTCTTGACGGAGGCAAGAAGCTAGTATTAATTACTGGCCACAGAAGAGAGAACTTTGGTGACGGCTTCATCTCTATGGTAACTGCAATGAAAGACCTCAGTGAGAAGTATCCTGATGTGGACTTTGTATATCCTATGCACCTCAATCCCAATGTGCGCAAGCCCATTCACGAAGTGTTTGGTGAGGACTTGACCCGTCCCAACTTCTTCTTCATTGAGCCTTTGCAGTACTTGGAGTTTGTGTATCTGATGGAGAAGAGCACTATTGTTCTTACGGATAGTGGCGGTATTCAGGAGGAGGCCCCTGGCCTGGGCAAACCAGTATTAGTAATGCGTGATACGACTGAGCGTCCCGAAGCATTGAAAAGTGGTACTGTTCATTTGGTTGGTACAAATCACGACCTCATTGTGAGTGAGGTCAGCACCCTCCTTGATGATGCAGTTGCATATGAGCGTATGAGCAAGGCCGTGAATCCCTACGGAGACGGTAAAGCCTGCTCACGCATAGTAAGAGCTCTGAATGGAGAAGCCGTTGACTGTTACGAAGTAAACTAATGACAGAAGCACGGCTCCTGATACAAGCGGAAAAAATGTATTTTAACAGTTAACAAATTAACAATCCCGCTTTAGGCACAGGCTCCCTATGGTCGCCAGAGCCTTCCGCTAAGGGAAGATGTGTCAGCCCGTGGCTCCGTAAACTCCGCCACCGGCTGGATTATAAAAAACACCCCACGGCAATATGTATGATATTTTGAGTGACTTTGATGAGAATGTACTTTCCAGAACTGATTAACCACTTGGTGATTAATGCGGCCGAAGCAGTTGCACGTCGAGGAGGAATGAGTTTAAACGATCTCCATGAGCCAGAGATTACGAATGCTTTGGTTACGGAGTTTCCCACGATGGTTAACAATGTCATAGCACCAATACTAGGTGTTAGTATGGGAGGTTGTTACATCCACCAAAAACCGAAAGCGCATTTCATTAATAAAAATGGCATACAAACATCAAGGGAGATAGGCGATTTACTTGTAGTTTGCAGACAAACTATAGATGGTATTGAAACCTTCAATGCCGCTATTTTCCAAATGAAGATGCACGATAGTGATAAGAGTAACCATCATATCACAAACACAGGAGAACTTGAACAGTTATACCTGTATCAGCATTGGCCCGTCTTTGACTGTTACCGTAACAAGGTTAAGACAACATTTGATTTATACCCCAAGTCACCTATACAAGGAGCACAGTATGCACTGGCAAGTAGAGTAAACTCAATGTTTCCATTACGCATTTATCATTCTATGCCAGCATCTACGATGAGCCTTTATGCAGATTTAACGTGGGGTTACTTCTTACAAGACTTTATAATAAATCAGAAAGGCTGTGTAATAACACCACGAGCTGATAAAGAGAAAGACGAATGGTCGCGCCTTGTGTGGTATTTATTTGATATAAGTTGGCAGAGTGTATATAGGCTTAAGAGAATTAATCGTCGTAATCAACCAAGAATAGGAGGCGATTTCTTCAATCTTTGTAACTTAATTACGCACGCTGATGAAGTATTCTCAGATATCGAACACGCTGGTAATGGTAATAATCCTTTCTTTGGAGATAATGTTGAACAAGAGCCAGAAGGCATATCCTTATTGTTGATTGATGCTGGAGAAGATTATACTTTAAGAAACCCAAGATTTAAGGACTTCTCACTTAATATGAAACCATTATGGTAGTAGGTGAGATTACCCGGAAGAGATTTATCCTATAAATGAAGCCTGTAGACAATTCCCTATACGTTTCAATGGACAAGCCCCAACTCATCTCCATGATTCACTATCTTGAGAAACGTGATGAGGAGGGTAAAAAGGAGAACGAAGCACTGAAGGAACTCATTAAGGAACTGCAAGAAACCCATAATCTGAAAGTGAAATCTCAGGCTGACCTCTTGGCTTCGATTGACAGATTGTCTAAGCAGGTGGCAGATTTGACGGGAGATAACAAGAAACTACAACAGCAAATTGCTGAACTTCTGAAACAGATAAAATAGAAATAAAGCGAATTAACAGTTAACAAGTTAACATTTTAACAATGAACATTGCAGTAGCAGGAACAGGATACGTGGGAATGAGCATTGCCACATTGTTGGCACAGCACAACCACGTGACAGCAGTGGATGTAATCCCAGAAAAGGTGGAGAAGATCAATAACCGTATTTCCCCAATTCAGGATGAATACATTGAAAAGTATTTAGCTGAGAAGGAACTAGACCTTACAGCGACTCTTGATGGTGAATCTGCTTATAAGGATGCAGATTTTGTGGTGATTGCAGCACCTACAAACTATGATCCGCAGAAGAACTTCTTCGATACACGTCACGTTGAGGAGGTGATTGACCTTGTACTTGCGGTAAATCCAGATGCTGTAATGGTCATCAAAAGCACCATTCCTGTTGGTTATACCCGTAACCTCTATGTGCAATATGCAGCGAAGGGCGTAAAGAAGTTCAACCTGTTGTTTTCACCAGAGTTCTTGCGAGAGAGCAAGGCTTTGTATGACAACCTCTATCCTTCACGTATCATAGTTGGAAGCCCTAAGATTATAGATCGCCCAGAGTTTGAGGAGGAGAACAAGGCAATCCGTCAGGTAACGGATGTTGAGTATCTTCAAGGTAAAGCCAAAGAGTTTGCAGCTCTGTTGCAAGAAGGAGCTATCAAGGAGAATGTTGATACACTCTTTATGGGTATGAAAGAGGCTGAGGCGGTAAAGCTCTTTGCAAACACATATTTGGCATTAAGAGTTAGCTATTTCAACGAGTTGGATACTTATGCTGAAGTGAAGGGTTTGGATACTCAGGCTATTATTGAGGGTGTTGGCCTAGATCCTCGTATTGGTACTCATTATAACAATCCGTCATTTGGATATGGCGGCTACTGTCTGCCCAAAGATACCAAACAATTACTGGCAAACTATGCAGACGTACCTGAAGATCTTATTAGGGCTATTGTGGATAGCAATGCTACCCGTAAGGACTTCATTGCAGAACAAGTACTTCGAAAAGCTGGCTATTATGAGGCCAGCAGTCAGTGGGATGCCAACCATGAGCAGAAGTGCGTAATTGGCGTTTACAGATTGACAATGAAGAGTAATTCTGACAACTTCCGTCAGAGTGCCATTCAGGGTATCATGAAACGTATCAAAGCCAAGGGCGCAGAAGTAATCATTTACGAGCCCACTATTCCAGATGGAGAATCTTTCTTTGGCAGTTTGGTCGTTAACAATCTTGAAAAATTCAAGGCTCAGAGCCAGGCCATAATAGCAAACCGCTATGATAGTAGTTTGGATGATGTAAAGGAGAAGGTTTATACAAGAGATATTTTCAAAAGAGATTAAATCATTTTTTTATAGTCATAAGCAGCTTATATTCTTTATTATTCGTATGATAGAATCGCGTGAGAAGCTCCATTTTTTCTTGAAAGCAGATTTGATGATGAATCGGGGACATTTTGAATATACAATATTTCAACGGCTGAAATTATGTTTGCATCCTGATTATGTGGTCGCTTTTCTACGGTCTTTACGTTGTGTTGAATATTATTCACAAGCAACCGGTTTACTAGCACACTTGAAACTACTTTATTATTTAAATAAATACGAAAGGATTAGTGTAAAGTGTGGTTTCTCGATAGCATATAATGTTTTTGATTATGGTTTAGTAATACCACATATCGGAACTATTGTTGTGGGGGGGACCAATCAAATTGGGAAATACGCAGTTTTGCATACTTCTACATGTATTACAGATAATCCAAAGATTATTGGCGATGGGCTCTATCTGTCATCAGGTGCTATGTTGACCTGTAAAGGAAACATTGGTAATAACGTGATGGTTGCGGCTAACAGTGTAGTTACGAAACCAATCAATAGCGAAAATGTGCTATTTGCTGGAATGCCCGCTCAGTTTAAATGTGATAAACAAGTCTGGTATATTAGTGACGAAAAGTACCTGAGCCGTGTTACGCAAGTAGAAAAACTAAAATCAGAAATGAAAATAACGGATTAGTATAATGGAAATAAAAAAAAGAGATGGTTCTATAGATATACTGCGCTTCATCGCACTTGCAGGCATTATACTAGTTCATATAAATCCTCCATCATTTTGGTGTCAAATAAGGGGATTTGATGTTCCGTTAATGGTGTTTCTGTCAGGGATAGTGTATGGTCGTGGTACTTCAAATAATGATTCTAAACAGCCATACCTCCAGTATTGTGGAAAGCGTTTTAAAAGACTTGTAATACCAACTTGGTTTTTCTTGTTGTTCTATTACGTTATTCTTTATTCTGGCCTGGTGCTGAGAGGACATTCTCTAGAGATAGATAGTTCTGAAATTATCCACAATTTCACTTTGATGACAGGGTGGTATGTTTGGATAATAAGAGTGTTCTTGCTAATTGCATTGTTATCACCATTCATATATAAATACTCGGCATCTGTAAACATAGGAGTTCTTCTGTTAACATATGTTTCGATTCTTGTTCTTTTTGAATTATTCTACATTCCAAGGCAAGATAGTGTTCCCTATTATTTGACAATGACAATTCCATATATGTTGTTTTTTTCTCTGGGCTCAGTCATCAATCGCTTTAATGGTAGAGTACTGTCAGTAATAGGAATAGTAGGTTTTGTGGTTTTTGTGACTTATGCAATCTCTTATTATATAAGTGAAGGTCAGTTTATTACAACAGATGTTAAGAAGTACCCACCTCTTCTTTATTATACATCATATGCTTTATTTGTAATTGTATTGTTATGGTTAACTCGCGATTATATATATAAAGCATTCGTGTATATCAATATTAATAAGGCTTTTGAATGGATAGGAAGCCATACATTGTGGGTGTATTTTTGGCATATTATTGCCGTTACTTTCTTTACAAATCATTTCGACAGTTGGATTTTACGTTTTATTATTGCTTTTGGCTTCGGAACGATCGTGGCATGGATTCAAAGTAGAATAGTAATAGCCATTACTACAAGATGCAATAGTAGTGCGTTTAATAGAAATATAAATATTTTCTTTAACACTTAATATTTATGGAAAAACCGTTAGTTTCAATAATTACAATTACGCTTAATCGTTGTGATTTGATTCATAAATGTATTGAGAGTATTCAAAATCAAACATACCAAAACTATGAGCATATCATAGTTGATGGTAACTCTGAAGATAAAACAGAAGAAGTTGTTAAATCATATAACGATCCTCACATTAAGTATATAAAACTAGACCAAAGGGGGCCTCAGGTACAAATGAAAGCGGGCTCTACTGCCGCAAGGGGTAAGTATGTGACCTTTCTTGACGATGATGACGAGTACCTTCCGAGAAAGATAGAAAAGGAGGTTAATCTCATAGAAACTTTGTCAGAGGATTATGGTTTAATCTATTGCTGGATGTCATACTATAATAATGATGAGCCAGACAAAGTTGTTCGGGTTCATGCAACAAGATTAAGAGGCTATGTTGGCGACATAACGCCAATAAAACCTTTAGTTACAGGAAACCCAACCTTAATGATACGCAGAGAAGTGTTCAACGAGTTTGGGGGTACTTATGATGACTCTATTGGAATAATTATGTCAGACTGGGAACTGGTTGCCCGTATCACTCAAAAATACAAAGTTGATTTCATTCCAGAGTCCTTAGTCAAGGTTTATGTAAATCATGGGCATGCTCGTCTTTCAACAGATTTTTATCAGGAGAAGGCAAAAAAAGGCATTATTTTTCATACCCACTTCCTTTCAGAGTTTGCAGATGTTTTTTCGAAGAATCCAAAGTCTGCCTATTACCATTATTACTCCCTTTGTAGAAATTATGCGACCATTAAAGATAGGCCCAACGCATGGAAGTATTGGAAGCTTTATGTAAAAAGCACCCCCAAAATGAAGGATGCTATAAAATCATTGATCGGTGTTATTTTATTAAAATAATATGGTTGTAGGTATTGATCATAATTCCAACAAGGGAAAAATTGCTATTATATGTGTAGGGTATAATCGCTTGAAATCTTTGAAGAGGTTACTAAGTTCACTTCTTGATGCAGTATACCCTTCTAAAGATGTGCCTCTTGTAATTAGTATTGATTGCAGCGGAGATGAAACTCTTTATAGTTTTGTAGAAGAGTTTAAATGGCCTTATGGACAAAAATATGTTAATATCCAGAAAGAGCGCTTAGGTTTAAAGAATCATATTTTCCAATGCGGTGATTTGACTCGTTTATTTAAGGCAATTGTGTTGCTTGAGGATGATTTGTTTGTTAGCCCTTTCTTTTATGAATATGTTGAAAAGACTGTCGAGAAATATGGCGAAGCAGACGAGATCGCAGAAATCTCATTGTATAAAAACGAATCTAATGGCTATGCAGGATTGCCGTTCTCCAATATTCAGGATGGTAATGATGTTTTCCTAATGCAGGATGTTTCTACTTGGGGGCAATGCTGGACGGAACAAATGTGGTCTAAATTTGTTGCATGGAGAGATTCACATACAGAAGAAGACATTCAAAATATTGATATGCCAGAGCGAATAAAGCAATGGGAAAGAGCATGGTCAAAATACTATAATGCTTATGTTGTTGCAACAGGGCGTCATGTCATATATCCAAATATTTCTCTTACGACAAATTTTAGTGATGCTGGTGAGCATGGAGGAACGCAGAATAGTGCAGTCCAAGTAAACCTACTACAAGGGAAAAAGGAGTACTGTTTACGTCCTGTAAGTGAGTTGGCAAGATATGACATATATTCAAATAATGAGGCAATTGTTAATTGGATAGGAAAAACATCGGATGATGTTTGTTTGGATGTCTATGGTATTCATCAGAATGCAGGGGAAAGATACATATTATCAACGCGAGTATTACCATACAACATCGTAGATTCGTTTGCTCTATTTATGAGACCAATAGAATTGAACATCAAATATCAAATCAAAGGGAAAGGTATTTACTTATATGATACAAAATTAAATAATTGTGTAACAAGAAAAAATTATTTTGGGAAATACATTATCCCTTATTTTGCAAATGGTATAAGAGATCGGTATCTTCTGGAATATGCATGGCAATTATTAAAAAATAAGATTAAAGCTAAAATATGCAGATAAGAAGTTTATTCGAGAATTATTACTGGGAGTTTAGATATCGTTATCGCAAATGGAAATGGGATAACGCTGTTCATGACAGCATAATTAACGGTGTTGCATTGATGTATCACCATGTATCGGACGAGTATGTTGATACTAATGACTCTTGTAAATGTACTGTGTCAGAATTTAAAAATGCAATACTCCAAACAAAAGCGGAGAGACGTTCTTTTGTCAGCGTTGATAAAATGTTGGATATTATTAAAACAAAAAGCAGAGAAAAATTTGCAGTTCTAACGTTTGATGATGTTCCAAATAATTTTTATACCAATGCCTATCCTTTTCTGAAAGAAGAAAATATCCCATTTATTCTTTTTATTACTACCGACTTCATTAATAAAGTTGGATTTCTCACAAAAGAACAATTATTGGAGTTGGATAGAGACTCACTTTGTACTATAGGAGCGCATACTGTTAGTCATCCAATGTTGAGAAATGTGGCAAATAGTATGTATGAATTAAGTGAATCCAAGAATATATTAGAGAAGTTATTAGAGCATTCAGTAGACTATATGGCATACCCTTTTGGTAGACAAAGCTCTGTCTCTGGGCGAGTAATGAGTGAAGCCGAGAAGGCTGGATATAAATGTGCTTTTGGAACTATACAATCGCCAATTTCAGAAAAGAGTTCAAAGAATCTGTTCTATTTACCGAGAATTGTAAGGAAATAACTTGTATGCAAGAAAATACCAACCAAGCAATAGCATATAATTCGATAATAATTTATGGTAAATTGATAATAAACACAATTTGTGTTTTGTTTTCTACTCGTTTTGCTCTGCAAGCTTTAGGAGTCGTAGATTTTGGATTATATGCGGTATTAGGGGGAGTAATTTCTCTAATAGGTATCTTTAACACTATTATGCTTTCTACCTCCAATCGCTTTATAGCAGTAGCGATTGGAAGGGGGAATATTGAAGAAATAAATACACAGTTTAATGTCAATTTGGTAGTTCATGTTGCTATTGCCCTAATTGCGCTTATTATTGCATTTCCTATAGGAGAATGGTATATACCTCGCTTTGTTAATTATGATGGCGCTTTGAGCAATGCGATGATGGTGTTTTATGTATCAATATTAGGTAGCATATTGTCATTTGTTGGAGTGCCGTATAATGGTTTATTGATGGCCAAGGAAAAATTTATTGTATTTAGTTTTGTGGAAGTACTATCTCAAGTTCTTAAGTTGATTGTTGCATGGGTGTTGGTGTATGAATTTGAACAAAAATTGTTGATTTATACCATTACAATGTCAATATTAACAGCTGGCCCAACTTTAGTTTATATTTTATATTGCAAGAAATATTATTTCCCAATGGTACGGCTGAAATGGGTAAGTGATATATCAAAATATAGCCAGGTTTTTGGTTTCTCTGCATGGATATCAATAGGGGCGGTGGCACATGTTGGCAAGAATCAAGGCGCAGCGCTTATTATTAACACCTTTTTCAATACTGTAATGAATAGCGCAATGGGGGTGGCAAATAGTATAAATTCATATATTGGATTATTTGCACAAGGTTTAACGCAACCAATGCAGCCACAGATCGTAAAAAGTTATGCATCTGGAGATTTTGAAAGAACTGATGAACTACTTATAATGTCAACAAAATATTCATTTATGCTAACTCTTTTAGTTGGTTCTGTGTTTCTAGTTGCACCAGAGTGGTTACTTGGATTATGGTTGGGTACAGTTCCTCCATATTCATCAATCTTCCTGATATTGTTTATTATTGATAGTTTGGTTGGTTCGTTGAATGCAGGAGTTGGCAATGTTATATTTGCAAATGGAAGGATTTCCCTCTATCAATCATTAGTAACCATTTTAAATATCTTTGCAATAATTCTAGGTTTTCTTGTCTTGAAAGCAGGTGCTCCTGCCTATTATTTACTTGTGGCATATATTTTTGTATCGGTTTGCAAATTTTGTGCTATACAGTTTTCCCTTAAGAAAACATTAAATTACAATACTCGAAAGTTGTGGGAAAAATCATATATCCCGTCCATGATAACAGCAATACTTTTTGTGCCAGTTCTTTTTTTTCCGGATGCTGTTCATCCGGCTATTAAAATAGGTATTTCTTTGGTTTACTTGAGTTGCCTTGAATGGTTTGTTTGCCTTTCTAAAAAAGAAAAATCTTTCATTAGAAACTATTTTAAAATTTGATCAAAAAAATAGCTTAAACGTACTAATAAAAATCAAGATTATATATTAATGATTTGGGTTTTTTTCTTTTTAGCCGTATTGTTATTTGCTCAGTTAGGTACTCCTTCTGGAAATAATAGGACCTATAAATTATTTCAAATATTGTTGATTATAACGTTGTCGTCAATGGCAGGGTTTGGTGGTATTGCGAGTCAAGACCACGCAGAGTACGTTCGCATATATAATGAAACTAAGGATGTATCGTTATTTTCCTTTTTTTCTGAAGTTACTTTACGTGATTATAGTTTTAAAACAGTAAAATATATATATGAGATAGGGTATATATTCCTAAATATTATTTCTCATAAATTGGCCCTAGGGGAAGCTGGATTTTTTTTCTTTGTATCACTTTTGACAAATACGTTTATTGTTAAAACAATATACAGATTTAAGTATCCCATAATAAGTGTTTTAGTCTTTGTGACATCAAGAGCGTATTTACAAGAAGTAAACCTTGTTCGCCAAACATTAGCGATTTCAATGCTCGCTTATTCATTAAAATATATAGAAACTGGTAATTTTAAGAAATTTTTCACATTCATTTTCTTATCTGCCACTATCCACACTTCAAGTTTTTACTGTGTAGTTTTATATATAATTAGATTTTTTTATTCTCCAACAAGAAAAAAATTGTTGATATATGGACTTTCGTTTATCTGGGTACTGTCGATGTTTTCCATTAAGTTTGGCTCTTTTATTGGTTTGGATTTTATTAATGCATATACAACATATGGCGCTTTGCTAGAAGAAAGTGAAATGGCAATGGGTCAAATACATTTTGATTATGAATCAAATATTATTGTTGCCTTTCTTTTATTTACTTCACTATTCTGGCATAAGAGGAAGATATCAACTATGCAAATAGATGTTTATTTCGTTTGCATTATATTGGCTGCAGTATTTTCAAATATATCGATTACAGTTTTCTATTTCTTCAGAATTAGTTTGATATTTACCGCTATATCTTGTTTATCTATTGCTACCAAATTTAGTGAAATCAAATTTTTAAATTTATCAAAATATTCATTGCCACTTCTATTACTTGTAATTTTACGATTATATGTAGCAACGAGCATAGTTGTCACAAATAGCGAAGTTATGGGCTCGGAGTTTTATTCACTTGATAAATTTTTCAGCTTTTGATTTCTGAATATTTTCATTATAATGGTGTTATTGGATTTATATTTGATTAGTAAGTACAGAACAGAATTAATGGGTGTGGCAACAATAATGATTTTAGTTTGCCATGCTCCTACTTATATGTTATTGCCATCATTTTTGACACAGGCTTTTTCTTTTTGTTCTATTGGCGTTGATATTTTTCTTATTCTTTCAGGTATAGGTCTATGCTACTCTTACGAAATGAAAAAAGGCTCTGTCGCACTATGGTATCGCAAAAGATACTTAAGAATTTTACTGCCAAGCCTGATAGTTCAATTGTTGTTTGTTAGAACAGATTGTATAACAGAATTTCTGAGTTTCTTTGTTGGTACATCATTTTGGACCAACCATAGGGGATTTTGGTTCGTTGACTTGTTAATCATTTTGTACTTTATGTTCCCCATTATATTTAAATTATCAAAATATCGTATTGGGGGAGCATTTTTATTGGTTCTATGCTTTATGTTATTTATCCTCCCAAATATCAAAGATTGGGATAATGAGGTGATGAAAAATATCTGCGATGTCTGTCAATATGTACCATCTTTTGTTTGGGGGGTGGCGATATTTCCGATGGTAAAGAATCATAAGGAAATAAACTGGCAGTATGTTCTATTATCATGTATTATTGGATATGTTGCCTTCAAATTTCTGTCTCATCTTTTTCATTTGCAGCTTTATCCAGGAATATTCACATCGTGTATAATCTTGATAGGTAGCGTTTCCTTTTTTACACATACTTTTCAAAGGTTAGGTTTGTTGTCTTTTATGGGTAAGATTTCTCTTGAATCGTATTTGATTAACGTTTCCTTTCCAGTTTTTTTGATGCAATTCGTGGGGGATATAGTAAATTGTTGGTGGTATTATATTGTAGCAGTGTTGTTAGGATTACCAATTGCCGCTGGCGTAAATATGTTTTCACGAAAAATACTGAATTTAATCAGTTCATGTTAATAATAACAATCTTTTCATAAACTGAATATTTGATTATATGATATTTTATTATGTTATATTTAATACAAAATGTTTATAAGCCGAATGAAGCAACGACCAATAGGTTGTTAGCATTTCTTAGAGCTTTTGATAAGGCTGGTGTCAAAGCAACGGTAATATTTATAATGCCTGATAAAGATAAAAGTATAATCGATGAGGCATATCATAATATTAGTGTAAGATATCTCTGGAACAATCACACATCGAATAATAAGTATGCAAAATATTTATTTGGATTCTGGTACACATATAGATTTTCAAGAGGGCTGAAAAATGGTGATAAAGTCATGATGTTTGATGTCTGCTTTTGGGATGTGTTAAAGATGAAGAAAGGTGTGGATTATTATTATGAGGTTACAGAATGTCCAGAAGTGATAAATTTCTCATCTATGCCTTTTGATCGATCCAGAAAGAGATATTTTTCATATTGTAAAAAACTAGATGGCCTAATAGTTATCTCTACCGAGTTGAAAAAGTATTTTATAGAAAAAGGTGTAATTAGCAATAGGATACATATAATTAACATGGTGGTTGATCCCAAACGTTTTGAAGGCATCTGTAAATCTTCTTCAGAAAAATATATTGCTTATTGTGGAACAGCATCAAACAATAAGGATGGTGTTGATCAGCTTATAAAAGCGTTTGGCATATTTCATAAGAACTATACAGATTACAAACTTTATATTATTGGTAACACACCATCAAAAAATCAAGCAAATAACAACTATGAACTGACAGAACAATTGGGATTGAAGAATTATGTAGTCTTCACAGGTATGATTTCTTCGAAGAAAATGCCGGAAATGTTAAGTGGAGCTCAGATTTTGGCATTAGACAGGCCTGACAATGTTCAAGCCAAATATGGATTCCCAACGAAGCTAGGAGAATATCTTTTAAGTGGTAGGCCTGTCGTTGTTACAAGAGTAGGTGATATACCTAGTTTTCTTTCGGACAAAGAATCTGCCTTGTTAGCCCAACCGAATAACCCAAACAATTTTGCAGAAAAATTGGCATGGGCATGCGAACATCCTAAAGAGGCCGACATTGTTGGAGAAAACGGGAAAAGAGTAGCTTTAGAACATTTTAACGCAAACATTGAAGCGACTAAATTACTTGATGTGTTTATGAATAATTAATATTGGTGATGAAATCGATAAGATCAATATTAGCACGTGTTTTAAGCAATCCGAAAAAGGAGTGCATACGGAATGGTATTAAAATGGGTAAGGGCTGCAGTATTATGTCCTGGAAGATTATTGCTGAAGCGTACCTCATAGAACTTGGAGACTATGTTCAAATAACAGACGGTGTTCACTTGTTTACCCATGGTGGAGGATGGGTCCTCCGACATGGTGGTGGCATTTCTGATTATGACTCCTTTGGGAAAATAGTGATTGGAGATAACGTGTATATAGGAAATAATGCTTGTATTATGCCCGGTATTACTATTGGAAATAATGTAGTAATAGGTGCATCGTCTGTAGTAACCAGTAATGTGCCAGATAATGTTGTGGTAGCAGGAAATCCCGCGAGGATTATTAACACAATAGAGGATTATTATAAAAAAATGCTTCCATATAATGTGCATTGTAAGAATATGACAGACAAAGAAAAGAAAGATTACTTAATAAGTCTTCCCTCTGAAAAGTTTATTAGAGTTACCAAATATATTGAAAAAAAGTGATTAAAGTTGCATATCTCATCTCTAGAGCGATGAAATCAGGGCCTATAAATCAGAGCTTTAATATTCTGAAAGGCTTAAAAAAATTAGATGATATCGACGTCGTTTTAGTTACCTTTGATAAAGAGATAGAAGGTGATTCTTGGTTGGATCGCTTTTTATCAACTGGTATAAAAGTCCATCAATTTAACTTGACTTCCAGAAATGTATTTAAAGCTGCACTTAAACTTAGACAATATGTTTCTAAAGAGAAAATTGACATTGTCCATGGGTGTGGAACTCGTGTTGATTTGATTATGTATTTGTCAGGCGTACGGGCAAAGAAAATTATTACACATCGTAGTTATCCTGATATGATAGCTGAAGGGGAACCCAGTTTGTTGAGAAAGTTAATTGTCCCACTTTATTTACATGTCATGAAATGTATGGATGCTGTTGTGGCTTGCTCTTATTCTATGCAAAAAGCATTCAAAACTCAATGCGATATGAAACTTGATGTTATCCAAAATGCAGTTGATACAGAAAGATTTACTCCGTTGGATAAGAATGAAAAGAAAAAACTCAGAAGAAAGCTTGGTATTAATGATATTCCGACATTTCTCGTTTTGGGAACTTTGCGGCCAAGAAAAAATAATTCTATAATAATCGATGCGATCAACCAGTATGCTGGTTTTAATGGTCAGGTTTTGTTCGTTGGATCAGGTCCTGAAGAAGCTTTTCTCCGAGAAAAATCGAAAAATAATGATAGAATTATTTTTTATGGATCGACTTTAAATCCGTTGGATTATTTACAAATATCAGATTACTTAATATCGGCTTCTTTATCTGAAGGGTTGCCAAATTCAGTATTAGAGGCCATAAGTTGCGGATTAATTCCCATCTTATCTAACATTGAACCTCATTTAGAGATAGTCTGCAATACCTCTATCGGTTTTACTTTTAATCCTCGTAATTCACAGGAATTACTATCCAGACTAAAAAAAGTGACAATGTATAATCAAGATGAGTTGTCAAGATATGCACGTGTGCTTGCTATAAATAAATTTGGAATTGATTCTATGACATTGAAATATGAGTCCGAATATAAAAAATTACTTAATATATGAAGATAGTAAACATTCTAGGAGGTCTTGGCAATCAAATGTTCGAATATGCCATGTATTTGGCACTCAAAGAGGCTCATCCTGAAGAAGATATAAAGGTTTGTACTCGTAGTTTCCGTGGCTATGGCCTTCACAACGGGTTAGAGATAGGCAGGATATTTGGTCTTCAAATTAATGAAGCATCATTATGGGACCTTTGTAAAGTGGTCTATCCATTATTCAACTATAAAATGTGGCAGATAATGATTCATTATTTACCACAAAGAAAATCAATGACATCAGGAACAACGCAAATCCCATTTGATTTCGGAGAGGTCACTCGAAATGATTCGGTGTTTTATGATGGTTATTGGCAAAACGAAGGGTTCTTCAAGCATATTCGGGAACAGGTTCTAAATACTTACTCTTTCCCTATTTTTAAGGATGTAAAGAATGAACAATTAGCAGGAAAACTTATAAGAAGTAATTCGGTTTCAATTCATATTAGAAGAGGTGACTATCTTAAGGAGCCTATTTGGTGCGTATGTGATCAGGATTATTATGAGAGAAGCATAAAATATGTTTTATCTAAGGATAATGTGAATTTCCTTTGTGTATTTAGTGATGATATACAATGGTGCAAGGAGAACCTGCAAAGTATATCTGGAGATGTAGAGATAGAATATGTGGATTGGAATAAAGGGTATGAATCATATCGCGATATGCAACTAATGACATATTGCAAACATAACATTATCGCTAATTCTTCGTTCTCTTGGTGGGGAGCCTGGCTAGGGCGGAGAATAGGGAAAATGGTTATAGCACCTAAGGTTTGGTGCAACAAGCCTATTGTAAATGACCCTATTTGTGAAAATTGGATAAGATTATGAATATTTCCAATCCTTCTGCTCTTAGAAGTTGCACAAGTTGCCAGGTATGTGCTGCCGTATGCCCCCATAATGCCATTACCATTAAATTAAATCCTGACGGGTATTATAGACCAGTGATTGATGATTCATTGTGCGTTAACTGTGGAGTATGCATGTCCGTCTGTTATAAATATGATAATGATTTCCTTAGTTCAACTGCAGAGTCGTTAAAGGACAATAAACTCTTTTCTGCTTGGGCTCGTGACGAAAAAGTGTTGATGTCTACTACATCTGGTGGCATTGCAGATATATTAGCACATCATTTGCTACAAAAAGGATATAAAGTTGTTGGTGTATTATATAACGATAAAAAAAACAGAGCAGAGCATCATGTCGCGGAACAACCGGAACAACTAATTCCTTTTAGGGGCTCAAAATATATTCAGAGCTATACCATTGATTCTTTTAAAGAAGTTATTAAAAACTGCCGTTACGCAAAATATGCGGTATTCGGTACACCATGTCAAATATATGCTCTAAGCAGATGGGCAGATAAGCGCCACCTTGAAGAGAATTTCTTCTTTGTGGATATATATTGTCACGGCTGTCCATCCAGTCTTGTCTGGAAAAAATATTTAGAATATATAAAAAAAAACAGTGGATATTCCACATTTGATAGTTTAACTTTTCGTAGTAAGAAAAAAGGCTGGGGCACATATTGTATTGAGGCAATGGTAAACGGAGAATCTGTTTATTTGAGTAAGAAGAATGATAAGTTCTTTGAACTTTTTTTCTCCGATTATGTATTAAACGATTCATGTTATAATTGTAACTTTAGGAGTTCATTTGAATATAGCGACATTCGTTTAGGTGATTTCTGGGGTAGCAAATATATAGGGAATCGCCGTGGTGTCTCTGCAGTGACTATTTCTTCGCCAATAGGTAAGACAATATTTGATGAGATTGATAACTCGATTGAATATCGCGAGTGCAAATTAATAGATTTTTTGCCAAATCAAGGCTGGAACAAACAGTACCCCATTTACAAAGATGGTAGAGAGGTTGTTTTTAATGCACTAAAAAATGAAGGTACCACTATTGATGATGTGATAGAGGTGCTGCGTTCTAACCAGGGTGTTACAAAATCATTAATTAGAACCATAAAATTAATTCTCTCTTATTTGCCATCGCCATTATCAGATAGTATCAAACGATTAGTTTACAAGATTAGATAATAAATGAAAATAGGTATTTTGTCCATGCAACATGTGAGGAATTATGGATCATTCCTCCAAGCATACGCACTTAAAACGACACTTGAGTCATTTGGTCATCAGTGTGAATTCGTTGATATTGAACAGGGTGCTCCTTTGCCAGGACTGGAAAGGAATTTGAAATATCTAGTTGGAATGGCAATTAAACGCTATTTTAATTGGAATGCTATCGTATCTTCTCTCGGTAGAATAAAATATCAGAAGATGTATTATGAACGTTTTGATAGTGTGTATCTGCCGGAACTAGGCGTTCATAATCACACCTTTGATGAGTATGACTTGGTGGTTATCGGCAGTGATGAGGTGTTTAACTTTAACCAGCATACTACTTACGGTTTTACACCCCAACTTTATGGTGATGTAAAGAACGCCAAGAAAGTCGTTTCTTATGCAGGATCCTTTGGAACGACGACCATAGACGTCATTGACAAGTTTGGCGTAAGAGAGATTCTTGCAGAAACAATGAGTAAGATGGCTGCAATTTCTGTGAGAGATACCAATTCATTTGATGTGGTAAAAAAATTGCTAGGCAAAGAACCGTCTTTCAATATTGATCCTGTATTGATGTTCGACTATCAGAAGTATGCCAAAGAACCTAAGGAAAAGGATTATATCATTGTTTATTCATATCCAAACCGTATTAAGGGAAAGGAAGAGATCAAGGCAATAAAGCGGTTTGCTAAAGAAAAGGGAAAGAAACTAATTTCAATCTGTTTCTATTTCCCTTGGTGTGATGAGACGGTTATTCCGCATCCTTTCGAGGTACTTGGATACATGAAGAATGCCGACTATGTAATTACGGATACTTTCCATGGTTGCGTGATGTCAATGAAGTTCAATAAGCTATTTGTGGCTCTGGTGCGTGACAGCAATAAGCAGAAGATGAGCTCGCTACTGGATCAGTTTGGCTTAGGCGACAGAATGTGTGAAGAGTTTGGAGATTTGAGAGATAGGATGGAGAAGGTGATAGATTATGCACCTGTAAATGAACAAATAGCCAAGGAAGCGGAGAAAAGTATGCAATACTTAAAATCTTGCACAGAATAAGTGTGTTGTATGGAAAAGTTTAGTATTTGCACATCAATCTATAAAAACGATAGGCCGGAGTTTGTAAGAGTTGCACTAGACAGTATGTTGGTAAGTCAAAGTGTGAAACCAACTGAAATTGTTCTGGTACAGGACGGACCTGTGCCCGAAGGGTTGCAGCAGTTATTGCATGAATATGAGGCCAAATACCCTGATGTGATGAACGTCATCCGACTTGGAAAAAATGGTGGACTTGGTAATGCACTGAAGCTTGGTGTTGAGAACGCAAAGTTTGATTTGTGCGCGCGTATGGACAGCGATGACATCTGCTTGCCGGACCGGTTCGAGAAACAGTTGGCATATTTGGAAGCACATCCTGAATGTGATATTGTAGGTGGGCAAATTACTGAATTTATTGATACTCCTGATAACATAGTAGGGAAACGTGAGGTACCATGTGATAATGAGGCAATATACCATTATATGCGTAGCCGCTGTGCACTGAATCATCCCACGGTAATGTTCAAGAAGAAGGCTATCTTGGATGCAGGTAATTATCAGGATTGGTTTTGGAATGAGGACTATTATATGTGGATTCGTATGATGGAGCATAAATGTGTCTTTGCCAATCTGTCTGATGTGCTTGTAAATATGCGTTCAGGACTTGATCAGTATGGACGTAGAGGTGGCATGAAATATTTTAAGAGCGAGATAGGCATCAAGAAGCTGATGTTGGAGAATGGGATGATAAACCGTAAAGAGTATGTAGTTAACTATATCCAGCGGTTTATTATTCAGCTGATGATGCCCAACAGTGTACGTGGTTGGATAATTAGAAAATTCGCCAGACATTGATGCTATATAGATAAAAAAGGAAAATAGTTATCACTTACGTTAAGATAATGCTTGAATTTGACCTGCTTAAAATAGCATTAAAAACCAAAGATAATTTGGACTATATACCTTCTTCTGATGATTGGAAGAGGTGTTTGTGTTTTGCAAAAAAACAATCGTTGATAGGTGTTCTTTTTTATGGAATAGAACGTCTATATAATCTTGAGTGTCCTGCCGTTGAAAAACTACAAAAGGATAAATCCTTGTTGATGAACTGGATTGGATATAAGCAGACTTTAACAAACAGGAATTCTCTTGTAAATAAGAGAGTAAAAGAGTTGGTTGATATATTTACTAAAGGGGGCTTCCAAGTTTGTTTACTAAAGGGACAAGGAAATGCACTTTATTATTCTGATTCGAGCATCAGACAGAGTGGCGATATAGATTTATGGGTTGATGGTGATAGAGACAAGATAATTGAGTTTATAAAATCATTAAAGGTGAAGGTACATGATATTCATCTTGTTCATGCCAATGCTGTCTTTTTTGATGATGTAGTGGTGGAAATTCACTTTCAACCAACATGGCTGTATAATCCTTTCACTGCAAAAAAACTTCTGTCGTTTATAAACGAACAGAAAGATTCGCAGTTTAAAATCTATGATTCCGAGATGTTGTTTCCTCATCCACTGGTATATTTTAATCTTGTATATAATATGCTTCATATAAATAGGCATATTTTTGATGAAGGAATAGGGCTTAGACAGATTGTAGATTATTTTTATATTCTCAAAGCATCTGATTATCAGGAACGAGAACGAGCTTTTAAGCAATTGAAAAAGTTGAATATGAAGAAATTTACAGCTGCATTGATGTATGTAATGCAGTCTGTTTTAGATATGCCTGATAATTTGTTATTGTGTTCACCTAATAAGCGACTCGGTAAGCATTTACTCAAAGATATACTTCAAGGAGGTAATTTCGGTATGTA
>Ga0256405_10005446_pt1 | contig 21946 bp, 22 predicted proteins | sample RumenRJG_02DNA_FD_189096 | JGI IMG/M metagenome (GOLD analysis project Ga0256405, IMG submission 189096) | Bovine rumen microbial communities from Lethbridge, Alberta, Canada - RJG_02 | ecosystem: Host-associated > Mammals > Digestive system > Stomach > Rumen | place: Canada: Alberta... | reverse complement strand
AAAGGATCCGGCCGATTCCTCTGCTGAAAATGACAGACAACAGGATCAGAACCATGTCAACCGCCAGCAGGAAGCGGTTCAGCTCGTCATTGCCGTTCCGCCCGATCATGAACTGCATCAGTTTTTGCCTCATAGATGCTCACCTTCAAGTCACTTGCGTTCCAGTTACAATCTGATGACTATTTTACTCGTATTCGCGCGGAATACATCACGAATTTGTGAACAAGCGTTTACTCCCGCCGTTCCTTCAGTGACAGCAGCACGATTTTCTCACAGAGCTCGTCATAGCCGAGGCCTTCGACCCTGGCCGCCTTCGGGATCAGGCTGTTCGGCGTCATTCCGGGCAGCGTGTTGACCTCCAGGAACCAGACCTTTCCTTCCCGGTCGAGGATAAAGTCCGACCTGGAATAGACGCTCAGGCCCAGGCCTCTCTGGACCTGTTCCGCCGCCTCTCTCAGGAGCCGGTCTTCCTCCGCCGTGATCGACGCCGGGCAGATTTCCCTCGCGCCGAGGGCACCGCTCTGATACTTGGCCACATAGTCAAACTCCGTCCCCTCCGGCGGGACAACCTCGATCGGGCTCAATGCGCGCCCGTCCAGCACCGGCACGGTCAGTTCCCTGCCGTAGATCTTCTCCTCCACGATCACGTGATTTCCGTACGTCCGGATTCTCTCCAGCGCGAGCTTCAGTTCTTCCTTCGTCTCAGGGAGTTCGACGCCCAGGGAGCTGCCGCCGTTGATGATTTTCACCGCGCACGGGACGGATAGCGTTTCGACAAGCCTGGGGATATCCTCTTCTTCAAAGAAGAGCTCCTGCCAGGCCGGGGTGCGGATCCCCTGGGGTTCGAGGACGCGCTTGGCCATCGCCTTGTTCATGGCCAGCGCGCTTGCCAGCGGACCGGATCCGGTATACGGCACGCCGATCATCTCCAGAATCGCCTGGATCTTGCCGTCCTCTCCGTCTCGGCCGTGAAGCCCCAGAAACACACAGTCGGCCAGCGCGCAGATCTCGATGACCTTCTTCCCGAGGCGGCTCGGGCTCTGATCCTTCCGGCTTTCCCAGACCGCTTGAAGATCGGGGGCTTCCGTGCGGATCTCGACCGCGCCGCAGAGCCCGTCCGGTTCCGAAAATGCCTCTTCCAGCGGTCTGTCATAGTTCTCCATGCCGAGGAACATGTCCACATAGACCGCCTGATGTCCGCGCCGGCGCAGCGCCTGGCAGACCGAGGTCGCCGTCACCTGTGCGACATTCCGCTCCGTACTGACGCCGCCACCTAAAACAACGATTTTCATAAAACGATGCTTTCCTCCGTATCAACCACTCAGGGTGTTTCTATAAAATACCACGAAACGCATAAACCCACAAGGGGGAACATGGACTTTTTCCCAAAAAGCTGTAAAGGAGTTGAAAGTCAGAACGATCTGTCCTGCACGAAGCCGGACGCGATCGCAGTTTCATACTTGACACCGAACCGAAATCCTGTTAGTATGAATTGTCTCAATTGGATAGAGTTTATCCGAAGCAAGATGCGACCGCTGCGCTCTGCAGCTGAGGCCACACGGACAGCCGGGTCGAACGCCGAATGCCGCTGTGATGCGGCGGCAACTTCAGGTTGCCTTATTGATTGAGTTAAAAGCTCAAGTTTTATAAGTTGGTAACTATAAACCAGTGCTGTTTAGCATGCAAACTTGTGAAATGGTCAATAAGAGTAGGCCCTTCTTCGCTGATCAGAGAACTCTGTACCGCCTGGGATACTTTTCTATTCCGGAATTTCATGGGCTGTATGCTTTCGCATACAGTCTTTTATTACACGGGAGGATGCCATGAGAAGGAAAATCATCGAGCTGAAAGGAATCACCAAAGCCTATGACGGTGAGACGGTGCTGGATCACATCAACCTGGATATCTACGACAACGAGTTTGTGACGCTCCTGGGTCCCAGCGGCTGCGGGAAGACCACGACGCTGCGGATCATCGCGGGCTTTGAGCAGCCTGACGAAGGGGACGTGCTCTTTCTCGGTGAGGATATCGCTTCCCTGCCTCCTTATCGCCGCAACGTGAACACCGTGTTCCAGCGCTATGCCCTCTTCCCCCATCTCAATGTCTTTGAAAACATCGCCTTCCCTCTGCGCGTGAAGAAAGTTCCGGGAGCGGAGATTGAGGCGAAGGTCACGGAGATGCTCCGCCTCGTAGCGCTGCCGGGCTTTGAGAAGCGCTCGGTGACGAGCCTCTCCGGCGGCCAGCAGCAGCGCGTCGCCATCGCCCGCGCCCTGGTGTCGCAGCCGAAGGTTCTGCTCCTGGACGAGCCTCTGGCCGCCCTGGACGCGAAGCTCCGGAAGGACATGCAGGCGGAGCTTCACAAGATCCAGCGGGCGTCGGGAATCACCTTCATCTTCGTCACCCACGACCAGGAGGAGGCGCTGAGCATGTCCGACACGGTGGTCGTGATGGCGGAGGGCCTGATCCAGCAGATCGGGACGCCCACGGATATCTATAACGAGCCGCAGAACGCCTTCGTGGCGGACTTTATCGGGGAGTCCAACATCGTCAGCGGCGTGATGCTTGAGGACCGGAAGGTGAAGTTCCACGGGCAGGTGTTCGAGTGCGTGGACGAGGGCTTCGGCAAGAACGAGCCCGTTGACGTAGTGGTGCGGCCGGAGGACGTGGACATCGTCCCGGAGGAGGCGGGGCAGCTCCGCGGCGTGGTCACCAGCGTGACCTTCCTCGGGGTGCACTATGAGATCATCGTGGACGTGCAGGGCTTCAAGTGGATGATCCAGACCACGGACTTCTGCGCGGTGGCCTCGCACATCGGGCTGAGAATCGAGCCGGACGCGATCCAGATCATGCACAAGTCCAAATACTCCGGGATGTTCGGCGACTACAGCAGCTTCTCCAACGAGTTTGACGAGCTGAGCGACGCGGCTGAAGGAGAGGAAGAATGAAGAAGAACAATGCACTCAGGCACGTGCAGCGGGCCGTGCTGGCGCCCTACGGGGTGTGGGCGCTGCTGTTCATCGTGGTGCCGCTGTTCTTCGTGGCGTATTACGCGTTCACGGACGCCAACTTCGCCTTCACCACCGACAACATCACCCGCTTCTTCACCGCGAAGAGCCAGGTGGCTGATGTAAACGGCGGGACCAGGGAGGTCCGCACCTACCTGCTGATCTTCTGGAGGTCGCTGAAGCTCGCGGTCATCTCGACGGTGATCTGCCTGCTGCTGGGCTATCCCACGGCGTATATTCTCTCCCGCGCCTCGGAGCGGACGCAGAAGATCCTCATCACGCTGATCATGATCCCGATGTGGATGAACTTCCTGATCCGGACCTACGCGTGGATGACGATCCTGCAGGACACGGGGATTCTGAACCGGATGCTGGCGCGGATCGGGCTGGGACCGGTGCATATCATCGGGACGGAGACGGCGGTGGTGATCGGGATGGTGTACGACTACTTCCCGTATATGATCCTGCCGATCTACTCGGTGATGGCGAAGCTGGATATGAAGCTGGTGGAGGCGGCGAAGGATCTGGGCTGCAACGGGTACAACGTGATGAAGCGGGTGATCTTCCCGCTGAGCCTGCCGGGGGTGATCTCAGGGATCACGATGGTCCTGATCCCGTCGATCAGCACCTTCTACATCTCCCAGAAACTCGGCAACGGCAAGTTCTACCTCATCGGCGATGCCATCGAGGGGCAGTACACGGCCAACAACCTGCACTTCGCCGCGGCGATCGCACTGCTGCTGATGATCGTGCTGCTGGTGTGCATGGCGCTGATGCAGCGGTATGCCAACAGGAAGGCGGTGGCCTGATGAAACTGAGTTCCAAGATCTTTACGGTGCTGATCCTTGTTTTCCTGTTCGCGCCGATCGTGATTCTGCTGGTGTTCTCCTTCAACGCCTCGAAGAGCCTGAGCGTGATGTCCGGCGGCTCGCTCTACTGGTACCGGGAGCTGTTCCGGGACGCCGAGACCCTGGGCGCGGTGCGAAACACCCTCGTGCTGGCCGTCTCGGCGGCGCTTGTTTCCACGGTGATGGGCACGGCCGCCGCGGTGGGGATTCACCGCCTGCGCAGCCGGGCGGTGCGCCTTGCGTATGAGCAGGTGACGAACATCCCGATGATCAACCCCGACATCATCACGGGCATCTCGCTGATGCTGATGTTCGTGTTCGTGGGAAGGCTCTTCGGCGCGGCCACCAGCCTGAACTTCTGGACCATGCTGATCGCGCATATCACCTTCGGTGTGCCGTATGTGATTCTTCAGGTGCTTCCGAAGCTGCAGCAGATGGACGAGAGCCTCGCCGAGGCCGCGATGGATCTGGGCTGCACGCCGATGCAGGCTTTCTTCAAGGTCGAGATCCCGGAGATCATGCCGGGCATCGTCACGGGGATGATCATGGCCTTCACCCTGAGCCTGGACGACTTCGTGATCAGCTACTTCACCTCGGGCAACGGCTTCGAGACCCTGCCGATCCGGATCTACAACATGACCAAGAAGACCGTAACCCCGAAGATGTACGCGCTGAGCACGATCATCTTCTTCACGATCCTGGCGCTTCTCATCATGTCCAACCTCATCGACGCCCCGGCGCCCGGGGTGGCGAGGCCCATGAAGCGGGAGCGCACGGCGGAGCAGAAGAAGCGCCTGCGCCTCGCCGGCGGCATCGGCGGGGTGCTCGCCGCGGGGATGATCGCCCTGATGATCATCGGGGCGCCGGACCACCCGGTGCTCAACGTCTACAACTGGGGCGAGTATATCTCCGACGGATCTGAGGACAGCTTCAACACCATTCGCGGCTTTGAGCAGTGGTACAGGGATAACTACGGCAGCGAGGTCGAGGTCAACTACACCACCTTCGCCTCCAACGAGGACATGTACGCGAAGATCTCAAGCGGCGCGGTCAGCTACGACGTGATCATCCCGTCGGACTACATGATCGCCCGGATGCGGGAGGAGGGCATGCTGCTGCCGCTGAACTTCGACAACATCCCCAATTATGAGAACATCGGGGAGAGCTTCCGCGGGCTGTACTATGACCCGGAGAACGCGTACACGGTCCCCTATACCTACAGCTTCGTCGGGGTCATCTGGGACGCGGAGCGCGTCGACGAGGCCGACACGGGCGACTGGGACCTGATGTGGAACGAGAAGTACCGAGGCGATATCCTGCAGTTCAACAACTCGCGCGACGCCTTCGCCACGGCCCAGTACAAGCTGGGGCTGGACGTGAACGACCCGGATCCGGAGAACTGGCGGCGGGCCCTGGAGGAGCTGAAGACGCAGCAGCCGCTTGTCAAGAGCTATGTCATGGACGAAATTTACAACATGATGGAGTCCGGCGAGGCCGCGGTCGCGTCCTACTACGCGGGGGACTACTTCACGATGCTCGACGCCCAGGCCGCGGGCGTGGACCTGCGCTTCTACGTGCCGGAGCGCACCAACTACTTCGTCGACGCCATGTGCATCCCCTCCTGCTGTCAGCAGAAGGAGCTGGCCGAGGCCTTCATCAACTACATGCTCGAGGAGGAGCCCGCCATCGCCAACGCCGAGTATATCTGCTACGGCTGCCCCAACCGGGTGGTGTATGAGTCCGGGGAGTACGCCGAGGACATGGGCGAGGATGCCATGGAGATCCTCTACCCGAACCTCGACGACTTCGCCGAGAAGTACAACGAGTTTGCCTACCGCAACCTCGATCCCGAGACTCTCAGCCTGGTCAACTCCCTCTGGGAGGAGCTCAAGATCAACTGAACGATATTATAAAGGAGAGCAAGCCTTATGAACATGATTTGTTTTGACCTGGAAGGCGTTCTGGTGCCGGAAATCTGGATCGCGTTTTCGGAAGTCAGCGGGATTCCCGAGCTGCGGCGCACCACCCGGGACGAGCCGGACTATACCAAGCTGATGAACTGGCGCCTGGGCATTCTGCGCGAGCACGGGCTCGGCCTGAAGGAGATTCAGGAGACCATCGCGAAGATCGACCCGCTGCCGGGCGCGAAGGAGTTTCTCGACGAACTGAGAAGCACGCAGCAGGCCGTCATCATCAGCGATACCTTCTCGCAGTTCGCGGGGCCGCTGATGAAAAAGCTCGGCTGGCCGACGCTGTTCTGCAACGAGCTGACCATCGGGGACGACGGCATGATCGACGGCTTCCGCCTGAGAATCAGGGACACCAAGCTCTCCACCGTGCGGGCGTTCCAGTCCATCGGCTATGAGACAATTGCCATCGGCGACAGCTTCAACGACCTCGACATGCTGCTGGCCAGCAAAAAGGGCATCCTCTTTCGCACCACGGAGGAGATCAAGAAGGCCCATCCGGAGCTTCCCTGCTGCGATACCTATGATGCGCTGATGAAGGAGATTCTGGCCGCCTGCTGACCAGTCCGGCGAACGCAGCAGGCAACAAAGAAACAGAGCAGCGAGGCAGAATCGGACCCCTTCCCTGGGAGGAGAAGCGGTCCGATTTCTGCTTTAGGATTCGTGACAGTTTCCGCTGCCGCCGCGTGGCACTGTTCAGCAGCTTTCCAGGAAGGCCAGGACTTGCTCCCGGCTCTTCAGCGCGGTCGCGGCGCCGACCGCTGTGGTACAGATCGCCCCGCAGGCATTGCCGAAACGGAGCGCCTCCTCCGTGCCGCTGCCGCGCAGGAGCTCACAGGTGAAGCCCGCGACGAAGTTGTCCCCTGCGCCCGTGGCGTCCACTGCACGGATCTTACAGGCCGGAAGGGTAAAACTCCCCTCCGCGCCCTGATAATAACAGCCCTTCGCACCCAGCTTCACGATCACGTTCTTCACGCCGTAGTCCAGGAAGACCCGGGCCATCTCTTCCGGCGTCTCACGGCCGGTGTAATAGCGGGCCTCGTCCTCGTTCGGCGTAATATAATCGATCAGGGGCAGAACATCGGCCAGATCCTCCAGCGTCAGGAAGCGGAAGTTCGGCAGCTTGGTGTCCGCGATCACAAGAAGACCCTGCTCCCCGGCGGAAGTCAGGACCGCGCGGATCACGTCCGCGTCGTCAAACGGCGCCCGGAACAAAGAGCCGAGGATCAGCGCACGGGCCTTCCCCAGACAGCCGCAGCGGCGTTCGGGATGAAAGTTATGGGCATGGGAGGCGTTTGTGATCGACCGGCGTGTTCCGTCGTCGCGCACGAACATCGTCGTCACGGGCGTCGGATGCTCCGCCGAGCGCACGATCAGAGAGGTATCCACGCCGCAGCGGCGCAGCGCGTCCGCCAGCATGTCCCCCGCAGCGTCCTCGCCGAGGCCGCAGAGAATCGCAGTGCGCAGGCCTAGCCTGGAAGCGGCCATGGCCTCGTTCACCGCTTCGCCGCCCACATTCAGGCTCCCTGAGGCTGCGCGGTACCCGGAGGCGGAAATCGGCTTCGGATCAAAGCCCTTGATGATGGAATCCACCAGCGCCATGCCGACGCAGATGAGGTCATAGTCTTTCTTCATTCCAGCAATCCTCCTTCTGAGTTTCCGGCAATTAATTATTGTATAACAAACCGCCCTGGAATACAAGACAAAGGGAAAAGGACTTTCTGATAAGAAATCCTGCGATTTCTGCGGTGAGAAGATCGGAACAGAAAGCCTGACGACGGAATTCTGTGCAAAACGGGCGCCGTCAGACTCTCGCCCCTGTTCAGCGGGACGCCACGAGACTCCCTCACCTGTTCAGTGGGCGCAGCCACGGCACCGAAGCCAGGATCCGGCCGGACAATCGAGCCCCGGGCAAGGATGAGTACTGAATGAAAGGCGGTGACTGCCGTGCTCAATCTTTACAAGACAAAGAAAATATTGAATCAGAATTCGGAGCTGATTGAAAGTATCTGTGCTTCCTATCATCTTCCGTCTGCCTATCTGAAAACAATTCTCCGCATGGAGCTTCCTGAAATCAATGTATTAGACAGAATTGCAGATGCTGTTGTCGCTTTCAACTGGGGACGTTATACACTCTTTGGTTCTTTTGACATGCAGCGTCATACCCATAACCCTTTGCGAAAATTCGACAGTTCCACCGGCTATGGACAGATCTTTGCTCAGGTAGCCATTGAAGCAATTCTCTTTGCGCAGAGCCAGGACATTCCTGTTTTTCTGGGAATCCCCGGCAAGCTGCTTCCGTCCAACCCCAATGATCTGAAACGGATATGGACGAGGCTTCATTATGACAAAGTATTCAACCTGTCCTGTGCCGCCCTCAATATCATCCATGCCGCGTTCGAGATGACCGGCAGAATTGATTTTGAAAGCTACAACGAAAGCGAAATCAAGATGACTCTCTCCAGATATAACGGGAATGCGCAGGCGATCAGCAGTTACGGAGAGAAGGCATATCTGTATTATCTGGAGTATTCCGGTGATTTCGGTACAGAGGTCCAAAACATCTGACAACATCTTCCGGATTGGGTCAGGGGGCCGGCGGGAGCATATCAACTGGCTCTTTCTTCAGGCGGGTGCAGGTCGTGAAAGTCATTACGGAGTCTTCTCTTTAGAGCATTTTTCACGCCTTTAAGGATAGTTTCGGATATACCCTTCACCGTCCGTCACCATGACGCCCCCAGAGAACCCTGACGATCCTGGCGCAGACGAGCTGGAACCAGCTTATGGCGACGCGTGGAAATTCGCTATACGCCAAAGCACGGCAGCTGGCTGGATATCGCAGAAGATGGAGGATCCTTTTAAATTGGAGCAGACCCGATATGACGCAGGAGAGAAGGTAACCGTGCGCTATGACATTATTGCCGGGCAGATAACCCTGTGTTGCGAAAAGTTAAAGAGGTGACAATGATGAACAACATGAATTTCAAATATGTCCGGATCCAGGGAAAGGAATTTGCCAGAAATACTATGTACGCAAAAGGTATCTTCAGCATGTGCTGGCAGATGATTCAGGATGACATCATGGAGCAGGAGGATGCTGACCTCTTTCGGGAAATTGACAGCTGGTTTGCAGAGAACCTTCCATGGCCTCCCCAATGCAGAAATCAAGAGCCAGTTGTATGTTGGTTTAAGACGGAGAACTCCGAGGAAATGCTCAGAATGATCCGGCCGGCCCTGTGGCTTCTGGATCGTTACAAGCATCCATATTTTCTTGTGTACACAAACTCTCCCGGAGAAATCGTATATGAAGATCAGTACCAGGTTGCCACCAAGACAGATGGAATTCTTCAGATTGATGAGCTCCAGTCATCATGGTCTCCGAATGAAACATAATCAATTCTGTATGTGATCCATTGGTCAGGCAAACTGTTTACAGAAGGGATCCTTATTACAAAAATGAGTTAACAATGGTACGCAATCCAGGAGAACGTATAACCATATTCACATTTTCCCCATACTTTAACGGAAAGCAGATCAGCGCATCAGTGAACAGGAAAAAGCGGTATTCTGTTTATACTGCTGATTTTCAGTTCATTTATGGTATTGTTGAATCTCGAAATGTGTTCACGCCAGGAAACCGAGATACTCATCAAATACATTAAACAGCATCTCTCCAGAGCAGACCGGAAGGACAGCATCTGTCTTTCCAATCTGCACATATTCGAACGTCTCCACGGTCGATGTCAAAACCAGAACCGGGATGACCTCGTAATCCGGGCCAAACATGATTTCCAGATACGGACAGTACTTTGCGGCCTGAAGCACCTCTTCCGGATTTACCTTGTCCTTCATTTTAAATTCGAGAGAAAACACTCTGTCTTCTGTAATTACCAAAACATCCGCATAGATTCGAACATACTGCGACTGTTTCAGCCTCAATTCAAATGCTATTTCCCAAGTCAGGCAGCTCTCTCCCATCATTTCCTGGAGATCCGAAAAGAGGCGGATCATTTGTTGCCTGCAGTCTAAGAATGAATGGAACAGGCCGCGTGTATCATTAAGGTTCCGTCCGATATAGATGCAGCCTGCTTTCAGATGATCCATCCATTCTTCTTCAGTTAGTCCAACAAAATTCCCGACCGTGTCATAATAACCGGCGAATTCCTGAAGTCCGATATGCGGGCGAGCCTGTTTCATTATTCCATGCCACTTGTACTCCCTGTCCTGCCAGCATAGTTCCTTCATCAGCGGTGAACTGTACAGAATATGATTGACTTCCTTGCGTTCGACTTCCAATTCTTTGGCAATATCTTTTGCTTTAATCCCGCTGCTTCGGCAGATCAGAGCGCAGATTTCGCGATCTCTCTGCACGGTCATCGATGTGACAGAAACCATGAGATCTCAGAAAGCCGACTCTCTGCTTCTCCGCGGCCAATCCGGTACACTCTTTCCAGCTCACCCGGATCATGTGAGACATGTTCAATCCCCAATGCTTCTGGCGGCCTGATCACGATCGCTTTTCCGCTTTGTTCCCGTTCCCGAATCTCTGCCATCTGCCGATTATAGACAATATGCCGCTGTTCCATTGCTTCAACCAGTTTCGGATAATGCCTATACTCTGTCTGAATTGCCGTCATAAGTTTGAATCGTCTCTTGTAGTACCCCTTGGGCTGTGTCAGAATTATAACATTTCGGTCATATCCCTGATTCTCCATATACCTGTAAGGTACCGGGTCTGATATTCCTCCGTCCAGGAGTGAGACTCCTTCGAACTCAACGATCCTGGATGCCAGCGGCATGGATGCGGATGCCCTCATCCATTCGATGTCGCGTTTGCCGCCGTCGCTGCACAGATAATATATGGGTTTCCCGGTTCTGACGTCTGTTGCAGCGATATAAAAAGCCATCGGGTTTGAAAGAAACGCTTCACGGTCAAAGGGATCCAGAATATCTGGCAGTAAATGATAGCAGAAGTCCGCTCCGAAAAGGTCTCCGGTTCGAATCAAAGATCGTACACTGCAATACCTCCAGTCCCGGCAGTAGTTTTTATTATAGCGAATTGGACGGCCGATCTGCCTGGACTTGAAGTTGCAGCCAAATACCGCACCTGCAGAAACGCCGATTGCTCCATCTAAAATAATACCATTTTCCATGAATACGTCGATAACGCCGCATGTGAACATGCCTCGCATCGCTCCGCCCTCCATGATGAGTCCGGTTTTCAAACTGCTCGCCTCCTAGAGGTTTTTTGAAGGTTCCATTTCAGATAGTCTCCGGATCCCAGACTGTACAGCTCGCATACAGAGCCATCTTTTTCTCTTTTCTGAAGATGATCTAACTTGCGATAATAGTCACCGGGGCAAGAAGAACGGACTGCTGTGAGTTTAATTCATCCTTCACAGCTGCTTCTTTCATACCGAACGTTACTGTCAGTTTCTCAATTCCTCTCAGCTCTCTGACTTCTCCCTCAAAGGACATCCAGCCAGCGCAGCGTTTTCCCGGGGCTATCTCTTCCCCAAAGTAGATATAGTCACAGCTGCAGTTATCCGCATCCGCTGTTTCCGCGTATATTCCGATGTATTGATCCGTTCTGTTTTCAACATAAACGCAGACTTCAGGTCCGAACCATTCGTCATAATCCTGTTCGACAAGCACGACAAGCAGCCTGTCGCTGTCAATAACCGCAGTGCCCAGGGATGATATGTCAACAGGATCCGGATCAAGGCCTGTCCTGATCCTTACCGGATCCGAGAAATAATCCGGCCATGTGTATTCTTCCTCTGCCATGGTAAAGCAGCATTCCACCTCACCGAGCGTATCCGTGTCAATGCCTGGCGCCTTCACTTTATAGTAGCCGAGGGCATATTTCCCGCTGCTTCCTGCCGGCAGGGTAAGACAGGAGGTATAATCCTCACCGTAGATTTGCCCGTCCTCTTCCTAGAACAGGAATAACAGCAACGGCAGAGTGACCATCAGGGCAATCAGTGTTTTCTTCATTTTCTGAGCTCCTCCTGTTTGATGATTCGTTACATCCGCCATTTTTCCTAATGGCGTACCAATGCCATCTGCATCCTCAAAGGCTTACCACGGATTCTCCCTAGTCTTGCGCAGAGAATTGTTCCTGTGTTTCTGCCACCGCTTTAAACGCCGCAGGTAAGGCCCGAATGAGATCTCCCGGCGTTACAGAGTATTCTCCATATTCTTTTCTTGCCAGATCACCTGCAAGTCCGTGTAAATAGACGGCACGTTTTGCCGCATCCGCAGGAGGCATGCCCTGAGCCAGGAGTCCACAGAGAATCCCGCTCAAAACATCTCCGGAACCGCCCTTTGCTATTGCCGGAGACCCTGTAGGATTTGCCGTGATCTCTCCTCTGTATCCGATCAGTGTTCCGTATCCCTTCAGGATCAAAATCGTATTGGAATACTGGCGGCTGAACGTAACTGCCGCATCCAGTCGCCCTTTTTCCAGGGAGCCTCCAATTCTTCTGAATTCGCCCGCATGAGGCGTCAGAATTGTTGGGAATCTTCTCGATTCCAGAAGTTCCATATTCTTTCCGCAGATGGTAAGGGCATCCGCATCGATGACAAGCGGGCATTCCGCTTCAAATATCACCGACTCCACAAGTGTATGAACTGCGGCATCAAGGCCGAGACCCGGTCCGATTGCGCAGGCGCCTGCCCGTTTCAAATGATCCAGAACAGTTGGAATTGCGCTCTCATCGATGTGTCCGCTGTCCGTTGCTTTCAGCGGCGTTATAACGGCACCGTCAACCTTTATTGCTGCAATGGTGTGTATGCTTTGAGGAACCATGAGCTGCGTCAGGCCTGCTCCGCTCCTCTCGCAGGCGTTTGCCGCCAGAGCCGGTGCACCGGAATACTCTGATGAACCGCCGATAATCAATGCTCGTCCAAAACTGTATTTGTGGCTTCTTATGTTTCGCTTCGGCAGAGTAACGTCCGTTGCTTCCGTTAAATTGACCGGGTATGACAGGAGTGTTTCATCTACCGCATCTGAAAACAGTTCGCCGTATTTTTCTCCAGTTATTATTTTCATTCCTGTCTCCTATAATGACACGTTGTACAGGATACCGTCGTTTAGGGATATCTCTCCGTCGCTGTCGGTGAGATCGTTTCACATCTCTGAAGGAAAAGCGATTTAAATACCGCTTACTCTTCATCAGCAGAGTTTTTTCTCCTGTTATTGATATGTTTTTTATATTTTATCATTTTCAGGACTCATTAGCAACACTAAGCTGTCCGGGGAGCACTCCATATAGCGGAAATGGTATTGAGCCATCCTTTGCAGGGCGATTCTGTGAGGTATTGGGAAATGTTGACCGTATCAACTGAAAGGCGTTTCCAGGGGATCTAGATAAGGATGAAAACCTTCTGCAGTTCATGATGAACATTCGCAGGAGGTTTTAATTATTTGGGGAGTAATCTTCAATTGTATAGAGCCCTAAAGAGTCCGTAACGCTCGTGTACACTTTCTCCTGTTATTTTAACAGGGACCATATGCAGCAACTGAATGCCGCTGCTTTTCACATATTTGATTTTCATCCATCGAGGGAAATTTTTCGGACAGGTGTACTGCTATTATGTAAACAAGATCAACAGATAATCAGGAGGATTTCATTGCATGATCAATATTGAAAAACATACCATACAGCTTGGAGCCGGAGATGTGGATATCAATATTCTGGAAAGCCCTTCAGGCGCTCCTGTACTCGCCCTGTTCAACAGCAATGAAGAGTTTAGTCCTTCCGGAAGCATCTTCATAGGCTTCGATGGGCGCGAAAGCATGGACGGTTTGATTTCCATTCTGCGGGCTATCAGGCGCACGTATTACCCCGAATCCAAAAAATCCTTATTGACTGACACTCAGAGATTTCTGTTCCACTGACTGCTATGGAAGCGGCTTATATCTGTATTGATCTGAAAAGCTATTACGCTTCTGTCGAATGTGTTTACAGGGATCTGGATCCTCTGCAGGCAAACCTGCTTGTCGCAGATGAATCCCGTTCGGATCAGACCATATGTCTTGCGGTTTCTCCTGCTCTCAAGGCTATCGGAGTTCCATCCAGGCCTCGGCTCTTTGAAGCTAAACAGGCAATTCGAATGTATGAAATCCGCCATCATACCAGGATCCATTACACCATAGCAGTTCCGAGGATGGCGGAGTACGAGAGAATATCCGCCAAGATCTATGAGATCTATCTGAAATACGTCGCTCCTGAGGATATTCACGTATACAGCATCGACGAATGCTTTATAGACTGCAGCAGATATCTGTATGCCTATGCTTCTGAGGCAGCTCGGCTCGGAATTGAACCAGCCCGTGTTATGGCAATGACCATGATTCACGATGTACTCGCGTCTACCGGAATCACTGCGACAGTTGGTATTGGAACCAACCTCTATCTTGCCAAGGTAGCAATGGACATTGTGGCCAAGAAAGCACCGCCCGACAAGGATGGCGTCCGAATCGCCGAACTGAATGAGGAAAGCTACCGCATTCTTCTTTGGGATCACAAGCCCCTTACAGACTTCTGGCAGATCGGCCCGGGCAAATCACGAAGGCTCATGAAAGCCGGTATGAAAACCATGGCTGATATCGCCAGACGGAGCAGATTTGATGAGGAGTTCTTCTATAAGACTTTTGGTATTGACGGGGAAATTCTGATCGATCACGCCTGGGGCATCGAACCGGTTACTATGGCCGATATCAAAAGATATCGTACTACAGCTCATTCCCTGTCCAATGGTCAGGTACTGCCAAGGCCCTACCTCTATGATGAGGCAAGGGTCGTATTCCATGAGATGATCGATCATACTTGTTCGGATCTTTTTAATAAGAGTCTTATCTCAGACGATTTTACGTGGTTGGTGTCCTATGATTATAAGAGTCTTGAAAAGGTACCAGATTATAACGGCGATCTCAGTATTGATTTTTACGGCAGACTGCATCCCTCCCACAGTAACGGTACCGCACGGCTCCGCAACAGAACCAACAGCAGCCAGATCATTGTCCCTGTTCTGCTCGCTCAGTTTGACAGGAAGACGGATCACCGTTTGCTCTACCGACGCCTTGGATTGTCAGCGAATGACGTTCAGGACAGCAATGGAGTTTATCAGCTCGACCTGTTCACTGACTATGATGCTCTTGAGCGTGAAAACCGTCTTCAAGGCGCAATGCTGAGTGTCCGAAGCAAATACGGGGCAAACGCTTTGTTCAAAGGAACCAATCTCAGAGAAGGTGCTACTGCCCTGGAAAGAAATCTTCAGATCGGCGGTCACCGAGCCTGATATATAACATCTGCCGGATAGGAGTATTTGTCATGATAGGTTATTTGCCGATGCCCGCAGACTTCCCGCATCGGGATCTGTTTTATGCTGGAAGGCCTGTCCACCAGAAGTTTGATGAGTTCTGGTGCAGGCATCCGAATATGGATCTCAGCCAGAGAGCCAAAATATTTGCCCCTTTTGACGCGCTGCGAGGGTTTTCCGATGCGGTCGGCAGTAAAGAAGTCATTTACGAAACGAAACGTGAAATAGACCAGCAGCAGTCTTCAAAGCTGGAACATCAGTTTTTTGCACTCGCAGCGCTTACTGCAAACAGGATGCTTGCAAAGAAAAACAACATTACCGTGTCTGTAGAATACTATATTCCCTGTACTGACAGGAATCACGCTGCTTATGGCAGCAAAGGGCGATATGTTGAACTTATTGATCATGTATGGAAAGTTGACTTCCCCAAACGCTTACTGTATATTGGAAGCTGTGCAATCAGCCTGGATGATATATACTGCATCAGGAGGGCTGAGAATCTGAACTCTATTTGCTAAGCTGATTCATTCGCATAGACTTCGTGTTTTTCTTCGATGTAAGCAGCGATGCCTTCTCTTCCCGGGCGGCTGTTCCATCGCAGTTACATACCGGAGCCTACGGCCTGTAACAGGAATACCATATTTTCCCTTTGGTATATTCTGTATTCTGTGGTATACTAACTCACAGAGTGCCAGGTGAGAATATGACCACAATTGAGAAAGAATTATTACGAATATCTCATACGGAAGAAAAGCTTCGCTCGCATTGGATATGCTTCTGACGAAGTTCATTCAAGGGCTCCCGGTGATTGGCATAGTCGGCGTGCTGCCGAAAATGCTTTCACAGAACTCTTCGACCAATCGTGTGTACCTCTCTGAATCAGAGATATAGCTCAGCCCATGATGACAAATGAATTTAAAGAAATCAGGTAAAAATGCAATGTTTATAAAGAAACTTCTCCCTCTTTTTCTCGCCGTTCTTATGTTGTCCGGTTGCGGGCAGAAGCCCGTATTCGGCGTCAGCACCAATGATGACAACAGCATCAGTGTTACAGCTGACCGCGGTCCAAAGGACAGCATGGGTCTCGGATATTTGAATGTCGATGAAAACGAACAGATCGTCATTGATGCAACCGGCATGAATGACGGTGGCCAGATCTGCTGCCGTTTCACACATGGTGTGCTTGGCTCCAATGCCTTTCCGGATGAACCGATGTACGAAACGACCGTCAGCGGGGGTGATTCCGCTTCTTTTAACGCAGAGCCGGGTGAATACACTGTGGCTGTCATTGCGGAAAGCAAGCTTAACGGCAGTGCTCGTATCTTTACCGCTTTGGCAGACGGGATGGCTCTTCTCGGCTATACGCCGGACAGCTTGGTCGGAACTTGGTCAGAAAAGATCGCAGGTCGAGGCTATATTTCCATAGAAAAAAGCTCTGACGATCTGTATCATGTCCAGATCAACTGGGGAAACGGCGCAACAGAAATGTATGTCTGGACAATGACGGCTTCCCCTCTTGAAAGCAATACCCTTCACTATGATGATTGCAGACACAGTATCATCACTATTGCTGAGGACGGTTCTGATTCTGAAGCCCTGGTTTATGAAAACGGAAGCGGTTCTTTCACATTGCTCAGCACAAACGAACTGATGTGGCAGGATGATGTTGAACAGGCAGGGCAAGATACTCTTTTTGTCAGTGAGAGCTGAAGACCTGGAGAGCAAGTAATCATCCACCCTGTATGTATTTTTGAATCAGTGTTCCGGTCATAGCCCAGAATTAATCTACGTTTTCAAAACCGGAGTATTCAAGCCGGTCCCGGTCCTGTTCAGAGTTCTTTAGCCAATTCAGCCATAAGCGAATGGCGTTACGAGATGATAATACCAGTCTGCACCGGCAAGGGAGTATATTCTCATTACCGCTTCCAGTTCCCCGCTGCCATCCACAAGAAGAACTCCTTCTTCAACTTTTTTTAATTATAAAAACCTCTAAGGCGCTGCCTCCAAACAGCAGAAAAGCTGTCCGAGGCAGCGCCTTCTTTGGCTTAACAGAATTTTACAATATCTTCAATTGGCTTTCTTGGACGCATTACCGGTTCCTCCGCTCGTTTTCCGATGGCAATAACGGAAAGGATTTCCTCATCTTCAGGAATACACAATGCAGACCTGATTTTGTCAGCATCTCTCAGCCCCATTATCAGCGTATCATATCCTGCTTCCTTTGCCGCTATAATCAGATATGCATCGTGGAGTCCAAGATCATAAGCGCCCCAGCCGTTTCCGACTTCGTTGTCAGGCTCCCCTTTTGTGAAACCGGCAATGTCGCGGACATAAGTGGAAACAATCAGATCAGCATTCGCAACCTTCTGCTGATTGATTGTGTGAAGGGCAAGTCGAATTTGTTCCAGTTTTTCAGGGCTTTCAACCGCATACCATCTTGTCGTCTGACTGTTCTTCCAGGATGGAGCCATCTGCGCTGCAGTAAGTATTTCTACCAGGTCCTTGTGACTCGGCGCGGAGGAATACTTTCTTACGCTTCTGCGTTCTGATATCAATTTCTGAAACTCCATATACCATTCCTCCCATGTGCTTGTTGTTCTGAAAACCTTTTAATATTCTGTGCTCATGTTCATCGGCCATCTTTTCCGTACAGAAACGGTCTTGCAGCTTTCTCATGAAAGAACGCAATCAGCGGTGTTTCCATCATTGACCTCATGTTAATACCCGATGTCTTTTACCAGAAATTGCTGACCGCCCAGAATCTTTTTCTCCCTGCTTTTGCATTTGGGGCAACGTCCCTCATTCCTCATTACGTTGTATAGGGTTTGACACTCCAGACAGAGAGCCTGTCCTCTTACTACTTTGATTCGGAGTTCTGATCCCGCAAAGATCGGCCGATCCTCCATCACCACCGGATAATACTTCTCGAAAAACTCTGGCACATACCCCGTCAGTTCTCCGACCTCCAGAGTGATATAGCTGATGTGATCAAGTCCGTTATCCTTTGCCGTTGTTTCAACCAAGTCGACCGCCTTTGTCAGTACACCAATCTCGTGCATCTCAGATATCCTTTTTCACAAGGCGGCGTCCAACGCGCTGGGCAGTCGTTTTGAGTACATGTCCAACCAGCTTTTCATACGGAACACCCCAGGCATCATATTCCTTGTGAAGATGGATCGCGTCAAACTTGCAGCGAGTGGTGCACAAACCGCATCCGATGCAGATATTGCTGTCCACCCATGCAGCGCCGCACTTCAGGCAACGTGCTGACTCTGCTTTTACCTGCATCTCCGTGAAGGGAAGACACTCATCACGGAAAGATTTTATCTTACTCTCATCTACTCCATGTGTATTCCGTCTGGCGGAGTCATAGCCATTCAAAGGAATCAATACATTGCTCTTGTCGATGTACTTGAAGTTATCTCTCCTGACACGGCCGAGCGTCAGGCTATGTCCCTCGTGTACAAATTGATGGAGAGAATCTGCGCCTTCCTTACCTGCGGCAATCGCATCAATCACGAACTTAGGACCTGTGTAGATATCACCGCCAACAAAGATATCCGGTTCAGCTGTCTGATAGGTCCAGCTGTCTGCTTCTGCATACCCCTTCTTGCCAAGAACAACCTTACTGCCCTCCAGCAGGCTGCCCCAGTCGGGCGTCTGGCCGATTGCGCCCAGAACGGTGTCCAGATCCAGAACATCGAACTCGCCGGTGCCAACAGGCATCCGACGTCCTTTTTCATCCGGCTCACCCAGCGCCATCTGCTCAATCTTCAGACCGCAGACCCTGCCGTCCTGTCCAAGGATTTCCACCGGTGCATTGAGATAACGGAAAACGATACCTTCGGCCTCAGCCTCCCGGACTTCCTCCTTGTCTGCGGGCATCTCCTCTGCTGTACGGCGGTAGACAATACTCACTTCTTCAGCCCCCAGGCGTACTGCCGTGCGGCAAACATCCATGGCTACATTGCCGCCGCCAATTACGGCAACTTTCCTGCCGATCCCGCTCTCCTGATTCTGATTAACCTTGCGCAGGAAATCAATGCCTCCTTGAACACCATCCAGTTCTTCTCCGGGGATGTTCAACTTAGCGGATTTCTGTGCTCCGATGGCCACATAGAAGCCCTTATATCCCTGCTCGCGCAACTGCGGGATCGTCATCATAAAGAAGGTGCAGTGCTTGGAAAGGACCGAACGGGATATTATCTATGCTTTTAATAGGTTGCTTTCAAAGATGCCGGCTGAGAAGATCACCACACAGATGATTGCAGATGAAGCTATGATTGGGCGAGCAACTTTCTACCGATATTTCAAAGACAAATATGATGTATTGAACCGAAATTATAAAAATCTCCTAGATTCCTGTCTCCGGAATTGCAGTAACTACCGCGATCTTTTCTATGAACTCTACTGCTACGCACGTGATGAGTGGTCAGAATTTCACCGGGCATTTATGACCACCGGGGTAAACTCGTTTGAAAACTATGTTTTCCAGTATTCCAGGTCAGTTGTTGAGGAAATTACCCGACAGAACAGAAATGGAGAAGGCTTTACTAATTCCGAAAGCATGCAGCTCGATGTATTCTGCTATGGTATTACATACATGTACAGGAAATGGACAATGAATCAATACGCTCTGGATCCGGATACTGCTGCAGATTCTCTGTATGCTGTAATGCCGGAAACCCTAAAAACATACTGGTATATAAATTTACCTAATTGATCCGACGACTACTCATGTTCTTTCATGCTGGCCGCTTAGGAAGAATATCTCTGTTCTCACCCATACGCACTATTTCTTCCAGATCCTTCATGTCGATATTCATTATCCCTCTAAAGCGGTATGTGTAGTCCATTTCCATGTCAACAAGATGGTTCAGCAGAGACTCAAAACAGTCAATATCCGCACATCTCGTCAGAAGCCGGAACACATTCCGATCAGCTTTTACAAACGCACTTGAACTGCCGGAGCCTTTCGGTTAAAATAATATGAACATGTTGAATCATTTCATAGTTTTTATTTCAAGGAGGTTTTTATCATGCTGGAAATCAACATTCAGGGCCGTACCGAATGCCTTGTCACCGACCAGAACACCGCCGCCAGTGTGGGTTCCGGGGACCTGCCGGTCTTCGCCACCCCCTATATGCTCGCTCTGATGGAGGAGGCTTCCCAGAGCTCCGTGGCGCCGCATCTTGAGGAGGGGCAGAGCACCGTTGGCACCCGTCTCAACGTCAGCCATGACGCGGCGACCCCCGTGGGCATGAAGGTCTGGGCTGAGAGCGTCCTGACGGAGATTGACGGACGCCGCCTGGTCTTCGAGGTCCGGGCTTACGACGAATGCGGGCTCATCGGCCAGGGTACTCACGAGCGCTTCATCATCAAGAAGCAGCGTTTCCTCGAAAAGGCCCTGGCGAAGAAGGCCTGAGGGCCGGACCGGATGTCCTATGCCCGTACACTATCCGGAAACGGGTTCCGTTGACCCGTGCTTCAACCTCGCCCTGAGCAGTATTTGCTGGAGCACTGCCTAAAGGGGGACTGGCTCCTCCTCTGACAGAACGCCAGCACCGTCGTCGTTGGCCTGAACTAGAACACCGCCGAAGAGATTAACCCCGCCTTCGTGGAGCGGCACGGCATCACCGTGGTGCGGCGGATGACCGGGGACGGCGCGGGAAATTTGGAGAGGTGCTTCCGCGCTAGCGGGAGCTCCTCGCGGTAAAGAAGGAGACAGCAGCATGGATGAGATCCGGGAACAGTATTCCGCAGACGAAATCATAGATGTTTACGATCCTCAGCACCGGCCCACCGGCCGACTTGTCCGCCGTGGCGAACCTCTGGAGAGGGACGAGCGGCTGCTGGTGGCCCACGTATGCGTGCTGAACGGAAAGAACGAGATGCTCTGCCAGAGGCGACAGCCCGCCAAGAAGCACTACGGCGGCTGCTGGGACCTGAGCGCGGGGGGCTTTGTCCTCAGCGGGGAGAGCTCCCTCCGGGCGGCCCGCCGGGAGCTGGAGGAAGAGCTGGGGCTTTCCCTGGAAGAGGAGGCGCTCCGGTTTCTGTTCACCGAGCCCTTCTCCTACGTACTGGACGACTACTACCTCGCCCGGGCGGAGGCGGATCCCGAGGCCCTCTCCCTGGAAGAGGAGGAGGTGGCCGAGGCCCGTTGGTTCGGTGAGGAGGAGGTTGCCGCTATGATCTCCGACGGCCGCTTCGTGGATTACCCACTGGAGGGCATCCGCCGGGTCTTCCGCCTTGCCGCGGAAGGCTAGAATGTGGGCTCCATTATGTTCCTTCTGTATATTACGAAGGGAAAAAGTATTTTGAAGCCCCATCCGGGAGATTCCCTTGAGAAGTTAAAAGGCGGGATCATGGCCGCTTTCGATAGAGCAGTATATGATGGTCCCGGTGAAGAGTATATCGAATCTGTTCAAAAGGGAATCTGACCTTATAATATCTATTCTCCCTTTTATAAGCTCCGGCCTTTGTCAGCCTCTAATGCCTTTGCGATAGATTACGAAACGACTTTATTGACTCGCCATGACTTTTCAAATTCAAGGGAGCTAATCTATCTCAGGCATTATCCAGTTCTTTTTCCGTCAGTTCTTCATTAATAACAGCATCTACCGGCATAGGGGCCGTGGGAACAGCAGTAAAATCCGCAGTATTATTTACAAACTAATACTTCCCACATGTAGATTTTCCGAAAAAGTTCCTTGAGTTATAGAAAAACACTATCCTTCAGAAACTTTTTACATATAAAAATAGCATATTTCTCCGTTTTTTGGTATAATGTAGTCACCA
>Ga0256405_10005445_pt1 | contig 21948 bp, 19 predicted proteins | sample RumenRJG_02DNA_FD_189096 | JGI IMG/M metagenome (GOLD analysis project Ga0256405, IMG submission 189096) | Bovine rumen microbial communities from Lethbridge, Alberta, Canada - RJG_02 | ecosystem: Host-associated > Mammals > Digestive system > Stomach > Rumen | place: Canada: Alberta... | reverse complement strand
GATGGTCGGCGGCGAGTGTTCGTCCCGTCGGCAATTATCGGGGACATAGGCGAAGCTAGAAAGTTTGCGAAGGTTGTTGCCGATTTTCTTGTCGCAAACGCAGCAACGCCGTTCGCTGTTGACTCGTCTGCTTGGGATGCGAGGAAGTGCTCGGGGTTGACTTCGTAAAACCCTTGTAAAAGCCATGTTTGCGTGTTGTTGACGGATTGCGAGGGTTGCGGTTCGCCCGTGGGCGCGGCGTTTTGGTATAATATCAAAACTTATGGAACTCAGCGACATAGTGAAGGCGGCCTTTGAGAAGGCGTATCCCGGCGAGGACTTCGGCGGCGTCAGGGTGCTGCCCGCGACCGATCCGAAGTTTGGCGACTACCAGTGCAACGACGCGCTCAAGTTCGCGAAGAAGGCGCACACCAACCCGCGCGAGGTGGGCGCGAAAGTGGCCGAAGCGCTCAAGGGCAATGACGTGTTCGAGAAGGTCGAGATAGCGGGCCCCGGGTTCCTCAACCTGACGGTTTCCTGCGGCTGGCTCAACTCTCAGCTCTCGACTCTCGACTCCAAGCCATCTTGCGGCATCCCGCAGAAGGGCGCTGGCAAAAAGATCGTCATCGACTACTCCTCGCCCAATGCGGCGAAGCAGATGCACATCGGCCACATTCGCTCGACCGTCATCGGCTGCGCGATAGACAGGATCTTCCGCTCGCTCGGCTACGACGTGATAGCCGACAACCACCTCGGCGACTGGGGCACGCAGTTCGGCATCCTCATCAAGGGCTACCGCGAGCTCCTCACCGACGAAGAGCGCGAGAACCTCACCGTCGCCAACCTCGAGAAGTGCTATGTCCTCTCCGCCGCGAAGGCAAAGGAAGAAGACGGTGTCTGGAAGGACGCCTGCCGTGCCGAGCTCGTGAAGCTCCAGCAAGGCGACAAGGACAACCTCGCGCTCTGGAAGCGCTTTATCGACATCTCCATCGGCGAGTTCGACCGCATGTACGCGAAGCTTGGCGTGAAGTTTGACACGTATCGCGGCGAGTCGTACTACAACGACACCATGCCCGGCGTTGTCGCAAAGCTCCAGGAGATGGGGCTCGCCGTTGAGTCGGAGGGAGCTCTCGTCGTCAACCTAGAAGCCGAGAAGCTTGGCGTCGCGATCGTCCGCAAGTCTGACGGCGGTTACAACTACACGACGAGCGACCTTGCCTGCGTCAAGACGCGTGTCGAGGAATACGATCCCGAGCGCATCATCTACGTGACCGACGCCCGCCAGCAGCTCCACTTCAAGCAGTGGTTCTCGATCGCTGCGAAGATGGGCTACACGACGAAGCTCGTCCATGTTCCATTTGGACTAATGTCCTATCAGGGCAAGGCGATTTCCACGCGCGAGGGCAACCTCATAAAGCTCGACGAACTGCTTGCAGAGGCGAAGCGCCGCGCCTTGGCCATAGTGCAAGATAGAGCCGCGTCCATGGGTAAGGGTGCGGGGATGCCAGAATCCCCGTCCGTTCCAGCCGACGAGACTCTCGCCGAGCAGATCGGCTATGGCGCGGTCAAGTATTCCGACCTCTCCCACGACCCGATTACCGACATCGACTTCAGCTGGGACAAGGCACTGGCGCTCGAGGGCAATTCTGGCCCCTATCTCCAGTATGCCTACGCCCGCGTCTGCTCGCTGCTTGAAAAGGCGGGTGGAACGGACGGGACCTCTGGCGCCCCCGAACCCCTACCCGTGGATGGGAGTTTCCTGGTCGCGACTCCCGCCGAGAAGCGGCTTGCGCTTCAGCTCCTCGAGTTCCCTGGCGCAGTCGTCCGTGCGGCGGAGGCCTACAAGCCGAGCGTTCTCGCAGACTATCTCTTCCAGACGGCGCAGCTCTACTCAAGCTTCTACCAGAGTTCCCCGATACTCAAGAGCGAGCCGTCCGTCCGCGCGGCGCGTCTGAAGCTCTGCTCGCTGTTCGGAAAGGTGCTTTCGACTGGGCTCGGGCTCCTGGGCATTGACACGCCACGTCACATTTGATACCATATCCACCCACTTGCAGGAGAGATGGCAGAGCCTGGTTGAATGCACATGACTCGAAATCATGCATACCCGCAAGGGTATCGGGGGTTCGAATCCCTCTCTCTCCGCCAACCACATTCCCCCAACCAACAATAAGGCAACACCATCGTCATGGAACTTAAAGGAAGCAAGACGGAAAAGAACCTGATGACGGCCTTTGCGGGCGAGTCTCAGGCGCGCAACAAGTACGACTACTTCGCCTCCCGCGCGAAGAAGGACGGCTACGAGCAGATCGCAGCGATCTTCCAGGAAACCGCGCTCAACGAGAAGGAGCACGCCAAGATGTGGTTCAAGGAGCTCGGTGGCATCGGCGATACGCCCGCCAATCTCCTTGCGGCCGCAGCCGGCGAGCACGAGGAATGGACCGACATGTACAAGCGCTTCTCCGAGGAGGCGAAGGCCGAGGGCTTTGACCGCCTCGCCTTCCTCTTCGCCAAGGTCGCGGAAATCGAGAAGCACCACGAAGAGCGCTACCGCAAGCTCGCTAAGAACATCGAGACTGGCGAAGTCTGGGTTCGCATCGGGCCGAACCGCTGGCAGTGCCGCAACTGCGGCGCGATCGTCGAGGGCGAGAAGGCCCCGGAGATTTGCCCCGTCTGCGCTCATCCGAAGGCCTACTTCCAGATCGAGCCGCAGAACTACTGAGCCGCTATGCCGTCCGGCAAGGACGAGATTCGGCGCGAGATGTGCGCTCGGCGAAAGGCATTGTCCGCTGCCGAGCGCGCCGAGGCGTCTGCCATCATTTGCGCGAAGCTCGCGCAGAGCTCGGACCTCGGCGAAGTGATGGACCCGTTCGAAATCGGCTCCCCCATCGCCGTCTATCTCGCCTCCCCTGACGAAATCGACCTTCGCGCCTACATCGAGCGGCTGCTGTGGTTCGGCTGCAAGGTCGTCGCCCCGCGCTGGAACGGCGAGACCTACGAGCTTGCCGTCCTGAAGGGGCTCGATGCGCGGCACTTGCGCCGCGGCCCGATGGGGATTATGGAGCCCGTCGACGCTGAGATCGTGCCGGCGAAGGAAGTATACGGCTGGATCGTGCCGGGGCTTGCCTTTACGCGAGATGGGCGACGGCTTGGCTATGGCGGCGGTTGGTACGACCGACTTCTTGCCGATGCGCCTAAGGACGCCGTGAAACTCGGCGTCGCCCATTCGTTCCAGATTGTCGAAGATCTTCCCACTGAACCGCATGACATCCGGCTCGCCGCCGTTGTTGACGATTCACTTGTTGACAATGCGCTTGAATTCCACCGGACGGAAGACGGGTTCTCTGCTCGTGTCTCCGTACCTGATTTGTCATTTCGCCGCAAGTGTTTCGCCGCGCTGCTTTCGGCGGCAGTGCTTTTGCCTGTCGCTTTCTGCCTTTGCTTTGGATGGCTTCAGCCGTTGTTGGAGGAATATTCTGGCATATTTTTGCTTGTTGCTCTTGTTATAGCCGAATTTGCTTTCCTTGCCTTTATCGCGATGATTCTCGACGGACCTGTCGAGGCGGAAATTACGGCTAAGGGCAGAGAAGTCGTCTGCAAAAGACGGCTCCTTGGCATTTTGCCGCTTCCGACGCGACGCATTGTGCGGACTCCTTGGACATGGTTTGAAGGTGGGTTTTGCGATTTCGTGAAAAATAGTTTGCGCGCGAAGAATATCAAAGTCTGTCAATTTGGCGAGTTCCATGATTCGTCGCGGTCGTTCGTCAAGACTTATGAGTCTACAGCGCTTGTCCTCGCAATCGCAATGAACCGCGCAAATCGCTGGGATGTCGCCGAGTATGCGGCTGCGCGCGAGGCCCAGTTGCGCCGATTGCCTATTGGGATGAAAATCGCGCCGACGGCGGATGGAACGGGCATGGCGGTGACAGTGCGTCCGTTCTCGCTAGACGGCGCGCCGACGGGAGCGCTTATTGCAGTGATAGTGTCGATGCTCGTGACTATAATCTTGCTGCTGATACCGGTTGTCGGTCCTCCTTTGACTCTTGTCGCACTGTCGGCGGTGTGGCTATACTGGCTGTTCCTGGTGTTTCGCGGGCTTTTTGGCTTCGCACGGCTCTCGATATGGAAGGATCGAGCCGAATATGTCGGCGGGCTTTGGCCGTTCATCAACAAGAGGGTTATTCCTATTGCCGAATTTAAAGTCGAGAAACTGCCGATCGGCTGGCTCCCCCCGAAGCACATTTTCCACCTGGAACTCTTCGCAGATTGTAAAAATGAAAGGAGATTGCGAAATGGCGACAGAAAATGACAGCGAGAAAGGGGTGTCTCCCCAGCGGCCCAAAGTCGGTGCGCGGCGCTGGTATGGCGCGGCGCGAGGGCTGGCAATCATTCTCCCGTTCGAATTGGTTTTGCTGCCGTTCATGATCATGGTGTCTGCCTATCTTCCGCTTGCCATCGTGATTGGTGCATCGCTTGTTGGCTTGGCGGTTCCCGGCCGGCCACATGTTGGAAAGAGCGCTTGGAGGACTGCTCGAGAGTCGATGGTGTGGATTCTTGCCGCGCTTAATATCGTAGTCGTTGGGGCCTGTTTTTATTTCACTACCGGTTTCTTCGGTATTGCCTTAAACTCGAATTTCGAGGCGGCAGTCAAGGATGCAGACCGCATCGTCATACGTGACGGCGGCGGACTATGGGGTTCCAACACCGAGAAGGATCCTGTGCTCTTTGAGATAACGAACAAGGCGGAGATTGCGACATTCAACGAAATGTTCAGGTTTTGCGAGCGAGAATTGTTGCAATGCAAATGTAGCGGATATCCTGGCATCGACTGGTGGCGCGACGGACAGCGCATCGCGGTGGCGGGGATTCACCATCGCCGTAAGCTCCGCGTTACCGGCATAAGCGGAGACTTGTGTTTCACCGGCGAATCAGGGTGCCGTGTCCAGGATTGGCTCGAAACGCATTGCGGGCTTACGCAGGGCGACAATTCTCCGCGGTATCGTCGATGCATAATGGCTCGTGCGAGAATTGAGAGTGAGGCGCTTGATTTGGCGAAGACTAATGATAGCAAGAAGCCGACGATGGACGACCTTCGAGAGGAGTTCAAGAAGAATGGCAAGGAGTTTCCGGCGTGTCCGGCCGGCGGCGAGTATTCGCTCACCTACGGCGAAGACGGAAGGCCAGAGATCAAATGCACGGCTCCGCGCCACGATTGACAATCAGATGCAGCGCGGCAGATTTGCCGCGCTGAGGGAAAAGTGAAAGGAAATAACGACATGACGACAGAAAACAACAACGAAAAAGGGGTGTCTCCCCAGCGGAGCGTTAATACTGGGTTTTGGATGGTTGTGATGGCGCTTGCGCTTTTGCGGCCTTGCGCCACGATTTACCATTTCTTCGGAGGCCTTGCATGGGGAACACCTGTTCGCTGCGTCTTCGATGTTTGGCAGGACTTGGTGTGGGGGGTGTTTATGCACCAGTGCCCTTCGTGGGTGCTTCAATATGTTTGTCCATTCCCTGTCTGGGCGCTTTGTGTTGCCTGTGCCTATTGGTATATCAAGCATCGGTTGTATCAGCGCAAGGCACTGACAATCGCCTTGCTTGTGATTGTCGCGTTAATGAATGTGTTTATGATTCGGGTTGAAGTTAGATTCATCGAACCGGGGAGTCCGGAGGATCTCGCCATTAAGCAGCAACGGGCGGAAGAGTTGGCGCGGAAATGCATAAGCGAAGATCCGGCCACTGAAGCCTGGGCAATGGCGATGGCACAGGGGAAGGCGAAGTGCCTTGACTGTCGGTCGACGAACTCCATCACATGCGGAGAACGAGATGAGATAACGAGTAGCCAGCTCATTGGCGTCATTCAGGAAGATGGCTCGATAGTGACCAATACCTATGTCAGTCTGTATGAGGTCAAAGAAAAAGGTGCCGTCATCACCAACTTCACGAGCCGTGCCAAAGAAACCGTAACCGAACTCATTTTCTTGACTGACAGCGAGCGAGAGATCAATGACCAGCTTCCAGACGACAAATAAGTCTGATATAATAGGATCATGGGAATGTTGCGAGAGGAGACAGGAGGACTTGTGAAAGCGAAAGATGCAAAAGACCGCTTGTTGGCTGCCGTCGCCTTGCTTGCGGCGATTGCGACTGCGGGGATGGATGCGTTAGGAATCACCGTGAATGTGCAAAACAAGGCGCAGCTCCTTGACGCAATCGCGGAGGCGTCGGATGGACGCGGACGGCTCAACCAGGATCTTGTCGTCACATTTGCCGCGGATTGCGCTCCAATGGTTGTCGGCGAGACCGACCTTTGGAATGCGTCCGAAAAGTGCCTCCTCGATTGCGGGGGACACAAGATTCGCCTGGACGCGGGCGGCTGCCCGAGCGGCACCGTGGTCTTCGGCGATCCCGACGGCGAACGGAGAGGCGACCGTCCGGTTGCGATCAAGGGATGCGGCAAGGGGTCTGTTTTCAAGAACCTGACCCTGATCAACCACGGGCGGGTGGAATTCGACAGCGTAGAGGACACGCTGGCAAAGGACTGCGATTTCATAAATTGCGGCACCATCGCAGGGTTGGAAGCGGGCGGCGCGATAAAAGGATGCGGAACCGTCGAGGGTTGTGGTTTCGACGGCTGCCGGGCGCGTTCAGGCGGCGCGCTGAGCGGCTGTGGATATGTCAGCGAATGTGTGTTCCTGAATTGCACTGCGTCCTACGGCGGCGCGATTGCTGGGGCGACCGATGTTTTCCGCTGCGAGTTCCACGGATGCAACGGCGGTTCTGTGGCTGCGAACAACGGCTTTGGCGGCGCGATCTACGGCGGGCGAGACATCGTCTCCTGTTTGTTCGTCGATTGCTTGGCAAGGCAGGGCGGCGCGATCATGGCTGACGGAAACGGGGACGGCTTCCACGCCAAGGTCGTGCATTGCACATTCATACGCTGCCGTGGCGAATTAAACGAAGAGGCGGTGTGGGAGAGCGACGAGGGGTCGCCGGTCTTTATGCTTAATTGCCTCAGTTATGGATGTGGTCTCTGGCTTTGGCAGGACGGCGAGGAAGCGGACGAGAAATACAGCTGCTATAGGCTGGTTGGCACCGACTTCTTCCGTGACTACGCCAAGGGAGACTTCCATCCGAATCCCGCGTTGACGGAGGACTGGGATGATCCGTGCGGGCTTATATTCGGCGATTGCGGCGAGGCGTTTTTCGCCTGCCGCGATCTCGATGGATACGGCTACCAGCTGTCCTCGCCCTGGCCGGTCTGCCCGGGCTGCTATCGGTTTCGCGTGGATGAAGACTTGGGGGAGACGGTTCCGGCCGAAGCCACCCGTCCGTCCAAGTATGTCGTCGCAAAGCACAGGAAGAACGCCAATCCCGGACATTGGCGGACTCCGCCGAAAAAGTCGCGCGCGCCGATTTTGGATTTTGGCAATTCGGTGCGAAATCGTCCGCCCCAGGTTGCCAGCCACAAGATCGGGTCTGCGCTAATAGACCTGTCGAAGCTGCCCTGCACAATCACGCAGAACGAAATATTGCACGAAGGCGATAATTTGCTGTCGTTCGTCTCGTCCTGGTATGAGAAGAACGAGAACCACACCCGGTTCTTCGAACTGTGCGGACCGCTCAAGATGCCGGAAGTCGGCGTCGACGCGGGGTATGGCTGTCCGGGAGAAATGCTGCCTTACGACGAAGACGAAGAACTAAAGGCGCTTGACGGCAAGTATGGTTTCCGCCCGGGTTGGTTTCGGCGCAAATACGTGCGGAGCGAAGACAAACTCCCTCCCAGTATCAGCAACATGGAGAGGTGGAAGTGCATTGCAGACAATTTGCCGAATGCAAGGCCTGCCGACCCTACAAATGTTGTCGAGAAGATTCCATTCCTGTTTTCGCCTGCTCCGGGCAATGGGAGATGCCCGCTCGTAGTCTATATTGCCGGCTGCGGCGAACAGGGAACCGACCTCAAGAAGATGTTCCGGCAGACAGGTGTCTTTGATGCGGTGTGCGAGCCGTCCTTCGCCGAGGGGCATCCTTGCCATCTACTGGCGATTATGCCGCCTGCATTCGTGCGCGGGTGTTTTATCTCCTATCCCCACAGCTATAGTTTCTGCAGAGGTTGCTACGACGACATTCCTTTCTATTGCAATTATAAAATCGGCACATTGTTTCTTGTCCAGCTGTATGCGGATCTGATTTTTGCCATACAGCGCGAACTGGAGTCAAAGGGGATGTCAACGGTCGATCCGAACGCCATTGTCCTTGTCGGACTTGGGACTGGTTCTTCCGCAGCCGTCACGATGATGCGTGAATACCCTGGTCGCTATGCTGGCATCTGCGTTGTCGAGCCGTCGACAGCCTTCCAGCCCACGGTCAACAGATACCGCCCGGGACGCTGGTGGTATGCAATGAGCGAGGCATATCATGAAATCGACGACAAGGTCAACAAGATGGCGGAAGTCTACAGGAAGGCCGGCGCCGACTTGCGCCTGAGCTACTACCCGAACGGCGCAAATTGGTGGAACCGCCTGTACTCGTCGCCGGAATTCCACGGCTGGCTTGCGGAGTGCTTTGCCAAGGGGCCTCTCCACGGGGAGGAGCTGGTCGTTGCCCGCCCCAAGCCGTGTTCCAAGCTGCTGATGGCGAAGACGGGCCCCGACGAAGTTACCTACTATGGCACCGCCGATGAACGACCTGAGGGCTTGCCTGAGGAAGTGGCGACCAATCGTGTCACGAATCTCAACGGGATTCGCTATTTGTATATCACTGGCAATGTCGGCGCGATTCCGCCCGAGGCGTTTGCGCATTCGGAGGACCTCGAGACTGTCCACTTCAAGTCATGCCCCGTCACCAACATCGCGGCAAGGGCCTTTGCGGATTCGCCAAAACTCAATCTCGTGGTCTTCGAGACGGCTGCTCCCCTGATCGCGTCAGACGCCTTTGACGGATGTGCGCCATCGCTCTGCGGCGCAACTGTTGGCATCCCCGTTACCGTCTCATACGGCATCACCAAGGGGTCGAACACGACTGTCTATGCTACGAAGAAAATTTCTCTCGATGCCCGTGCCCTGCCTGTCGACGGACTCTTCGACACCCATATATTCCTCTGCGAGAACGAAGTCAACCGTCGTCTGCATGTCGAGGGCGATTTTCTCTGGTCAGAAGAGGAGGAAGGGTCGAATGCCCTTATGTATCTTGGCGAAAGCCGCGATGTGTTTGTTCCCGCGACATTGGGCGGCCGTCCAGTCGTTACGCTTGGGCGATGGCTTTTACATCATCACGGTGGATTCGAATACAGAATCTTGGCGACGCCCGCATCGGTGCGGAAGGTAAGTTTGTCTCCAGTCGTCCCACGTGTTAAGATGGTTTTCGCAACCGGTGCGCTTCCATACGAAATTAAGTATGCTCTCTCTCCGAACACGGTTGTCTACGGAACGGCTCCAGACAAGAATACAGGACGGCTTGTGCCGTCGCCGTCCTGGAATGGCAAGGAAGTCGTCGTTCCGAAGGGCACGGATCCGCGGAGCTTTTTTGCCGCAATGGGCAACGAATGACCATTGCCGTTGTGACGGACGCAAGAGGCCAATCGGGCAGATTGGTTGTGATATAATATCGGCATGGGAATGGTGCGAGAGGAAAATAAGTCAAGTGGAAAGCAGACTGTGCTCCATGTCTGCTGCGGGCCGTGCGCGAGCGCGTGCGTGCCGCGGCTGAAGGACGCGGGGCGGGAAGTGACTATGCTTTTCGCCAACTCCAACATCGACACCGCCGAGGAATTCGAGCATAGGCGCGCGGAGGCCGAACGGCTCGCCGCTCACGACGGCGTTGCGTTCGCGTCGCTCCCCTACGACCACGCCGACTGGCTCGAAAAGGTCGCAAAGGGCTTCGAGGACGCGCCGGAGAAGGGCGAGAGGTGCGCGAGGTGCTTCCGCTACAATCTCGGCAAGGTGGCGGAATGGGCGGCCGCGCACGGGTTCGACTCGTTCACCACCTCGCTCACCGTCTCGCCGCACAAGCCAAGCGAGATGGTGTTTGCCGCAGGGCGCGAGGTTGCGGAGAAGGGCGGCACGGCCTTTCTTCCCGAGGACTTCAAGAAGCGCGAGGGCTTCAAGCTCTCCGTCGCGCGTGCGAAGGAACTCGGGCTCTACCGACAGTCATATTGCGGTTGCGAGTTTTCGCGCCATTGATGCCTTTGCTGTGGTATAATATCGGGCATGAGAAAAGACCTTGAGAAGCTCAACGCCCTCGGCCGCTCTGTCGCCGCGCCGAAGGACTACGATCCCTCCGTTCTCGACGCGTTCGAAAATCGCCACCCCGAGCGCGACTACTGGGTGACGTTCACCGCGCCCGAGTTCACGACTCTCTGCCCGAAGACCGGCCAGCCCGACTTCGCCACTCTCACGATCCGCTACATCCCTGCGAAGAAGCTCGTCGAGTCGAAGTCGCTGAAACTTTACCTCTTCGGCTTCCGCAACCACGGCGACTTCCACGAGGATGTTGTGAATGTCATATACGACGATCTCGTAAAGCTCCTTAAGCCGAAGTACATGGAAGTCTACGGCAAGTTTGCCGCGCGCGGCGGCATCACGATAGATCCGTTCGTGAACGGCGGCGCGGGCGCGAAATACAAGGCGCTCGCCGCAAAGCGCTTCGAGAACTGGTCTGGCGTGCGCGGCTGATATGCACTTCTGGGGAATAACCGGCACGAACGGCAAGACGACGACGACTTGGATCTTCGCCGAGTTCGTCAATGCTTGGGGTGCCCAGCTTCGAGCCCAGGAGCGAGTGAGCGAAGCGGAAAGAGCGGACGGGCGAGCTCCGCTTTGTGGCTACATAACGACGGTCGAGGCGTTTGACGGAGCGCGGCATTTCTACACCGGCTACACGACGCCGCCGCTTGCGCAGTTGAAGGAGATATACGCTGCGATGGAGCAAAACGGCTGCACCGACTGCGTCATGGAAGTCTCGAGCCACGCGATCCACCAGAACCGCGTGGGCTTTGGTGATGTCACGTCTTTTTCCGGCGGCGCGTTCACTAACATTTCGGAAGACCATCTCGACTACCACAAGACGATGGAGGAATACTTCCGCGTCAAGCTCTCGTTCGCCGAGCGGATTGCACGGGAAAATTCGTCCGGCAAGGCACCTCCTTTCGCCGTCTGCATCGATGGCGAGGGCGGCGAGAGAATGTACGAGGCATGCCGCAAAATCCCCGGACTGGACGTCTTCCCCGTGTCGGCAAAGCCCGCTGTGTTTGACTTATCGAAGCTCCAGCTTGTCGGCGACTACAACAAGTCCAACGTCGCCCTTGCAGCCGCGCTCGCCCTTGTTGCCGGCGTTCCGTATGATGCCATACAGCGCACGATTCCGACGCTTGCGCCGCGCTGGGGGCGGCTTGAGCGCGTTACTAATCCTGCCGTCAAGGCGGCGGTCTATGTTGACTTTGCGCACACGCCCGACGGCCTCGAAAAAGTCCTTTCCGCCGCGCGCGGCTTCACGCCGCAGGGCGGCCGTCTCTGGGTCGTATTTGGCGCAGGCGGCGATCGCGATCCGATGAAGCGCCCGCTTATGGGCGAGGCCTGCGCAAAGCTCGCTGACTCACTCGTCGTCACGAGCGACAATCCGCGAAGCGAAGATCCGGCAAAAATCATTGACGCAATAATCGAAGGCGTCAAACGGGTGTCGGCAAAGCCGTCGCTCGTTCGAGTAGAGCCAGATCGCCGCGAGGCGATTTCGTTTGCGCTCGCGAACGCCGGTCCCAGCGATGTCGTGATCATTGCGGGCAAGGGGCATGAGACGACGCAGGAGATTGCCGGCGTGAAGCATCCGTTTGACGACCGCGAAGTCGTTCGTGCTTTTGCCAAAAGGCCCGACGTCCCGGCGTCTTTATAACGCAAAGAAATGGTATAATCTACAGTATGAACATCGTCGAGAAACTTGCAGGGCTCATACGCGACACCAGTTCGTCGCTTCCGTCGGACGTGGAAGCGGCAATAAAAAAGGCCTTTCGTGGCGAGCCGCGCGGGTCATCTGCATCCGTCGTCCTCGGGACGATACTCGACAACGTGCGTCTCGCGCGTAAGCTTGGCTCGCCGCTTTGCCAGGACACCGGGACTCTTGCGTTCTACATCGACGCCTCGCTTCGCCGCAAGGTCTCGCCCGCAGTCGTCAAGAAGGCAGTCGCGCTTGCGACTGCACGCGGGTATCTGAGAAAGAACTGCATCGACTCCGTGACAGGCAAGTCCTACGACGACAACTGCGCGGACGGGGCTCCCGTGATTCACTACGTCGACTGGCAGAAGCCGGGGTGCGTGACGCTTGTCATGAAGGGCGGTGGTAGCGAGAACATGTCGCGCCAGTATTCGCTGCCCGACGCGTCGCTCGCGGCGGGGCGCGATCTTGCGGGCGTGAGGAAATGCATCCTTGACGCGGTCCGTAAGGCGCAGGGCTTTGGCTGCGCGCCCGGAATACTCGGCGTGTGCATTGGCGGCGACCGCGCGACTGCGTATGAAGTGGCGAAAGAGCAGCTTCTCCGTCCGCTTGGCTTGGCTGGCGCGTCGAAGGACGCGACGCTCAAGCGGCTTGAGAAGGAGATTCTGAAGGACGCAAACTCTCTCGGTATAGGCCCGATGGGACTTGGTGGCAAGACGACGCTTCTCGGCGTCAGGATTGCGGCGCGTCCGCGCGTTCCCGCGAGCTTCTTCGTGACCATCGCCTACATGTGCTGGGCGTGTCGTCGCGGAGAGATTTGCGTGTTGGCGTAAGTGAGAGAGAGCGGCCTCGCGTTGGAAGGCAAAGGCGCGTATTTTTGATATAATTGCGGGGTGTCTAAAAAGAACTATCCGATCAGGATTCCGCGGTTTGCAGCGGGCATCCGCGCGCAGGAACCGCGTGCGGGCGGCGGTCGCACATGGTGGGGCCGCCGCTGGATAGAGACACTTGAACGCATGGGGCTCGGCGCGCGGCTCGGTCGCGGCAAGAATTACGCAGTCTCCGGCCAGGTGACGGAAATGCGCCTTGCGGGTCCGCATGTCGAAGCATCCGTAGTCGGCGTGCGCGAAGATCCCTACGGCGTCACGGTCGACTTTCGCGTTCCAGAGGGCGAGGCGCACGCGGCGATAGTCGCGGCGATCAGAAAAGAGCCAATGCTTGCGGCGCGGCTTCTCGCCGACGACATGCCGACGGAAGTTGAGTCAATCTTCCGTTCCGCCGGTTTCGATCTCTTCCCAGGTGGCAAGCTCGCGCCTGGGAAATATGACATGACGACTGCCTGCAGCTGCCCGGACTACGCGAATCCGTGCAAGCACGTCGCGGCGGTGCTGCTTGTGCTTGGCGAGGAAATCGCTCGCCGTCCGCTAACGCTTTTGGAATTGCGCGGCATCGAGGAGGAGGAGCTTTATGAGGTCTGATCCGCCTGTCCTGCGACGCCTTGGCCCTGTTCCGTTTTGGCGCGGCGAGCAAAAGTGCCTCTCCGTTCTCGAGCCGATCTATCGCAGGGCGATGGAGAATGCGCGTAGCGCACTCGGGCGAGCGCCTTCCGAGGACAAGGAAGCTAAAAAGCGGGAGGCGAAATGAGGGAAAAGCTCGCAAGCCGCCTCGGCTTCATATTCCTGTCCGCCGGGTGCGCGATAGGGCTCGGGAATGTATGGCGCTTTCCGTATGTCGCGGGTAAGTCTGGTGGCGGGCTTTTCGTCCTCGCGTATCTCGCCTGCCTCGCGCTTCTCGGGATCCCTGTCCTCGTCATGGAGTTCGCGGCCGGTCGCGCCGCCGGGCGGTCGATCGCGAAGATGCACGAGGCGCTCGTCCCGGAGAAGAAGGCGTGGCGTCTCCACGGCGTCGGCGGCTTCATCGGGTGTCTTGTCCTGATGATGTTCTACACCGTCGTCACGGGGTGGATGCTCATTTACTTCTGCCGGATGGCGGCGGGCAGTTTTACAGGGCTTGACGCATCTGGCGTTGGCGGCGCGTTCGGTGCGATGCTGGGCGAACCGCTGGCGATGCATGCGGCGGCTGTCGCGGTCATCGCCACTGCCGTCATCGTATGCGCCGCAGGGCTGCAGCGTGGGCTTGAGCGCGTGACAAAGATTCTTATGGTGTGCCTCCTTGCCCTCATCTTCGTCCTCGCGGTGCGAAGCTTGATGCTCCCGGGCGCGGGAAAGGGCGTCGCGTTCTACCTCGTGCCCGACTTCGCCGCGGTCCGCGAGATAGGCGTCGTGCGCGTCGTGGTCGAGGCGATGAATCAGTCGTTCTTCTCTCTATCACTCGGCATCGGGTCGATGGCGATCTTCGGCAGCTACATAGGCCGTCGCCATGCGCTTCTTGGGGAGGCGGTAAATGTTGCCGTTCTCGACACAGGCGTGGCGATTGCGGCAGGGCTAATAATAATCCCCGCTTGCTTCGCGTTTGGCATTGAACCAGGGCAGGGCCCTGGGCTTGTCTTCGTGACTCTGCCCAATGTCTTCAACTCAATGCCGCTCGGTCGGCTCTGGGGGGCGCTTTTCTTCCTCTTTATGAGTTTCGCCGCGCTTACGACGGTCCTCGCCGTCTTCGAGAATGTCGTTGCCTGCGTTATGGACTACACGGGGTTCAGTCGTCGCCGCGCCTGCCGTGTCTGCGGTGTCGCCCTCGTGTTTCTCGCGCTCCCGTGCGTCCTCGGGTTTAATGTCTGGTCGGCGTTCAAGCCTTTTGGCGAGGGGTCGTGTGTTCTCGACCTTGAGGACTTTGTTGTCAGCGATATCTTGCTTCCCCTCGGTGCCCTCGCGTTCGCGGTCTTCTGCTGCCATCGCTACGGCTGGGGCTGGGAGAGATTTCTCGCCGAGACCAACGCCGGCGAGGGCAGGTGCTTCCCCTCATGGCTTCGGCTCTACTGCGCCTATGCGGTGCCGCTTGTCGTCTTCGCCATATTCGTTCTCGGGCTACTTCGCCGCTTCCACGTCGTCCAGTAGCCGTTTGCGACTGCGGGAGATGATTCGCGCACACGAATTTCCGATTTATGGTATAATGTCGTTAGTCAAAACGGAGGACAACATGAAAACAGATCGCAGGGAGTTTCTTAAGGGTGCGGCGTGGATGGGTGCGGCGGCGGCTGTCGTCGGCTGCTCCACGACAAAGGGCTTCGGCTTCGGCGACGGAGGGTCGATGGCGACTTTCGCCGACAAGCCGTTCAAGAAGCTCAGGGTCGGCATCGTGGGCCTTGGGCGCGGTGGAGCCGGCGTCAACGGCTTCAACGCAATCCCCGGCTGCGAAATCACCGCGATTTGCGACCTTAACGCCGTGCGCATCAAGCGTACGCTCGACGCGACCGCAAAGGCTGGCCGCCCCGCCCCCAAGGTCTACACCGGCGGCCCCGAAGAGTGGAAGAAGCTCTGCGACGACGAGAACGTCGATCTCGTCTACAATGCAACGCCGTGGGAGCTCCACGTGCCAATTGCCCTCTACGCGATGAACGCTGGCAAGCACGTCGCTACCGAGGTTCCCTCGGCGTTTACCGTCGATGAGTGCTGGGAGCTTGTCGAGACTTCCGAGCGGCTCAAGCGTCACTGCATGCAGCTCGAGAACTGCTGCTACGGCGAAATCGAGATGCTCGCCCTGAACCTCTGCCGTCTTGGCAAGCTTGGTGATCTCGTCCATGCCGAGGGCGCGTACATCCACGATTTGAGGGGCTACAACTACGCCGACTGGATCGACGACAAAGGCGGTGACGGCGCGTACTGGGACTTCTGGCGCCTCCGCCACAATGCCGTCCACAAGGGCAACCAGTACACGACCCACGGCCTCGGCCCGATCTGCTGGTACATGGACGTCAACCGCGGCGACTGCTTCGACTACCTCGTGTCGCTCGAGTCCAACCAGTTCAACTTCGAGGCATACGCCAAGGCGGCTTTCCCCAAGGACAACTGGAAGCACAACCTTAAGATCGAGATGGGCGACATGAACACCATGCTCATCAAGACGAAGAAGGGCCGCTCGATCATGATCCAGCACGACGTGAGCTCGCCGCGTCCCTACAGCCGCATCAACACGATCACCGGCACGAAGGGCATCCTCGCCGACTATCCCTACCGCGTCGGCTGGGAGGACGTCTCGGGCGCAGGCGTCCACTCGTTCTTCGCGGGCGAAAAGGCCGAGGAGATTCGCAAGGAGTTCATGCATCCGCTCTGGAAGCAGTCGGGCGACATGGCGAAGAAGATGGGTGGGCATGGCGGAATGGACTTCCTGATGGTTCTCCGCCTTGCCTACTGCCTGCAGAACGGCCTCCCGCTCGACCAGAACGTCTACGACCTCGCGAGCTGGTGCTGCCTGTGCGAGCTCAGCGAGAAGTCGGTCAGGAACCGCAGTGCAACGATGGACATTCCCGATTTCACGCGCGGCGCATGGAAGACCACGGCGCCTCTCGGCGACCTCTCGGTCGATCTCGGGAAGATGGGGCTTGCGTGAGGGATTTCGTCCGTCGCTTTCTCTCGCACGACTGCGGACCGTTCGCGCAGTTCGTCAAGTACGGCGCGATTGGCGTCGCGGCGACGGCTGTGCAGTTCGCCGTCTTCTATGTCTTGGCGTCGACATGCCTGAAGTGCCTGACGCCAAGCGACAAGGCGGTTGAGCTGCTGGGGTTGCCGAGTGCCGTCTTCACTGGCGACGAACCGTGGCATCATGCGCGCTGGTTCCTCGCCGGTGTTGCGACTGCCGTCGGGTTTACCGTGGCGAACGTCTTCTGCTGGCTGATGAACCGCGCCTTTGTGTTTCGCCCTGGCAAGTTCCGCTGGTATGTCGAGTTCGGTGTGTTCTTCGGCGTCGCTGCGATTGCTACGGCTATAGCGCTTACGGTTCAGAGCGTTCTTATCGAGTTTGTCGGCATGACGACATCTGCCGCGGTCGTAATCGAGGTCGTCGTGTCGTTCATGCTTAACTTTTTCGCCCGCAAATTCTTTATCTTCAAGGGCTGATTATGGTATAATTTGCTTTCGACAATGAAGAATACTGCACTTTCCCTGGCTATTGCGCCTTTTTTGCTCGTCTCGGCCGCCCTGCGCGGTGACGTGGCAGCGCAGCCTGTTGATCCTGCGGTAGCTTCCGCCGAGCCAGACGACCCCATTGTGGCTGATCTCGTCGCCACTCCTGACGTCGACGAAGTGTCGCTTTCAAACGCCGTTGTGATCGCGGCTGCGGCGGCCAGGGCGTCAGAGGAGGTGCGCGTCGCGGCTGCGGCCGAGGAGCGTGCCGAGATCATGAAGGAGAAGGCGGCTGCCGAGGCGAAGGCCGAGGCCTCGCTTGCGCGCCGCCGCATATCTACGCGCACGTTCCGGCTCTCGCACGCCTCTGCCGAGGATGTTGCGGCGAAGCTTAACTCCACTTGGTCCGGAGATTTCGGCGTCACCTGGAAAATAAACAAGATGGCTATTGCGTTCCCGGAGTCGAACTCCGTGATGATTACCGCGCCCGCCTTGATTCTCGAGGCGTGCGAGCAGGTGATCCGCGAGATAGACGTCGAGCCGAAGCAGGTCTACATCGAGGCGCGCTTTGTAGAGCTTTCCAACAACGTCTTCCACGACATCGGCATCGACTGGTCGATGCTCGACGGCATGAGGGGTACGGTCTCGCTCGGCGGCGGCATTCAGAAGAACCGACTTGGGAAGGGAGTTCAGGACTACACGCGCACTGTGAAGGACGGCACTGCATCGTATACACTATCTGGGTCGACCCTGACTGGCGGTGCAGACGGCGATATCGCCTATTTCAACGGCACTCTTGACTTCTCGCAGATGTACGTCGTCCTATCCGCTCTTGAGGGCAGCCAGGACGCACGAATCTTCTCCAATCCGAAGATCATCGTCTCTTCCGGGCGCAAGGCGACTGTCGACATGACGACGAAGTACCCGAATGTCAAGATTGCGGCGAAGCGCACGACGACTTCGGGGAGCGACTCCCTCGACCTAGACATGCAGATGTCTGCGATTCCCGGCGAGGACAAGTTCATGTTTGCGAAGGAGGCGTTCTTTAGCTGGGGCATATCGCTTGACGTAACACCGAGGATCGGCACCAACGGTCTCATCAACGTCTCGATCGTTCCGACGATTTCCTCGCAGAACGGGTGGGTCGAGTCTGGCACTGAGTCCGATGCCGACAGCGGCACGATTTCCGCCCGTTTCCCCGTTATCGAGGTTCAGCGTCTCGTCACCGAGTTCGCCATGGCGAGCGGCACGACGGCGGTGATCGGCGGGCTTTCTCGCACCGTCGAGGAGCAGGTTGACAACGGCATTCCGCTTCTCCGCGACATTCCGTGGATAGGGCCGCGGCTCTTTGGCTCCTCCGCCCGCAAGAAGCAGCAGAAGGAAATCATCGTCTTCGTAACCGTCGGCCTCGTCGACCCGAACAATACGCACAAGGACGCGGGACTTCCCAAAAACGCCGTCCTCGGCCGCCAGTACACGAAGGGACAGAAGCTCGAGCCTGGCGACCGTCCGGAGAAGAATCTTGAGGGAATTGGCTCGCTCGACCTGCGCTCGCTTGAGGAGCAGGCGGAAGATCCGCTTCCGCCGCCGCGCCCTGACACGTCTTCGTGGATTCCATTTGTAAAGGATCCAAACTACAAAAAGGAGAACAATCAATGAAAAGACTGATGCTTGTGGTGGCGGCGATGACCGCTGCTTCCGCATTCGCCGACAGGATGATACTCAAGTCCGGGTCGGTGCTGACAGGTACCGGTGCGGTCGTTGCCGGCGACAAGGTTAAGTTCACCTCCGATGATCTCGGGGCCGTCGAGCTTCCTGCCGACAAGGTCGCGTTTGTAGAGACGGCAGGCGAGAACAAGGTCGAGGTGGCTGCGCTTCCTCCCGAGCAGAAACCCCCTGAAACATGGCACGGCTCGATTAACGTCGCCTACGAGAGTGCCCGCGGCAACACCTATAAGAACAACGCCTCTGTCATAGCGAACCTCAACCGTCGCTGGGATGACGATCGCGTCAACATCGACTTCGGCTACTACTACAGCGAGACGGGCACGTCCAAGCACGACCGCAAGAAATCGACCGACCGCTGGGAGATCGAGGGTCAGCACGACCACTTCTGGAGCAAGTCGTTCTACACCTACGAGAACGGCCGCTACGAGCAGGATGACATCGCCGGTCTCGACTTCCGCCTGCGGCTCGGCGGCGGTCTTGGCTACCAGTGGTTCGAAAAGGAAGCGCTTTGGTCTATCGGCACGGTTAGCTTCAACCAGGAACTCGGCGCCGCATGGATTCGCGTGGACTACAAGGAGAAGGATCCCGATGCCGAGAAGAGCTATGCGACGCTCCGCTATGCGCATCACTTTAAGTACTTCCCGAAGTGGAATCCCGAGGTCGAGGCCTTCCACAACCTCGAGTTCCTCCCGCAGGTCGACGACTTCGACAACCACCTCATCAAGGCGGATGTCGGCTTCACGACGAAGATCATCATGGACTTCGACCTTCTCGCGAAGATCGAGTGGGACTACAACTCCATGCCCTCCGTCGGCCGCAAGTCGAGCGACTTCCGCTACATCGTCGGCCTTGGCTACAAGTGGTAATTTAGGAGTCAGGAGTTAGTCGCCAGGGGTCAGTGCCCAGCGTCTAATCCTGCGCCTGCAATAAATGAGGATCGCGATTGCCTATCCGCCGCTGAAGAGCGAGAAGGGCGTCGCGCTCCTCACTCAGAACCGCCAATTCCAGTGGTTCTCCCGGCCGACCTACATCTTCCCCGTCGTCCCCGCGACGGCGGCGACGATGCTGAAGAAGGCCGGGCACGAGGTTCTCTTCCTCGACGGAATCGCCTCGGAGCTTTCGCCCGAGGCGTTTGACGCTCGGCTTTCGGAGTTCCGCCCCGATCTCGTTGTCCTTGAGACAAAGACACCTGTCGTCAAGCGGCATTGGAAGTGGATAGCGGAACACTTGCCGGGTGGAATGGACGGGACCTCGGGCGGTCCCGCACCCTTGCCCACGGATGTTAAATTCCTTTTAGTTGGCGACCATGTCACGGCGCTTCCAGATGAGTCGATCGAAAAGCCCGGCGTCTGGGCGGTGATCCCCGGCGGCGACTGGGATTTCGGGCTTATTGACTTCATCGCCGCTGGCTGCCCCAAGGGCGTTCAGCCGTTTGCCCTGAAGGACTCCATCGCCGACGCCCCTTGGATAGACCGTGACCTCGTTCACTGGGAGCTTTACGCCGAGAAGAACGGGAACTTCCGCCGCAAGCCCGGTACCTACATCATGTCGGGCCGCGACTGCTGGCACGGAAAGTGCACTTTCTGCAGTTGGACCACGCTCTATCCCCGCTACCGCGTCCGCAAGGTAAAGGACGTCGTCGACGAAATCGAGTTTCTCGTCTCGAAGTACGGCGTGAAGGAGATCATGGACGACTCGGGATCCTTCCCTGTCGGACAGTGGCTCACCGACTTCTGCAACGAGATGATCTCGCGCGGGCTCAACAAGAAAGTCCGCATCGACTGCAACATGCGCTTTGGGCGGCTCACCTTGGACGACTACCGGCTCATGCGGAAGGCCGGCTTCCAGTTTGTCCTCTTCGGCGTCGAGTCCGCGAACCAGGAGACGCTCGACCGCTTTTGCAAGGCGCTCAAGGTCGAAGACGTCGAGAAGGGGGCGAAGTGGGCGACAGAGGCCGGGCTCGACGTACACGTCACCTTCATGTTCGGACACGCCTGGGAGGGTCCGAAGGAAATCGCCAACACCGTCGCCCTCGCGCGGCGGCTTCTCGCGAAAGGCTGGGCGAAGACGCTTCAATGCACGCTGACGATTCCGTACCCAGGAACGCCGCTCTTCAAGGAACTCAAGGCGAACGACGGCCTCGCCACGCTCGACTGGGACGAGTACGACATGCGTCGCGCGATAACGAAGACGCCGCTTGCGTCCGAGGACGAGATAAAGTGCGCGATTCGCAAGGTCTACCGCGGCTTCCTCCAGCCCGCCGCGCTTTGGCATCTTTTCCGCCGCAACCTATTCAATTTCGCTTTCTACTATCGCGGCCTCCGCTATCTCATCGGACATCTTCTCGACTTCAGAAGTGGGAATGCGTGAGAATGATGCTTGGATCAGTATACAGAGGTGTCGCTGTGTGCGTGTATGTCGCAGGATCTGCCATCTTGGTCGGATGCTCCACAACGATATCCGACTCATATATGTATTATCAGAGATTTGGAGCCTTCTTTGTCTCCCCTGCGCAGGCAGAACAGAAGTTTACGGAAGTGACCATTGACTGCCGCCGAAACGTGAACTGGCGCTTCTGGCTTATTGTCGACGACGCGGTCGTAGCCCGTATCTCTCCGGTTATCCGCGATGAACTGCGTCTTGAGCAGTGCGGCTTCGAGAAGGAAGGGGACTTGTACCGTCTTGTTTTCGAAGGCGGCTTTGCCGAGGTTCGCATGTCTAGACAGCAAGTCGTCTCCATGGCACTCCGCAAGACTTTTGCCGACAAAGGGCCTCGAATCTGTGTAGAAATCACCAGAAGCATGTCGCATGACGGACTCCCAATGAAGATTTCTGTGCCTGCGGATGCGGACGGTATTCTATCTGCTCTTGGCGAACCTGACGCCGAAGGCAATGTAATGGACTCCAAGTGAAATTCCTCGTAATCGTGAGGCAATACAATGAATAGTGGCAAGTCATCTATTTCGTTCAAGGCAGTCATTCTCGCCGGCGGTTCGGGCGAGCGGTTCTGGCCGCTCTCTACTCCCGAGCGCCCGAAGCAGTTTTTGCGCGTCTTCGGCGGCGCAAGCTTGATTCGTCAGGCGGTGAGCCGTCTTGACGGTCTCGTCTCGCCCAGGGATGTCTTCGTCGTGACGGCGAAGAACCTCGTCGCGGCGACGAGGAAGGAGCTCCCAGAGGTTCCGAAGTGCAACATCGTCGGCGAGCCGATGCGCCGCGACACAGGCGCCGCTGTCGCGCTTGGCGTCGGCCTTGCAGCGAGCGATGCTGACCCTGTTATCGGCTTTTTCTCGAGTGACCA
>Ga0256405_10005444_pt1 | contig 21949 bp, 20 predicted proteins | sample RumenRJG_02DNA_FD_189096 | JGI IMG/M metagenome (GOLD analysis project Ga0256405, IMG submission 189096) | Bovine rumen microbial communities from Lethbridge, Alberta, Canada - RJG_02 | ecosystem: Host-associated > Mammals > Digestive system > Stomach > Rumen | place: Canada: Alberta... | reverse complement strand
GAGGAACGGCGATGTGGTTCTTGCCGTAAATACCCTTATAATGCAGTTCTTCACCCTGTTCTCGTACTTTATGGACGGCTTTGCATACGCCGGCGAGGCTCTCTGCGGAAAGAGCAAGGGCAGCGGCGATTATCCTCAGTTCCGTGCCACGGTAAGAGCCTTGTTCGGGTGGGGCGTTGCGCTTGCTGGAATCGTGTCTTTCGTGTATCTTCTTGGTGGCGAGGCGTTTGTTGGTGTGATGACCGACGATGCATCGGTCGTTGCCGAGTCGGCACATTATATTATGTGGGCGGGCGTGATTCCCGTAGCCAGTTTTGCGGCTTTTCTGTTCGACGGCATCTTCATCGGGATAACCGCCACAAAGGGCATGCTGGTGTCTATGTTTACCGCCATGCTTTGTTTCTTCGGCGTTGTTACATTATGTAATGATTACAATAACCATGTCTTGCTTTTTGCCTTCGTGCTTTATCTGTTTGTGAGGGGTGTTATTCAGTATGTAATATACAAGTTGTATATTATCCGCAAATTTATCTAATTTTGCAAAGTGGACTTTGAAAAATAAACCGACTTTCGTTAAAGACTTAAATTTTTGGGGCGTTTATGCTTCGTTTTTGTAAAAAAAGAAAAGCGTAATGTTTCTTATTTGATATAATGGGTTAATTTTGGCAACGCTAAAAATAGACTTAATATTATATAAAAAAACAACTTGTATTACGTAGTTAAATAAAGAAATGTTTAAAAACTTTCATGGATTCCATTTAGTAGAATCTTATCACAACAGTAAAGGCCAGAAACGATTCAGGGTAGTAGGCTATACCAAGGCTGTAATTGCAGCTATAATTTCGATTGTTATTGCATGTCTGCCGACAGAGGTTTTTGGCATTCCGAATCTTAATCCGGTACAGCAGAGAGTTATCGCGGTATTTTGCTTTGCCGCCATCATGTGGCTTTCAGAGGCTATCCCGTCGTGGTGTACCTCGGTGCTCATCATCGTGGTTATGCTCTTTACCATATCCGACAAGTCGCTGACCTGTTTCATGGCTGCAAAGGAGCAAGGCGCGCTGTATGTTCCTTACAAGAGCATTATGCATTGCTTTGCCGACCCAACAATCCTTCTGTTCATCGGCGGATTTGTGCTTGCCATCGGTATGACAAAGACTAAGCTCGACGTGGTGCTTGCAAAGAAACTGCTTGCTCCGTTCGGCACAAAGCCAACCACAATCCTTCTCGGATTCATTCTTGTAACAGCCATCTTCTCGGCATTCGTCAGCAACACGGCAACGGCGGCTATGATGCTTGCCTTCCTTGCTCCGGTATTGCGTGCAATGCCCGATGGTAGCAAGGACCGTACGGCTTTGGCTCTTGCCATTCCTATCGGTGCAAACATCGGCGGTATTGCAACGCCTATCGGTACGCCTCCAAACACCATCGTCCTTGGCTACATGAACGAGACTCTTGGCTTGAGCATAAGCTTTGGCGACTGGATGCTGAAGATGGTTCCGTTGGTTGTACTTCTTCTGCTCTGCGGATGGGTTATGCTGCGCATTCTGTTCCCATTCTCTCAGAAGGAGATTAAGCTTGAGATTGAGGGCGAGTTCAAGCCCGACACACATACTTGGATTGTTATTGCTACGTTCATCGTAACCATCTTCTTGTGGTGCTTTAGCGACCGCTTGGAGTGGGGATTGAACAGCAATATCGTAGCCATGCTTCCGATTGCGATTTTCGCCATTTCGGGAATCCTTACAAAACGCGACCTTGAGGAAATAAACTGGGCTGTGCTGTGGATGGTTGCCGGAGGTTTCGCCCTTGGCGTTGCCCTCAACACAACCGAGCTGAGCAAGGTTCTGGTAGATGCCATTCCGTTCTCTCAATGGAGTGCGCTCCTTGTTATGATTGTTTCGGGCATCGTATGCTTCGGATTCTCTAACTTCATCAGCCACTCGGCAGCCGCATCTCTTCTTACACCAGTCCTCGGTGTTGTTGCCGGAGCCATGGTTTCGGGCGGAGTGCTCGATATGGGCGGCGTGGCTCAGATGCTCATAGGCATCGCAATAGCAGCCAGCGTTTCTATGATTCTGCCAATCTCTACTCCTCCTAACGCCATTGCCCACTCAACGGGCTTCATCAAGCAGAACGATATGATGCTTGTTGGCGTTATCATGGGTGTGCTTGGCTTGGTAATAGGCTATTGCTGGATGTTCCTTGTATTCTGAACATAAGTAATAAAAATAGATTTTTTTTCAGGCTCGTGTCTTTGCGAAAAGATGCGGGTCTTTTTTTGTGCCGTTTCTTTGATTTTTTACATAACCTCATCCCGAACGAATCCCGAAGGCATCCCGAAGAATCTATTTTTAGTGTGAAAAATAAATAGACAAGGTAAATAAAATACCATAAAATATACTTTCTCGAATAAAAAAATAACGCTAATTTTGCAAACGAAAATTAAGGGTTGTATTCTTTGTACTTTTTTATGCCATTCTTTTAGGGTGGTGTGACTAAGTTACTGATAGATAATTACTTTTATTTTCTGCTCTTTGAGAGTATTTTCCATTATAACAAGGATTAAGACAATCAAGAGCAGGCAGAATATCACCAGTAAAAGTGACTCTGAGGGTATTTTCCATTAAAACAAGGATTAAGACCCATTGTAATATCTCCAAGTATATAAACAAGATCTTCTCTGAGGGCATTATCCATTACAACAAGGATTAAGACGATATGGAGGTTAACTCTAAAATCCTTGATAAAGAGACTCTGAGGGCATTATCCATTACAACAAGGATTAAGACAGTTTGGACAAACGTCATAACCACTCATATTTGACCTCTGAGGGCATTATCCATTACAACAAGGATTAAGACTCACGAAGAAGATTTGCGAGATTTCTTCTTGAATCTCTGAGGGCATTATCCATTACAACAAGGATTAAGACATAGTAACGTTCTTGTAGATGTCAGAATATTCTGCCTCTGAGGGCATTATCCATTAAAACAAGGATTAAGACCGTATCATTATAGGAGCATTATTTTTTGCCCGTCTGAGACTCTGAGAGCATTTTCCATTAAAACAAGGATTAAGACCTTTGCACCATTCTCTACCAAACTCTTAATTACTTCACTCTGAGAGTATTATCCATTAAAACAAGGATTAAGACTAAACGGCTTTTACCTTTGTATTTGCGTAAAACTCTCTGAGGGCATTTTCCATTAAAACAAGGTTTAAATCATCTTTTTTATCTGGCTTTATTTGTAGCTTTGCTATGTCGAGAATGGTTTTGCTTATCAACGCCAAGGATGAGTGAAAACTAACACATGGTAAGGCTATGGGGAGTTTTTTGTTGCTTAGAAACATATAAAGGATGTTAACTAAACAGTAGCGTATTTTGCTTAAATATTTTATATTTGCCGTTGTTTATAATTGATAAAATCGTTAAATATGGGAAAACATTACACTTATACAATGAAAGTCGGCGATAAAAAATTAACTTTAAAAGACTTTAAACCAATATTCGATGAATATAACAAAAAATATTTTTATGGAAAATTAGGCGATTGCCGATTTATGTGGCTTCTCCCTAAAGCCCCTTTAGGAAACTATATGTATGATAAAGGAGTTTCAACAATTGGTATTAATCGCAAACCAAATCATCCTGTTACAGATGAATATCTTGAAGAGGTTATGATACACGAAATGATACACATGTATGTCAGAACCGTTGAAAACGTAAAAATTGATGGCGTGTGGGGACATGGTTTTTATTTTAAAAAGCATTGCTTGCGTTTATATAAAAACTATGGAATAAAAATTGATATTATTTATTTGGAAAAACGAAATAGTTGGTGGCGTAGAATATTAATGTATTTGTTCTGTTGGTAAAAATATGGTCGGAAACGACTGCATTTTTTGTCTAACGCTATGAATTCCAGAAAGAAAATTCCCATTGTAAATTGTTAATTGTCAACTGTTAATTCTCTAAAAAGTTCTCTTTTTTTTGATTTTTGAAAAATATCGTTATATTTGCATCCGAAAACTATCTCGATAATAGACTGGAATAAGTAAATATCTGACTTTCAATCTTATTAGTGATGCAAAAACTTTTTTAACATTTAATTCTAAAATCAAAAAGATGAAAACATTTTTTACAATGTTGATTGCCGTGCTGATGCTAAGCGTTCAGCCTGTATCGGCAAAGGAAAAGGGCGTGGTGTGGGAACGCCCTGTGGTTACCGAGAAGAATGATAATATTGATGGGTATTTCAACACGCTTCTTGACATAAAGCGCGTTGAGTTTGCCGATGACGAGACGCGCGTGATGATGCACGTTGCCTTGCGTCCCGACAATTGGTTGCAGTTTGCCTCTGCCACTCGTCTGGAGTGCGACGGCAAACGATATGCCTTGAAAAAGTGCGACGGCATGGAACTCGACAAGCACGTCTATCTTAAAGGGCGTGGCGAAACAGATGTCGTGTTCCACTTCGAGCCGCTGTCGTTATCTGCCACAAAATTCGATTTTGTAGAGGGCGATGCCGAGAGAGCGTTCGTAATCCGCGGCGTGCAGAACTTCGGTTCGGTGGCGCACCAGATGTATCCTACAAGCTGGCGAAACGAGCAGACGGGCGACTGGGAGATTGGCTTCTACGAGGATTTTGCAATATACGACTGCAAGTTCTGGAACTACAAGCAGAAGCAGCAGAAGGGCGACAAATATACTTTTGTGCTCGAAAATGACGGCAGGGAAATTGTTGTGAATGCCGACAAGATAAAGGACGGCAAGCGCATAATTGCAATCGATGGCAAGAAAGCCACTTATTCGCTCCTTACATCGATTACTTTGCCCGACTATCCTACGAAAGACACGAATCCAACCTTCAAGAACACACATTTCAAGACCGATACCGTAACGCTTGTGGGCTGGCTCAGAAACAGACCGCGTGCCGAACGGTATGATGACAATTCGTACAATGTTAATTTTACCAATCCAATAACGGGCGAGGAAGTAAATGTTTTCGGCAAAATGGATTCGCTTGGCAGATTTGTAGTAAAAGTGCCGATGCCAAACTCTTTCGAGGCGTTTTTCGATTGGGACAGAACATTCATCCGCACAATCCTTGAGCCGGGCGAGACTTACTTTCTGTTCTACGACTTCAAGTGCGGACACAAGTTCTTTATGGGCAAAAACTGCCGTCTGCAAAACGAAACGCTCGCTCATCCGTTCAGATGGCTGAACTTTAATCCTACGCGCGACATAACCGAGGACAATGTGAGAAAAATGTTTGACGGCCTGAAAAATTCTCTCTCAAAAAACATGGCAGAACTGAAGGAGATTGCCGAGAAGCACCCAACGGTTTCCGACCGCTTTTTTGCCTATCGCACCAAGTGCTACGAGGCAGAGGCTGCTTTTTATAATTTTGTTGCCAATTCATATTCTAGAAACTCCGGTATCGCTAAAGATATTATGGCGGAAAATGTCCGCGATTTGTGGGCAAAGCGCAACGAAAATAGCCTTATGTGCCGTGCGTTCTGGAATTTTCAGGGCTATTATGTATGGAGATTGATGGATTACAGCAAGTATGTTGTTAGGTCCGACAAAGGTAACGAATCGATTTACGAATATTTATATCCGCAGATTCTGCGACGCTATCGCGATGCCGGAAAGGTAAAGATTACAGACGACGAACTGGCTCAACTCGAGCGTAACGCCGCAGAGTGGAGAAGCACTTTGGAGGCGGATTTCGACAAACGAAATGAGAAGCCGAACGATTATATGAAGAAGAGTGCCAAGATTTTGGAGCGCGAAGACATAAAGAAGGTTCTCGACGACGAAAATTCTTTGTTCGACTTATACGTATTTCTTGAAATTGCCGAGTCTTTGAATATTGGCAAGGAAACGCGCGACATTCTTGTTTCAAGATTTTTGTACGGCAGCATGACGGATACAGGCGAGCCGCTTAACGAAACGGCTGCGCGTTATGTAGACGAACTGGTGTCGCAGCCATATGCCAAGGCCGCTATCAACACTTTGCAGAACAAGTATCTGGCTCTTGCCAAGAAAGATGTGTCTAAATACACAAAGTCGGCATCAGATGTTGCCGGAATGAGCGACGGCGAGAAGATTCTGCGCAAGATAATAGAGCCTTACAAGGGTAAGATTATTCTGCTCGATGTGTGGGGAACTTGGTGCATGCCTTGTCGAATGGCTCTGCAACAAAGCAAGCAGGAGTACGAGAGTCTGAAGGATTACGACCTTGTGTATCTCTATCTTGCCAACCGCAGCCCCGAAGATGCTTGGAAGAACGTGGTAAAGCAGTATGATGTAACGGGCGACAACGTGGTTCACTACAACCTGCCAGCCGACCAGCAGAGTGCCGTTGAACAGTTCGTTGGCGTAAATGGCTATCCAACCTACCGTCTGATAGACCGCAATGGCAACTTGGTTGACGTGAATGTTGATGCGCGCAGCATAGATGTCCTCAAAAAGGTGCTCAACAAGATAAAGTAACGGGCTACCATGATACAAAAAAGTGCCGCGGCAATCAGTCTTTGCCGCGGCACTTTCTATAACCGTAAATAATTCTGTCTAAAACTCTCAGGCTGTCTGTTCTTTCATCATCTTCAGCCATTTCAGATAGCCGAAGACGGCGAAAGCCGTGTATATTCCGTAGATACATGCCTTGAACGGAATGCCCTTGTGAATGTAGAGCGCAAAGCTGATGGCATCTACCACAAACCACAACAGCCATTGCTCAACATACTTGTGTGCCAAAGCCCACAGAGCCACTATGCTGAGTGCCGTGGTAAAGGCATCGCTCACCGGAACGGTACTGTTGGTGTAGTTGGCAAGAAACCACCATATTGCAAGCCATATAACCAGCGTACAAACCGTAACAGGCAGATAATACGATTTTTTAAGATGCGTAATCGGCATGTCGCCTGCGCCGTGCTTGTCGTCCTTTCTGCCAAGTTTCCAGATGGCTACGCCGTAGACCGACGTAAGGCAGTAGTAGACAGCCATTCCGAAGTCGGCATACAGCCCTGCCTTGAAATACAGCACCATGTCTATAGCCGGCATCACTATGCTTGCAAGCCACAGCCAGATGTTTGCCTTGTATTCGAGATAAAGGTAAACAAGACCTACGACGAAGCCCAGAATGTCGAGAAATCTAAGTGTATCCATCTTTATGTCAGAATTTTAGGGTGATGTTGCCCATCATCGTAAAGCCAGCCATCGGAACGAATCCAAGCTCATAGTATCGGTTGTCGTTTGGATGTCCGTAACTTTCGCAAATGGCTGAGTAAACCCATCCGCTTGTGGCGTATCGTGCGTTGAACACGTTGTTGAGGTCAAGTCCGAAGGCTGCCTCCTTGATGTGCAGCGGCTTTATCGGCATGGTGTAGCCCAAGTGAATGTTCGATACGCTGAACGCAGGCAGAGAGCGGTCTTTGTTCGCGGTATTGTCGAGATACTGACGGCCGACGGCAGATGTGTGCCAAACCGCCGTCATTCCCTTGTGATGGAAACTGAGGAAGGCATTGCCCGTGAAGGCTGGCGAGAAGGCGAGGGTAGAGTTGTCGTAATGAATAGTTCTGAACTTAGCCTTGCTGTCCCAGTCCTCAACAACCTCGTCGAAATCCTTAATCTTGTTCTGGCTAACCGCCATGTTAAGGTCGAGGCTCAGCCAAGAAGTGAAGTCTGTTCCGCATTGGAGTTCAATTCCGGCGCGATAGCTGTCCTTGATGTTCGTTGTCAGTTTCTCGCCAATCTCGTTCTCTTGTCCTGTCTGCACAAACTGGTCGGTATAGTCCATGTAATACAGGTTTATTCCGAGGCGGTATTTCTTGTTGCTCAGGGTGTAGCCCAGTTCGTAGTCCAAGAGCGATTCGGCTTTCGGAGCAGGATATGAGCCGTTGTCAGTAAAGTTGTTGCGCTCAGGCTCGCGATGGCTCAAGGCTGCCGAACCGTAGACGCGGTGTTCGCCCAGAGTCCACGAGAATCCGGCTTTCGGATTGAAAAAGTCGTATTTCTTGTCGATGTCCAGTTTCTGGTTGTAGAAACCGCTATTGTTGTCGTAGAACTTATCGTTGATTCCGTCGGTCTTGTATCCAACGTGGCGATACTGAATGTCGGCAAACACGTTCCAGTTGTCGGTTATGCTGAATGCCGCCTTTGCAAACGCGCTTCCGTCGGTCTTTGTCGCGTCAGAATCGTAATAGTCGTATCTGCCGTTTTTCAGGAATGTGGCAGCAATATCCTTGTCGGCAATATAAGTGATGTAGCCGAAGTGGTTTCCGCTGAAATACTGCATAGCCACGCCGCCTACGATGTCCCAGCGGTTGCGCTTGTAGCTTGTGTTCCACACCAGTCCGTAGGTATTCTGCTCAAGGCCTTTCTTGCGCACAAAGTCGCTTCTCTTAACTGCGTTGCCGTCGGCATCAGTATATTTCAGACCGAATTTGGCAAGTTTGTAGTTGTAGCGGAACTGGTCGTAATATCCGTAGCCGTAAGTGTAGCGTGCCGATGCCGTTGTGCTCCAGTAGTTGTTTATGTCCCATGCAAACGACAGAATGTTGTGGTCTTGCCAGAAGTTGTCGGTCGTTCTGCTCCACAGCGAGCCGTCGTTCATCTTGTAACGCTCGGTAATGTAGTTGCCGTTGGCATCCTTTGCAAAGTTTCCGCTTTCGTCGTAGACAAGACGTTCGTATAGCGAGTTGAAGCGTCCCAGTCCGACTTCGTACATGTCTTTGTATGTCTTTATGCCTGTGTTTGCGCCGTATGTTCCGTCCATCAGACTGAGGTCGTCGTCGCCGGCGGTAATGCCGCTCCATGCCTGTCCGGTTTTCTCAAAGTTGCCTATGTTCTTGTATCTAATCTGAATTCGGTCGTTCATCCAAGTCAGACCGCCGTAGTATGAGCCTGAGCGTCCTGCCGTTCCGTGAATGAAACCGTCGGTATTCGTCTCGTGGTATGCGCCGTCTATGATAAGGTGCTTGAACAGCAAGCCCGATGACAGCGAGACTCCGGCGTTCCAAGTGTTGTAAGAGCCGTATGAGCCCGAAACCTCGACTGTAGGTGTTGGCGAAGGCGCGGCCGTAGAGAGAGCCACCGTTCCGCCGAATGCGCCGTCGCCGTTGGTAGATGTACCAACGCCTCGCTGAATCTGTACCGAGCCGAGCATTGCTCCGTAACTGTTCATATTAGCCCAGAATACGCATTGGTCTTCGGGCGAGTTTAGCGGCATTCCGTCGAGCGTTACGTTTATGCGCGAATCGCCTGCGCCTCTGATTCTCATATACGATGTTCCTGTTCCTACGCCATTGTCGCTCCACGCAATCACGCCCGGAGTCTGCGAAAACAGCATTGGCAGTTCCTTTCCAGTTCGTGCAAAACTCTGCAACTCAGTCTTTCTGATATTCGTAATGGCATAGGGGGCATTTTTCTGCGCTCTTACGCCGTTAACAACAACCTCTTGCATCTGTTCAATCTTCAGCGAGTCGTACTGCGCATGTGCAGCCGTCGCCACGGACATTGTTGAAATGCCCAGCAATACAATCTTTTTCATGTTCATCTAAAAAAACGGGGGAGTCGTGTCCGAAAAACAACCTATCCATACCTACGTCGGCATTATCCGATTCAGGTTCGAGGGTATCATCTCAGCCAACAAACGGTTAGCACCCCTTGATAATCTGTTAAAAACGATGCAAAAGTACAAATTTTCTGCCAATCAAAAAACAAAAACTGTTCCGATTATCTTATCTAGTTGTGGAATTACATCGCAGGAATTCTGTTATCCGGCTTTTTCTGATGGCTTGTACAAAAAAAGAGGATTCCATTTTCTGGAATCCCCCTTTCTGAAAAATATGGTCAAATGTGATTCTTTTACAGAATTGTCTTGACAGCCTCAAGCATACCCTTTGACTGGATAAGGTCGAGGTACTCCTTAACAAGAGCAGTAAGACCTGGAACCTCGTTGAGGTTCTGCTTGCTCTCCTTCCAGATGATGTCTGTTGCGCCAAGAACGCCCTCAGCAACCTTCTGAGTGTCGCCTGTAGCCCAAAGTTGAGTAAGAAGATCCATAATCTCCTGTGCGTCGTTTGGCTGGATAGGAGCACCGTCCTCGCGAACGCCACCCTTGTAGTATGTGATGATTGCTGCCAAACCGAATACCAAGCCCTTTGGAAGTTCGCCCTTGCGCTCAAGATAAATCTTAAGACCTGGAAGGTCGCGAGTCTCGAACTTAGGGAATGAGTTAAGCATGATAGAAGTAACCTGATGGTCAACGTATGGGTTCTTGAAACGCTCAACAACATCGGCTGCAAACTTCTGAAGCTCGTCCTTTGGAAGGTCGAGAGTCTCCATCAACTCGCCAAACTGAACCTTCTCGATGTACTTGCCAAGAACAGGGTGGTTGCAAGCATCGCGAACGATGTTTACGCCGCTGAGGTATGTAACCGGTGAAAGAACAGTATGAGGGCCGTTGAGCAATGTAACCTTACGAGCGTGGTAAGGAGCCTCGCTCTCGGCAATAAGAACGTGAAGACCTGCCTTCTCTGCTGGGAACTCAGCACGAAGTTCGTCGCAAGTCATGTTGCTTGCCTTCTCGATAACCCACAAGTGGAAGATTTCAGCCTGAACAACCAAGTTGTCGGCATAGCCAATCTTCTCCTGAATGTCCTTGATTTCGTTGCGTGGGAAGCCCGGAACGATACGGTCAACCAATGTAGCGCATACATAGTTGTACTTCTCGAACCACTCCTTGAATGCTGCGTAGTCAGCGCCGAAGTCTGCCTTCCAAAGCTCGATGTACTGCTCGATGCATTCCTTCAGGTGGTGACCGTTAAGGAAGATGAGCTCGCAAGGCATGATGATGAGACCCTTCTTAGGATCACCGTTGAATGTCTTGAAACGACGGTAGAGAAGCTGTGTAAGCTTGCCCGGATATGATGATGCAGGAGCATCTGAGAACTTGCAGTTAGCATCGAAAGTGATACCAGCCTCTGTTGTGTTAGAGATAACGAAGCGGATTTCTGGCTGGTCTGCAAGAGCCATGAATGCTGCGTTCTGTGAGTATGGGTTAAGAGCGCGGCTGATTACGTCGATACGAGTAAGGCTGTTTACTGCCTTGCCCTCGTCAAGACCCTGAAGATTAACGTGATACATACAGTCCTGACCATTAAGCCACTCAACCATACCTTTCTCGATAGGCTGCACAACTACTACGCTACTGTTGAAGTTTGTCTTCTGATTCATATTGTAGATAATCCAATCTACAAAAGCACGAAGGAAGTTACCCTCACCAAACTGAATGATTCTTTCAGGCGCGCATGATTTTGGCGCTGTTCTTTTGTTTAATGCCTGCAACATAATAATATCTGTTTTTTTGTTAATAAATTTCTTAAATGTTTCTGATAAACACCACAAAAGTACGAATAAATTTTGTAATACCAAATTTATTTTATACTTTTGTGTGCGATAACACTAAAAAACGACGAATTTGGTGCTGTTTAACATTTAACGACATTTTAATCAAAAAAATATATAAAAATAATGAAACAGTTTATGGACGAAAACTTCTTGTTGCAGACTGAAACTGCGCAGAAGTTGTATCACGAGCATGCTGCAAAGATGCCTATCATTGATTACCACTGTCACCTTATTCCACAGATGGTTGCAGAGAACAAGCGTTTTGAGTCTATCGCACAGATTTGGCTTATGGGCGACCACTACAAGTGGAGAGCAATGCGCTCTAACGGTGTTGATGAGCGTTTCTGCACAGGCAAGGATACTACCGACTGGGAGAAGTTTGAAAAGTGGGCAGAGACTGTTCCTTACACATTCCGTAACCCTCTTTATCACTGGACTCACCTCGAGTTGAAGACTGCTTTCGGAATCAACGAAACTTTGAACCCTACTAACGCTAAGGCAATCTACGACAAGTGTAACGACCTCATCAAGAACGACCCTAAGTTTACTCCACGCGGCTTGATGGCTCACTATAATGTAGAGACTGTTTGTACTACCGACGATCCTGTTGACACTCTTGAGTGGCACAAGATTGTTGCTGCCGACCCAACTTGCAAGACTCGTATGATTCCAGCATGGCGTCCTGATAAGGCTATGGCTGTTGAGGTTCCTGCCGAGTTCAAGGCATACGTTGACAAGTTGGCTGAGATGGCTGGCATGACAATCTCTAACTTCAACGACTTTGTCGATGCTCTTCAGAAGCGTCACGACTTCTTCGCATCTATGGGATGTAAACTTTCTGACCACGGTATCGAGGAATTCTATGCTGAGGATTACACAGATGCTGAAATCAGCGCAATATTTAATAAGGTATATGGCGGTGCACAGCTTTCAGAGGAGGAGAACCTTAAGTTTAAGAGCGCGATGATGTATATCTTCGCTGTTCAGGATGCTGAGGCTGGCTGGACACAGCAGTTCCACTACGGTGCTATCCGTAACAACAATACAAAGATGTTCAAGCAACTTGGTCCTGATACAGGCTTCGACTCAATCGGCGAGTTCAACACAGCCAAGAAGTGCTCTAAGTTCCTTAACCGCCTTAACATGGAGGGTAAACTTGCAAAGACTATCCTTTACAACCTTAACCCATGTGCTAACGAGGTTCTTGCTACAATGCTTGGTAACTTCCAGGACGGTTCTGTTCCGGGCAAGATTCAGTGGGGTTCAGGATGGTGGTTCCTAGATCAGAAGGATGGTATGCAGAAGCAGATGAACGCTCTTTCTGTTCTCGGTCTTCTGTCACGCTTCGTTGGTATGCTTACCGACTCACGCTCATTCCTTTCTTACCCACGTCATGAGTACTTCCGTCGTATTCTTTGTAACCTTATCGGCAACGATATCGAGAACGGCGAGATTCCATACGTTGGCTACGAGGCTGAGCGCATGAATCAGATGGTAGAGGATATCTGCTACAACAACGCTAAGAATTATTTCAACTTCTAATAGTTGGCAATAGTATATTAGGTTAAGGCGTACGCTCGCGCGAGTGTACGCTTTTTTTTATGTCGGTTCGGCTTGGATTCAATAATATTCATTATCCTTGATAAGGAAAAACGGACTTTTTGCTGGCTTTGGTGCGGCTTGCCTGCCCGAACCTTCTCCGTATCTTTTCTCTATCTTGCTTTTGTGCTGAATCTACCTTGCTGTGATTTTTCTGTTTTCAACTCTTTGCTTGTCCAATTTCATTGAACATTGTTAATTTTAAATTTTCAACTTTCAAGTTCTCTCCATCATATTTTTATGATTACTGCGGCAGAAGTCATTTTTTTTGTCTAATTTTGCAACGGCTTATTGACTTGCCCCGAAACGGTGTTTGCCGGCGGCAGGTATATTGGATTAAAACAAAACGAAAGAAGTATGAAATATGCGCTTGTTACAGGTGCTTCGCGGGGATTGGGCAGAGCCATCGCCCTGAAGGTTGCGAGCATGAACATTCCTGTAATAATCAACTATCAGAATAACGAGGAGGCTGCACAGCAGACTTTGGATGACATTGTTAAGAACGGCGGAAACGCAGAGTTGATGAGGTTTAATGTTGCTGTAAAGGACGAAGTTCAGGCTGCGCTGAATGCGTGGGAGGCTGCACACCCCGACGATTATATTGCCTATCTGGTAAATAATGCAGGTGTGCGACGCGACAACGTGCTGTTTATGATGCCCGACAAGGACTGGCACGATGTTGTTGACACCACTCTCACTGGATTCTATAATGTAACACAGAGTGTTATCGTAAAGATGATGATGCGCAAGCACGGCGGAAAAATCGTGAACATGGCGTCGCTTTCGGGCATTAAGGGAATGGCAGGTCAGACAAACTACAGCGCGGCAAAGGCGGCTCTGATTGGTGCCACTAAGGCTTTGGCGCAAGAGGTGGCGGTGCGCGGTGTTACGGTAAATGCTGTGGCTCCGGGTTTCATTGAGACCGATATGACTAAGGAACTCCCTGTTGACGAATTGAAGAAGATGGTCCCGATGAACCGTTTCGGAAAGCCAGAAGAGGTTGCCGAGCTTGTTGCCTTCATGCTTTCTGATGCGGCAAGTTACATCACCGGCGAGGTTATCTCGATAAACGGCGGACTTTATACTTAAGTTGAAAATTGAAACTTGAGAATTGAAAAACAGGGTAGATTTTTTGCGTAAGAATCGCAATAAGCGCAGATAAAATAAAGTAAATGAGAAGAGTAGTTATTACAGGCATGGGAATATGGTCGTGCCTTGGATATAATGTAGAGGAAGTGAGACAGAGCCTTTACGAAGGAAAATCGGGCATCGGCCTTGAGCCTGAACGACTCGACTACGGATATCAGTCGGGCCTGACCGGCATAGTGAAACTTCCGCAGCTCAAGGGCGTGATTGACCGCCGTTTGCGCCGCGGATTCTCCGAAGAGGCGGAATTCGCCTTCATGGCAAGCAAGGAAGCATTCGAGATGGCTAACATCAGCGATGAGTATCTGCAGAACAACGAGGTCGGCTGCATCTTTGGAAACGACTCGTCGGCAAAGCCGGTTATTGAGGCTTCGAAGATTATGGACGAGAAGCGCGACACCGAACTGCTGGGACAGAACTTCATCTTTCAGGCAATGAACTCGACGGTTAACATGAACATGAGCACCGTGTTCCACCTGAAAGGCGTGAACTTCTCGATAAGTGCAGCGTGTGCCAGCGGAAGCCATTCCATCGGCATTGGCTACATGCTTATAAAGCAGGGCTTGCAGGACATGATTCTGTGCGGCGGAGCGCAGGAAATAAATTTCTACTCAATGGCATCGTTCGATGCCCTCGGAGCATTCTCTAAGCGCATGGACGAGCCTGCAAAGGCATCGCGTCCGTTCGACCGCGACCGCGACGGACTCATTCCAAGCGGCGGAGCAGCGGCTCTCGTTCTGGAGGAATACGAACATGCCGTGGCTCGCGGAGCTACAATCCTTGCCGAGGTTTCGGGCTACGGATTCTCGTCTAACGGAACGGCTGTAATCAGTCAGCCGAGCGACGAAGGCTGCGTTATTGCCATGCAGCGCGCCATGAACGATGCAGGCATCTCTGCCGACGACGTCGACTATATTAACGCCCACGCAACAAGCACGCATCTGGGCGATATGTACGAGGCTATCGCCTTGAACCGACTGTTTAATGGCAAGCATGCCCTTATCAGCTCTACAAAGGGCATGACTGGTCACGAGTGCTGGATGGCGGGCGCGAGCGAGGTGGTTTACTCAACCCTTATGATGCAGAACAACTTTGTGGCTCCAAACATAAATCTTGAGAACAGAGACGAATATTCAGAGCCGCTGAATCTTGCCGACAAGACTGTCGAGACCGAGGTGAACACTGTTCTGAGCAATTCATTCGGCTTTGGCGGAACAAACTCGGCTCTGGTTATAAAGAAAGTATAGAAAATAGTAAAACTGTATTAAACTCTTATTAATAGAATTAATATTGACAAAGATGGTGAAAAAGGTTATTCTTTCTTTGATTGCATTGTTGTTTAGTTTAACGACAATGGCTTTGACATTTACTTATGGAAGCCTTAGGTGCTTGAAGGGGCAGAAGAGTATTACTGTTTCATTAGATTTGACTAAAACTACTTTTAAGAATAGAAAGAAGTATACTGTTGATGATTTTCTTTGTGGGGCTTATCGCTCAAAGAACTGGAAAGAAGGCTCAATACAACAATTTATAAAGGAATTTAATGAAAATACATATAAGGTCGGTCTTCGGGCTGTTGATGAGGGTGAAACAGAGTATGAGATTCAGATTATTCCTGGCAATATTGATTCAAATGGTAAGTTTTTGAATGTTGTTGTGAATGTCGTTAAGAAAGCTACCGGTGGGCGAATGGCTTCTATGGTGCTTGACTCGGATGATGGTGATGATGATGACGAAATTGCTTTCCGTGACACAATGGGGGATTTGGGGGAACGATTGGGAAAGTTCTTCACCTCAAAACTGAAGCAGAATAAAAAACTGAAGAAAAAATAGGCTATAATAATTAAATACTTTAAATTTTTAAGACTTAGAAAATGAAGAAATTTTTATTTTTGATGATTGCATTGTTTTCTTCAATAACAATGTGTGCAAAGGATGATGTGAGATACAAGAGTGGCTCACTTTCTGAGATTAAGGCTGCTGGCAGCTCAAAGGTATTTGTTGTATGGGATTACACAGGCTCTACTTTGGAAGGAAAGCCTGTTGCCGAGTTCCTGAAAGAAAAGGGCGAAGACTGGGTACAGGCTTATCCGGGAGAACTTGCCGAGGCTGAGGCAGAATTTGCCAAGACCGTAAACGAAAGTAAATTCGTGAAAGTGACAACAAACAAGACTGAGGCTCAGTATGTTATCACTATCAAGGTTAAGGATTTTCACTATGGTAGCACCGCTGCTTCTGTTTTGGTTGGCTTTGGCGCAGGTGATGCACACCTTGATGGCACTATGGAGTTTACTAAGAGTGGCAGCACCGAAAAATTTGCAGTTCTTGATGTTGATGGCGTTCCCGGCTGTGGCTATGGCAATGAGCGTCGTCGCAGAAATACATACGAGGAACTTGGAGAGTGGGTTGTTAAACTTATCAAGAAGGCAAAGTAATTTGTAATTATCTCCATTCGTAATAATGAATTTATCTCCTTCATTAAAGAAGAAATATACTTCCGAACAGTTCTCGGCAAGAGATGCCCAGCGTCTGGCTGAGTTCATTGCTTGGGGACCTGTTGTGTTTCAGGCATCGCGACTGATGATTAAGTTTGGCATCTTGGAACACATCAGAAACAGCGACAACGGTCTGACCGAGGACGAGGTGGTTGAAAAGACTGGTCTGTCTAAGTATGCGGTGAAATGCCTTCTCGAGGCTTCGCTTTGCATCGGCACGGTCTTGATTGATGACGAGACAAACCGATACACAATATCGAAAACCGGATGGTTCTTGCTGAACGACCCTGCAACGAGAGTGAACATCGACTTTAACCACGATGTGAACTACGAAGGCTGGTTCAGACTCGAGGAATCGCTTCAGAACGGCAAGCCAGAGGGTCTGAAGCACTTCGGCGCTTGGCCTACAATCTACGAGGGCTTGTCGAGCCTGCCAGAGCAGGTGCAGAAAAGTTGGTTCGGATTCGACCATTTCTACAGCGACTCATCGTTCCCTGAGGCATTGCAGATTGTGTTTGGAAAGTACGGCGTCCGCTCGCTCTACGATGTTGGCGGCAACACTGGAAAATGGGCTTTGCAGTGCGTTTCTCACTCGGCAGATGCTCAGATAACGGTGCTCGACCTTCCGCAGCAGATAGGACTTATGAAGAGCAATATCGAAGGCAAGCAAGGTGCTGAGCGCATCAGCGGATACGGCATCAACCTGCTCGACGAAAACAGCCTCTTCCCAAAACGCGACGGCGGACTCGATGCCGTGTGGATGTCGCAGTTCCTCGACTGCTTCTCGGAAGAGCAGATTGTAAGTATTCTGAAGCGCGCAAAGAACGCGATGGATGCTCACACGCGCCTCTTCATCATGGAGACGCTGTGGGACAGACAGCGGTTTGAGCCGGCTGCCTTCTGCCTTACGATGACGAGCCTCTACTTTACTGCGCTCGCCAACGGAAACAGCAAGATGTATCATTCCGACGACTTCATCAGGCTGATTGATGAGGCCGGATTGGGTGTGGAGGAGATTCACGACAATCTGGGACAGGGACACAGCATAATTGTTTGTAAACTAAAATAATAAATAACTTTTGTAAATTATGACAAGAACCGAAATTGAAGAGAAAGTAAAGGCTTTCATGATTGATGAACTTGAGATTGATGAGGAGAAAATCGCTCCAGAGGCAACATTGAAGGATGATCTTGGCATCGACAGCCTTGACTTTGTTGACATTGTGGTTATCGTTGAGAGAAACTTCGGCTTCAAGATTAAACCCGAAGAGATGGTTGGCGTAACCACTTTGGCACAGTTCTGCGACTATATCGAAAGTAAGGTAAACGCTTAATCCGTAGTGATTTATGGCTGATAGAGAATGGGCAGGAACAACCTATGGCAACGGATGGATGTTGCGTCATCTCATCGTTATGCTGAGATATGTAGACGTGCGCATTCTCTATCTTTTTTCTGCCGTCTTTGTTGTGCCCGTGTGCCTTGTGCTTAACCGCAGCCGAAAGACGGCTTACTGGTATTTCCGCCGCCGCATGGGCTTTGGCAGACTGAAAGCGGCATGGAGCACGTACATCAACCACTGTCTTTTCGGTCAGGTGGTGATAGACAAATTTGCCATGTATGCCGGTAAAAAGTTCGAGATTGAACTCGAAGGATACGACCATTTTCTGAGCCTTGCTGCCAAGCCCGAAGGTTTTGTGCTGCTTAGTTCGCACATCGGAAACTACGAGATTGCAGGCTACACTCTGGTGGCAGAGACGAAGGTGTTCAACGCCTTGGTCTTTGCAGGCGAGAAGCAGACGGTGATGGAAAACCGCGATAAGATGTTTGCTGACACCAACATCCGCATGATTCCAATCCTGCCAGACATGAGCCATCTTTTTGCCATCGACTTTGCCTTGCAGAACGGCGAGATTGTTAGTATGCCGGCCGACCGAATCCACGGCTCGGCAAAATCGGTAACGGCTCATTTCCTTGGAGCCGAAGCCTGTTTTCCTTACGGAGCATTCAGCGTGGCAACTCTGCGCAATACGCCTGTTCTTGCCGTTAATGTAATGAAGCGTAAGCACAACCGATACAAAGTATATGTAACTCCGTTGGACTACGACACCGAGGCATCGCGCAAGGACAAGATTGCGCAGGTTTCGAAGGCATACGTTGCCGAGCTTGAGCGGATGCTGAGGATGTATCCTACGCAGTGGTATAATTTTTTTGATTTTTGGAACTGATGAATACAGAACAGCCTACCGAGGAGTTTCTGCGCGGCATCGATATTCACGAACTTCTGCCGCAGCAAGAGCCTTTCGTAATGATTTCGAGCCTTGTGCGCTTCGACATGCAGACAACCGTTACCGAGACCATCGTTTCGGCAGATAATATGTTTGTCGAAGACGGTGTTTTTACCGCTCCGGGCATTGTGGAGAATATCGCCCAGACGTGTGCGGCTCGCATCGGCTATGTAAACAAATATATTCTGAAGAAGGGCATTCAACTTGGCTTCATCGGAGCAATCCGCGACCTGAAAGTTAAGCAGTTGCCGAAGGTCGGCGATACAATCACGACATCAATCTCTGTGATTGATAGCGTCTTCGGAATGACTCTCGTTGATGCCGTGGTTTTGAACAACGGTGCGGAAGTGGTTTCTGCCCAGATGAAAATTGCCGTAAAAGAATCTGAATGATGGAACTCGTTGCTGAAAAGAAGATTGAGATAAGGTTTAGCGAGGTCGATGTCATGAATGTGGTGTGGCACGGCTCATATCCGCTGTATTTTGAGGATGCGCGCGAGGCTTTCGGCGCAAAGTACGGTCTGTCGTACAAACGATATATGGACGAGAGGGTTTTCGCGCCCATCGTTGAACTCGACATAAAATACAAGCGTCCAGTTCTTTACGGAATGACTCCCGTGGTGCGGATTGTCTACCGTCCAACCGAGGCGGCAAAGATTGTGTTCGACTACGAAATTGTTGATGCTGAGACAGGTACGGTGTTCGCCACCGCCCACAGCGTTCAGGTTTTCATGGATATGAACTACAATTTGATGTGGGACAATCCCGATTTCTTCGTCGAATGGAAAAAACAGTGGGGGATTCAGCATGGTTAGCATTCTGGCAGACAATATCGTTTCTCCGTTGGGTTTCACAACCGAACAGAATTATAGCAGTGTAAGGGCAGGAGAGTCTGCCCTTAAGTTGTATAGCGGCAAGTGGAATCTGCCCGAACCGTTCGTTGCCTCTCTCTTTACGGAAGAACAGAACCGTCAGTTCCATATTGACGGACTGACGCGGTTTGAGTCTATAGCCTTTGCTTCGGCATCGCGTGCCATCAGTAGTGTTGATATTGATGTTTCGAGTCCGAAGTCGATATTCATTCTGAGCACCACGAAGGCGAATGTCGAACTTCTCGGCTCTGCGGATTGCGATTCGGAGCGCATTATGCCTGCTTCTTCTGCCCGACTGATAGCCAATAAACTCGGCTTCACCACCGAGCCGATTGTAGTGTGCAACGCATGCATCTCAGGACTTTCGGCGCAGACTCTGGCATTCCGCCTGCTTAGTGCCGGCGAGTACGACAATGCCGTGGTGTGCGGAGCCGACTGTCAGAGCGCCTTCATCGTGTCTGGCTTTCAGTCATTGAAGGCTGTTTCGCCCGAGCAATGCCGTCCGTTTGACATTGAGCGCATGGGACTGAACCTTGGCGAGGCTACGGCAACCATCGTTCTAAGTACGGAGAAAACAGGGAAATGGAGTATCGAAGACGCTTGCGTGCGCAACGATGCACATCATATAAGTGCTCCGTCGCCAAAGGGCGAGGGGGCGTTCCGTGCAATGAATTATGTTCTCGGCGATGCCGGAAACGTGGCTGTCGTTGGAGTTCACGGCACGGCAACGATGTTTAACGACCAGATGGAATCGAAGGCGGTTGAGCGCATGGGCTTGAGCGATATTCCGCTGTCGGCTCTGAAGGGCTATTACGGTCATACGATGGGTGCGGCCGGTGTGCTCGAGACAATCCTCACGCTTCGTGCTCTCGACGATGGCATTGTGCTTCCGTCGCGCGGTTTCTCCGAACTTGGCGTGAGCGGAAAAGTCAGCATCTCTGCCGAAGAGCAGAAGACAAACAAAGGCGGTATGCTGAAGATTCTTTCGGGTTTTGGCGGATGCAACGCGGCAATGCTCGTCAGGAGAACTGAAGATTGCAAGCCTCGCTTGGCGGCTGAAAAGACCATCAGAAAATGTTGCTCGGTGCAGATATCAGAAGCTGGCGTTGTGGTTGATGGTCGTGCGCTGAAAACCGAGGCAAAAGGCAAAGAACTCCTCACCGAACTATATAAAAATCATATCTCAGACTATCCGAAATTCTACAAAATGGACGCGCTCAGCCGACTGGCTTTCGTGGCTTCCGAACTTCTGCTCGCCTCTGCCAAAGCCGACGAGGACGAGGACAGAGCCGTTATCCTTTTCAACCGTTCGTCGTCTGTGGTGTCGGACAAGGCTTATCAGCAGTCAATCAGCAATGCCGACGAGTTCTTTCCAAGTCCGTCGGTTTTCGTCTACACTCTGCCCAACATCATGACGGGCGAGATTGCCATTCGCCATGGCTATCGCGGCGAGACATCGCTCTACATCCTTGCCGAGAAGAACGAAGAGCAGATGCGCCGCATCGTGCAATCGTCATTTGCCGATGCCGAGATGCGCACCGCCATCGTTGGCTGGGTTGATTGCCAGAGCGACGACTCATTCTCAGCCGATTTAATGCTTCTGGAGGTGGAGTGATCCGGGAAAATTTACGAAGCAGAATAAGGAACAATTATGATGGCGATACAGATATATTTTTTAGGTATTAAAAAGCCAGTTTAAAAAGCTGTTTAATCTGATTTTTTGGAATATGAGCAATCACGAAACTATAATAAGTGAGAGAGTTTATATTTCGTCAGTTCCATAAGCTTAATCTTTTTTATCGTTTTCTATTTCTGCAATAGTGCGTTCTACAACCTCTTGTAATTGATATGATGCCACACCTAAAGGCTTCTGAATGTCTTGTAACGACCACTCAACGATAGTCTTGTCCGATGATTTGCAAATTAGCAAACCTACAGATGGATTGTCGCCCTCTCCGCGCAGTAACTTATCTGCTGCCGTGACATAGAAATTGAGCTTGCCAGCAAATTCCGGAATAAACTTGATGGCTTTCAACTCAACCACTACATATCTGTGTTGTGGTATATGGTAGAACACCAAATCGGGGAAGAAAGTCTGTCCACCAGGCATCTGCAATTCCATCTGCCGCC
>Ga0256405_10005443_pt1 | contig 21951 bp, 23 predicted proteins | sample RumenRJG_02DNA_FD_189096 | JGI IMG/M metagenome (GOLD analysis project Ga0256405, IMG submission 189096) | Bovine rumen microbial communities from Lethbridge, Alberta, Canada - RJG_02 | ecosystem: Host-associated > Mammals > Digestive system > Stomach > Rumen | place: Canada: Alberta... | reverse complement strand
CATGTTTAATTTGTCGAGTTGTGTTGAGCCGACATCTTGTGCCACACAAAAACATCGGCTACTTTATACCATTAATTATGGCATAGTACAGCCGATGATGAAATCCGGTATTTTATTTTGCGCTTACCGACTTTATTTAGTCCTACCGTCTGGCCATCCGGGAAACAATTTCAATTTATGTGCCCCGTGTGGGGCACAACTAGAAAATGCCGTGGTAAATCCTTCTGTCAGTTTATTTCAATTTATGCGCCCCGTGTAGGGCACAACTATGCTCAGCCTTTGGATAGTTGGCATTTAGCTCAATTTCAATTTATGTGCCCCGTGCAGGGCACAACCATGGCAGTAGTAGGCGAAATCGCATTAACACTATTTCAATTTATGTGCCCCGTGCGGGGCACAACGTAGAATCCACTGGCATCTCTTTCATCATTTTGTAATTTCAATTTATGTGCCCCGTGCGGGGCACAACCGCCCGGTTCGAGTCGGCAGAACGCCCAGCCAAGTTTATTTCAATTTATGTGCCCCATGCGGGGCACAACGCCAAACTCAATGCACTTTTTATAGCTATCCATATTTCAATTTATGTGCCCCATGCGGGGCACAACCTTGTAACCTTTGGCTTTGTTGTCTCTCTTCGGAATATTTCAATTTATGTGCCCCATGCGGGGCACAACCCTTGCGGTACGGGTTCACCATAGATTACGATTTTATTTCAATTTACGTGCCCCGTGCGGGGCACAACACCACCGTAGCAAACGGATTTGCCAATGCCGAAGTATTTCAATTTACGTGCCCCGTGCGGGGCACAACTGCGGCGGTTAAACAGCCAACTGCAGTCAGTGTTTTGAACCCCAAAAATGCGAACCTGTCATACGGATCCTTTTAAACCCGCATTCTTTCGTTAAAACGACTTATGTGTGCTTGCGGTTCGCACTCCTATTTTTTTATAATAACCTCTACGCCCTTGGGAACATTTTCGGTATCGATACTAACGTCGTAATCCTCATAGGACACGGGAGTTTCGGTATTTTTCTTAACAGTTACCAGCTTCAGCAGGTCTTCTTCAAACGCATTGCCCCACATACTCTCATGTTTGAACACGATCAGTTTCCTTACAGCCATATCCCCCCTGCCGGCGGCATGGTCTGTTTCAAACATATGCAGGATGCAGTCGCACAATGTTTCCATATCCTTTTCAGTAAATCCTGTCTTTTTAGCCAAGTGCGGGGAAACATGTCCCATAGCCATATATAAGCCATAAGGCACAATATACTTGACGCCCATCGTGTTATTCTTCGTCTCAGCCTCTTTTGCGTTGGCCAGGGCGGTAGAAATGATACTGATGCGCTGAATGTTGATCGGGTCGACGCTTTCCGCGAACCCGAGCTGGACCGGGCCCGTAATAGAGCCGTCAATGTTTCCTCCGTCTTTATCCGTAAAACGCTGGCAGACGGCACCAAAAGCCCGGACATCAAAGAACTTCTCAGTCATCCAGCCTTTTAACTTGTCTGCGTATTCCATCTTTTCTGCAATGGTTTTGAACTTGGCCGGCTTGGGAATATCTTTTAACGCATTATCCTGCTCGAAATCTTTCGGCACGTCGTGGCGGATAAAGATACCCATGCCCGGTTCACCTGCATAGCGGATGTCGGCATAGTTTCTGATTTTGCGTTTGATGGCGACGTCCGTCACAAAGCCTTTGCGCGTTTCAATAATCTGGCGGGGCATATTCGCCGCGTCCGGATCGCCGTTGGGATTGCCGTTCTTGCAGTCAAATAAAACAATAAAATCATATTTGTTCTCTAACATAATTCCTCCTATTTCTGACGCTTTGCACGCATGTCAGCCAACTGATGATAATATCCAAGCATCCACATACCCTGCTCTTCAAGAGACAAGCGCTGCGGCAGCGGGGTCCTGATCTTGTCCATAATCTCCGTAATCTTGAATTCGTTCGCATTGTACAGCTCCGCGCTCTGCAGGAACTGCCCGTATGCCACGCTGGGCGTCTCCATCGCTGCCCGGAACCACCGTTCCTTCACCTTTTCCATGTTGTCCCGACGGTTCGCTTCTACGGTAACCAGCGCTACAGCAAATACCCGTCCCAGCAAATAAGCAGTGTTAGATTCCAGTTGATTCAGTTCCACCAAACCTTCCCCCTTTCCAAAATTTTTTATTAAAACTGCTTTTAATATCGACAAATATTGAATAAACCTGAATGAATCGTCTTTTATATCCCCGACAATGATCTCCGTCTTTGCCTTCTCCAAAATAGCGCTGTAAAGGTACATCGGATACTGGGATTTTCCTAAAACCGCTGCAAACAAGTCCTTAATCAGCGTATGGTATTTGTCCAGTTTATCACCCTTATCGGCAACCATCTGCAGGATGCCGTAGAAGGACGGACGTTTCCACAGTCCTTTGATCCGGAGGCGTTCCATATGCTCATATGCCGCCTCTACCATGGAATTCAGTGAATCGGAGAAATTGAAAGCCTGCTGAATCCTGCCGCTCCTGCCTATCAGCCCAACGATATGACACGGAATTACAATTTTATTAAAGTCCTGTCCAAGCCCGATATGTTTAAACATACCGTTCAGGGTTTCGTTATCATCATCGAAAGAATCACTCTCACCTGCAAAGAACAGGCTGAAATCAATCTCTTCCTTCGTTTCTGCCCAATGCAACACCGTCATGTCCCCAAGGACGGTACAGTACCTACGCAGATTGTTTTCGCCGCCGCGCTTGGAAAGCATGTAATACAGGGCTTCGCTGTATTTAAACGTATCTTCATAGCTGATGTCCGGCATCGGGTAACGCAACTGGAAGGAATCCACATCCTCTTTTCTTGCAATCAGGGGCGATCCGGCTGCCGTACCGATGATATTGAACTGCGGCTGCACCTGCTTGCGAATCAGTTCCTTTTTACCGGAGAAGCAGGAATATCCTTCTTCGCCTTCTATCGCCCTGTGTTCCCACGCGTATCGCATACCTTCATCGTGGATCAGGTATTTACCTTTAAAGCGAAACACAAAATTCTTACCCCGGTATGCCAGATAATCTTCTTCTTTAAAATTGCGGTCAGCAGTTGCCATTTTTTCAAAAAAGCGTTTTACTGCTGTAGCCGGTTCCGCATTGCAATCCTGTAACAGTTCTTCATGCAGTTTTTTGCTTGCCTGAAAGAAACTGTCCCCGACATTCTTGGATTTTTCAGGTTTCTTGGGGTCTTTAATATCAACCCAGTTCCTTACGAAATACTTTATCTTGCCCCACATAAACCGGGGAACCGGGCCGCTGCTTTCGGGTTTTCCATCCGACGGACAGATAAGCTCCTGCCCTCTTTCCTTTTCACCGCACGGAAGCTCCACAATGCTTTCTATAGAACCGTCTGGCCGCAAATCAATAGCGTAAGAAATGGTTTCCTTTTTATATCCAAACGGAATCTTGTCTTCTTCCGGCAGGAATTTATCATAAAAACGAATCAGATCACATATCATGACTCAACCTCCGAAGCAACCAGGCCATTATCTGAAAACCAGTCGCAGTAACAGATTTTTCCGTTCTCCAGCGTTGTTTTAGCGAATATCGGATGTGCTGTTCCATTATCATCAACCGCTATGTCCTGGTACATAATCCCTAGGTCCAGCGTTTTCCCTGCATAAACCGATTTAACACAGGCAGAGTTAAGCGGTTTGACAAAGCAGGGAAACTCTCTTGCGCCCAGCCAGGGAGTTCTCTGGTTTCCGCCTTTATCCAATCTTCGCGAAAACATATCGTAAAACTGCTCCAATGTGTGTGTGCTGCCAAAACGTGCAGGACACATTACGATTTCCGCTTCCACTACATATTCAACATTGACCAGGAATGTAGTCCCGCGAAGAACCCTCGTTGAACTGTCTTTCAGGAATAAATACTTCTGCGGGTTTGTCACACTCTGCATCAGTTTGGTTTCATTCCGCATAATCATGTCTTTAACAATTTTTCTGCAGACATAGATATTCAGAATCCTATAGTCCATTCCGTCGTGGTTGAATATGCTTCGCAACACACCTTTCATCGCGCTTATCGTCGGGACATCGTAACTGTAACGCTCTACGGTCATTTCAGGACGTGTAAACAACGCCCTGTCAGCACGGATTACCACACGAATCGGCGCTGAAACGATGCCCACGGGTTTAGCTTCTTTTCGCATCTGTCCCATAATCGTACGTCCTTTCTTAGTAGTTTATAACACTATTATTGTGATTTTTTCCTATGCTAACTGTATCATACGAAAATCATTTATTAAAAGAATGGCCAACACCTCGTTTATGGCTCATTTTAATTTCCTGTTTCCTACGTTGAATGAAAAACTAAACCTCGACTCAAATATCGTCTCATTACATAACCTCGTTCTATGAGGCTAAAATCCCCCTTAAAACGGGTGTGTTATTTTTCAAAACATGGTATAATATCTGTGTTCTGGTTTGCAGTGTAATCGAAACAGGCATAGCAAATAGACGGCTCGCTGGTTCTTATGCAAAAGTAAACGCGACCCGCCTTTTATTTACATATGACAGATCGATCACTATCTGCATCCAAAACTTGCTTTATCTGTTTTTCTTAAACAGGTCTGGCGTTAAATGGACTTCATCTGGCGGGATGAGGTCCATTTTTAATAGGCCGAATAAGGATCTCATTGCATCATCTTCTTCCCGTATCAGTTCATACGGTGCTCTTCCACCCAGCCCGGGCCTTCTTGTACTGTTTATATGGTTCATGAGTTTCGTCATATCTTCCTGCGTATAAGGATTCAGACTTTTCCCGCGGGGAATCACGTACCGGATATATTCATGATTCTTTTCTATATGCGCCTTTTGCCAGGAGGCCATAGGATCACAATAGAATAGTTTCGTCCGGCATTCGTAGTCTTCTGTCAGTTCCAACTCATCGACACGCTTGAATTCCCCACCGTTATCTGTCAGGAAAACAGGGAACAATTGCCGGAACCGTTCTATCCCAAGCCCTCGTTCCAGATAATCGAATATCCGCTTCACTGACTCGGCTTTTCCATCCGGCATAAGGAACAGCAGCATGATTGAATTTGATTGGAAAATCATCGTAAGCAGCCGTTTTCCACGTTCCCGTATGCCTTTTACGGTATCCATCTCCACTACGTCATGAGCGGAACTCTTCATATATTTCTCATAGTCTTCGTAGCTTCGCCCTTCCCGGTAGCTCTGGTCCGCGAATCCTTTAGGAAGCTCCTTCGCGTTTTTCCTGCGCTGCTTGTATCCGGTCTTTCTGCGTAAATCAATATTCCGAATGGTCAGCATGCCAGCATCAATGTAGTTATAAAGACTTCGCAACGATATTGGCATCTCTGTTTTGTGTTCCGCGTATATATGTGTCAATGGCTGCCCTTTCCTAACCAGTCGTGTTACAAGTTCGTCCATTTGTCTCATCTGCTCATCCGTAACACGGATCCCCTGTCGGCTCTTCGAGCGTCTCCGGCTGGATGCTGCGTCTGCGTATTTGGCACTGTATATGTATTTTTCTTTTAGGCAACGTCTTCTTTGCTGGCAGTTATTACACACATAAGGCGGCCTTTCTGACCTGGGGCAGGTTATGGACACATATCTTTTACACAATGTCCTGCAGTCTTTCTTTTCGCAGTGTTTACACTGACCGACACAACCTTTTGTATGGCCCTGACACAAATTCGTTATCTTGCACCGACCAGCGTAATAACAGTCTTTCATCGCATGAAAAGTAGCCATAATATACGTGCGGTTTTCCAACACCTCATGCGCAATGGTGGATGGATGCCTTCCAATGGTTCTTGCGATCCGTTTAAATGAATCCCCCCTGCATAAACCTGTTTCAATCGCCAGCCGGTCTGTTAAATCCATCTGGCTGTAGGATTTTAAATAACTCATATCTGCTTCCTTTCTGCAGATAGTGATCTTATATGAACTCTACCAGATGGCGTTGCAATAGTAAACACGACTTTTTTTGAGTTTTTTTGCAAGTTGAACACAGTGTTACTTTTGCATTTAAAGTTCCTGTTTCCTAAATTGTAAAACATTTTAAGTCCAAAAGTCCTCTCTCGTAAGATGAATTTTAATTGAATTATATAATCTGCCAGACCAAACTATAAACCGAGTTGACAGAGTTTATCATCATTGTTCTTCATAACTAATGACAATAACTACTTTCCGTATTCTCTAAAATAACGGTCTACCACCGTCCTGCTAACATGATTTTCTCGCTGTATCTCAGCTTTTGTTATTTCTCGCCTCATATATCTTTCATAATAATCTTCAAAATTAGGAATTTTTTTAGTTTTGCGACCTTTATATTTTCCTTTTTCTTTAGCAAGGGCGATGCCTTCGCGTTGTCGTTCAAGGATAACATCTCGCTCAAATTCTGCAATTGCGCCAACCATGGTAAACATAAGCTTTCCAGCAGGAGTAGTTGTATCCACAGACTCCTTGTTGCTTACCAAATTCACTCCTTTTTCCTGTAACAGTTTTGAAATTTTTAGTAAATCCAAGGTAGATCGCGCCATCCGGGATAGGTCATGTACGTAAATTACATCACCTTCCCGGACAAAATCTAACATTTCCTGCAGCTTAGGTCTATCCGCATTCTTACCTGAAATTTTTTCAATGAACCATTTCTCGATTTTAAATTTTTCTAAAGCTCGAATTTGCCTATCCTCATTCTGCTCTGCTGTAGAAACCCGAACATATGCAACTTTCATCCTAAAACCTCGCTATCAAATACTCTTACATGTATTTTAACATCTTTATTTTACCATGCATAATTGTATTAATCAACAAAAACAACTCTAAAATACACAAAAATGCAGTGAATCTTTCTGTGTATTTTAGAGTATACTACAAAAAACGCTTACTGGTATTGTTGCATATTACGAATTGCCCCAAAAGAAAATGTTGCAATTTGCTGGCCGTTTTGAAGGCTTATGCAAACTGCAACAAAATGTGTACTTTTTATTATAGGTTTTCAGATACTCCTAAAATGGAGCATCGTATTACAAAAAGCGCCTACATAAGTAAGCGCTATAGGAACAGTCTTATTTCTTTTTTTCAAGCCTTTTGTAACCATCGCACAGTATGCAAAGCATTTCTAATCCAGCGTAATTTCTATATATTTCATTTTTTTCTTTTTCTGTGGCCCAGTTTAACACATAGAGTTTTATGTCCTCTTCGAGTTTCAGAAGATACTCTTTGTCATTTCTGTGATTATTCAATTCTGTTAGGCTTATAGAATTTATTAACTCTCGGACATTTTTAAATCGTTCCATAACGAATCTAAAGCCTCCCTAACTTTCTGCAACTCTGAATTTCCACATACACTGACATTTCTATGGGCATCGAAATACTTTTCCTCAAGTTTTCAGATACTCCTAAAATGGAGCATCGTATTACTGTGAGCGGGGCGGTAGGGAATAGCGGTTCATGATCGGATATACCTGACATTTCTTCCACTGCCAATTTTGCGAACCTGTCCGTTTTTCACCAATTTCCCTAAGACCGCTTCGATTGTGGTCGCACTGACATCCGGAAGAATCTTTCCAATCTCTGCTTTGGATACCGGCGTAAGACTGTTAAGTACGGTGGCTTCAATCCTTGCCTGCTTGGTAACTTTCTTGCTCCCTATAACAGCAAACCGCTTGTCCAGTTCCTTGTAACACATGTAAAGTGTAATCAGGAATTCCATTATAAACGGAACATAATCATTTTGGTTATCGTGCCAGCCCGTCGAGGATGCCCGTAGGGCTTCATAATAATTCCCTTTGCGATTGTTGATCTGTTCCTCAAAGGAGATATATTTTCCGGCATCAAATTCATTTTTGTATAGCAGAAGCAATGATAACAGCCGAGATATCCGCCCGTTACCATCACGGAAAGGATGGATGCAGAGGAAATCAAGAATTACGCAGGGAATCAGAAGCAGTTGGTTAATGTTCGGGTTATTCGAAGCGTCCTGATATGCCAGGATCATCTGTTCCATTGCTTTGGCTGTAGCATCTGCCGGGGTGGGGCTGAAACGGATCCGCCTCTGACCGTATTCGTCTATTTCAATAATCGCATTGTCTGAATCCTTGTACTTGCCGCCATATGAATACCCAGCAATGTTCAGCATAATTGCATGAAGTCGAAGGATGTCAGCTTCGTTGAAACTGATATTCTTGTAATCTGTGTGGATTTGTGCCAAAGCATCCCTGTATCCGGCAATTTCCTGTTCATTATGGTTCAAGGGCGCGCTGTTTTGTTTTACAATCGCATTGATTCTTTCATCGGTGGTCAGGATCCCTTCTATCGCATTAGAGTTTTTTACTGATTGAACTTTGGCAATTACAGCGAGTTCGGTAAAAATCTCAATAAACTGTTCTTTTCTGGTCTGCGATAATACCCTCAAAGAATAAATATCTGTCGCAATATTAAATAATTGGGCCGGTAATGTACCGTAATCTAAAAAAGAATAGTCGAATTTGTGCATACAACCATCTCCTTTCTGCATATAATATTAATGCTTTATATGCAGAAAGTCAATTATTACTGCACAAATTATAATGCTTTATATGCAGATATTATGGCGTTTTTGTTTCAGATACTCCGAAAACGGAGCATCGTATTACACAAGGGCCAACCCATGGGACAGAAAGGACAAAAAGGACAAAATTACCGATAATTACCAGCCCTCTGCAAGAAGAAAAACCGCGATGTGTACGATTCCAATCCGTTGTTGTCGTTTCAGATAGCCAGCGGGTGGTGACAAACAAGATATTTATCCTAAACAAAATATTCCTATCATCACTACACAAGACGCCTTCCGTCAACCGAAATTAAGGTTGAGTGGAGGGCTTTTGTCTTTTTCTTTTCCCATTATAACACCCGCGGCCTTTGCGCAAGGGGCAAGGTGTATCTTTAAAAATTTTCCTCGTTCCTCAAAATTTTTTAAAGACCCCTTGCGTTCCGGCCTTTTTCGGGTGTTAGAACGGGGCAAGAAAAAACAAAAAGCAGCGGCCAACTGAATACTGAATAGAGTAGAGAAAGGAGGGCTGTGAGGATTGAAAGCAGTAAGAGAAGAAGTACTACAATAACGCATTATCTTGTTTCAGTCGCTGTTTGGAGCATTGAGTTTTTTCTTTGAATAATTATTGTTTTATTAAAAGCATTTGTAAAAAATTCATTACGGAGGAAAAAATGAACAACACAAAAAATAATATTAAACAAAATGTATCAAATCAACAATGGGATAAAGTAGTAAACACGTTTGCGTTGCGGCTTGTCTATGCCTTGGCCATCCGAAAGATGTCCCAGGCGGAACTTGCGTCCGCATGCCAGATAGCCCCTTCTCATATATCTCAATACATTAATAAAGACTTCACACCCCGTATCGACAAAATTAAAAAAATCGCTGAAAAGTTGAACGTATCCGAACTATGGCTTATCGGAAACGGATCCCTTGCCGATATAGACAAAAGGCAAGACCTTGATACACTACCGCCGGACGAAAGAGCGCTACTCAAAATCTACCGGGGAACAGACCTGGAAGGCAAGAAATTCCTGCTCAATATGGCAAAGATTTATGAAAAAATGAGAAAAGACGATTAAAAAAATTGTAATAGAAACAAACTTCCGCCCGGTTAAGCACCGGGCGGATTTTTTATTACCACACACTCGTTGAAGAGCATTATTTTTTTAGCCCTTTCTTATTGGCATTGTCTGCCATTTCATTCAGCCTTTTCCAAATCTCCTGTCGTTCATTGTACAATTTTTCTGCATCTCTCAAGGCTTGTTGAAATTCTGACCAATGTTTATGTTGATTGTTTATTACAACAACATCATTGGCACTGATGACAATGGCGTCATATAACTCGGAAGGGTTGACATGGGCAATTAGAAATGTACCGACGCTGTGCCGCCTAATAGGGAAATGAAGACCGACAAACCTGGGAAGCACATGCTTATTCTTTCCGTCCCCGCATGACAATTCTGTAATGGCGGGGGTGTAACGGTCTCCGAAAGTCGAACACGTCAATAAAAGAAGGTCAGGTCCTTTAGAATTGCTTTTAAATTCCAACTTTAACTGATACCCGTCAATAGTGCGATCAAACAGCTTATAATTTTCTGACCCTTCATATTGCCCTTTTGTATTTTGGGTGATGGTGGTCTTTACCCTTCTAGGATGTTTTGCCCGGTACTCATCCGCGTATCCGGCAGAAACTGTATTGGACAACACCAAGAGGCCCAGTGCCGTAACAAGCATCAATATTTTTTGCATGCGATTGCGGAACAAATCATTGTTCATACTTTTCACCCTTGTCGTTAGATTTTCTTATAAAAATTATAACAAACAAAAGTGTCAAAAATAAGGTAGTTATTCGCACTTACTATAACGATTACGGATTCGTTGCCGGTAATGAAAGCGGGGAAATCGTATTGATGGTACGGAGATACAGCGGTAAAAATATTTAAAAGCCGGAGCTTTTATATGCGTCCGGCTTCAGCTAAGCTTTCAATCTTCTTGGGCCTAACCTTTTATATCCTACTAAAAAACTCGATTATTGAATGAATGCTCACCGGATAATACTCGTTGGCATCCACACCTACATCATACCTTCGAAGATTTGCCTGGCGCTGCTGATGGTTATAAACTTTTTGGTTATGCTGGTGGCCGTGAAGATGGATTGAACCTTTAAAGTAATCATCCCACTCTGTTATCGGGTAATGGAAAAGGATAAACTTTTGGTTCTTCCAAACAAGTTCATGGTAATCCTTTACCCAACGGAATACCCAGGCATACTGTTGCCACTCTTTATCATCCAAAAAATAATCATGATTCCCTTTGATCAGGAACTTGTTACCCGCTAAACGGGACAAAACCGCAAACGCTTTTTCCGGACCTTTCATGGTCACGTCGCCCAGGATAAATACATCATCTTCCGGTCGCACAACACTGTTCCAATTATTAATTATTTTTTCATTCATCACTTGCGCATCACGAAAGGGACGATTGCAGTGATGAATTATTTTTTCATGGTAAAAATGTAAGTCACTTGTAAAGAAAATCATTCTATTACCCTCGTAATAATTTCCGTCTTAAATCGCATCGACATCGTGCCATATTACTACAGGTACGGATGACTGGCCGGATGTATTTTGTCGTTCTTTGTAAGAGCAGAAAAATGTTGCAAGACAGCCTTTCAGGTTGAAAAATTTTACGCTTCATTTTGGATAAAAATATTTTTGAATTATGTTCTTCGTCGTTGTTCAAATTCATAATAGTTACTGCTCATTTCCAGACGAATTTTTCTCGTCAATTTGTTTCAAAAATGATTGAATTAAAGATCGAAATCTTTGTCGAATTCTCTCATGTTTTTATTATAACACAAACAGCTTTATATTCATGAAACCATACTCTCTCCCGACAACTTTTTTGTGAAAACATTCGCGCAAGGGAAAGTTAAATTTGTGTTAGAGTAATGATAGTTAAACCGGGAGAGCGAACTTACCCTTTTCTCCAAATCACTCATAAATGAGTGGGGAGAAAAGGCCGTCCGCCCGCTTTATAAAAGCGGGGCAAAGCCTGCTGACGCAGGACGCACCTTGTGCGTGGGAATCCCTCCGTGATTCCCTAAAAAGGACAAGCACTCTGCGAATCATTTTTATTCATAAATTAGCAAAGCAATTTTTCATAAACAGGACAAAAAGAAAAAGCTTCCGCGAAGCGGTCCGACCTAAACAATTAACTAACGAAAGCGAGGTACACACCATGGCAGCCACATATCATTTATCCAGTCGCCCGGTCCCGGCTGGATGTTCCGCTTCCGCACACTACGACTACATCTCGCGAGAGGGCAAATATTCGCCAGAACGCACCGGAGAGAATGATCTCATCACCGAAGGTTACGGCAACATGCCTGATTGGGCCGCTGGGAAACCATCCAAATTCTGGGCGGCGGCGGAACGGTTCGGTAGAATCAACGGGCGGAGTTACAGGGAGATCAACGTAGCGCTTCAAAACGAACTGTCCCTCAGTGACAATATGGAACTGGTCAGAGAATTTATTGACGAAAGCGGTATAGCAAACGACCACGCTTATTATTATTCCATCCATGCAAGGATGACGAGCGACAACAAACATCAGAACATCCACGCGCATATCATGTTCAACGAAAAGATCATTGAAAAAGACAGGCCATTAGATCGTTACGATTACTTCCGTCGTTATGCCGTAAATGATAAGGGACAACCTACCTGCGGCTACCGCACCAGCAAGAAACACAGCAGCAAGGAAGGCATCCTGGCTGACCGCCAGTTGTGGGAGAGACTTGTCAACCAAAAATTCCGCGAACGGGACATCGACGAACGCGTCAGTGCCAAATCTTTGAAAGCCCAGCGGGAAGAACTCCTTGCCCAGGGACGCACCGAGGAAGCGGAACTGTTAAACCGCACCCCTGCCCCACACATCGGCCCGCTGCTGCGGAACGAAAAAGCCCGGGAACGGCTTATAGAACGGATCCGTCAGTTTGAAACGGAAATAAAAGAAGAAAAAACGGAACAGCCAGCACATTCGGAAGATACGCGCAAAGATGAAACGGTACAGCAGCCGGTATTCATGAACGCACCGGATTATACCGAAGAAGAAACGAAAAAACAGCAAAAAGCCAAACCGACAACCAGCCGTGAGGAACTTGAAGCGATTGAGGACAAAACCGAACGGCTTATTGCCATTTATGCGCATGATTACGTCATCCGGCAAACGGCTAAACAGATCCAAAAGGAACGGGTAGCTGAACACAAAAAGACCGTGGAACAGCAGGCCGAAGCCGTCGCCAAAGCGGATATGGCCGTTACGATAGATGATATCTCCAAAGCACTCAAACTCCGCCGTACCGCATTAGACATCAAGATGAAAGAATACCGCAAAGATTACACGGCGACTAAAGCCAAGATCGTACCGGATAAATTCATTTATTCCGTCACACTAAACCGTATGACAGACGGTGAATACGACAGGGCGCGAAAACAACTTGACGCGCTAAATAAAAAGATAGACGCAATAAAACAGGAAGCCCGCTCTACGTTTGAATACTACTCCCATGACAGGGAATATTACGCAACCCACCAGGAAGAACGGGACCGCCTCTGGAAACCTGTCAACGATTGGCTGAACCAACAGCAAGGCCCTCTGTATATCCAACAGTCCAAACTGGAACAACGGATAGAAGAAATCGAAAAATTCCCGCGTACCCGGAAAGAAGAATACGACAAAGCCGTTGCCGGTGTCCACAAAGAAAACGACACGCTGCTTGCTGAAACCAAAGGCATCGGGAAAGAATATGGAAAGCTCAAACGGGAAGCTGAACGGATCGACTACCTGCGAGACGAAATGGCCACGCTGGGCGAAAACCGCGTAATCTTTGCAGCCAAGGTTGAACGCATCCTGACGCGGAACGACAAGATCAATGGAAAAACACCCATTAAAACGCTTGAAAAATTTGAATACGACGGGGAACAATACTTCATCACCGGAACGCATGGCGGCGGCGAACAAGGCGGTTATAAATCCGCTGTCAAACTCCATGACGACGTAACCGGCGGAAGCGTCCCGACATACCATATCCGATACAACTTTGACGGTACACTGTCTGAAGTACATAAATCCGAAGAACGCACCCCGCTGTACGCCGGACATGCCACTACCAAAGAAGAATCTTTCAAGACCACACACGATCCCGCCCAGGCACCGCCCGTACAGGAAGCGACAAAATACCGGACGGTACAGACCGCCGCGCTGGCTGCCAAAGCCGCCGTCGGATTATTAAACCAGGGAAACAGCCGAAAAGCTACAGCCAATAAACGCACGAAGATCCACTTTCGCAAAGACGACCATAAGCTGACCGAAACAGAACGCCTCCTGCGGCAATACTTCTCCGACGAAGCGGATGTCATGGATGACCTGCCGGACAACCCGCTGCGTTACAACAGCCTGCAGGAAATACTCAATGCAATATCCTCCGAGCGAAACAGCGGAACTACTTCCCTACCCAAAACACGTACCGTCCATAAGGGGCCAACAAAAACCATGAAAAGAAAAAGAGAAAGAGAAAGAGGTGCAAGAATACGCTAATTTTACGTCGCGATTTTAATCTTGTGAGATAACGTTACCCGGTCTCCCATCAAAACGTCGTCTGTGGGCGTTTTACGAAATTGTTTTTTCCCAGACAAAGAAAAAATCCCATAAAATACAGGTTTCCCTGTTTTTAGGGGATTTGCTTCATTGTAACATTTACAAAGTGTATAACAGCTTCCAATACATTTTTTTCATAATGTTTATTGGCATAAGTTATCAGTTTATCCAAATCAAAATCATTAATTTCCGCAAACTTTTTAAAAATTGTTTCAGGATGCTTGTTGTCTATTGGAATTTCATCAAGAAGTTTTACCAAATCCAAAAATTGGAAATAGCGGACATTTTCCTCTGACATCAAGGTTTTTGGCTTTATAATTTTTATGTTAAACTTTTTGTCTGTAAACGACCTTCTTGCTGCAGCATTCGACACAAAGACCCGGGGAACATTGGACATCAGCGTAGTAAACCCCATAGCGTGCAATACAGCAGGGCCAGTTTCATATCCCCTGCTTCCGTGTAAATATTTTTCCGCTATGATTTTGTCTTTATTTATACCTGTTTCACCAAACGGACAATCTTCATAACGATAATATATGCCTTTTTTAAACCGTTTAACTTTTATTCCTTTGTCCATAAGACGCCGGAAGGCTACGGGAACGTATTTAGATACGCTACTCAAGGGCATGTCGTTTGTGTCGCTGATTATCTTAACGATGTCTTTGCTGAATATAGGTTCGCCGACAGGATAATCTAACAATATTTTTTGAATTTCTTCTATAATTTTCATAAAAGTTCCTTGTTAGAAATTTCATTCAGACGGAAGGCTTGCACTATTTTTTTTATATCCAAAACAATACTTACCGTCTGGCATATTGCTTCCTTACCTCCTGTCTCAATTCATCATACGTTTTTTCCCCTTTTTTTACTTTAACAATTTCATTAAGAAAGTCTTCACTTAAAAACATGTTCTCTATAGCCATAGTAGCAGCCACGTTCATTATTTCCTTATTTTCTTTTGTGCATTCAATAACCATAACCTGCTATCTCCTTTTTAAATCAATATGCAACTATCGGCTATAATATATTCATCGTTTCAATTCGTGTAACGCTTCTTCCACATTATCATAACGTTTTACAGAAAAGTCTTTTAAAATGGCTTCCGCTTCCCGCATCGCAGCAATTGTTTCTTTGTCCGGTTCCAACGGTGGCTGCTCCCGATCAGTCATGAAGTTTTCCGGAAAGGTTCCGATAACCTGACGCACAGTAGCCCATGGATCTTCGTTTTTCTTTTCTAATTTGTCCATACCACTCACCTCATACGACTTTCTTCCCATCTAACAGCCACATCCCTTTCAGGCCCGTTGCGTTACGAAGATACACCGAAGGATCCTGATTCGGCCTGTGCAAGAACGTCACGGCAAACCCGTCCGCCCAATACCGTTGCCCGTACCGGTCTCTGGCAAGGATTGACCAGCTTCCATCCAGTTCTTCCGTATCGTCCTCAACCGCAAGCATGTCGCAAACAAGGTCGCAGAACACCTGCAGCTTGATCTTCGGAAGCCGCATTACTTTGATTGCCCCACTGCGTCGATCATGAAAACGAAATACGCCAGAGCTGTTTAGCGATATCAGCTGTTCTTCATCCCCGTTACGGCTAATTACCGTAATATCCCGGACAAAATTCGTATCTAATTCAGCAAAATAGTATTCCATTTTTCGATCCTTTCCTTAAAATTCTGCTTCGGGTATTGTTCGTCTTAAAGTAAATGCTTGATTAAGTTATAAAGCAGCAATCCGTCCTGCTTCCCATACCTCGATAACAGTGTTAGATAAATCACCTGTTTACGATTTGTCATTTTATAGTTTTTAGAAACGACGGAAGCAACACCGTTGACAAATTCGCCCTTAACCTTTTTCTTTGCCAGTATCTGTTGAACATCAAGGTTTATCTTCATCTTCTTATTTGGGCAATTTATCTGTTTTTCCTTAGAATTAATTTCAATTTCAAAACAGCTACGCCGGGCAATGACTACTCCTTTATCTTCCTTCCAATACTGAATCACCTTGTCATAACCCCGGTCCTGGCTAATGATAATGTATATAACTTTTTTATCTTTATTTTTATGGATTAGATAGCCCAGAAATGACACCAGGTTCATGTCAAGCGATTCTTTCCCGGCTGGCACCTTATGAAAATAAAACATGCCCTTTAGCGACGCCAATGAACTTATATTGACATACGGCGCATTAGCCGAAGAAAAAATATGAACATGCTCTTTTCCTGTAAGTTGTTCAGCACCTTTGAATCCACTGTCATGAACGTTCTCGTAATCGATCAGGTAATAGGTTTTAATTTTTATCACCACTCATATTATATAGCATTTCTTCTTTTTCTGCTTCCTTGCCTTTTATTTCTTCCAAAAGAACAGTAAACTGTTGCAGGGCCTCTACAGCATTAACAGCAACTTGGCTGTTTTTCAACGACTGAATTAGAGCATCCTTGTCTGCAATAGTTTCATTCAGCTTGGTGTTTTCAACTCGCAAACCGTTATTTTCGTTAGTGGAGGCATCCAACGCCTTTTCAAGCTGTTCAATGCGCTCCTTCAATTCGTCCTGTTTGGCCTGCAGGTCAGCGATAGTCCGGGTACGTGTTTCCAATTCAACCCTTAATTCTTTTTCAGCTGAAGTCTTAGCCAAAATAGCCATGTCAACGCTGGAAAAATACAGGGTTCGTAACTGTTCGAGCGCGGTTTCAAACGCATCAATTTCATCTGATCGCCCTGGAATTTTTTTTTAAAGCTTCTCAGCGACCGCAGCAATTGCCATTGATTGCAATTCGGTTTTTGTAAGTTTGTTTTCTGCCGCCAGCTTATCAAACATTTCAATATTTTCTTCTTCAGCTCGTACCGAAAAAATTTTTGATGCCATAGTAAATTACCCTCCTTGTCGACATTATGTTTACTACGTTTACACCATGTTTACATCACTGATTGATCCTCTGTTTGGTTTAATATTTTCTCAATCGTTTCGTCGACAACCAATCTATCTTGTGAATCGAGATATTGATACCAATCGTCCGGTGGATCATTTCCACAGACAATACGCGGAACGAATTGTATTAAAGTTTTGTCGCCTTGGGACATTAGATAACGCACCTGCATTAGGTTTATGGTATATTTACATCCCAAATTATGCACTTCGGCAAAAATTGGCTTCCCAATCATTATGGTTACCTCCTCATTTTGAACACAATTGATAGACAGCATCAATACAGATAACACCATTGTAATCAGAATCAATTCATAATTGTTAAATTTTAATAGCGACTTGTATCTAAAACTAAGAACAGCTACATGGTATATACCTCCGTTTTGTCCGTTCTGTCCTTTTTGTCCCATAGGCAGACTCTAAATTACATCGGATAGATCAGTTATATTATCCCCCCGTGACAGAAAGGACAAAAAGGACAATACTGTGCGGCTTCGGGCAAAAAGGAAAAAACACAGGCCAGACCCAGCGTTTGGCTATACCTTATCCTTTGCCCGTTTTTTTACTTGCTCTTCTGTCCTTTCTGTCCTTTTTGTCTCACATAGACATAAATTATATTTGGATAGAACTGTTATTTTTTCCCCCCGTGACAGAAAGGACTAAGTGACAATCACGACGAGAACACTGCCGGATTTACAAGGAAGTGAGGAGAGGCAGGCCTCCCAATGCCGCTCCTCACCTCTCCTGATATAGGTGCAAGATATCCGTATTCGCACATCCTGTCCAGAACAAGCTGTAACTCGTCAGCTTTTTTTATTGCGCGGCAGGCACGCATTATGTCACGCTTACTCAGTTCTGATTGACGAATGTTCCGTAATACTCCCAATACATATTGGCATTGACGTATTATCGGGTCTGCACCCATAAGGGAATAGGCGGCTCTTGCATGGTCAGTATAATACCGTCCCAGCGCAATTGCTCTTTGCATCATAGCACCATCTACCTCGAGCGGTTCCGTCTCTAATTTAAAACGGCCATTATTCTCGGAGCGGCAGAGGATTCCACTGATACGGACAATAGCACCGCACAGTTTTCCAGCCCAATCCGAAAATTCCGCATAATCTGTCCGCAGCTTAGGCTCGAGTTCGTTTGCGAATCCTTCTAAAATTTTGTCGGCCTCGCCCGATAACGTAATAACCGCAGGATCATCTGCGGTCGGATTACAGTCATCATCAAGCAAATTGTTAATAAGAGAATAATATTGGTCCTCTGCTACCTTGGGAATTAGGGCTGTTTTGTAGCGCCTTTTTCCAATATAGGAGGCAGGCATCGAATATAGGAACCTTGCAGTAAGCCCCCGCCCACGAAATTTACTGTTGTTCATCAGACCCGCCAAAACATTGGGTTGAATAGCGAGTAGGATAGTCAGTGCCGGTGATTGGATGCTCTCGCTTTTTCGGCCGATTCGATCTATACGAATCGTGTCTCCTGCGTGCCCTTTAAGTAGGGCATCTATATTAACTTTCGTGGAATACATCCCCCCGGACAATTGATCGAATATACCGCCCTCTGCAGAGATTATGGAGCCGATACCCTTGTGTTCTTCCATTACCGATATCAACCGTTCTGGCGTTACATCATCTAAGTATAGTCGCAAGGGTGTTAATTCTTCGAAGTTCAATAATTCTTCTACAATTTCGTTGATTTCGTTTCGTTCGGCCTCTCCTTTGGCATATTTTTCCTCAGTTATGTGCAACTTTTTTTCGAGTGCTCGCTTTTGCGTAATACTCTTCTCAATTTCGGCAGCGTGCCGGTCATTGTATTCATCTTCATAGATTCTGAGCGGCTTAGATATGAAGTTCATAATTGCCGATTTGCGTTCTGCCGGTGCTGCGACAATCAGTGTGAACAGATTGGTCGGCTCTATCCAGTCTTCTGTAATTTGAACGCGATATTTCGCTTGAATACACGTAGCCAAGATGGCAAGTGCTGCTGTGCCTGCCATATCTACAGGCGTCTGCGTAGCCTCAGCAACTGCCTCAACATATGCGCGCACCTTAGAAGGTAATGCATCCACGGGGAATGGCGGTAACTTGAATTCGACTAAAGGTATAGGTTGTTCCCATTCAATTTTATTTTTATTCAAAAAAAACACACCTCCTAATTACTCATCGAAGGTGTACTTGCTTCAGCATTTTTTTTATGATATAATTAATTTATGAAATAAATTGTGCATGTACACCTTGTGCACCCCCTGAATCCGCGGCAACGGATACAGGGGTTTTTTATTTTGTTTTTTCCTGTTCAGATTCTTCAGCATTATCGTCCAGTAACGGATTAACCTTGTCCATGGCACGGTCTAGCGCATGTACTGCTGCGATGTCACGACCGGCCACCAGGTGAATATAAAATTCCTCGGTGGTAACCGGCGATGCGTGACCCGCTCGCCGCTGCGTAACTGCAGTCTCAATATGTTCAGCGACGAGAATACTCAGACTAGTATGCCGAAGACTGTGGAATGTAAATCTCTTCGGCAGACCTAGATAATCCCGCAGCGGATTAAAGTATCGACTCATAAAATTGCGGATGGTTATAGGCTTGCCTAGGCTGTTCGGCAAAACTAGGTTGAGTTCGTTGCGAAACAGACCATGCCATGACTTTTGGAAGTTATCCTGGTAAGTTTTCCAATCTTTCAAGACCGATATCGCCTTCTCGGAAACTGGAATTCTTCGGATACTGCTTTTGGTTTTTGGTGTAGTTAGGCGCTTGGATTGAGTAAGCGTTTGGCGGATATTGATGATTCCCTCTTCAAGCCAGACGTCCTCCCATGTTAATCCGAACAATTCACCCTCACGCGCAGATGAGTAGAATGCCAGTAAAACCGCAACATAAGTAAGTCTAAGCATGTAGGCTGTTGCAGGGTTCTCCCCTCCAGATTTCGCTGGATGATAGCTACCTTGCTTGGCTACATATAACATATTCGCAATCTGTTCCGGGGAAGCGATGGGCTTCTCGCTGGCGACCTCATCATTGACAGGCAATCTCGTGCGGTATACTGGATTTACTGGAATGTGCCCCTCGTCCATCGCTGCCTGCAGGCATGTTCTTAAGGCACCGCGTATATCTTTGATCGTATGCCAAGACAATGGCTTCTGTGTCCTGTCAGACTGCTTTCGTCGAAGACCATTCATCCATTTTTGAATTTCTGCAGGTGTCAGTTTCTTGATTGGTATCTCTCCCATATACGGTACCGCATGCTTTAGAAGAAGCGACTGCAACTGCTTAAATGTGCTTTCCTTAATTGTTGGTTCGACTGCTACCAGATAGTGTTCTACCCACTTGCCCAACGTCCATTTCGAACTGCTGGGATCGCGGCCTCGTTCCAACTCATCTGTAAACGCTTTTTTATTAAGATAGAGCTCTGTTAGCGTTCTACCACTGATGCGCTTACGACACGTCTTCCCAGTTATTGGGGACTTGTAAGATAGCCAGATGTGAAGGCGTCCATCTTTACCACGTGCTGGACTGCTGCCTTCCCCATTCTTATTTCGTGTTCCCATCATTCAGCCGTCAGGGTAGTCATTCTGACAAGCCGCTGATACTCTGCACCAGGAATATATATACGTCGACCGAAGGTGACCCCTTTAATTTTGCCTTCGTGGATGAGCGCCAGCAGTTGCGTATGGCTCATACCGCCATCGAACAATTCCAACACATCTTTGGTTGTTTTAAAGCCTGTCGGGCTATTTTTCTGAGTCATACCAAATTCCTCCTTTCAAATTAGCCTAAATTGTATTATACTAAAGATACACATAACTTAATTGTTAACAATTCTTTCCGCCTTGAAATAACTCAAAAGAGATTTATTAGTACTCTTTTGTGTGTTATTATAACACAGTTATATTTTACAGTCAATCTGTTGTTTACTATTTTATTTTTCTTTTATTAAGGTTATTAAGGATTTTCTATGGAACTCGCATCAATTATTGCATCGAGGATTAAGCTTCTCGAATTTCAATACCACATATCTTTAAAAAATTTAGCAGATATGCTGGGAATTTCGCCAAATACCCTTTCAAAATGGCAAACCGGAAAACGCTATCCTGTCACGGACAATTTAGTGGAAATGGCGGACTTCTTTGCCGTAAATCTTGATTGGCTTACCGGTCGCGACACACAGAAATACAGCATCCATATTATTGAAAAGCTGGAAGAAATATTGCTAAGTGACGCTGTTAAAATTCGCGGTGATGCGCCTGAAATGTTGCTTTGGGATGAACTTCCGGATGAGTATAAGGATTTGGCCTCGCGCCGGGAATGCTATCCAGATATAGAAGTCCGGGCCAATATTGTAGTTCTGTACCATCAGCGCAGTGGCTTGATCAACGCCTATTTAAAAAACATGATTAAAGATGGTCTGATTGGAACCGATGACTTTGCCGCACAGCAAAAAGAATACGGTTCTCACATGTTTGACTATTTACAAAAAAAGAACTTGACCGATGATTTCCAACGTCTTATCTGGCGAAAAGTCGACCGGCCAATTTATACCATTCCCTATTAAAAACAGCCATGCTTCCTTGGAAGCATGGCTGTTTTATTGATTCACAGATATTCGGTGCTTTGTATTTTAGGACAGATGATTTCGTTGGTGCAGATTATCTTTTTAGATATTGTACAATTATAATTTGAAACCTCAAATTGTGTAGGTAGTTATACCGCCTCATAGGGATTTAATAAAGACCTCCGAAACCGTTGAAAATAAAGGATTTTTCGCACCCTGCTCACCTTATCCCTTTATACGATTTCACA
>Ga0256405_10005442_pt1 | contig 21952 bp, 17 predicted proteins | sample RumenRJG_02DNA_FD_189096 | JGI IMG/M metagenome (GOLD analysis project Ga0256405, IMG submission 189096) | Bovine rumen microbial communities from Lethbridge, Alberta, Canada - RJG_02 | ecosystem: Host-associated > Mammals > Digestive system > Stomach > Rumen | place: Canada: Alberta... | reverse complement strand
CCGGATCCGCGCAGTTCGCCGGCCGGCAGGACAACACCGACATTCCTAAGAAAATCTGTGCAGCGATGGGCATTCCCTTCGCAACCCGCCAATAATGAGACGTTATTTTTCCATCCTGACCCTGGCACTTCTTGCCGCCGTTACCGCCTTTTCGCAGGAGCTTCCCAAGCGCGAATTCCGTGGCGCCTGGCTCCACATCGTAGGCAACCAGCAGATCAAGACCCTTTCGCGTGAGCAGATCCAGCAGTGGTTCACCGCCACGCTCGACGAGCTCCAGGCCCAGGGCTGCAATGCCGTGATCTTCCAGGTCCGGCCGCAGGCCGATGCCTTTTATGCATCATCGATCGAACCGTGGACCCGCTTCCTCACCGGTGAGCAGGGCGTCGCGCCCGATCCGTTCTGGGATCCGCTGCAGTTCATGGTCGAACAGTGCCATGCCCGCGGGATGGAACTGCACGCCTGGCTCAATCCCTATCGCGTGACTTCCACCGATCAGGAGCAGCTCTGCCCCGAGCACCTGTATTTCCGGAAGCCGGAAATCTTCAAACGCTACGGAAAGCAGCTGTATTTCGATCCCGGCGAGCCCGAATCGATCGCCCATACGGTGAAGGTCATCGCCGACATCGTGTCGCGTTACGATGTGGACGCCATCCATTTTGACGATTATTTCTATCCCTATCCCGTCGCCTTCGAAGAATTCCACGACGATGCTTCCTTCGTGAAGTATGCCGCCGCACAGGGCTTTGAATACTGGCAGAAAGGGGATTGGCGCCGCCACAATGTGGAGACGCTCATCCATGCGGTGAACGATACCATCAAGGCCATCAAGCCCTGGGTCCGCTTCGGCATCTCGCCCTTCGGCATCCACCGCAACAAGAAAGACACCCCCGACGGCAGCGGCAGCCAGACCAACGGCCTGTCCAATTACGAGCAACTGTTCGCCGACGTGCCGGCCTGGGCCGAAAAGGGATACATCGACTATATCGTCCCGCAGCTGTACTGGCGCATCGGGCACCCGGCTGCCGACTACGACGAGCTGATCCACTGGTGGAATGACAAGAATTACAAAGGTCAGCTCTACATCGGCCAGAGCATCGGCACCTTCAGCGAACCGGATCTTGAGAATCCGGCCGTCACCCAGACCGCGCGCAAATTCCAGCTGGTCCGGGACCTGCCGAACGTGGACGGCAATGTGTGGTGGCCCGGCTGGTCGCTGGCACCGCAGGCGCAGCCCCGCCGCGACGGCCCGCAGCGCCCGCCGCGGACCGAGCGCAAGCCCTTCGCCCTGCAGGATTCCCTGAAGCGCGTCTATCAGAAAGACCTGGCCCTGATACCGGCCTATACCGACCTGGATGCCGTCGCACCGGAGCCGGTGGCTTCCATCAAGGCTTCCGGCCGCGGTATTTCCTGGCAGGCGGTCCAGACCGATGACGTGCTGCAGCAGCCGCATTTCTATGTGGTCTATCGCTTCGACGCCGGGCAGACCCCCGACATCTCGCAGAGCAGCCATATTGTCAAGATCACCCGCGACACGCAGTACAAACCCGCCGAAAAGCGGAATGGTAAGCACCGCTATGTGGTCACGGTCGTGGACAAGTGCTGGAACGAGAGCGAAGCATCCAAAGAAATCAAATGGTAACAGAATAAGAATGAAAAGAATCAAGGATTATTTGAGCGGACAGCCCCAGAACGATGTTGTGGTGAAGGGCTGGGTCCGCACCAAACGGGGAAACAAGAACGTGGCCTTCATCGCCCTGAACGATGGTTCGACCATCAACAATATCCAGGTCGTCTGCGACCTTGCCAAATTTGACGAGGCCCTGATGAAACAGATCACCACGGGCGCCTGCCTCTGCGTCCGCGGCGACCTCGTGCCGTCGATGGGCAGCGGCCAGGCCGTGGAGGTCCAGGCCCGCGAGATCGAAATTTACGGCACGGCCGATCCGGAGAGCTACCCGCTCCAGAAAAAGGGACACAGCATGGAATTCCTGCGCGAGATCGCCCACCTGCGTCCGCGCACCAATACCTTCGGTGCGGTGCTCCGCATCCGCCACGCGATGGCATTCGCCATTCACAAATTTTTCAACGACAAGGGTTTTTATTATCTTCATACCCCGCTGATCACGGCCAGTGACTGCGAAGGCGCCGGTGAAATGTTCCAGGTGACGACCCTCGACCTGGACAATCTCCCGCGGACGGAAGAGGGCAAGATCGATTACAGCCAGGATTTCTTCGGCCGCCAGACTTCGCTCACCGTGAGCGGCCAGTTGGAAGGTGAACTCGGCGCCACGGCGCTGGGCAGCATCTACACCTTCGGCCCGACTTTCCGCGCCGAGAACTCCAATACGCCGCGCCATCTGGCCGAATTCTGGATGGTGGAGCCCGAGATGGCCTTCTACGACGTGAACGACCTGATGGACCTGGAGGAAGAATTCATCAAGTATCTGGTGCAGTATGCCCTCGACAACTGCCAGGACGACTTGGCTTTCCTCAACAAGATGATCGATCCCGAACTGATCGAACGGCTCAAGAGTGTCGTTTCGACCGAGTTCGTGCGGCTGACCTACACCGAAGGCATCAAGATCCTCGAGGCCAGCGGCCAGAAGTTCGAATTCCCGGTGTCGTGGGGTGTGGACCTGCAGAGCGAACACGAACGCTACCTGGTGGAGAAGCATTTCGGCAAACCGGTTATTCTGACGGATTACCCGAAGGACATCAAGGCCTTCTACATGAAGCAGAACGACGACGGTAAGACCGTCCGCGGCACGGATGTCCTCTTCCCGAAGATCGGCGAGATCATCGGCGGCAGCGAGCGCGAGGCTTCGCTCGAGAAGCTCAACCGCCGCATCGCGGAGCTGAAGATGGATACGACCAACCTCTGGTGGTATATCGATACCCGCCGCTTCGGCACCTGCCCGCACAGCGGTTTCGGCCTCGGCTTCGAGCGCCTGCTGCTCTTTGTTACCGGCATGAGCAACATCCGCGACGTGATTCCGTTCCCGCGTACCCCCAAGACGGCAGAATTTTAACCCAGACACACCAAATACTTAGACTATGCTCATCATCGGTATCGCAGGCGGCTCCGGCTCTGGCAAGACCACGGTTGTCCGCGAAATCACCCGCAGGATGTCCCCGCACGAACAGGTGACGGTCATCCCGCAGGACTCCTACTACAAGGATCAGGGACACCTCTCGATGGAGGAACGCCAGGCCCTGAATTTCGACCATCCGGATTCCATCGACTGGGACCTGCTGGTCAAGCATCTCAGGGAACTCAAGGCCGGGCGGGCCATCGACCAGCCCACCTATTCCTACATCACCTGCACCCGTCAGCCCGAGACCGTGCATGTGGAGCCTTCCGACATCATCATCGTGGAAGGCATCCTCATCTTTACCTGCAAACCGCTGATGAAGGAACTCGACATCAAAGTGTTCGTGGATGCCGACGACGATGACCGCCTGATGCGTGTCATCACGCGCGACATCGTGGAACGCGGCAAGAACGTGGAGTGGGTCATCGACCGCTACACCAAGACGGTCAAGCCCATGTACCTGCAGTTCATCGCTCCGAGCAAGCGCTATGCCGACATCATCGTGCCCCAGGGCGGGCACAACAAGGTGGCCATCAACGTGCTGCTTTCCGGCATCCGGAAGATGGCCAAGGAAAAGGAGCAGGAGTGATGAAGTGGTGGGGCGGCAAGAACAAGGAAGACAGGGTCGGTTTCTACACGACCCTGGTCTTCCATCTGTCCGTCCTGGTCATCCTGCTGATCGTATCCATCGGCCATGTGGCCACGAGCGAGAATACCTTCGTCCTCGATTTTACCCGGCAGGAAGAGCTTGAAAAGCTCCAGAAAGAGATTGAGCTGAAGGAGGAAGTCAACAAGAACCTGGAGGACATGCTCGCCCGCCAGCCGCAGCAGCGCATCCGCAACGTGGCGGTCGATGCCGGCAGCCGGCTCAAGGACGACCGTTTCAAGAATCCTTCGGAAGTGTACGACGAGGCGCGGGAACTGCAGCGCAAGCTTGACGCCTCCCGCCGCGATGCGCTCTCCCAGCAGGCCGCGGAAGAGCTTGTGGACATGAACCCGCAGCAGGGTGTGGAGTCTTCCGAACCGGCGCCCGCATACCAGGGCCCGTCCGTCATTTCCTATGAACTGGAAGGCCGCAAGGCGCTGAGCCTGCCCGTCCCGGCCTACAAGGGATATGGGGCAGGGGATGTGCTCGTCGATATCGAAGTGAATCCGGCCGGCCGTGTCACGGCCGCCAAAGTCCGTGCCGACGGATCTTCGGCCGACGCATCGCTCCATTCCTTCGCCGTGGATGCCGCCCGACGCTCCCGTTTCTCCGCCTCCGCCGACGCTGCCAAATCCCAGCCCGGCTGGATCCTATATAGATTTATCGCCCAATGATCAAGCCTGTGCCATTATCGTTTCGCTCACCTTCGCAGCCAGGGCTGCTCGCCCCTCCCAAGCAAGCTTGGGCCCCTCCCGTTCATGGGCCACGGGCGGCCACGTTCCCGAAACGATAATGGCACAGGCTTCAACCCACGCTTGTTTATCGTATGAAACCCGAAGTTGCTGCCGCGATCGACAGCATTGATGTCACCCTGAATGCGGGTGGCATGAACACCATCAACATCGTCCTCGCATTTGTGATGTACGGTGTCGCCCTCGGCATCAAGCCCCACATTTTCGTCGAAGTTTTCAAGAAGCCGAAATCCGTGATCGTCGGCGTGTGCTGCCAGCTGATCCTCCTGCCGCTGCTGACCTTCCTGCTGGCCCTGCTGATGGGGAAACTCGGCTGGATATCCTGGACGATGGCCCTGGGTATGATCCTGGTAGCCTCCTGCCCGGGCGGCAACATCTCCAATTTCATCAGTTCGCTGTCCAAGGCCAATATCGAGCTTTCCGTGTCGCTGACGGCCATCAGTACGGCCCTGGCCGTAGTGACCACGCCCTTCAATTTCTGGCTTTACGGCAATCTTTTCCTGAAGATCGCCGAGGTAAAGGGCGCCGTGCCGCACCTGGTGATTCCCCTGTGGGATGTTTTCAAGACCATTTTCATCCTGCTGGGCGTGCCCTTGACGCTGGGTATCCTGACTTCCCACTATCTGCCGAAAGTGGCTGAAAAGCTCAAGAAACCTTTCCAATACGCGAGTATCGTGTTCTTCCTGGCGATGGTCATCCTTTCATTCGCCGGCAACATGGACGCGTTCATGAAGTGCATCCGATACATCTTCCTGGTCGTCTTTATCCATAACCTGCTGGCGCTGACGATCGGTTACAACACGGCCGCGCTGTTCAGGCTGCCGCGCCGCGACCGTCGCACCCTGACCATCGAGACGGGCATCCAGAATTCGGGGCTCGGGCTGGTACTGCTGCTGGGTACGCCGATCTTCGCCGCGCTGCCGCCCCATGGCGGCATGCTCGTGATCACGGCCTGGTGGGGCGTCTGGCACATCATTTCCGGCCTGGCGACCGCCGCCGTCTTCAATAAATCAAAGAAGCCGCTGGATTAGCGGCTTCTCCGTTTCTCGGGTCAGGAGACCTTCTCTTAGACACCGGCCACAAGGGCTTTGTACTTCTTGATGCAGGCATCCAGACGCTCGCCGGCCGTCGTGTCGCCGGGGTTGTTGTGCGAGGGGTGGATGTAGAGTTTGACGCCGCGTTCCTCGAGGATCTCGGCGACCGTGCAGATGGTCATCCAGACCAGGGTGACGAAGGCCACGGTCGAGAGCGGGCCGATCTTGTCGTATTCCTTCTTCATCTTCACCGAAGCGTCCACGAGCGGGCAGCAGGAGTCGACCACGTAGTCGGCGACCTGGAAGAGGTTCTTGCCGCTGGAGTGGCGTCCGGGCTTGTCGCCGGTCTCGCCGGCCGATCCGAAGACGACGACCTTCATGCCGCGTTTCTTGGCTTCGAGGGCCACTTCGATGTTGACGGCGTTGATGCCGGTGTGGGAGAAGATCCACATGATATCGTTCTCGTTGAAGTTCCAGCTGCTCATGATGGCTTTGCCGTAGCCTTCTGCGCGCTCAAGCCAGAGGAACTGGTTGATGCCCATCTCACCGACGATGTGGGTGAAGAAGGTCAGCGGAAGCTCGCAGATAGGGTGGAAGCCCACGAAGCCGCCGATGCGCGGGTACATCTCCTCAATCGGCAGGTTGGCGTGGCCGCAGCCGAAGGTGTGGACCATGTGGCCGGACTGGATGCAGTCTGCCATCAGGGTAGCGACCTTCTTGATGTTCTCCATTTGCGTTGCTTCGATCTTGTCCATCACGCCAAAGGCGTTCTTTTTCCATTCTTTTGCGTACATAGTTAATGCTTTTGTTTGTTGTTGATTATGTGTGTTATGGTCTTTTTCATTGCATTACGGCATCCCAAACTGCTGCCCGGAGCGTTCCGGCGGCATCGTCGGCGTCGTAGTCCCAGTACATCATTCCTGGCATGCCCAAAGATAATATTTTTTTCGCTTTGAGCCCGATGCTTTTTGGATTGTCATAGCCAGCCCACATCTTTCCGTCCTTGGTGATGTAGGGAACCATGCCTTTTTCATCCCAGTTGTCCAGCTTGAATCCCTTGCTGGCGGGGTACTCCGTGGCGAATTTCCCGTAGTCCACGCAGCCCTTGAAACCGTCGCTGTTGTCCCAGGCGTGCCGGGCGTAGAAAGGAATGCCCAGGACGAGTTTGGACGGCGCCACGCCGGCTTTCAGATAGGCGTCGATGGCCCGCTGGCAGTCCCAGTAATAATCCGGCCGGTCCCAGGCGGACTGGTGCTGGCCTTCCGCACCGGACGCGATGTCGTAGGTCATCAGGTTGACGAAGTCCACGTAACGGTCCACGGCCGCCACGTCGATGTAGCGCCGGTTCCCTTCCGTTCCCTGGACATTCATCACATAGCCGGCGTAGGTGAGCAGATAGCCGTTGCCGAGGGTCTCACGCAGCTGTTTCATCAGCAGCGTATAGTTTTCCGCGTCGTGCGCCGGGTCGCAGGCATGTCCGCTCCAGGAGATGCCCGGGAACTCCCAGTCGATGTCGACCCCGTCGATGCCCCATTTCCGGATGAAAGCCAGACAGTCTTCGGCAAAGGCTTTCCGCCCTTCTTCCGTGCTGGCCATCACCGAGAAACCTCCGTTCTGGAAGTTGTCCGGATTGGCGACGGTGTGTGTGAAGGAGAGGCAGACCTTGATATCCGGGTACTGCTTCTTGAAGTTGACGATCTGCTGGAAACGCTTCTCATCGCCCTGCAGTTTGAAAGAGTGGTACTTGCCGTCCCGGATGTAGAGCTCCGCGAAGGCGTAGTTGATGTGGGTCACGGACGAAGGGTCGGGCGTACGGTTCCCGTAATAGGTGCAGTAGCCCAGCGCGATCCGGCCGGCTTTGCGTTCGGCGCGCATCGTGGGACCGCCCTTGTAGGTGCTTGTCCCGCCGGAACCGGGCGTGTAGGAATCGTCGATGCAGGAAATCGTCAGCAGGCACAGCAGGGCGCATGCGAGGAGGGTATGGATCTTTCTTTTCATCTCAGTTTCTGGGCTTTTATCGGGGTTCTTTTATCGCTGTAAATACGTTTCTTATTGAGGCGGACAGGTCCGTCACAGAATTCGGGGATGTTGTAGGACTGCAGCAGCAAGGTGTTCTGCTGCGGCCGGCGCTGGGGGAGCAGGAAAGGCTTGTCGAAACGGCCGTCCTCCTTGCAATGGGCAATGTACAGGCGGGTGTAGCGTCCATCTTCCCGCCGCGAGCTGAAGACGACCCAGCGGGAATTGGAGCTCCAGGCATGGTAGCTTTCCGTGTCTTCGCTGTTGAGCGCTTCCGCCGGGGCGATGTCGCCGCTCGCCAGGTCCAGGGTGTACAGGTCCGCTTCCGGATGCCAGATGGAGAAATTCCCGTAGTCGGAAACCGTGAACAGGAGGCTTTCCCCGTCGTAGGAGGCGCGTGGGAAGGAAACGCTCTTGTCGGGCCTGTCCCAGACCAGGCGCAGGCTGTCGTCGAAGCGGCCTGTCCCGGGGTCGAATCCGATGCTGTACAGGTGGTAGCGGATCCGGGTGAAATCGTCGGACGCGGCGGCGCGGCAGAAATAGAGCGTCTTTCCGTCGGCCGAGAAGGCTGGGAACGTCTCGAAAGCCGTGCTGTCCTGCAGCAGCGGCTCTACCAGTATGGTCCGCGTTTCAACGTCATACAGGACCACGTCGGATTCCAGGTCATATACTTCCAGTACTTTGGAAGGCAGGTTGTGGAAACTCTGGCGGATGTCGTTCACCGAATAGGCGATATAGCGGCCGGACGGGTGCCAGTAGGGATAGACAGTCCCGAGCGTCAGGGGATTGGACATGTTGTAAATGTCGCTGCCGTAGGCTTCCGAGTGGATCAGCGTGCCGCCTTTCCCGCCGCGGAAATGCAATTGCATCGAGGCCGGGTCGCAGTGGGCGAAGGAATGGCAGTTGACGCAGCCCGGGTCGATGCGGGTGTTCTCGAAAAGGGCCTTTTCCCGGAACGAGGCCAGGTCTCTCTGGTAGATGCCCATCCGCGCATAGGTTTCGTAGCCGGGATCGACGCGGCGATAGACGAGCGACAGGTCCACGGGATCGTCGCTCAAGTGGATGGACAGCGGGAGATAGGCCCGCCACTGGCCGTCGATGCGGGCCTTCACTTGCACGGTGAGGCTGTCTCCCGCGGCTGTCAGGGACCGCCACTTCCGCAGCGGGATGCCGACGAAGCTGCCCCGCACGCGCACTTCCCGAGACCCGTTGGAGAGAACGGCCTGGACGGCATCGGCCCCCCGCACCTCGAAGTTGAGCGGCGCGATGCTGCGGGGGATCGTGACGCCGGCGTAGTCCGGCCAGATGTCCGGCAGGACGTCGGTCGGGACAGCTTCCTGACTTGTACAGGAAGCAGCCAGCAGCAGGATCAGGATTCGGACCAGTTTTCTCATCGGAAGTTGTAATAGTACCAGTAAGTGTTCGCATAGCGGCCCATGCCGGACTCTTTGCCGCGGGCCCGGCCGTAGGCGTCGATATATTGTTGCAGCTGCGGGTAGGAAGCCCCGTCCCGGAGCGTATGGATCATCTGCAGGGCCTCCCGGTGGGCGGCGGGCGGATTGGGCTCGTCCGCGAAGCGGTCTTCAAAGGGCTGCAGGTTCTTGGTCAGGAGATAGGAGGCGGCCAGGTAGTTCCGGACCGGCGCGTTGTCCGGCCGCTGTTCGGCGAGTTTTTCCAGCATGGCCTGAAAATCACCGTAGTTGAACAGGAAGTCTGCCGGAGGTTCCATCTCGGGCCGGACACCGGTCTGCGGATTGAAATGCCGGTAGAACAAGGTCCGGTCCAGCGTGGCCAGGTATTTTCCGGTCAGCCGCCGGTTGCTGCTGTCCACGGCCGTGAAGCGGGCCAGGCGGGTAAGGTGATACACGCCCCGCTTGCGGCTCGGATTGGCAGCCATGTCTTCAAAGGCCAGGTGCGTGGCTTCGTTGACAAATCCCAGGCGGAAGAGTATCTCCGACGACATTTTCTTTTCTTCGAAATTGATCAGGCTGCGGCCTCCCCGCTGGTAGAAGCGGAACATCTCTTCCCCGAGCCTTCCTTCCATTTCCAGGGCCAGGTTGACGGCGTTGGTGGACAGGGGGGAATGGAGTTCTTCTTTCCCCGCCTTGCGCAGGATGCCGTCCCAGTCGCTGGTGCGGACCAGGAAAACATAGCGGTCGATCTCTTCGTCGAGCCGCTCATATTTCCGGCTGATTCCAAAGGCGCAGACGGCCAGCAGCAGGACATAGGCCGTGCCGGAGATCCAGGTTTTGGGCGTCGGGGCCTTGACCAGCGCCAGCAGCACGCAGATGGCGGCTGTCAGCAGCACGAGGCCGGCATAGAGTCCGGCGGGCGCCTTCAGGTAGATGTAGAATTGCGGCAGCAGGAACATCCAGACAGTGAGCGGAAGTGCCATGAGGGCGGCAGCGATGCGCAGCCCCGGGACGCGGATGCGCGCGATGGCCGCGGCGATGGCAACGGCGGCTGTCAGGCCGGCAAGCCCCGCGATGGTCCACTTGGCGTCGCACAGCAGTACGGCATAGGCGAGGGAAGGCACCAGGGCCAGCGGCAGGAGCGCGTCGCTGCGCCGGAAAGAAGCCACGGCTGCGGCCAGTCCTGTGAGCAGGAGCGCCACCAGCAGGGCGCCGATCCAGGGCAGATGGAAGAACTGCACGATGAAATCCCCGAGATAGTTGGCCGCTCCGCCGGGACGGAGCAGGGTGTCCGCTGCATAATCGGGCGTAAACAGGAAAATCGAATCGCCCTCCGCCGCGTGCAGGTGGCCGTGATAGCCGATGGCCAGGAACAGCCAGTAGGCCAGTCCGAAGAGACAGAGGACGAGGATATGGAGTTCCCGCTTCATCATCGGACGTAGTGCATTTTTTCCGTCTCCATCCGGCTGTAGAAGCGGCTTACGAAAGCTGCGTCGTAAGATTCCTCCGTCCGGTAGAGTTCGGGGATATTGTAGGATTTGAGGGTGGTCAGGTATGTGCGGGGGTTCTTCTGGGGCAGGACGAATGGCTTGGAAACCTCGCCTTCCGGACTGACGTGGGCGAAATACGGACGGCCGTAGAGCCGGTCGTCCCGTTTCGAGGCCCAGCAGATCCAGCGGCCGCTGCTGCTCCAGCAGTGGTAGGAATCCGCGTAGCGGCCGTTGACGCCGGGCAGGGTGTCGATGGCGCCGGTCTGCAGGTCATAGAGCCACAGGTCGGTCTCGTGGTGCCAGATCGGGAACGTGCCGAAGTCCGAGACGCTCAGCAGGATGTGTCTTCCGTCAGGGGCGCATTTGGGGAAGCTGACGGATTTGCCGGCCGCGGCCGCGTCCACGACTTTCGTGAGGGTGTCGCCCAGGCGGCCTGTCCGGGGATCGAAGTCGATGGCGTACAGGTCGTAGTGCATGTCGTAGGTACCGGCGGGCTGGGGGAGGGAAGCCGCCCGGCAGAAGTAGATGGTCTTCCCGTCGGCTGACCAGCAGGGGAATGTCTCCTGGAAATCCGCCCCCTTGACCAGCGGGGAGTCCGTTACGGCCCCTTTCTCGAAGTCGAGCAGGATCAGGTCGCTTGAGGCATCGAAGACTTCGAGTTTGTCGAAGCGCCCGCTGTGGAGGATGGGCCGTATGTCGGCGGTGGTGAAGATGCCGTAGCGGCCGTCGGCGGAGATTTCCCCGTACACGGCGGCGCCGGCCGTGCTGTCGGTGGCCGTGTTCAGTTTGCGGATCTGTCCGTCTTTCTGGTAGAGCGTGCCGCCTTTCTTGCCGCGGACGTGCATGAAAGAGACCTGCGGCCCGTCACCGCGGTTTGCGGTGTGGCAGTTGATGCAGGTGCTTTCGGTGATGGTATTGTCGGCCAGGAGCCGGGTCTTGAAGCTTTCGACGTCGCGTTCTTCGATGCTGAGCACATTCCAGACCTCATAGGCAGGCTCGATCAGCCGGTAGCTCAGGTAGCGGTCCAGGCTGTCGGGCGAAACCGTCCATTGGAAAGGCGCAAACCGGGTCCATTGTTTCCCGTGCCGGGCGTCGAGCGTGAGGCGGAGCGTGCCGCCGGTCTCCGCCTGCAGCATCGCCTTCCATGCTTTCATCGGGAAACGGAGTTGCGGGCCGCGGGAACGGAAACGGTAGGACTGTCCGCCGACGATTTCGAGGCGGAGCGCATCCGCACCTTCGACTTCGAAGTTCAGCGGGGCGATGTTGCACGGGAGGGTGATGTCCGTATAGTCCGGCATCATCGGAGCGGCGCTGCCGGACGGCGTGCAACTCTGCCTGCCCCCGCAGGCTGCCAGGAGCAAGACAAGCGTGATATAGGCCAGGGTCCGTTTCATTGTCCGGGTTGCGCGTATTTGTAATAGAACCAGTAGCTGGTCCGGAACAGGTTCTCGTTGCCCTTGAGGAATTCGGCGATCCCGTCGAGGGCAGCCCGCTCGATGCCGTACTCGGTCAGCTGGCGGGCCGGTGACGTATCGGGATCGAAGGTCATCAGCAGCGCCTGCTGGTAAAGCATCGGGACAGCGGCAAATTTATACTTTTCTTTATAAAGCGTATCGTAGTCCTTTCGGAAATTTTCGAGATTCTTGTCGAGCAGGTCGAGGCAGAGCAGGTAGTCGGCAGCGATCTTGCCGTCGGAGGAGGTGGCTGCAATGTTGGCCAGGGACGTGCGGTAGTCGTTGTGCTGGACCAGGATGTCCCGGCAGTCGTTCCGGATGCGCAGCCGGCCGGATTCTTCGGCGAGCAGCCGGAGCCCGTCCTGCGCCCAGCGCTTGTAGCAGGCCGTCTTTTCGAGCATTTTCAGGTAGCGGCGGGCTGTATCGTAGTCGCCGTTGGCAAAGGCGATGTCGGAAAGTGCCTTGACCATCGCCGCGGAGCGCTGCCGCGGGGAGAAGGTCATCCCCAGCATGGCCGAATGCTGGGCCTGGGCATAGTCGCCGGCCAGGTAGAGCGCCTCCGTGCTGGCCATCAGCCGGAAACATTCGACGCCTTCCCGTACCGGAATGAACAGCCCGTGCCAGGTGGGCTGGTAAGCTTTGAGCAGGCCGTCGGGCAGTTTGCCGGCGCGTGCCTGTGAGAGGTTGTAGTAATAGGCCGTCACGAGACTCTCGTGCGGATTGCGGAGCCCCATCTTCTCCACGCGGTCCCAGTGTCCTGCACTGGCCATGAAGTGGATGCGGTAGTCGTATTCCCGTTCGGAACTGAGTTTGGAAAGGGGCGCTGTCGGTATGAGGCTGCGGATTGTGGGGATGAGCAGCGCGAGCAGGAGGGTGAGCCCGGCGTAACGGATGGCTTTGGGGCGGATCCGCGAGACCAGCGCGGACAGCCAGGCAAAGGCGCAGGCCGCAGTCAGGACGGCGAGCGGTATTTCCGGGTAGAGGATCAGCCAGGCGAAGCCAGCGGTCGGAAGGAGGGACCACAGAGCGGCTTTGGGAACACCGGCCCGGGCGTTCACCCGTCTGAGCGCGTCCCAGAGCAGGAGCAGCAGCAGCGTCGTCAGGAGGGCGGGAAGGCCCGGGATCAGGAAGAATTGCGAGAGCCAGTCGCCCGCGATGAAGGAGAGCGGGGCCGGCTTTTTGAAATAAGGGGAAAGCCAGGAAGCATCGGACAGGAAAAGCACGTAACGTTCCTTGAAGGCAAGGTGGTACGGGAAGGCGAATTGGAAAACCGCCCACAGAGCCGCGAAGAAGAGAGAGACGGGGAGAAAGTGCTTATGGTTTCCTGCGCGCGGTGACATCGGGTATCAGTTTTTCGTAGCCGAGCGAATCGAGCAAGTGGTTCTGTTCCGGGTCGAATCCCCGGCGGAAGAGCATATACAGGTAGCCGCCGACCAGATTGTGGTTGCGGCGGACGGTTTCATAGGTGCAGCGCTTGGCCTCTTCCGGCGAAGCGGCCCCCTGGAGTTGTTCCTTCCATTGCTGGAGGGTGTCGTTCAGCGGCGTCCCCTGGGCATGGCTGGGCGTTCCCAGGCTGACTTCGAGGATGCCGGGTTCCACGGCGATCAGGATCCGTTCGGCAAAGCCCGGCGCGCGCCGTGAGAGCGTCAGGTCGGCCATATAGAGCGAATCGGCCGGAATCCTGAAGAAAAAGGTCCCTCCTTTCACCACGGTGGAGTCCACGATATCGGCGGTCGGCTTGGGCTGGGGGCAGAAATAGATTTTCTGTCCGTCGAATTCTCCGGAGATGTGTCCCCGGATCTCCAGCATGGGGCCGGCGTTCTTGCACGCGGTGGCGGCAAGCAGGACCGTGATGAAAGGAAGGAGCTTCTTCATGGAGTCAGGCGCTTATTGGGCTTCGAAATAAGCGTACCAGCCGCAGTCGTCCCAGTCGGCGGCACCGCCCCATCCATTGTGGTAGATGGTGATGTACTGGTCCGTGAAAGTCAGCAGGTAGAACTGGTTGTTCGAGCCTTGTCCGCAGTCGTCGAAACGGGCGCCGATCAGCGGGGCGGTGGTGACCCAGGTACCGAGGACGGCGTCCTCGGGCGAGGTCTTGATGAAGCCGAAGGTGCCGGTGGCCGCTACGTTCCCGTCGGGACCGTAGGTGGTCATCTTGCTGCCGTCGTATTCAAATACCATCTTCTCCTTGGTCACGTCCACGTCCGCCAGGGTGAAGTTGGCCCACCAGGCGAAGTTCGACTCGGGCGTGTAGCCGGCGGAGGCGTATTTCCAGCCGCCGTGCGCGCCCATGTTGCAGATCGAGCCCCAGGATACTTCACGCCACGACCAGGTCTTTTTGGCCGACTTGTCGGTGTTGCTCTTGGCGCCGGTCAGCATACCGGCCCAGGGGTCGTACACGTCGGTGACCACCACCGGGAAGTGGGCGGATTCGACGATCTTGCCTTCGGAGATGCCGACGTAGTAGATCTCGAACTCACCGTTCGCCTCGTAGGTGTAGGTGTACTGGTCGTTCTTGATGATGGTTTCGCCCATCGCCGTTCCCACGTGCCAGGCACCGCCGATGTCGGGGCGGTTGTTCTTCAGCGTCACGATGTCGTTGGTGGCGCCGTCCTGCGTTACGCTCAGGGCCGCCGTCAGGTCGGCCGAGGTGATCGGCGTACCGGCGTTATCGACGTATTTCTGGCGCAGTGACTGGTCTTCGATGGGACTGCAGGCCATGAAAGCCAGGAACGCGGCTGCTGCCGTGAATAATATCATCTTTTTCATCGTTGTCTGCTATTTGAAGTTGTTCCAATCGTTGAACTGGGCGGCGGAGCCCCAGCCGGGATTCTGCTCGAGGATGTCGTTGCCGTTCTCGTCCTTGCCGGCGATGTCGATTTCCGTCTGCGGGATCGGCCAGTAGCCCTGGGTCTCCTTCAGGCGGGCGGCATAGTCGTATTTGACCATCGGGGTGACGACACCTTCGTTGATGACGGTGAAGCCGGTCTGCTTGTTGAGCAGCTGCCCCGCCGATTCCAGCGTCGGACCTGCCCAGCGCAGGATGTCCGGCCAGCGGATGGCTTCGAAGGCCAGCTCGAAGCGGCGTTCGTTCTTGAGCGCTTCCAGCGAGTAGGCGATCGGGGCCAGGTGGCTGCGCGCGCGGACCCGGTTCATGCCGTCGGGCGTCTCCGTCAGCTCGGAGTGCATCAGCAGCACGTCGGCGAAGCGGATGTGGATCAGGTCGGGCGTCTGGAGCAGCTGGGCGGAGGTCTGTGCCGTCACGTCCGGATACTCAGCCTTGGCGAACGAGTGGAAATACTGGTTCTTGGCATCACTCCAGGCACCGACGTTGATGTACTTCTTCTGGAAGTAGCCGGTCTGCTCGTAGTAACGGTAGGAAACGGTATAGTCCGGTTCGCTCGGGTCGAGCTTGCGGTCGCCGATCAGAATGTTGCCGGCGGCATTGGGGTCGTAGGCATCGTAGGACCAGACGGAACCGCTCAGGCGCGGGTCTTCCGTGTAGCCGTCGGTGTGGACCTGCTGTTTGTCCCAGGCCTTCCATTCCTCGATGATGGCGGGGGAGACAGGGCCGGCGCCCCAGCCGAAGCTGAAGGGGTAGCTCTGGGCCATGTCGCGGTTGTCGTTGGACGGCGAGCAGAACATCGAGAAGGTGTTCGAGTACCAGGTGTAGGTCCAGTTGGACGTTAGGTTGTGCTTGTTGGCGAACACGGTTTCGATCGAGCTGTTGCCGACCCAGTGCAGGTCGTGCGCCACGGTATAGCCGTAGCGGTAGCCGGCCGCATTCTGGTTGGTGTAATCGTTGGTGTAACCCCAGAGTTCCCGCTGGTCGTCCACGAGCTGGTGTCCGGAGTTGTTGATGCAGTCTTCCAGGTCGGAGATGACCTTTGCCTTGGTCGTGCCGTTCGGAAGCTCCGTCTTGCCGTAGCGTCCCGTGTAGAACAGGAACACGCGGGCCTGCAGGGCCTGTGCCGCGGCTTTCGTGGCGTGGCCGGTCATGTTCGAGCCGAAGGTGTAGATGCGGTTGGGCATCAGTTCGATGGCCTTGGCCAGGTCTTCGCCGATCAGCTGATAGACCTCGTCCACGCTGGCACGGGGCAGGTTGACGGCTTCGGTGGTGGTCCGCAAGGGAACGCCGCCGAAGGTCTGGACCAGTTCGTAGTAGGCGAAGGCGCGCAGGAAGTAGGTCTCACCCAGGAGACGGTTCTTCTCGCTTTCGCTCGACCAGTTCTTCACGTTGTCCATATTGGCCAGGGCGCTGTTGGCCCGGTTGATCAGGGTGTAGTCACGATCCCAGAGGCCGAGGAAACTGTTCAGGTTGTCCTTGTACAGCATGAAGTTGGTGGCGCAGTTGCCGGAGTACGACAGGTTGCCGCCCAGGCAGTCGTCGCTGGCCAGCTGGGAGATGTAGAAGAACGCGGAAGTCTCGGGCGACTCGTAGAGCAGGTGGGCATAGACGGCCGTCACCATCTGCTGCGCGTCAAGCTCGGTTTCGGGGAAGGTCTCCGTGGTCCGCTGCGTGAGGTTCTGGCTGTCCAGGAAATCCTCGCAGCTGGCCAGAAGCAGGACAGCGGTCAATGTCAGGATGAGGGATGTTATCTTTTTCATTGTATTGTCCTCCATTAGAATTTAAGGCTGATACCTACCAGGAAGTTGCGCGAGCTGGGGTAGTAACCCAGGTCGATGCCCTGTGCCCATCCGTAGGAGTCGCCGCCGTAACCGATTTCCGGATCCATTCCGGAGTACTTGGTGAAGGTGAAAGGATTCTGCGCCGTCACATATACGCGGAGCGTCTGGAGCGGGAAGTTCTTGAACGCCTTGGCGATGTTGTAACCGAGCGTGATGTTCTGGATCTTGAAATAGTCGCCGTTTTCGATGTACAGCGTGGAAATCTTGTTCCAGTTGTAGCTCGAGGAACTCGACAGGCGCGGGAAGAAATTGGACGAGCCTTCGCCGGTCCAGCGCTGGAAGATATCCGTGGTGAAGTTGGCCAGCGGGGATGCCGAGAAGTCACGGTAGCACTTGAAGATCTGCTGTCCGAAGGCACCGAATCCCGTGATGGCGAAATCAATGCCCCGGAACTCGAAGTTCAGGGATGCGCCCAGCGTGAAATCCGGATGCGGGTCGCCGATCATCGTACGGTCGTTCGCGTCGATCACGTTGTCTTTGTTGGTGTCCACGAAGATCACGTCGCCCGGAACCGTATTCTCACCATTGATCTTGGCGCCGGTATAGGCGTCGATCTCGGCCTGGTTCTGGAAGATGCCGGCGGTCTGGTAGCCGTAGAAGAAGCCGATCGGACGGCCGACTTCAGCGCGGAACACTTCCTCGGCGCCCTCCCACGGGATGCTGCCGTTGCCGTGGATGATGCCGTCGGCATTGGCGATCTTGGTGACCCGGTTCTTGTTGTAAGCGCCGTTCACATTGAGGCCGTAGAAGAAGTCTCCGAAGTGGTCGTTCCAGTGCAGGGCCAGTTCCAGACCCGAGTTGAGCACGTTGCCGCCGTTGACATACGGTGCGTTGGCACCATAGGAGTAGAGGACGGGCGCGACGACGAGCCAGTCCTTGGTCATCTTGCGGTACCAGTCGAACTCGACACCCAGGCGGTTGCCGATGAAGCGGGCGTCGAAACCGAGGTCAAGCTGCTCAGAGGTCTCCCATTTCAGGTCGGGATTGGTGATCATATAAGCATAGGTACCGGTTGCCCGGTCGGTGAGCGTGTCGCCGAAGACGTATCCGCCGTAGCCGTTGTTGGAGGTCACCAGCGAGAGATACTGGAAACCGGCCACGTTGCAGTTACCGTTCTGGCCCCAGGAAGCGCGGAGCTTGAGGAAGTCGATGCCGCCCTGGAGCGGTTCCATGAACGGCTCGTTCGACATCACCCAGCCCACGGATGCGGACGGGAAGATACCCCAGCGGTTGCCGCGGGCGAAGGTCGAGGAACCGTCGGCGCGGACCGTCGCAGATACCATGTAGGTCTCTTTCCAGTTCCAGTTCGCACGGGCGAAGAAAGAGGCGAGGGAACCCTGGCTGGAAGGCGAACCGCTGATGGAAGCGGCCGGACCGGGCGTCGTTGATACGTTGGACAGGTAGGCGTGCTCCAGGTCGTTGAAGTTCGAGTTGACGTTGGTGGCACTCATCGATTCACCGAAACCCCATTTCTCGAGCGTCGAACCGACCAGCATGTCGATGCGGTGGTCTTCGATGTCAAGGGCGTAGCTGGCCGTGTTTTCCCAGCTCCAGCGGTTGTAGAGCGACATCGACTGCGATACGCCGTCCTGCGTGCGCTGGGCGGTGATGTCCAGGTCGTATTCGGGGATGTAGGAACGATAGCTGCTGGCGCCCATCAGATAACCGAACTGGCTCCTGACGTGGAGGTTGCGGATCGGCTGCAGGTCGGCATAGACACTGGCCTGCAGGTAGTGCGACTTGCTGCGGTTCTGGTTGGCGTTGTAGTCCATGTAGGCGATCGGGTTCTTGGAGGCGCCGTTGGCGGTATCCCAGTTGTAACCGTCTCCGTCTTTGCGGACATGGTAGCTACCGTCTTCGTCGTAGGCATACTGGAGCGGGCTCATGACCAGCATATTGTGGACGCCGTTCCAGTAGATGCCGCCCGTGGCGAACGAACCGTCGGTTTCCGAGTAGCGGTAGTTCAGCGTCTCACCGACCTTGAGGATGTCGAGGTTGTTTTTCTTGAAGACACTGTACTCGTTGTTGACGCGCAGGTTGTAGCGGCGCAGCTGCGGGATTGCGCTCGGCACGCCCATCGTTGCATCCTGCCGCATGTAGCCCAGACCCAGGGAATAGACGCTGCGGTCGGTACCGCCGGTCACGTTCACCGAGTGGCTGGTCACCGGCGCATTGTGATGGATGATCTCCTTCAGCCAGTTGGTGCCGTTCCAGCTTCCGTCGGCAATGGCGGCCAGCGTGGCTGCGGGGATGTAGTTGCTCCAGTTGTACGGTTCCAGACCGTCCATGACGCGCGACTCGTCCTGGATGGCCATATATTCAGAGGCGTTGAGGCTGGTCGGGATCTTGTAGAGATTCTGGAGTCCGTAGTAACCGTCGTAGGTGACGTTTGACTGGCCGGCCTTACCTTTTTTAGTAGTGACCAGGATGACGCCGTTTGCCGCACGGGCACCATAGATGGCTGCCGAGGCGGCGTCCTTCAGCACGTCGATCGACTCGATGTCGGAAGGATTCAGGGCGGAGATGCTGCCGTTGGCCACACCGTCCACCACATAAAGCGGGGCAGAGTCGCCCGTGGTACCCAGACCACGGATGTTCACTTTGAAGCCGGCTCCCAGGAAGCCGCTGTTCTGGGTGATGCTTACACCCGGAGACTGGCTCTGCAGGGCGCCGAGCACGTCGACCGTGTTCAGTTTGGCCACATCGTCGCCTTTGACCTGGACGGTCGCGCCGGTGACCAGCTTCTTTTTCTGAACACCGTAGCCGATGACCACAGCGTCTTCGAGCCACAGATCGTCTTCTGCGAGGAGAATGTTGAGCGGACCGGCCGTCGCTTCCACCTCCTGGGTCGCATAGCCGAAGGCTGAAACGACCAGGACGGCGCCGCGGCGGACGCGGATCTGGAAGCTGCCGTCGTTGGCTACGACAGTTCCGTTGCTTGTCCCTTTCTCAATCACAGAAGCACCGATGACAGGCAGACCGTCAGCCGCTGAGACTACGGTGCCTTTCACATCGAGCGGCTGTGCCTGCGCCGGATGGTATCCGGCGAACAGCATCAGTGCCGCAACCATGAAGAGGCGCATTGTGAACGCGACGCTCTTCCGGAGGTTTGTTCTTTGTGTCATGTGTGTTGATTGAAATGTGTTGTAAAATTAATGGTTCGTCTGGTCTGATACCCGTAAGTATCGGTACACGCAAATATAGTCAGAAACATTAAGTTTCCCAAAGGATTTCTTCTATAAATATTTGAAATTAAGCACTGTGCGCGCGCACGGTTTGCCGTGCACGAGCACGGGCCGGCTGTTCCATCGCATTGAAAAAAGTGCTATATTTGTCTCGTCATCCGAAAGGAAGGAGCCTTTTTAGACTATGGAAGACCGTAAAGGAAAAATCACGCTCAAGGATGTCGCCCGGATGGCAGGTGTCTCCCGGGGAACCGTGGACCGGGTGATCCATAACCGGGGCGACGTTTCGAAACAAAGCTACGATGACGTCATGCGCGTCATCAAGGATATTGGTTATGAGCCCAATATCTATGCGTCCATCCTGGCCCACGACAAACCGCGGGTCATCGTCGTCCTGCTGCCCGATTTCCGTCCGGGCGAGTACTGGGACATGGCCAGCCGGGGCGCTTCCCTGGCGAAAGAGTATGCGCGGACCTTTCACGTTAACATCGAGACGGTCACGTACGACCAGTATGACCTCGATTCGTTCCGGGATGCCGTGGCGCGGCTGATGGCCCTGGAACCGTCTGCGGTCGTCATGGCCCCGGTATTCCGTACCGAGACGGCGCTGCTTGCAGCTACGCTCCGGGAGCGGGGGATCCCTTATTCTTATGTGGATACGAAACTCGAAGAAGACGGCTACCACACATTCTACGGTATGCCGATGTACAAGAGCGGCTATCTCTGCGCCGAACTCCTGTTCGATTCGGTCTCGTCACTCCCGGCCGCCAATATCGCCATGAAAGTCGCCATCGTCCGGATCATCCACGACAAGAACCGCAAGAGCGACCCGACGGCGGTCCGGCAGTCCGGTTTCCGCGACTTCATGCGGGAACGCTTCCCGGATGTTGACCCGCTGAGCGTGTATATCGACCCGCACGACCCGGACGGCATCGCCGCGACCCTGTCGGCCTTTTTCGACGCCAATCCGGGCATCACCCACCTTGTGATGTTCAATTCCCGCATCCATCTGGTCGCCCCGTGGCTGAACACCCTGCCGGAAGACCGGAGGCCCCGCGCCATCGGTTTCGACAATCTGGACGCGAACCTGGCCGCCCTGCGCAGCGGTGCGGTCCGCTACCTCATCACACAGCATACCGACGAACAGACCCGCCTGGCGGTCAATTCCCTGGTGGACTATCTCGTCCTGAACCGCGAACCGCAGCGCCGCGACAACTACCTGCACATGGACATCCTTTGCCGCAACAACGTAGATGACTACTAGATACGGACTTGTCCTCTTCGATCTCGACGGGACGCTGCTCGATACCCTGGCCGACCTCTCAGCGGCCGTCAACCATGCCATGCGTGTGCACGGACATCCCTGCCACAGCCTGGAAACCTGCCGGACGATGGTCGGTCACGGCGTGCGCAATCTCATCTGGAAAGCGCTCCCGGAAGCCTTCCGCGGCGACGACGCCTATGTCGATGCCTGCCTGGCCGACTTCAAGGCCTATTATTCGGCGCATATCGACCGGCACACCCGTCCTTACCCCGGGATCCCGGACCTGCTTGCCGGACTCGACAGGGCAGGGGTGAAGATGGCCGTCGTCTCCAACAAATTCCAGGAAGGGACCGACCAGCTGATCCGGGAATTCTTCCCGGACATCCGTTTTGCCGCCATCCTGGGGAACCGTCCCGGCCATCCCCTCAAGCCCGACCCCGCCATCGTCGAAGAGGCGGCGGCGCTGGCGGGACTGCCCGCACCGGCGTCTGCGGCCCGGGCCGTGCTGGTCGGCGATTCCCCGACCGACCTGCACACGGCGGCCGCCGCCGGCATCGCCGCGGTCGCCGTCACCTGGGGCTACCGCTCCACCGCCGACCTGGCCGCCGCCAGCCCTGCGCCCGCCCGCACCCGCCTCGCCTCTTCCGTCCCGGAATTGCGGGCGATGCTGCTATGAAGGAGGAGGCATCTTCCGGATCGGCGGGAAAATCGGGCCCACTTGGGCCCACTTGTATCCGGCAGTGACTGATGTGCCGTCCCACCTGCCGCGACACAGATAGAAACGCTGCTTCGTCTTTCCAGTTGAAATCCAAATAAAAATGGTTCTCGATCACGTTGGTTAATCTTAATTTATTCATTTTCATGTCCTTACGGACAATAATATTTTTCTTTCATTTGCATTGGGGTGCACACTAGTTT
>Ga0256405_10005441_pt1 | contig 21965 bp, 22 predicted proteins | sample RumenRJG_02DNA_FD_189096 | JGI IMG/M metagenome (GOLD analysis project Ga0256405, IMG submission 189096) | Bovine rumen microbial communities from Lethbridge, Alberta, Canada - RJG_02 | ecosystem: Host-associated > Mammals > Digestive system > Stomach > Rumen | place: Canada: Alberta... | reverse complement strand
TCCGCCAATATGCGCCGTGGGCCGGCGACTGGTCGAAAGGCGGCTACAAGGCGCCGCAGAACGTCTGGAAGGCGCCGTCGTCAGCCGTCTGGATCCGCTCCGCCGACGGCGCGTGGTGCGGCGGCGCGACCTACGCGCGGACGGTCCGTCACTTCATCTACTGGATTTCCGGCGACGGCGCGCCGCATCCGGACGCCATGTTTTCGCCGATCGGCTCGACACATCTCGCCGCCGGCGCCACGTGGGCGCCGCAGGGTCAGGTGTGGATGGTCGCGGCGGCGGGGCGCGGCGGCGCAGACGGCTGGCAAAAGTTTCTGGACGCGTTCATCGCGACACAATCCTCCGGCGTTGATCTCGATTTCAAATAGTCAACCACAGCAAGAAGGAGAACGACCATGAATACGATCACAGCAGGAATGGCGCGGGCCGGCGTGCTCGGCGTCGCCGTCGTCTTGGGCACTTCGGCGTTCGCCGGGTTGCTCTATGAGCCGTCCAACTATGCCGCGCAGGATCATCTCGTGCTGCAGCTCGACGGTATCCGCAACGCCGGCGCGCTGAAGGCCCACGACAGCACGGTGACGGCATGGGTCGACCTCAAGTCTCCCGGACGCACCGCCGCGATCACGGACATCTCGTCCATTCCGGGCCGACTTGTACCGGAGAAATCGCTTCAGGACGGCACGGCGGGATGGACAGACGACGGCTTCTACTTCGACGGCGTCACCTTCCTCCAGATGAGCGGCGCCCTCACGCTCGGCAATACCTACACGATCCAGGTCGTGTGCGATGTCGACACCGACAAGTTTCAGACACGCTTCACGCAAGCCACGGGCGTTGTGTCGGAAGGCAACCTTCAGTGGCCGGGATTCGTCGGCTCGACCGACACCGACGGCAAAGACTACTGCAATATCTACTACAACTGCGGCAGCGGACAGCAGCGCGTCAATGCCAAGATGAAGGATGTAAATTTCGACGTTTTCGTCACCAAGCCCGCCTGGAACAACCGCTACCTGACGGCATGGGCGAACGGCACGCAGGCCTCGCTCTTCGATGGCGCGGCGGTCGGGACGAAAACGAGCAAGAACCTCACGGTCGGCACGCGCACGCTTACGTTCGGCGCGTCCTACGGTTCCACGGACTACGGCGCATGGCGTCGCTCGCTCGTCGGCACGATCAAGGCGATTCGCATCTACGATACAGCTCTGACAGACGCACAGCTCGCGACCAACCGTGAGCTTGACGAAGCGCGCTTCTTCGGGACCGTTCCTGTCCACGCCGTCATCGCTACGGCTGTCGCCGGTCTTGAGGGCAACGAGGAGTCCGGCAACTACGCTTTCGACGCGGAAGGCTATACTTTCAGCGCGCCGGCGCAGGCGGTGAATGGCGCGGAAGTTTACGACTGCACGGGCTATACGCTAGAGACGTGGGATGGCGCGGCGTGGGGAGACGCCGTCGACTACACCGGCACATCCTGCACGCTGAACGACACCTCAAAGACGGTTCGTCTGACATGGCAGTGGGAACCTGCCGCGGTCGTTGCGCAGGACTATACGTGGATGTCATCGCCCGCAAATGCGTCGTGGGACGGTTCGTCCGCCAACTGGAACGACGGCGCGGCGTGGGCGGACGGTAACAACGCCATCTTCGGCGGTTCCTCGCAGACCACGGTGACAATCGCGTCCGAACGCCTCGTGAACGACCTCACGATAGACAATGTCGCCTATACGTTCAATGGCGACGGCCCTCTGCGCGTCAAGGGCACGATCACGCCCGTTGGCGCGAAGGATCAGCACTTCAACGTACCGCTCGCGAGCGGACGTGACGACGGCTCGCTTCGTTTCTACTCGACGGGCGTCGACTGGAGAAGCGCGTATCTGGACAGCGTCAACAACCTCCAGACGAAGACGGTGCTCGCCGGAACGGTGTTCCTCATGGCGAAGGGCGACGGCTCGTTCGGACCCGTCCCCGCCGAGCCGACGGAAAATATCATCATCGAAAGCGGCAATCCGACGATATACGGAAACGGGACTGTCACAGTCAATGCAAACCGCATCGTGAAAATCGCCTCCGGCGCGGCGCTCTGGACGGGCTCGAACAGCCCCTTTACCTACAAGTCGCAAATCGTCGCAGAGCCGGACGCGGGTTCGGACTACAGTCAGGATACATACGTGAAGATTCGCAGTAACTGGAGCGGGCTCGTCACGTTCGATCCGGGCGAAGGGCGCACGAACGCATTCGGGCGGCTCTTCGTAGATACGCGGCGCCTGAAGCTCGCGAGCGGCGCTACGGTCGTGACAGGCCCTGCGACTTCTACCGGCGAAAACGCGATACTCTACGTGAAAGGCAATGGCGCGAATACCGGCTTCTCGCCCGAACGCGGCTATCTCCTCGTCGACGGCGGCGAACTCGCCGCGCCGGCGATGGCTGATGGCAAGGATCGCTATGTGGATGTCGGCGCGTACGGCCAGGTGGTCGTGCAAAACGGCGGCAAGGTCTCGATGGCCGATGGCGTGCAGTGGCTAAACGGCTTGAACAGTCCCGGCAAGCTCACCGTCGCAAATGGCGGCGTGTTCACGGTCAATCAGCTGCGCGTGAGCCAGTCGGGAGCCAATCAGTCCGAGGTGCATCTGGACGAAGGCGGTTTGATCGCCGTCCATCAGCTTCGAATGGATAACGACTCGACGGGGCTTTTCGCGTTCAACGGCGGCTCGTTGCAGGCGACGAAGGAGAACCGGGCATTCTGCGCCGGTTCGGCCGCGAACTGGGCGAACGTCTCGTTCACCGTGGGCGAAAACGGCGCCGGATTCGACCTCTCCAACGGCGTGAATCTCTGGTGGGGCAAGCCGCTCCAGAGCGGAGCGGAATCCGACGGCGGCCTCTTCAAGAAAGGGTCGGGCATCCTCGTGCTGCTTTCCGCGAACAACTACAACGGCCCGACGGTCATTGAGAGCGGCCGCATCCAGGCGCGCGTCGACCATGCGATACCGGACGGCACGGTTCTGCGCCTGGTTGGCGGAGAGGGAACGCGCCTGACGGCGAGCTGCTACGATTCGGAAACAGTTCGCCGCGACACGGTGCAGATGATCGGACGCGTCGAAGGCAGCGGAGAACTTGACGACATGGGGGCTTCATCCGTGACGGGTTCCATTGCGCCGTCGGCAGACGGAATCATCGAGTTCCAGACGCTCTGTTCGCTTTCGGGTGACTATGAGGTTGCCATCACGGTGGACGGAACCGGGTGCAGCTGCCTCAAGGTTGCGGCAGGGCAGGACATTTCGGGTCTCAAAGTCAAAATCATGAACGCCGAGGCTCTCGACAGGGAAACGAAATACAAGATTCTCGATGCGGCCGGCGGGTATGTCGGGAAGTTTGACGAGCGCGCCCTGCCGGACGGCTGGGGAGTCAAGTACACAGCCGATGGCGCTTGTCTGCGCTACAACAAGGGACTGGTGATCATTCTGCGCTGAGGACGGAAATGGACAGACGGTGCTTTCTGAAAAGCGTGCTTTGCACGGCGGCCGGCGGCGCGCTTGTTTCGCCGCGCGCGGTGCTGGCGCTGGAGCGGCCGTTGCGCACTGAGGCCCTCCCGCCCGCGTCCGAGATGATGTACTTCGGCGGCGGATGGACGATGCACATGTACGCCGGCCGCACGACGGACATCAGTCTTTCGACGCTCTTCCGCTCGCCCTCGGGCCGGCTCGTGATGGTCGACGGCGGATGGGGCGCGGACGGCGAGTTCCTGCTGGGCGAGCTCAAGCGCCTGGGCGGCGAGGTGGATACGTGGTTTCTCACTCATGCCCACAGCGACCACTACCGGGCGCTCGGCGAGATCGTCAAGAAACCGGGCTGCGGCGGACTCAAGATCGGCCGCGTTGTCCACAACTTCGTCCCGCTGGACTTCATCGCCGAGGTTTCTCCGTCGAGTCTGTCGCACGTCGAGGCGTTTCTGGGCGATCTGGCGAAGAGCGGACTGACGGTCGAGCGTCCCGCCGTCGGACAGGTGTACGACTTCGGCGAGGGGCTGTCCTTCGAGTGTCTGAACGATTACGATCTTTCGATGCGGCGCGACGCGATCAACAATTCCAGCATCTGCTACCGCGTGACGAACGCGGGCAAGTCGATCCTGGTGACCGGCGACGTCAGCGTGGAGATGGGCGCGAAGATGGTGCAGACGCTGCCGCCTGAAAAGCTCAAGAGCGACGTGTGCTTCCTGGCGCATCACGGTCAGGCGGGGGCCGACAAGGCGTTTTACGCGGCGGTGCGGCCCGAGGTGTGCATCTGGCCGACGCCGCAGTGGCTGTGGGACAACGACTTCGGCGGCACGCACGGGCCGGGTTCCGGCACGTTTCTCACGAACTACGTGAAATGCTGGATGCAGGATCTCGGCGTCAAGCGCCAGATCCTGCTTGTGCGCGACTGGCGGATGGTCTGACCTGCGCGGCCGCCGTCCGAGGGCTTTTTCGTCGGCCCGTGCGGCCGTGCCGTTCCCCGCGCGCAATTCCCTCACATCGGGTGATGGACGCGAAGGGGCGATTTGTTGTATAATATGCGGCAACGCTTTGACGTCAACACACAAACGACAACTCAACAGGCAAAGAAAGCACGCAAGATGAAAACGATGAAAGACTATGAATTCTGGTTCGTGGTGGGCTCGCAGTTCCTCTACGGACCCGAGGTCCTCGAAACCGTCGCGACGCGCGCCGCCGAAATGGCCGCGCAGCTGAACGCGAGCGGCCGGCTCCCCTGCAAGATCGTCTACAAGACGACGGTCAAGACGCCCGAGGAGGCGACCGAGACGATCAAGGCGGCGAACTACGACGATGCGTGCGCGGGCGTGATCACCTGGTGCCACACGTTCAGCCCCAGCAAGATGTGGCTCAACGGCCTCAAGCTCCTCCAGAAGCCGTACTGCCACCTCGCGACGCAGTACAACCGCTCGATTCCCGACACCGAGATCGACATGGATTTCATGAACCTCAACCAGGCGGCGCACGGCGACCGCGAGCACGGCTTCATCGCGGCGCGCCTGCGGACGCCGCGCAAGGTCATCGCGGGCTACTGGCAGGACGCCGACGTGCAGAAGCGCCTCGGCGACTGGATGCGCGTGGCGGTGGGCGTCGCGTTCTCGAAGAGCCTGAAGGTCATGCGCTTCGGCGACAACATGCGCAACGTGGCCGTCACGGAAGGCGACAAGGTGGGCGTGCAGGAAGTCCTCGGCTGGCAGGTCAACACGTGGCCGGTCGGCAGGCTCGTCGAGCACATCAACGCCGTGACCGACGCGGAGGTCGACGCGCTGATGGCGGAGTACAGGGCGAAGTATGACATCGCCACCGACAACCTCGCATCCATCCGCTACCAGGCGAAGGAAGAGATCGCGATGAAGAAGATGCTGGACGCGGAAGGCTGCAAGGCGTTCACCAACACCTTCGAGGATCTCTACGGCATGGAGCAGCTGCCGGGCCTCGCGTCGCAGCGGCTGATGGCGGCGGGCTACGGCTACGGCGGCGAAGGCGACTGGAAGGTCAGCGCGATGACGGCGGTGATGAAGGCGATGTCGGAAGGCCAGACCGGCGGCACGGCGTTCATGGAGGACTACACCTACGAGCTCGCCGAAGGCAAGGAATATTCGCTCGGCGCGCACATGCTGGAGGTCTGCCCGTCGGTCGCGGCCGCGAAGCCGCGCATCGAGGTCCATCCGCTCGGCATCGGCGGCAAGGCGGATCCGGCGCGTCTCGTCTTCGAGGGGCGCGCGGGCGCGGCCATCGTCGTCTCGCTCGTGGACATGGGCGGGCGTCTGCGCCTGATCGTCCAGGACATCGAATGCGTCAAGCCGATCTACGCGATGCCGAACCTGCCGGTCGCGCGCGTGATGTGGCGCGCGATGCCCGACCTCAAGACGGGCGTGGAATGCTGGATCACGGCGGGCGGCGCGCACCACACGACGCTCAGCTACGACGTGACCGCCGAGCAGATGCGCGACTTCGCGCGGATCCTCGGCATCGAGTTCGTGCACATCACGAAGGAGACGACGGTCGAGAAGCTGGAGCAGGAGCTCTTCCTCAACGACCTCGCGTGGAAACTGCGCTGAAGCGGACAAGGGGATTGATGACGATGAAGAAGATGAACATGGTGATCGCCCAGTCGGGCGGTCCGTCGATGGTGATCAACGAGTCGCTCGTGGGCGCGGTCCTCGAGGCGCGGCAGTCCGCGAAGATCGGCAAAATCCTCGGCGCGCGGCACGGCATCCTCGGTATTCTCGGAAATGACTACATCGACCTGCGCAAGCCCTCGGTCAAGAAGCTGGAGGCGATCGCCGAAACGCCGTCGAGCGCGCTCGGCAGCTGCCGAAAGAAACCGACGGCCGACGACTGCAAGGCCATCTTCGAGGCGTTCCGCGCGCGCGACGTCGGCTACTTCTTCTACATCGGCGGCAACGATTCCGCCGACGCCGCGCGCATCGTGGCGGAGGAGGCCGAGAAGGCGGGCTATCCGCTCGTCGTCTACCACATCCCGAAGACGATCGACAACGACCTGCGCAGCTGCGACCACACGCCCGGCTTCGGCTCGGCGGCGCGCTTCGTCGCGAGCGCGATCAAGGGCGACGACCTTGACAACCGCGCGCTCGGCGGCGTGAAGATCGACGTCATCATGGGGCGCGACGCGGGCTTCCTGACGGCGGCGGCGGCGCTCGCGCGCGTCCGCGAGGACGACGGCCCGCACCTCATCTACCTGCCCGAGGTCCCGTTCTCCGAGGCGACGTTCGTCAAGGACGTCCAGACGGTCATGAAGAAGCGCGGCCGCTGCGTCATCGCGGTGTCGGAAGGCATCCGCGGCAAGGACGGCGTGCCGATCGGCGCGAAGCTCGGCAGCGGCGAGACGGATTCGCACGGCAACGTCCAGATGTCCGGCACGGGCGCGCTGGGCGACGCGCTCGCGAAGATCCTCAAGGAGAAGGCGGCGGTCAAGCGCGTGCGCGCCGATACGTTCGGCTACCTCCAGCGCTCGTTCCCCGGCATCGCCTCGAAGGTGGACCAGGCGGAGGCGCGCGCGGCGGGCGCGGCGGCCGTGAAGGCGGCGCTCAAGGGCGAACTCACGAAGGGCACGATCGCCATCGTCCGCGAAAACGCCCGGAAGTACAAGGTGGCGTTCGCGCCGGTGCCGATCCAGAACGCGGCGAAATTCACGCGCTCGGTGCCGAAGGAGTACATCGCCCGGAACGGCCACGACGTGACGCCGGCGTTCATCGCCTACGCGAAGCCCATCGTCGGCGAACTGCCGGCGTGCGAGATCTTCTGAGGATGAACGACGATTTCCTCCCGCTGATCGAGCGGACGCTCGACGAGGTGCTGCCGGCCGCGACGGAACGGCCGGTGGAGTTGAGCGCGGCGATGCGCTACGCCGTCGGCAGCGGCGGCAAGCGCATCCGCCCGCTGATCTGCTTCGGCGCGGCGCGCGCCGTCGGCGGCGAGCCGGCGGACGCGCGGTACGCGGCGGCGGCGATCGAGCTCCTGCACAACTACACGCTCGTCCACGACGATCTGCCTGCGATGGACAACGATGTCGAGCGGCGCGGCCAGCCGACCGTCTGGAAGACGTTCGGTGCGGCGAATGCGATCCTCGCGGGCGACGCGCTTCAGGCGCTCGCGTTCGCGAGCGCGGCCAAGACGCCGCGCAACGCAGGCGCGGTCGTCGCGGAACTGGCGGCGGCCGGCGTCGGCGTCGTGCAGGGACAGGTGGAGGATTTGAAGCGAGAGGGCGGAAGCGGAGCGGCGGCGACTGCGCGTTCCTTCGCCGATGGCTCCGGAACACTGTGCGCCGCCGAATCTTCTTCCCTGCTGAACGGTCCCGCACCCTTGCCCAAGGAGTTGGTCGAATTCGTCTACCGCCACAAAACCGCCGATCTCTTTATTGCGGCGGCGGCGATGGGCGCGTACGCGGCGGGCGCGACGGCAGAGCAGGTCGCGCAGCTGAAGGACTACGCCTGCAACCTCGGCCTCGCGTTCCAGTACGAGGACGACTTGCTCGACGGCGATTCGCCGTTCCCGCGCGCGCAGACCGAGGCGCTCGTCCGGCAGACCACCGATGCGGCACGCGCCGCGCTGGCGGGGCTGCCCGGCGACACGTCGTTCCTTGCGGCGCTCGCCGAACGGCTCGTCGGGCGCACGGTCTAGGGAAACGTAAAAAATGAAAATTCGCCGTTGACGCGGGCGGCGTCCTTTTGATATACTACTTCACCAAATCACAGGCCAGGTTAGCACAGTTGGTAGTGCGGCTCATTCGTAATGAGCAGGTCGGGGGTTCGAGTCCCTTACCTGGCTCCAAAATGGCGGGAGTAGATCAATTGGTTAGATCAACAGATTGTGATTCTGTGGGTTGCGGGTTCGAGTCCCGTCTCCTGCCCCAGAAAGGAACACGATTGTGGCGGTAATACAGGCGTTGATCGATCTACAGGAAGTCGATGGTCGGATTCGCGAGCTGGAGCTCGAACTGAAGGATCTCCCCCGCCGCAAAGCCCTCGAAACCGCGCGTCTTTCCGGTGTCAGCGCCGATCTGCAGGCCGCCAAGGCGGGCCAGGACTACGCCCGCGGGCGCGTGAAGGGGTTCGAGGCCGACGCGCAGGCGCTCAAGGACAAGATCCAGCAGCTGAAGACGACCCAGGCGGGTCTGAAGAACAACCGTGAGTATCAGCAGTACGCGGTGCAGATCGACCTGGTGAGCCACGACCTCGAGACGACCGAGAACAACCAGATCGCGGCGATGGACGACATCCCCTCCGCCGATCAGCGCGTCGTCGACGCGCAGGCGAAGTTCGACGAGGAGAAGGGCGGCGTGGACGCCTTCTGCGCGGAGATCGACGAGCGCATCGCGGCCGTGAAGGAGGAGCTGGCGTCCTGCCAGGCGGAGCGCGCCGAGCGCGCCCGCGCGGTCGACAATCCGCAGTTCATGCTTTATTACGAGCGCCTGCGCACGAAACGCTGGCCGGTCGTCGTTCCGCTGACCCACGAGGGCGTGTGCGACGGCTGCCACCTCGTCCAGCCGCCGAGTGTCGCGCAGATGGCCGACGCGAACGCGAAGAACGGGGAAGAGGGCAAGCCGCAGCGCATCGTCGCGTGCACGATGTGCGGCCGCGTCCTCTATCGTTGATCCTTGAAAATTTCTCCTGAAGCGACGCGCGTGTGACCGGTCGCTGCCGCACGGCAGAGGAAAGTCCGGACTCCACAGGGCGGAGGATCCGTCCGTCAAGGACGGAAGGCGCGGGGCAATCCCGCGTGATGGAAAGTGCCACAGAAAACAGACAACGCACGGGTGAACGAGCGAGCGGAGTGCGCGAAAGCGCGCGAAGCGAGCAAGCGAGCCCGCGCGAAATGGTGAAACGGCGGTGTAAGAGACCACCGGCGCGGCTGAAACGACGCGCGCAGGGTAAACCCTCCTCGGAGCAAGATCAAATAGGGGATCGACGGGCGGCCCGTCCGGCGGCGTCCTTCGCGGATGCCTTGAGATCCCGGGTTGATTGCTCAGATGAATGATCGGAGTTCCCGCAAGGGGATGAACAGAATCCGGCTTATTCGCCGCGCGCCGCTTCAGGAGAAAAAAAGGAGGAAGAGCCACATGAAAATCGACCACCTACTCGCGTGGATCGACCGCCTGCTGGCGGTCGGCACGTTTGATGACGTCTCCAACAACGGCCTGCAGATCGCGCGCACGGGCGACGATGTGAAGAAGGTCGCCTTCGCGGTGGACGCGAGCCTCGCGAGCGTGCGCGCGGCGGCGGCGGCGGGCGCCGAGCTGCTCGTCGTGCACCACGGCGTGAGCTGGGGCGGCGGCATCCGCCGACTGACGGGCGGCACGTACCGCGTCGTCAAGGCGGCGATGGACGCGAACCTCGCGGTGGCGGGCTACCACCTGCCGCTCGACGCGAACAAACGCTGCGGCAACAACTGGGAGCTCGCGCGCTACCTGAAGCTGACGCGCGTGAAGCCGGCTTTCTCCTACCACGGCAACGTCATCGGCGTGACGGGCTTCAACGCGCACGGCAAGAAGATCGGCGTGTGCTCGGGCGGCGCGGGCGAATTTGCGGAGGAGGCGCGACGGCTCGGCTGCGACCTTTACGTGACGGGCGAGGCGAACTGGGGCGAGAAGATCGCGGCGGCGAACGTCGGCCAGCCGATGGTCTGTGCGGGCCATTACGCGACGGAGACGTTCGGCGTCAGGGCGCTTATGCGCGAGCTGAAGAAATCGCTCAAACTTTCAACGGTCTTCGTTGACGGCGATGTGCGGATATGATATACTACGCGCCGTCTACCGATTTGGAGAGATGGCTGAGTGGCTGAAGGCAGCGGTTTGCTAAATCGTCGTACGGGGTTAACCCGTACCGGGGGTTCGAATCCCCCTCTCTCCGCCAAGTTGGAGGTGTGTTATCGTACAGTTCACTCGCGTCAACTACAAGATTCGCGTGCCGCAGGTTCGCGTTCTTGACTCGTTCGGCAACATGCTCGGCGTCATGGCGACGCGCGACGCGCAGCGGATGGCGGAGGACCGCGGCCTCGACCTGGTCGAGGTCAACCCCAACGCCGTGCCGCCGGTCTGCAAGATCATCGACTACGGCAAGTTCAAGTACGAGGAGTCGATCAAGGCCAAGCAGCAGCGCAAGGCCCAGAAGGTGCAGAAGGTGAAGGAGGTCAAGTTCCATCCCGGCACCGACACCAACGACTTCAACTACAAGCTCAGCCAGATTCGCGGCTTCCTCGCCGACGGCTGCAAGGTGAAGCTCACGCTCCAGTTCCGCGGCCGCGAGAACGCCCACCGCGAGCTGGGCGAGGACGTCATCAACCGCGTGCTTGAGGAGCTGGCGAACGAGTGCTTCATCGAGCAGGCGCCGAAGACGCTCGGCCGCGTGCACGGCGCGCTGATCGGGCCGCCGCGCAAGAACGCCCCCAGGACCGCGCAGCCGCGCAACGACGGCAATGAGTAGGTTCCGCTTCCGCGGCCGCCGGCGCAAGAACCGCGAGGCGCGCCCCGACCAGATTCCGCTCAGGGCCGTCTTCCCCAACCTCGTGACGGCGCTCGCCGCGTGCGCGGGCATCACCTCGATTTCGTTCTCGAGCGAAGGGCGCTTCGTGCATGCGATGGTGGCGCTGCTCGTCGCATGCGTCTGCGACGGCATGGACGGGCGCATCGCGCGGCTCCTGAAGGCCAGCTCCAAGCTCGGCGCGGAGCTCGATTCGCTCGCGGACTTCGTGAACTTCGGCGTCGCGCCGGCGATGTTCATGTACTTCTGGCTGACGGGCGGGCCGACGCACGCGGGCTGCGACCCGAAGACGGTGCGCCTCGTGCTGAGCTGCGCGCTCTTCTACGCGATGTGCGACTGCTTCCGCCTGGCGCGCTTCAACACGATGCTGGAGGCGACGCCCGCGCCGTACTGGAAGCATTTCTTCACCGGCGTGCCCGCGCCCGGCGGCTGCTGGATGGTGCTGACGCCCGCGATTCTCGCGATTGCGCTCGATGCGCGCAGCAAGTATCCCGCGCTCGCGGATGCGTTCCAGAACCCGTGGTTCGGCATGGCGACGCTCATCTTCGTCGGCGCGCTGATGGCCTCGCGCCTGCCGACGATCTCGCTCAAGGCGATCCACTTCACGAGCAAGGGGCAGGTGCAGCTCTTCGTCGCGGTCGCGCTCTTCCTCATCGGGCTTCTCGTCTGCGACCTCTGGCTGACGCTCGGCATCTGCGGCGCGCTCTACATCCTGACGGTGCCGCTCACCGGCTGGCTGTTCCTGCGCGGCAAGGCAAAGTACGAGCGGGGCTTGACTTCCACCCACGATAAATTATAAACTATTCCCACTTATTTAATCCGCATAAAGGAGAAACGACAAATGAAGAAAACGCTCAAGTTCGGTCTCGCGGCGCTCGCCCTCGCGGCGGTTGCGCCTGCGTTCGCAGTCGAAGACGAAACCTACTCCGAGGAAGGTCCGATCGGCTGGACGCCGGTCGCCATCGGTCTCGCGACGCCCGTCCAGCTGCCGTGGGGCATCAACCGCTGGGACGTCTTCGGTCTCGATCTCAACCTCTTCTACTCCGACGCGCCCAAGATGTACGGTCTCGATCTCGGCTGTGTCACGTACGTGCGCAACGAGATGCGCGGCGCGCAGATCGGCGCGCTGGCCAACATCAACCGCGCCGACGCCTACGGCCTGCGCGCGACGATCGGCCCGAACGTGACCTACGGCAACGTCTACGGCTTTGACGCCGGTCTCGGCAGCCTCGTGCTCGGCGACTTCTACGGTCTGCAGATGGGCTTCCTCGGCGGCGTGCAGAAGCGCCTTTACGGCGTGGCCTTGGCGGGTCTCGCCAACGTCAGCGAAGTCGAGAGCCACGGCATCATGGCGGCGCTCGGCTGCAACCTGTCGCGCGAGATGCACGGACTCCAGGTCTCGCTGGCCTTCAATATGACCGAGAACCTGCGCGGCGCGCAGATCGGCCTCGTCAACTTCGCCGAGAACTGCGAAGCCGGCTTCCAGATCGGATTCATCAACATCATCCGTTCCAACGTGGTCAAGGTGCTGCCGATCGTGAACGGCTATTTCTGATCGGCGCAATGGCACAGAAACCCAATCCCTTCCTCAAGAAGGCGACAAAAGCGACGGGAGCCCCCAAGGCTCCCGCGCGCGTTGAAAAGCGGCACGGTCTCGGACGCGGTCTCGACGGCTTGCTGTCGTCCGCGAAGCCGCCGGAGCCGAACGCGGCGGTTCTGCCGCGGACGGCGCCCGCCGTGCCGGCGCTCGCGGCCGCCGCGCCGGTTCCGCTGGAGCTGAAGATCGCCGACATCGAGCGCAGCCCCTACCAGCCGCGCCGCGATTTTCGCAGCGAGGAGCTCCAGGAGCTCGCCGATTCGCTGAAAAACAACGGGCTCGTCCAGCCGCCGACCGTGCGCAAGAACGCGGCGGGCCGCTGGGAGCTGATCGCGGGCGAGCGGCGCCTCAGGGCCGCGCAGCTCGCGGGCTGGGCCAAGATTCCGGTGACGGTGCGCCAGGTCGACGACCTGACCGCCGCCGCGATGACGACGACCGAGAACCTCCAGCGCGAGGACCTCAACCCGATCGAGGAGGCCGTCAGCTACCGTACGCTCCAGGAGAAGTTCAACCTGACGCAGGCGGACGTCGCCGAGCGCGTGGGCAAGGGCCGCGCGACGGTTGCGAACGCGGTGCGCCTCCTGGAACTGCCGGACGAAGTCAAGGCGCTTCTGGAGAACAAGCTCCTGTCGGTCGGCCACGCGAAGGTGCTCCTGTCGGTGGACGACGAGAAGGAGCGCATCCTGCTGGCGCGCGAGTCGGTGAACAGCCAGCTGTCGGTGCGCGCGCTCGAGAAGAAGGTCGCGCGCCTGACCGCGCCCGTCGTCGAACGGTCGCGCGGCACGCCGGATCTGCCCGACGGGTACGTGCGCAACCTGACCGACCGGCTGAAGAAGTACCTCGGCTGCGCGGTCCGTCTGACGAGCGGCGTGCAGCACGCGAACGGCAAGCACACCAAGGGCGTGCTGGAGATCGATTTCTTCGACAACGACGAGCTCGACCGGGTTCTCCGGATGATCGGCGTCGAGGTCGAATAGGAGGGGCGAGGATGCTCGCGGCACTCCTCGCGGCGACGCTGGTTTTCAGCGAGGCGGATGCCGACGTGGCGTTCGCGACCGCCGCAGGGCTTGTCGCCGACCATACGCCGCGCGACGCCGGAACGGCGGGCGGTTTCGCGGCCGCGACGTATCTCATGGACCACGCGAGCGCGGCGGGCGGCGACGTGCGCCGTGACCGCTTCACGGCGGCGACGCCCCGCGGGACGAAGGGATTCACCAATCTTGAATGTGCCGTCGTCGCGTCGGACGAGCGGCCGTGGGTCGTCTACCTGTCGCACTACGACACGAAGTCCGGCGTCGACTGCCCGGGCGCGAACGATGGCGCGAGCACGTCGGGGCTGCTGGTTGCGCTGACGGGCGTGCTGGCGCGCCACCGCCGCGAGCTGCCGTTCAACGTGCTGCTCGTCTGGACGGACGGCGAGGAGTGCTTCGAGCGCTACGCGGCGGACGACGGCTTCTGGGGTGCGCGGCGCGCGGCCGAGCGGCTGGCCGCGTCGGGCCGGACGGTCAAGGCGGTCGTCTGCCTCGACATGCTGGGCGACCGGGATCTCACGATCATCCTGCCGCGCAACGCCACGCCGCAGCTGCGCAAGGTGACGCGGACGGCCGCGCGCAAGGCGGGGCTGGCGGACAAGGTGGTCGCCACCGACGATTGCGTCAAGGACGACCATCAGGCATTTCTGCAGGCGGGCTTTCCCGCCGTCGAGCTGATCGATTTCGACTATGGCAGCCGACCGGGGCTGAACGACTACTGGCACACGCCGCAGGATACGATGGACAAGATTTCCGCCGCGTCGCTGCTCGCCGCCGGACGCCTGGCGCTCGCCATTCTCGAGGAACTCAAGTAAGTCGCGGGAGGAATATGCTGCACGTCGTCGCCACGCCCATCGGAAATCTCGGAGACCTCTCGCCGCGCGCGGTCGCGGCGTTCAAGGCGGCCGCGCTGATCGCGTGCGAGGACACGCGCCGCACATGGCAGCTCCTGGCGCATTTCGAGATTCCGCGCCCGGAGATGGTGTCGTACCGCCAGGGCAACGAGGAGCGACTGACGGAGAAGATCGTCGCCGACGTGCAGGCGGGGCGCGAGGTGGTGCTGTGCTCCGACGGCGGCTATCCCGGCATTTCCGATCCCGGCTACCGGCTGATCCGTGCGTGCGCGCAGGCGGACGTGCCCTACGAGGTCATCCCCGGCGCGAGCGCCGTCAACGTCGCCCTGCTGATGAGCGGCCTGCCGACGAGCAGCTTCACGTTCCGCGGCTTCCCGCCGCGCGGGCCGGGCGCGCTGCGCAACTGGTTCGCGGAAGACGCGGACAGGGAGCATACGCTCATCTGCTACGAGTCGCCGTTCCGGATCGGCGCGACGCTCGCTGCGGCGTTCGACGCGCTCGGCGACCGCGAGGCCGCCGTCTGCATCGAGCTCACCAAGCTGCACGAGCGCGTCGTGCGCGGCTATCTGGGCGACCTCGCCCGGCAGTTCGCGGACGCGAAGGTGAAGGGCGAAGTCGCGCTCGTCATCGCCGGCAGCAACCCGAAATTCCAGCGCCCGGCGGCGGCGCCGACGCCATGACCTGCGCGCTCTGTCCACGACGGTGCGGCCGGCGGCCCGGCTTCTGCGGCGCGGGGGACGTGCCGCGCGTCTTCCGCTGGGGGCCGCACTTCGGCGAGGAGCCGCCGCTCACCGGCACGCGCGGCAGCGGCTGCGTCTTCTTTTCGCGCTGCACGATGAAGTGCCTCTACTGCCAGAATTCGCCGTGGTCGTGGAAGGGCGCGGGCGAGGACAAGACGGTCGCGGAGCTGACGGACATCTTCCGTGCGCTCGCGGTCAAGGACCGCGTCGAGAACTGGAACCTCGTTTCGCCCACGCCCTATCTGCCGTTCATCCGCGCGGCCGTCCGGCCGCTGCTGGACGAGGGCATCCGCCTGCCGTTCGTCTGGAACTCGTCGGGCTACGAGCGCGTCGAGACGCTGGAGGAATACCGCGACCTCTGCGACTGGGCGCTCTTCGACCTGCGGTACGCGCGCGGCAGAAGTTCCGCGGTCTATTCAGGCGCGCCCGACTACGTGGACGCGGCGCGCGCGGCCGTCACGTGGGCGGCGGCGCACGCGAAGCTGATCGTGCGCATCCTCGTCCTGCCGGGCTTGGCGGACGAGGCGATCGAGAACCTGGCGTGGCTCGCGAGCGAGGTGTCGAACGAGGTGCCCGTGTCGGTGATGGCGCAGTACACGCCCGCCTACCGCGCGCTCGAGTGCCCGCCGCTCGATCGGCCGGTGACGGCGGAGGAATACGAAAGCGTGACGGAGGCCGCCGCCGACTTCGGTTTCGAGAACGGCTGGATTCAGGATTACGCGGCGAGCGACCCGAAGCTCGCGCTTCTCGGCGAGAACATGACGGCGAATCACGGAACGGTGAAATGACAGATGCACATTGCCATGTTGCGCGCGGCGAGACGCGCCATTTCCTCTGCGCCCCCCGGACGGGCGCGGCAGGTGCGCAGGACGTCGTATTTGACGGCTGCCACCCGTGGGATGTCGAAAACGTGCCAAATTTCGACGAATTCATTCAGAAATTGCGAACGCGATTGGGGTCTGTCCCCACGTTGGGGGTGGGGGAGATCGGTTTGGACCGGCTCCGGTCGAAGACGATTTCCGAGGCGATGCGCGGCGCTTTTGATGCGCAGCTCGCGGTGGCGGCGGAGTTCCGGCGGCCCGTGCAGCTCCACGGCGCGAAGTGCTGGGGCGAGGTCGTGAAGGCGTGCCGGCCGTTCGCGGGGCGGATTCCGGCGTTCGTCTTCCACGGTTTTTCGCGCTCGGACGGGCTGCTGCCGGACATCGTTGCGCTGGGCGGCTTCGTCTCGGTCGGCCCGGCGATCCTGAACGATCACGCGGTCAACTACCGGGCGATGGTGAAGAAGGTGCCGGTGGAGCGGCTGCTCGTCGAAAGCGATGCGACGGAGGCGGCCGCGGCACCGCGCGTTGACGAGGTGGCGGCGAAGCTGGCGGAGGTGCGCGGGATCGGGCTCGAGGAGCTGATCGCCCGGCTTGAACGAAACGCCGACGAGGTGGCGCCGTGAGTAAGAAGAAGTATCCCGTCCGCATCCCGCGCGCGGCGGCGGGCATCCGTGCGCAGGAGTCGCGCACGGGCGGCGGCCGCAGCTGGTGGGCGCGCCGGTGGCTCGCGGCCATCGAACGCATGGAGCTGGGCGCGCGGCTCGGGCGCGGCAAGAACTACGCGCTGTCGGGACAGATCACGGACATGAAGCTCGTCGGCCCGCACGTCGAGGCGACGGTCGTCGGCAGCCGCCCGGAACCCTACACGGTGACGATCGACTTCCGCGAGCCGGACGCGGCCGCGCGCGCGCGGATCGTCGCGCGGCTGAAGGCGGAGCCGATGCTTGTGGCGCGGCTCCTTGTCGACGACCTGCCGCTGGAGGTGGAGCAGATCTTCCGCGCGGAGGGGTGCGACCTCTTTCCCGGCGGCAAGCTCGCGCCGCGCACGTACGACGTGACGACGCGCTGCAGCTGCCCCGACTACGCGAACCCGTGCAAACATTCGAGCGCGGTGCTGCTCATCCTGGGCGAGGAGATCGCGTGGCGGCCGTCGGCCTTGCTGGAGCTCAGGGGCATCTCGCTGGAGGAGCTGTGCGATGAAGACTGAAATCCCGATCCTGAAGCGGCTCGGGCCCGTGCCGTTCTGGCGCGGCGAGACGAAGTGCCTTGCCGCGCTCGAGGCGATGTACAAAAAGGCGATGGCCGCCGTGCGGAAATTTGATATACTGAAGCCATGATTGCGAAACTGATCTTGGACAAGAAGCGCGAAGGTCACGCGCTCGGTACCGCGGAGATCCGCGATTTCATCACGGGCTTCACGCGCGGCGAGATTCCCGACTACCAGATGAGCGCGCTCGCGATGGCGATCTGCTGCCGCGGCATGACCGCGCGCGAGACGGCCGATCTCACGGCGGCGATGAAGGAGTCGGGGCGCTGCCTCGACTGGCCGATGGCGACGGCGGACAAGCATTCGACGGGCGGTGTCGGCGACAAGCTCTCGCTCGTCGTGCAGCCGCTCGCGGCGGCCTGCGGCACGGCGGTGCCGTCGCTGACGGGGCGCGGGCTGGGCCTGACGGGCGGCACGGCGGACAAGCTCGAGACGATCCCCGGCTACTGCGCGTCGCTCACGCTCGATGCGTTCCAGAAGGTCGTCGGCGATGTCGGCGTGTCGATGACGGTGCAGACCGACGAGATCACGCCGGCCGACCGCAGGCTCTATGCGCTCCGGGACGTGACGGGCACGGTCGCGTCGATCCCGCTCATCGTCGCGTCGATCCTCTCGAAGAAGCTCGCGGAGGGCGCGCGCGCGCTCGTCTTTGACGTCAAGTGCGGCGCGGGCGCGTTCATGAAGACGCGCGAAGAGGCGGTGGCGCTCGCGCACGCGCTCGTCGACGGCGCGCGCGCGGCGGGGCGGAAGGCGGCGGCGCTGGTGACGGACATGAACGCGCCGCTCGGGTTCGCCGTCGGCAACGCGAACGAGGTCGCGGAGGCGCTCGCGATCCTGCGCGGCGCGCGGACGGAGGGGCGCGACATCGACCTCTGCATCGAGCTCGCGGCGCTCATGGTGTCGCTCGCGCAGGACCGTCCGCTCGACGATGCGCGGCAGATGTGCCGCGAACGGCTCGCCGACGGCACCGCGTACGCGAAGTTCGCGGCGATGGTCGCGGCGCAGGGCGGCGACCTGGAGGCGTTCGCGGCGCGGATGGCGCAGCCGACGTTCAAGTTCCGCATCCAGGCGATGAAGGCGGGCCGCGTCGCGGCCATCGACGCGGAGAAGGTGGCGCGCGTCGCGCTGTCGCTCGGCGCGGGGCGGCTGACGGCAGGCGACCGCATCGATCCGCGCGCGGGCGTGACGCTCGCCGTGCAGGTCGGCGCGCGCGTAGGGACCGGCTCGCCGCTCGCGACGCTGGAGAAGTCGTCGGGGCCGGACGGTCTGGAGAAGGCGGCGGCGGAGCTGTACAAGGCGTTCGACATCCGGCCGGAGGCCGCCGAGCCGGACAGCCTCATCTTGGAAAGGATCGCGTGATGGTCGACTATAATGAACTGCGGAAGAAATTTCCGGTGAAGAACCCGGCGCGCAAGCGCAAGACGGCCGCGATCAAGGCGATCGCGCGCGAGTACGAGCGCAAGAAGGCGGAGCTGGAGGGTTTCGGCGCGCCGGTCATGAAGAAGGGCCTCGTCTTCTACACGGTCGTCATCATCGGCCTTTTGATGCTCGGCGGGCTCGTTCTCTCGGCGACGGGACGCGGCGGGCGCGCGCCGGTCTCCAAGGCGCAGATTCAGGCGCAGAAGTCGGTCGACGCGCTCGCGACGGCGCTGGGGCGCTACCGCTACCACGTCGGCGCGTATCCGACGAGCGCGGAAGGGCTGGAGCAGCTCGCGTCCGTGAAGGTGATCAAGCGCGGCTGGGACGGGCCGTACATCCGCAAGGTCGTGAAGGATCCGTGGGGACATGACTACGTCTACGTCTGCAACGGCGAGGGCGCGGATCCGACGCTCTATTCAAAGGGCGCGGACGGCCTCGCCGGCACGAGCGACGATGTGCTGCCGGCGCCGGGGCTCTTCGAGGCGGCGTTCACCGACACGTCGTGGACGAAGGGCTGGATGCCGTACACGCTGCGCGGCTACGTGGTCGCGCCCGACGCGGAGACGAAGGCGCTTGTCGAAGGACAGGTGCAGTCGATCATCGCGGCGGAGGCGGTTCAGGCGGAAGCGGCGGCGCGGCGCGCGCACGAGAAGGTGACGGTCGCGTTCACGTCGGTCGAGCCGGAGCTGGCGACGGTCGAGCTGCGCTTCTTCGACGCGGACGGAAACGAGACGGACGTGAAGACGCGCAACTACCGCTGGGCGCGGCCGTACGAATTTTCGTCCGAGGCCGCGTTCATGGTGAAGATCGAGCCGGAGGCGAAAGCGCTCGCGGACGGCGAAGTGGGGTTTGCGCACGCGCGGCTCGTGGACTTCGACTGGCTGCCGCTCGCGCACGCCGACGGCGAGGTGACGTTTTCAATCGACGGCCCGGGCGAGATCCTGGCGGTGCACGGCTCGCTCGCGGACGGCGTGGCGGTGGTGGCGTTCCGGCGGCTGTTCGGTTCGGGCCGGCCGATCCGGCTGACGGGCGCGTACAGCGGCGTGCGGCCGGAGACGGTCACGATCCCGCGCAACTAGTCGAGGTGCAGGAAAATCAGCTTCAGCGCGTCGGTGCGGCGGATGGGCCACAGGCGCGAGGGCAGTTCCGATTCGAGCGGGCTCTGGATGAACTCGGGCAGGTCCGGGAGGAAGTCCAGTCCCGTCAATTCCTCGAGCTCGTCGATGGTGATGAGGTAGCGCGTCGGCCACGCGCCCCACGGCACGGTCTGGTCGATGAGGACGGCGAACGCGCGGATGTCGAGCCCCTCCTGCGCGACGACGACCTGGTACATCTGCTCGGGCACGTCGATGTCGGTGCCGCTCAACGTCTCGCCGCCGCCGCGCGAAAGGGTGCCGACGACGACCCAGATCTCGCCGTAGCGCGCCGTCCACAGCTCCGCGATGCGGTGCTCGAGATCGCGCCAGACGCCGCGGTTCAGAAGGGGGCTCTGCGGCGCGATGTTCGTCATGAGGAAGGTGAGGTCCTGCGCCGCCGCGCCGAAGCGCGTGGCGATGGCGTAGTTGGGCGCCATGTGCCCGCGGTCGTAGCCCGAGCGGTCGTAGGCAGCCGCGGCGGGTGACGAGGGAACCGCCTTGTCCTTCCGGAAGTTCGGCCGCTCGCCCGCCGCGAACGGGGCGGTGGCGGGAACGTGGTAGGCGACCCAGACGGGATGCTTCAGCTTCGGCGACCAGCCGACGATGAATTCGCCGCGGTCGAGCACCTGGATGTCGGCGGGGCAGGGTGCGCCCGTGCGGCGCGGTATGCCCGCGAACGCGACCGCGCCGTCGGGGGCGGGCTCGTCGTATTCGTAGACGGCGTCGTGGCCGGTCAGCCCGAGCGCGTCCGTCAGATCGCCGACGGGGTTGCCGATCGCCGCGAGCGGCGCGGTGACGAAGGCCGGCCAGCTCGCGAAGCGGCGCTCCAGCCAGCGGCGCGGATGCTGGACGAACCAGACGCCCGCCGCCGCCCACGCCGCGACCAGCGCGAGCGCGACGAGGCCGACGCGCAGCGACAGGCGGCGCGACGACGAACGGCGCCGCTTGCGGGCGCGGGCCCGCGCGTAATTCGTATGCTTGCGCCGACGTCTGCCGCTCATATGTCGAGATCGCCGAGTTCGATGCGGATCGTGCGGCTCTTGACGGCGCCCGACTGCGCGGCGCTCGGCGAATCCGCGCCGTGGCGGACGACGCCGTCATCGGCGGTCGCGGCGGGCGCGCGCGTGTCGGGGACGACCAGACGGCTGCCGCACGCGGGGCATTCGGTCGGTTCGCCGATCAGGTCCAGGGTCGCTTCGATTTCGCAGCGGCAGGAAGGGCAGACGAAGCTGATGAAGCCGTCCTCTTCGGCCGTGCTCATGCCTTCAGCCCCAGCTTGGTGGCGCTGCGCCACGCATAGTACTTCTTGAGCTTCAGCTTCTTGGCGGCGGCTTCATCGCAGAACACCCAGGCGTCCGGGTGCATCTGGAGCGCGGAGGCGGTGCAGAACTGGGTGACGCCGCCTTCGACCATGCCCTTGACGGCATCCTGCTTGTTCTCGCCGAACGCGAGAAGGACGATCTTCTTCGCTTCGCAGATCGTGCCCACGCCCATCGACAGCGCGCGCGTCGGAACCTCGTCGAGCTTGCCGTTGAAGAAGAGGCGCGCGTTGTCCTTGATGGTGGACGGGGTGAGGTACACGACCGACGTGCGGCTCGTCAGCGACGTGCCGGGCTCGTTGAACGCGATGTGGCCGTCCGAGCCGATGCCGAGCACCTGGATGTCGATGCCGCCGGCCTTCTTGATCTGCGCCTCGTACGCCGCGCACTCCTTGTCGAGATCCTTCGCGAGGCCGTTGAGCACGTGCGTGTTCTTCAGCTGGATGTCGATCTTCTTGAACAGGTTCTCGTTCATGAAGTAGCGGTAGCTCTGGTTGTGCGTCGGCGCGAGCCCCTCGTACTCGTCGAGGTTCCAGCTCTTGACCTGCTTGTACGACACCTTCTTGGCCTTGACCGCCTTTGCCATCTCGTTGTACATCAGCACGGGCGTCGAGCCGGTCGCAAGGCCGAGCACGGTCTTCGGATTCTTCTTGACGGCCGCGTTGATCATATCGGCGGCGAGCCTGGACGCTTCTTCCTTTGTCTTGCAGATCACGATTTCCATGGTGTTGGATTCCTTTTTTTTTTGTTTG
>Ga0256405_10005440_pt1 | contig 21966 bp, 30 predicted proteins | sample RumenRJG_02DNA_FD_189096 | JGI IMG/M metagenome (GOLD analysis project Ga0256405, IMG submission 189096) | Bovine rumen microbial communities from Lethbridge, Alberta, Canada - RJG_02 | ecosystem: Host-associated > Mammals > Digestive system > Stomach > Rumen | place: Canada: Alberta... | reverse complement strand
CAATGAGCTGAGCCGAAAGATAGACATAGAGCCTGCGAAGTACATGACGCGGTCAACGTGGATGGAATTCATTTTGATGAATCTGTTCCTCTATGGCCGAGGCAACAGCATCGTGCGAGTGAAGACGAGAGCAGGGATCTTGCAGGATCTTCAGCCGATTCCAGCGAGCCGAGTGCAGCTGATCCCGGATGCGACCGGATACGGATACACGATCAACATCGACGGGGTCTCGTATGATCCGGATGACCTCCTGCATTTCGTCTACAACCCGGACAAGGATTATCCCTGGAAGGGCCGAGGGATGACCGTGGTCCTGAAGGATCTCGCTGAGAATCTTCGCCAGGCTGCCGCAACCGAAAAGGGATTCATGCGGAGCGAGTGGAAGCCGAGCATCATCGTCAAGGTCGATGCGTTGACGGATGAGTTCGCAAGTCCTGAAGGAAGAAAGAGGCTGCTGCAGGATTACATCTCGACCGGTGCAGCTGGGGAGCCGTGGATGGTACCGGCAGGTCAGATCGACATCGAGCAGATCAGACCGCTCAGCCTCGCTGACCTTGCGATCAATGACACAGTCCAGATGGACACGCGAACAGTCGCGGCGATTATCGGAGTTCCTCCGTTTGTTCTCGGAGCCGGTGACTATAACCAGCAGGAATGGAACAACTTCATTGCGACGAAGCTGAGACCGCTGATGGTAAGCATCCAGCAGGAGATGACGCGGAAGCTGATCCTGAGTCCGAAGTGGTATCTGAAATTCAATATCCTCAGCCTCATGGATTACGACCTGCAGTCGATCGCAAATGTGTTCACGACGCTGCAGGATCGCGGTGATGTAACAGGCAACGAAGTCAGAGATCGGATCGGCCTCAGTCCGAAAGAAGGACTGGATGAGTTGAAGATCCTTGAGAACTATATTCCGGCAGACAAGAGCGGCGACCAGAAGAAGCTGGTCGGAAATTAACTAGGAGGTTAATTATGGAAAAACGATATTTGCACATGCACGACATCAAGACAAGAAGCGCGGACAATGACGAAAAGGTCATTGAAGGTTATTTCGCAGTATTCAACGAGATCTATAGGGTCTGGGACGATGTTACCGAAAGCATCGCACCAGGAGCCTTCACAGATTCGCTGAACGGCGATATCCGCGCTCTTTATAACCACAACACTGATCAGATTCTTGGACGGACGAGTGCCGGTACTCTGACGCTCAAGCAGGACGAAAAGGGACTGTGGGGACAGATCAAGGTCAACGAGCGCGACACTGAAGCGGTCAACGTTTACGAGCGAATCGCACGCGGAGACATCACCGGATGCTCTTTCGGATTCGACATCGAATCGGAAGAGGTCAGAGTGAACGACGATGGCTCTGTGCACTGGACGATCACAAAGGTCAATCCTCTGTACGAAGTCAGCCCGTGCGTCTTCCCTGCGTATGAGCAGACAAGCGTTGAATCCCGTGGTAAGGAAGCGCGAGTGATCAGGAAACGTGAGCTTGAATCCTGGAAGATCAAGACTCTGGAAAAGCTGAAGAAAGGGGCAGACGAAAATGCTTAAAACACTTCTGCTGCGGAAGAAGCTCGACCAGCTGAAAAAGTCCCGCGAGGCAATGGAGCCGACACTTGAAGAACTCCGGAACAAGACCGCTGAGTTTAACACGCGCGAGGCTGAACTGGAAGCTGCTGTCAACGAGATTGACGAGACAGTCTCGAACGAAGACAAGCAGGTGGTAACCGAAGAGGTCGATGCATTCCTTCAGGAGCGCAGCGAACATGACGAGGCAGTGAAGAAAGCCGAAGAAGAAAAAGAAGATCTCGAACGTCAGATCAATGAGACTGAGGCTGAACTCGCTGAACTCGAAGCAAAGCAGGAAGACAAGCCTGCAGAAGAAAAACCGGAACCGGCTCCGGAAGATCAGCCGGAAGAAAGAAAGAAGGGTAAAGTCATGAACAGAAGAACAGCACGTATCTTCAAGAACCTCACAGCAGAACAGCGTTCTGCAATCCTTAACAGTGAATCTGTTAATAGCATGCTCAGCGAGTATCGTTCCGCGATCCGCGAAAAGCGTGCAATCACCAATGCCGGTCTCACAATCGCCGAGGAAGTCCTTCCTCTGCTCCGCGAGAACATTGCAAACTACTCCAAACTGTATGACCGTGTTACTGTCCAGCAGGTCAGCGGCGAAGCTCGTCAGCCGATCATGGGCACTGCTCCGGAAGCAATCTGGACAGAATGCTGCCAGTTCCTCAACGAGCTTGATCTGGTCTTCAATGACTGGACCATGGACTGCTTCAAGGTTGGCGGTTACTTCGCTCTCTGCAAGGCGAACGTTGAAGATTCCGACATCGACCTCCTGGCTGCAATCGTTGAAGCACTCGCTCAGGCGCTCGGCAAGGCAATCGACAAGGCGATCCTTTTCGGACGTAACACGACTGCGAACGCAAAGATGCCGCTCGGCATTGTTTCCCGTCTCGCTCAGACTGCAGCTCCGGCTGACTATCCGGCAACTGCTCGGACATGGGTTGATCTCCACTCTACTCACATCATCTCTCTCGGAACAGCTCAGGCTCCGGTATCTGGAATCGATCTGATCAAGGGTCTCGTTTCTGCTTCTGCAGTAGCTTCCACTGATTACAGCCGCGGCGATCTGCTCTGGGCTATGAACGACAAGACCTACAAGTCCATCGTTGCAGAGTCCGTCGAAGTCAACGCAGCTGGCGCGATCGTTGCAGGCATCAACGGACAGATGCCGGTCGTTGGCGGTGACATCGTTGTCTTCAACTTCATTCCGGACAATGTGATCGTCTTCGGTTACTTCGATCTTTATGTCCTGGCTGAGCGTGCTGGCCGTGAATTCGCACAGTCTGAACACGTTCGTTTCATTCAGGATCAGATCGTTTACAAGGGCACTGCTCGCTATGACGGCGCTCCGGTAATCGCTGAAGCATTCGGTGCTGTTGCGCTCAACGGTGCAACTGTTGATCCGACAGCAGTCACATTCCCGCAGGACACTGCAAATCAGGGAGCTTAATCCATGACCTATAAGGTCGTGAAAGACTTCATCGACCTGAAGGACAGCGGATTCAGATACTCGGCCGGGGACACTTATCCTCGGCCGGGTTTTACTACAAGCGAAACACGTTTGCTGGAGCTGAGCACTGCGAGAAATCGCCGGGGAATCCCGCTGATCGAAAAGGTCGAGGAGCCGGTGAAGAAACCGGCGAGGAGGAAAGCGAAAAATGAGCGAGACAGTTTGGACTGATGAACTGCTCATCGGAATGCTGAAGGAAGATCTCGGAAGAAGGAACCCGTCAGCGGAAACACTTTCCTACTTTCAAGTGCTGATCGATACCGCAAAGGCAGAGATCAGCAGGGAACGCGTAGAGATCCCGGAGAAAATCACGGATCCAACAGATGCGATTCTCATCGTTACCTATGCCTCGTGGTTGTATCGCAAGCGCGCAAGCGCTGGAGATGATTCACAGATGCCTCGGTCGCTTCGGTATTTGCTGAACAATCGAGCTTTCTCTAATCAGGAGGTGACGACTGATGCAGGCACTGATGGATGATGGAACTGTTGAGTTCTTCAATTTGACGAACGCAGCTGAAGCTGGAGCGATGCCAGACGAACGACTCGCTTCTGCAGGACCTGCCCAGGGATTCTCCGAAGTTACTTTCGGAGTGACTCGGCAGTACCTCGCCAAGGGAGTCGACGAACAGGTCGACATGGTCATCCAGATATGGCCGGAAGCCGTTCGTCCGAAGATCGGGCAGATCGCAGTTCTCACTGATTACGAATATCAGGAAGACGATGCTGGCGATCAGTTCCGGATCGATGATGCGAGAAAGATGCAGGAGGATGGGCTGGACTTCTTCCAGCTGACTCTTCGAAGATTGGAGGACAACTATGCTATATCTGGTGAATGACAAGCTGAGACTGATTCAGAATCTGCTTGTTAATGTAGCAGGTGACATCGTCTTCCATTACCGGAGACCGGCAAGCATGAAGCGCTTCATCACTTGGCAGGAAGATGCTGAGGACAACCAGTTCTCCGCAAACAACAGATCCCAGGAAATATGTCTCACAGGGACGATCGACCTGTTTACTCCGGTCGAATACGATCAGCTCGTTGATGACATCACGTCAGCATTTGCTCAGGCAACACGTGCGAAGGCGCAGCTGACCATGGTCGATTATGAGGATGAAACGAATCTGATCCATCATCAGTGGACTTTCTGGGTGGTCTGACGTGGCGAAAATGCAGGTCGGAAACGGACTCGACAAATACATTGCCGAGCTGAACAAGCTTGCTATTAACACAAGCGAGGTTCTCGGTAGATCAATTTATGTCGGGGCTGATATAGTGGCGGACGAAGTCAGAAAGAACATCGAAAAGATCCCGGTGAGTAACTCTCCCAAGAGAGGCACTCAATCCGATCCGATCGACACGATTACATCTGCGCAGAAGACAGGTCTTCTGCAGGGGTTTGGAATCTCAGGACTTGCCACTACAGACGGAATCACAAATGTGAAGCTTGGATTTGATGGTTACAACTCTCAGGTTGCCTCGACTTCAGTCAAACGAAAGTGGACAGAAAAAAGGCAGGCCAACATCATGATCGCTCGTGCAGTGGAGGGCGGAACATCGTTCCGCAGAAAGCATCCATTCGTTGCTCCGGCAGTCCGGGCAACTAAGAAAAAAGTCGAGGCCGCTATGGCCGAGCAGCTCGATAAAGAAATCGAGAAGGCTATTAAATGAAAGGAAGGCATTTAAAAAATGGCTGTTGAATTCACACAGGCCGGCAAAGTAGCGACCGGCTTTTCTTATCCGTTTGTCGCGAAATATACCGTGAACGAAGGAACCATCACATTTACAGGCGGCATGGAACTCGCTCGCGGTGTTTCTGTGAACGTAGCTCCGACAACATCGGACCCGAAAAAATTTTATGCAAACAACCAGGAAGCTGAATCCGGACCGAATCGCTTCACTGGCGGAACTGCGACTCTGACAGTAGACGGTCTGCTCGTCGCAGCGGAACGTTTCATCATGGGTCTTCCGGCAGCTGGCAAAGATGGCTGGACAGACTACGGTGACAGCGCTGTGATTCCCTATGTTGGAATCGGCTACATCGCGCGGTATATGTCCGGCGGAGTCGAGAGTTTCACTCCGACGATCCTTGTCAAAACTAAGTTCCAGCAGATCAATTCTGACTTCGCAACTCAGGAAGAGGAGATCGACTGGCAGACACAGGAACTCACTGCAGATCTGTTCCGTGGTGACGATCTGAATCACAGCTGGAAGTATCTCGGCGCTGATTTCGCGACTGAAGCGGAAGCTCTCGCAGCACTGAAGACAAAGCTCGGCATCACCGGGTAAATATCGGCGGCATGAGGAGAAATGATGATTATTCGAGGGAGAGAGCGTGGTTTTGAGTTAAATGTTCAGAGTCACGCTGAAATTGAAAAGCTCTGCGAAAATGAGGACTTCAGCAACTTCATGAAGCTCTTCGAAGGAAAGAGCCAGGGAGAGAATATTCAGCTCGACATGCAGATCGCATGCATCCTGAACAAAGGATATGAAGATCGTCTCGCATATGAAGATCCGAGCTATTCTCCGGTCTATCTCCAGATGGAAGACATGCGGTTCATGAAAATCGTTGATGTCCAGAAGATGGAGCAGGAGCTGATCAAAGCGATTCTTTCCGGCAGCGAAACCACTGTTGAAGGTGAGCCTCCGAAGCCTGAAAAGACAGCAGGAAAAAAAACAGAGGAAGACGACAAGTCCGAATCAAATTAAATCTCGCTTGGATGATTTACTACGGGCGGAGACTTAACATGTCACGGCAGGAGATCATGGTCACTCGTTACGGCGAGATGAAGGACATGATCACCTGCCTTCAAATTGAAAAAGGTGAGCTTGTGCCTGTTCAGAAAAAGGTCAAAAAAACCTGGACGTATGAGGAGGCCATGGCTCTGGAATAATATCGGTTATGAATTATAATTGATGGAGAGGCACATCAATGAAAGACATAACTGGGATGAAATACGGAAGGCTGACCGTTTTAAAGAAGGATCACAAAGACAGACGAAATGAATGGTTTTGGCTCTGCAAATGTGACTGTGGAAATATCGTCACGGTTTCCGGTAACAAATTGCGATCAGGAAACACTTCCAGTTGCGGCTGCTATCAGCAGGAATGCAGAGGGAAGCAACGAATCTCACATGGCATGACCGAGTCGAAACTGTACACGATTCACAGAAATATGCTTTCGAGATGCTTAAATCCAAAAAATAACATGTATTACCGTTATGGCGGCCGTGGCATCACTGTCTGTGATGATTGGCTTCGATTCGAAGGCTTCAGAGACTGGGCGATTGCCTCCGGCTATGAGGAAGGTCTCAGTATTGAAAGGGTAGACATAGATGCAGGCTATTGTCCAGAAAATTGTCGCTGGATTTCAAAACGTGAACAATATTTGAACAGATCAGATTCCCACAGGATCACGGCCTTTGGAAAGACTCAAACGATCGCAGAGTGGGCTGAAGAAACCGGCATAAAATACGACACGATTGAGCGAAGGATCAATTCATATGGATGGGATCCAGAGCGAGCAGTAAGTAAGAAAAAGGACTAAGGTCCTTTTTTAAAGGAGGTGATCTCATGGCCACGAATATCGGGCCTCGAACGCATCGGCATAGACGGTGAAGCCGAATATAGAAAGCAACTCAATAACATCATCGAGCAGCAGAAGACGCTCCGCTCGGAGATGAAACTCGCGGCTGCTGAATTCAACAACGATGCAGATGCGAAGAAGAAAAATGCAAAAGAGACAGAGCTGCTGAATAAGCAGATCGATCTCCAGAAACAGAGACTCCAGGAACTGGAAAAGGGCCTTGAGGCATCAAAAAAGAAATACGGCGAGAACAGTAACGAGACGCTGAAGTGGCAGCAAGCTGTCAATAATGCTCAGGCTGAGCTTGCTGATCTGCAGGCAGAACTGCAGAAAACTTCCGGAGAGTCTGGCCTTGGCGCGCTTGGAAAAGCGCTCGAGGAAACCGGAAAGAAGATGGAGGAGATCGGCGGCAAGGTCACAAAGGTCGGCGAAGGTCTCACGAAGTCTGTCACTGCTCCGATCGTGGGGCTCGGCGCTGCATCGCTCAAAGCATTTTCTGAAGTCGACAAAGGTCATGATGCACTGGTTAAGCTGACTGGTGCAACAGGAGACCAGCTGAAGGCGATGGAGCAGTCGATGAACAACCTCGCGACTACAATGCCGACAACGTTCGAAGAAGCCGGCGAGGCTATCGGCGAAGTGAGCACTCGTTTCGGTGTTACCGGCGAAGAACTGGAATCCCTGAGCGGTCAGTTCCTAAAATTCGCGCAGCTGAACGACACTGATGTTTCCGGATCCATCGATAAGGTGCAGACAGTCATGTCAGCATTCAATCTTGATGTCGAAGATGCCGGAGCTGTGCTGGACACACTGAACAAGGTTGCTCAGGACACAGGCATCAACGTTGACACGCTGGAATCCGGCCTCGTGACGAACGGTGCAGCGCTTCGAGGATTGAATCTTGATGCAGCGCAGTCTGCAGTCCTTCTCGGACAGCTTGAAAAGTCCGGTATCGATACATCCGCCGTGATGACCGGTCTTGCCAAAGTGCAGGCTACAGCATTCAAAGACGGAATCAGCATGTCTGATGCTCTGACCACAGCGGTCAGTTCTTCCGGAGATGCAGTCGAGATCTTCGGAGCCAAGGCAGGTCCGAAGCTTTATGAAGCATTCCAGTCCGGAATTCTGAGCATGGACATGTTCACCGGTTCGTCAATCAGCCTGAATGACAATCTCGGAAACGTGAGCGCAACGTTTGACGCAACACTTGATCCGATGGATCAGTGGCAGCAGACTCTTAATCAGATCACGCTTGCCGGTGCTGAATTGGGCAACGCGATCGGACCGGTGCTCGTTCCGATGATTCAGGGCTTGGCCGATGGCGCGAAGAAGGCAGCTGAATGGTTTGGAAGCCTTGACGAGGATCAGCAGAAGACCATTGTCACGATCGGCGGCCTGGTGGCAGCAATCGGACCGGTTATGACGATTGCCGGAAAGGTTATCTCAGTCGGCGGAACAGTCATCGGAGGCATCGGGAAACTTATGCCTCTGCTCGGCGGTCTTGGACCTGCATTCGAGTTCCTCACGGGTCCGATCGGGCTTGCGATCGCTGCCGGAGTCCTGATCATTGCGAACTGGGACAAGATCAAGAAAGCCGGAGAAACTCTTGCGGAAGGTATCGCTGATGCTTGGAATTCAGTCAAGACAAAGACCAGTGAGATTTGGGGCGAAATCAAGTCGAAGATAGAAGGTGCGATCAACGGTGCGAAAGAAACGGTAAAAACGGCGATTGATAAAATCAAAGGATTCTTCAATTTCTCGTGGAGCCTTCCGAAGCTGAAGCTTCCGCATATAAGCATCAGCGGATCGTTCAGGCTTGTTCCTCCGAGTGCCCCTCGCTTCTCAATCGACTGGTATCGAAAAGCGTACAGCGGAGCGATCGGATTCAGCAGTCCGACCGTCATTCCTACCGCTTCAGGACTGAAGGGATTCGGGGATGGTCCGGGAACGGAAATCGTTATCGGACAGACAACACTTCTGCACACGATCAGCAGCGCAGTCCAGTCCGCCATGGGTTACTTCCCTTCAGGCGGAGGGTCTTCAACATCTAATACATTCGGAGATACCATCATCAACGTATATGGAGCTCCGGGTCAGGATATTGAAGAACTGGCAGACATTATCGAAGACAGAATCAATGCAAAAGTAGCGAGAGAGGAGGCAGTCTATGCTTAAGGTTGTAGATCATTATTTCATCTTCAACGGAAAGTCCTCTCTCGACTTTTCTGCCATCGTCGACGGGAATCAGACATTCAAAGGAGCTGAGCGCGATGTTGAGCACTTTGAAGTGCCCGGAATGAATGGAGATCTGACTATCGATAACGGAAGATTTAAGTCATATATCCAGCCGTACGAAGGATTCATCGTGAAAGACTTCGAGAATAATTCCGAAGCCTTCCGCAACTTCCTGACTCAGGATGGATCTGTGCATCGGCTTGAGGACTCGATTCATCCGGATCAGTATCGAATGGCAACCTATGCAGGACCATTCGATCCATCAGTGATCTTTCTTGAGGCTGGATCTTTTACGGTCAACTTTTACTGCAAGCCGCAGAGATGGTTGAAATCAGGAGAGAAAGCAGTGACGATCAGCGCTGGACAGTCTGTCCGGCTGTGGAATCCGACGCTGTTCACAGCGAAGCCTCTGATCAGAGTGACTCAGGGAACCGGTCAGATAAATGTCGGCAGTGAAGTCATCCGGCTGACGGCGAACAATGGCAACACGATTATCGACTGCCAGTTGGAAGATGCGTGGGAAGGAAACACGAACAGAAATGGTGATGTTGTGCGAGTAACCGGAGGAATGCCGTTCCTTGCTCCCGGCGAGAACTCGATCAGCGTGGGCAGTGGAATGGTTATGGAGATCACTCCCAGGTGGTGGAAGATATGATCCCGATTTTGATGGACAGCACGAAACTGCTCAGTACGTTGGTGAATGACAATACGAACGGACTTGGAACGTTGTCTGAATGTACTTCGTGCATCGTTAAGGAAGAACGAAACGGTGCCTTCACACTTGAATTGAAGCTTCCGCAGAATGCAAAGCACTTCTCAGAGGTTGCTGTCGGAGGTGTAATCAAAGCAAAGGCGAGAGAAGCTGGAGATCCTCAGCTGTTTCGGATCAGCAAGATCACAAAGCCAATGCAGGGAGTGGTCACGGTTTATGCGAACCATATTTCGTATGATCTGAACAAGACAAGCGTGCTGCCGTTCTCCAGCACTGGAATTGTCACAACCTTGTCGACTATGAAAACAAAGATGCAGGGAGGAGATGCCTTCACTCTGTCGACGGACATCGTCAACACGTCAAGTTCTTTCTCGAACAAGGTTCCGCAGAGCGCACGAGCACTCTTCGGAGGTCAGCAGGGATCACTTCTTGATGTTTTCGGAGGCGAATATCTGTTCGACAATCTGCAGGTCAGCCTTCTGGCAAATCGTGGGAATGATAACGGAGTCACGCTCCGCTATGGAAAGAACATCACGGATCTGTCTCAGGAAGAGAATATCGAGAACACGTATACTGCGATTCAGCCGTATGTTGTGGATTCAAACGAAAATGCTGTTCTCGGAGATCTCCTGACAGTCGTTCAGAGCGCAGAACCGAAGATCCTGAATCTTGATCTTTCAAATAAATTCAGCGGAAACGACACTCCGACAGTCTCGCAGATTGATGCAGCCGCTCAGCAGTATGCAACCGCAAATAATGTCGGAGTTCCTAAAGTTTCGATCAAAGTGTCTTTCGTTGCTCTGTGGCAGACGGAAGAATACAAAGACATCGCTCCACTAGAGCGCGTGAGCCTTTGCGACACTGTGACAGTGGTATTCGAGAAGCTGGGAGTGAACGCAAAGGCAAAGGTCGTCTCGACAACATATGACACTCTCCGGGAGCGGTATACAGAGATCGAGATCGGCGATGCACGAAGCACGCTGGCCTCTACGATCAGCGGAATCAGCCAGGACAGCAAGAACGCAGTGGCCAATGCATCCGGATTTCTGGACAATACGATCCAACAGTTCACCTCCCTGATCGCAAACGGGCTCGGGCTATTTATTACCAGAGAAGCTGTCGGCGAGACCGGAGGCTATAAGTACTATCTCCACAACCGTCCGACACTTGCGGACAGTCAGTATCAGTGGACATTCAATTCAAACGGTTTTGCTGTTTCACAAGACTATGGTGCAACGTGGTCTGCCGGTATTGATGCAGAAGGAAATGCAGTATTCAATTCGATTGCGGCAAATGTGATCAATGCAATGGAGATTCACGGATCAACGATTGAAGGTTCGAAATTTTATTCCGGTAATGGAGATTATTCTCTTGATCTGTGGGCGGCAGTCTACACTATGTACTACAAGAACTACGTGCGGACAGTTCTTGGCAGTGCGCAAACGGCAAGCTTTGTTCGATTCCTTACTGGTTCGGCTACTAGCGGCAATGTAGCACCTGCTGACGGTATTCTCACGGATATCACTGCACATGGCATCACGCTTTATAACAGTTCTAAGGAAGCATTGGCACGGCTATACATCGATGATACCGGGAATGTCAGAATCGATAGTTATAGCGGAGAGATCACTCTGGCAAGAGGAAACAACTCCATCGTGAAGATTTCTGACACCGGGATCGCACTCAATACCGGGGATGTCGGAATCTATAGTTATAGCGGAGAGATCACTCTGGCAAGAGGAAAAAACTCCGTGAAGATTTCTGACACCAGGATCGCACTCGTAAATGGGAACACGAATACATCAATTAATCTGGATAATTCAACGGGCCTCGGAATATTCATAAACGGATCGGGTTATAATGGCCTCGGATTTGTCAATGATGGGAACGGGCATGCTGTTCTTGGAAAGTAGGTAAACCATGTACAGATTGAACATGATTCCGAAGAAGGAAACACTTGAGATATTTTGCTCCAAGGGAGACACAAGCCTCCGGAGGTTCATCTTCGAGCTTTACAACGGCGACGATCCTGTAGTTCTTGCTGGATCGGAAACGATAGAGTTCCAGCAGAGCAATGGAGCAGTGCATTCCTGCTCGATCGAGGATGGGAAAGTGATCCTCAATGCATATGAAGATATGACCTCAGTTCCGGGAATATTCAGATCCAGGCTGAAGATCACAGAAACAGACGGCGGAGTGATACACTCTGCCGTCTTCACGTTGAAAATAGAGGAGGCGGCTTGAAATGGTTGAACAGACATATCGCATCGACATGATTCCGGATGGAGCTCCAGTCGTTGTCCATGTTTCGCAGTACGACACTGCGGCGCGAAGGCTGTCTTTCGAGCTCTACAATGGCGGAGTGGCTTATGAACTGCCAGCTGGCGCTGTCGCCTCGATCGCAGGAACGAAACCGGACAATACTTCATTTCTCTATGCAATGACTGTCTCTGGAAACCTTGTATCGATCGACCTTCAGCAGCAGATGGCTCTGGTGGCCGGAGATGTACCGGCAGAGATTCAAATCACCGGAGCGGAAGGGAAAATCGGATCAGCGAACTTCATCATTCGGGTCGAGCGCGGTCCGATCGATGAGAATTCTGTCATTTCTGAGACAGATCTTCCGATCTTCGAGCAACTGGTCAGCGATGCGCAAGAAGCCGCGTCTGATGCGCAGACGGCGGCCGATACAGCGAGCACTGCCGCATCTTCAGTCGCTTCTATTGTTCCAGCATCTCCCGGAACTGCCGGACAGGTTCTGACGAAGAAAGCAACTGGTGCTGACTGGCAGGGTTTAACGTCCTTAATCATGTATAAAGGGTTTGTGTCTAACTCAATAACGCTGGCGCAATATGCCACAGGAAATGTTGCTATTGACGTTTCGGTTCCGGGTTATACACCGTTAGGTGTTGTTGAATTACTCTTTACTAATACAGTAGTTTTTACTGCGTCACGGTGGAGTTTCAACACAGCAAGAACAACGCTCAATATTGACGTTGTGAATAACTGGAAAGATTCACGGTCTTCACCGATAGCAGCAACGGTTTTGTACGTGAAAAACGCTTAGAACCTTGCATACTATAGAGGAAAGACACGATGACACCAGCAGAATTTCATAAGCGGTATCAAGGCTGGGGCAGAGATGTTGACGGCGTGGCGGGGATCCAGTGCGTGGATATGTTCAAAGAGTTCCTGCGGATCATCGGTGTTCCGAACTGGTCTGCACCTATCGGAGGAGATGGATACGCTGATAACATCTGGTTCAATCGTTCACGCTGGTCTGCTTGGTTAACTCCTGTTCCAAGAGGCAGTTTCCGTGATGGAGACATCGTACTGTTCCCGCATGCGCGCAGAGGCGGAACAACACATCCGAGTTCTCATGTCTGTTTCTACTACGGAGGGAAAGAGTTCGGAACGAATCAGAGTGCTGATCGGAAGGCATGCGATAAGAGTACTAGATGGACCGACGCGCTAGGCGGTCTTCGGTGGAAAGGATGGGGAAAGATGGATATTCCAGAGGGTTATTCCAGGCAGACGATTAACGGCCACAAATATACGATGTATAGGCAGTCTGAGACGGAGAAAGCGGCTGTCTTATCCGCAGGAAGCGGACAGCTTCGCAGCATTGCGGCTCATGATGCTGATGTTATGATCACAGCTAAAATTGCAGGTGCAAACTTCTTCCAGATGAAGGAAGGACAGGAAGATGCATACGGTACACATTATGGCGATGAATCAGCGCCGCTGAATGGCGTTTACGTGATTGTACCAGGTCAGGATACTACTATGTACTACAACCTGGATACCGGAGAGTATGGAGATAGCAAGGACTACTATCCAAGCCGTGAACATAACGTCTTCTCTCCATCGCTGGTCTTCCCTGCAGAGGGTAACTTCCAGTATGCGAGAATGGTAGGAATCGATCATGTGAACTACGCTTCTATGTATACAGTGCTGGTCAGACTTGCAAGCGGAAAACATATCATGGCTATCACGGAACAGGCGCTTACACCTAGACAGATCTATAATGATCTGAAGACGCTTGACTTCTACATGAGCATGGCGGTACTGGACGGTGGAGATTCTGCGCAGATGGCATGCTGGCATGATGGTAAGATGGACTATGTAAGGAAGACTTCACGGCTGATCCCTTCCGTGGTCTGTTTCTATAAACCAAAAATGAACGGAATCTCTGCGGACGATAAATATACCGTGACAGACTACAAAGCGCTCTATGAGGCTATGCAGGCAAAATATGAAGCTTTGCAGAAAACCAACGATGAAAACAAACAGGTAGCACTGGACTTGAAGAAGAAATACGAGGCGGCAATCAATGAAGCCATCGACATTCTCAAGGGCGTGAATGAATGAGATTCTTCGGAGAAGATCCAGCACTGAGACAGCAGCTCATGAGTGTGCTTATGGTGGCTGCGGCGGCTCCAGGATTCTGGGATTTCCTTAAATGGGTTTTCGGGTCAATCGGAGCGGCGATTACAGGTAAGAAAAAGATAACCAATCAGGATATCTCTGATTCTGTGCAGAAACTGCGAGAGGAATCGGCAGAGATGAAAACCGCAATTACTGAAATAAAAGAGGAAGCGCGGGAGCATAATGAACAGAATCTTGAAGAGCGGGCAAAGAATAACAGATCTAAAATTCTGCGCTTCGATGATGAACTGCGGATCGGAATCAAGCATTCCTATGAATATTTCGAGGACATCCTGCAAACTGTGAAGGAATACGAGGATTACTGCAACAGTCATCCGAAATTCATGAATCGACAGGCAGAGTCCGCTATCTGTCACATTCAGCATGCCTACGATAAGGCGCATGAAGAGAACTCGTTTATTTAAGAAAAATGCCTAAAATCGGCAAAAAGTTTGATTAAACGTTGAGATTTACAACGCGAAACCGAAAGGAGATAGAACAATGAAATTACCTGACAACGTGTATGACATTCTCAAGTGGGTACTGATGATCGTAGTACCAGCGCTGATCACTCTGATCAGTACTCTGGGAACCATCTACGGATGGGACACCAGCACGATCACGCTGACAATTGCAGCTATCGCTACATTCCTCGGCGTGATCACTGGAATCAGCAATTCCAATTATTACAAAGACAATACCGATTCAGAAGACTGAAGGGAGGTGATCCGCTGATCTATGGTGCCGTTATTTGACGGGCCATTCAAGCATCACAACCCCGACGAACCGGAGAGAGACCGGGAACGTGCCGCCGTACACATTGCGGTAATCTAGGTTAAAGACAGCAAGTTAATGCTATTTTTCAACCATCTTGTACATTTCCAAGTTAATTCGGACAAATTAACTCAAACTATTTGCGTGAACATTCCGCTCGGAGAGATCCGGGCGGTTTTTATTTTGGTCGCAATAGGTTGCAAGTAGGTTGCAAGTAGGTTGCAATCAAAGTACAAAAAAGGGATTTCTCCCTTCAGTACGTGCTGACGAATACTGGTGGAAATTGCATGATACTGGCCGGATGATCATGTGCTTTCCACCACTTATTTAGGCAAAATTCTTCATCCTTCATAAAGGTATCCTCTCTGTTTACTTTCGCATTATACACTAAAAGTAAAAAAAATTGAAATATAGTGTTGACAATAAACAGAGCGATTGCTAGAATGATCCATGTAAACGGAAGGCTTACCGGACAAAGAAAGTAAGGTTTACCAGACAAAGAAAGTGAGGTGGAAATTATGGACAATATCACGCTTAACATTAAAGCGCTTGCCGCTATGAAGAACATGTCGATTGAAGAGCTATCTAAGCAGTGCGGAATCGACTACAACCATCTGAAGCAGGTGAGCGCAGGAAGAGTGAAAATGACAGCCGCAGATCTTAAAAAGCTATCCGAGTTCACTGGAGTACCTGCAGAGAATATTGCGATAAGCTAATTCTTTTGAATCAAAAGTAACCGGCCCGTTTACCTAGAAGGAGATCAGCGATGACATGACAAATCTAGACAGTATTCCAGAATCGCAATTAACCGCTCTCATGGATCTGATCCTGAAGACAGCGGCGGATCTGGAACAAAAGAAAGGGAGCGCTCCACAGAAAAGGGAAGAAGCGCTCCAGAACGATGGCCAATCAAAGCCATCTCCATTTTAGCAAACTAAATACCAAAAAGCCAAATTAGAAAAAATTTTGCAGAAAAGGAGATTTCATGAACGAATTAGAAATTTTCAACAATCCAGAGTTCGGCCAGATCCGCGCAACGGAAATCAATGGCGAACCGTACTTCGTCGGAAAGGATGTTGCGGAGGCACTCGGATATGAAAAGCCAAGAAATGCTATTGCGCAGCATGTCGATCCGGATGACGCCCTGAAACAGGGCCTCACCGATTCACTAGGAAGAGAACAAGAAGCAATCTTCATTTCCGAGTCCGGAGTCTATGCGTTGGTCTTCAGCTCAAAGCTGCCGAAAGCAAAGGAGTTCAAGCACTGGGTAACGTCAGAAGTTCTTCCTACCATCCGCAAGCACGGCGCATACGCAACACCTGCAACGATCGAAAGCATCATTGCTGATCCGGACAACGGAATCAAGCTCCTGACAGCACTTAAGGAAGAGCAGGAGAAGCGGAAAGCGCTTCAGACTCAGATTGCAGAGCAGAAGCCGAAAGTCATCTTCGCTGAAGCAGTATCCGCATCCAAGACCTCAATTCTGATCGGAGACTTAGCCAAGATTCTGAAGCAGAACGGTATCGACATCGGACAGAAACGGCTGTTCGCCTGGCTGAGAGATAACGGATACCTGATCAAAGGCGGTTCCTCAAAGAATATGCCGACACAGAGAGCTATGGAAATGGGGTTATTCGTTGTCAAAGAAGGATCCTATGTGAATGGCGAAGGGGTAAACGTGACAACCAAAACAACCAAGTTAACCGGTAAAGGGCAGATCTATTTCATCAACAAGTTCAAAGGAGAAAGTACCGATGACAAAGACTGAGTTCACAGACAGTGAGGCAAAACTAATCATCGCAATGGCAATCATCATGATCCCGCTGGTCATCGATGCGATCATCCGGCTGATGCAGCTGGAGAGGATGATCGGATGACAAGGAAAACGATGATGAGAACTAGAAGGCATATTCGCTGGGACAGAATTGATGAGTCCAACATTTACAAGCTGGTGAAATCTGACGACAAGCATTATTTCTCCACTGACAGATATTCAATCGCTCAGCTGGTGCAGAAGCTCAACGAGGAGAAAGTATGAAGACACCTATCCATGATCTGACCAAGAAGCAGGCTCTGATCTACGATGCCAAGTCCGGCAACACTCTGATGATCCAGTACTTCGACTTCTCCGATCAGTTCTCATTCGGGATGAATGGAGCTTATGTGTTCGCTGACAGAGATCAGCTGGCAACGGCTCTCCACGAACTGACGAATCCGGATCAGAAGGAGCAGAAGCATGGAAAGAAATAACATCCCATCTGTGTTCCAGAATGCGCCTGATCACATGATCAAGATGTATCGCCTTGAGTATGACGCTCCCACCGGTGAGCATCGCACAGAGTACTACTCTGACATCAATGCAGTCAGCCAGTTCTGTGCAGCAGTCGATGGGGAATGGTTTGAAGTAGTAATGAAGAAGGTTGAAGAATTATGACTTCCAAAGATTCAAGAATTGACAGACAGCAAAATCGTATTCGTGAACTGGAACAGATGAATGATGCGCTCAAATTGAAAATACATGAGTTAAAAGAACTGAATGATTCGCAATGGAGTCAAATTCAGCATATGGAAACGATCATCACCATGTATGAGAAAGAAAGGAACACAAATGGAAAAGGTAATAGACCAATACATCGGGCGTAACTTTGCCTTCTATAACGGCGATAGTTGTGAACTGATCAAGGATATTCCAAGTGATAGCATTCACTTCAGCATTTTTTCACCACCATTCATTGATTTGTACACATATTCTGATTCAGATCGTGATATCGGCAATTGCAAATCATCAGAAGAATTTGATATCCATATGAAGTTTCTCATCCGTGAATTGTACAGAATCATGATGCCAGGACGCATCGTTGCTGTTCATTGCATGGATATGCCTGCGATGAAATTCAAAGATGGATACATCGGCATGAAGGACTTTCCAGGGGAATTAGTTCAGATCTTCAGCGAATGTGGATTCATTCCTCATTGCAGAATCACAATCTGGAAGAACCCAGTAACGGCAATGCAGAGAACAAAAGCAATCGGATTACTGCACAAACAGCTCAAGAAAGATGCTTGTATGTGCAGAACAGGATTCCCTGATTATTTACTTGCATTCCGTAAGCCAGGAGATAATCCAGAACCAGTGACAAATACAAATGAAACATTTCCTGTATCTCAGTGGCAGGAATATGCATCACCTGTATGGATGACAATCAATCAATCGAATACATTGCAGGCATCATCTGCAAGAGATTCAAAGGATGAGAAACATATCTGCCCTCTGCAGTTGGATGTGATTGAACGTGGCATTCGGTTATGGACTAATGAAGGAGATACAGTGTTCACTCCATTTGGCGGGATTGGTTCTGAAGTCTATCAGGCGTTGAAAATGAATCGACATGGTATCGGCATTGAACTCAAGCCAACATATTACAAGCAAGCCGTCAAGAATTGCAGATCCGCTGAAGAGATGAAACAGGAATCATTGTTCGATGACGGAGGACTCCTGTAATGTTTCATCATAACGTTGAAATCAAACAGTATTCAGATGGTGGGAATTATGAATCATTCCTTCTACAGAAACAGAATGAAATTCCAGACAGTGGATTCACGCCGGATCATCTGAATGAATATTTATTTTCGTTCCAGCATGACATTGTGAAATGGGCATTGCGGAAAGGAAAAGCGGCTCTGTTTGAAGATACTGGGCTTGGGAAAACAATTCAACAGCTTGCATGGGCAGATGCTGTAGCAAAACACACACATGGAAAAGTTCTGATTCTTGCACCATTAGCAGTATCAAAGCAAACTGCAAAGGAAGCTCAGAAGTTCGGCATTCTGTGCAATCTGTGTGAATCTGATGCTGATGTTGTAAACGGCATAAACATCACGAATTATGAAAAGATCCAGCATTTCAACACAGATCAATTCTCAGGGATTGTTCTGGATGAATCTTCAATTCTGAAATCTTATGCCGGAAAAACAACTTCTGACATGATCCACAGATTCAGACATACACCATACAAGTTAGCTTGCACGGCTACACCATCACCGAATGACTTCACAGAACTTGGCAACCATGCTGAATTTCTGGATGTATGTACCATGAATGAAATGCTTTCCATGTTCTTTATCAATGACTATTCAGGCGGCATCGGATGGCGATTAAAAAGGCATTCTACAGAAGAGTTCTTCAAGTGGATTGGTGAATGGGCAATCATGATCAAGTCTCCTGCAGATCTTGGCTTCGATGGTTCTGCATTCAAATTGCCACAGCTGAACATTGAATCAATCGTCTTAGAATCAAAAACTCCAGAGAATCGGTTGTTTGCAATGCCTGCTCAGACATTACAGGAACGCAGACAAGCACGGAAAGATTCGTTGACAGATAAAGTCCAGAAAGCTGTTGAAATCATTGCAGAACATCCGAATGAAAGTTTCCTCATTTGGTGTAACTACAACGATGAATCAGAAGCCTTAAAAAAGGCTATTACAGGCGGTTTTGAGGTAAAAGGTTCAGATGATCCAGCTCATAAAGAAAAGGGAATGCTTGGCTTTGCAGATGGGTCTGTACCGATTCTGATAAGCAAACCATCAATCTGTGGATTCGGCATGAACTGGCAGAACTGTCATGAAATGATCTTCTGTGGATTGTCCGATTCATATGAGCAGTTTTATCAGGCAATCAGAAGATGTTACAGATTCGGACAGCAGAAACAAGTGAATGTGTATGTGATAACTTCAGAAGCCGAATCAGCGATTTTGAACAACATTGAGCAAAAACAAGCTAATCATGAACTGATGTCACGTGAAATGCTGAAAGTGATTAATATGGTCACTAAAGAAAAACTCTACTCTCTCAAATTTGAGCATTCATCATATCGACCACAGGATACATTCAAAAGCCCTACATGGCTGAAGAAAGGAAAAGACAATGAGTGACGGATTCAAGCTCTATGAATACGATCAGCGCATGGCACTGGCAGAAGTGATCGTAGGGAAGAAAGAAGGTGTCATCTGATGGCCTTAACAGTTACTGGAATTGTGCTCATGATCATCGCTTCTCTGCTCTACTACGTAACAGTCCAGGAGATCCGGCAGATCAAGGCAATGGTTCGCACATCATCTGATGTTGAGAATCTGAACACTGAGAAGATCTGGAAGAAGCTGTACATCCTCGAGAATGACATCTCCAGAATCCGGATGACATCCAACAATGCTGCACGCCAGGCTGATGAAGCCATCAGAAAGCTGACCGGGATCAGCTTCGGAAACTACATTCCGAAACATGGGAAGGAGAAAGAGCATGACTCCTGATATCAATATTGATGCTCTTGCTGAGCAGTATTACGCGGATCGGGATCCTCAGTTCGATGATCCGGCAGATGAAGATGCTCCGGATGAGCCTGAAGAAGATGATCTGCAGATGGAGATGAAGTCATGGAAATATACCAAGACTTCCTGGAACGGTGATCCGGCTGCAGACAGAGATAAATTCATCGGCGGATCTGATGCAGGTACCATCCTGGGGCTGAACCCGTACAAGTCAGCGTATACCCTGTTCCTGGAGAAAACAGGACAGCTGAAACCTGAAGATCTGTCAGGGAAGCTGTCTGTCTGGTTCGGATCAGAGGAAGAAGAGATCGTGGCAAAGCGATTCTGTCTGGAAACGGGTAAAAAGGTCAGACGGTCTCTGATTAGCTATGGTATCGAAGAGTATCCATTTTTGAGAGGACATGTTGACCGTCTGATCGTTGGTGAGAATGAAGGCTTGGAATGCAAGACTACAGGCTCCTGGAACCGCACGAACTTCTGCAATGGAGATGTTCCTCCGGCACACTATGCGCAGTGCCAGTTCTATATGCTGGTAACCGGAAAGCAGGGATGGTGGTATGCGGTCAAACGTGATAATTACGAGTTCTTCTACATGAGAATTGATCGTGACAACGAGTACATCAGCGAGATGCTGGACCAGCTGATTGAGTTCTGGCATCGAGTAGAAGAAAAGAGATGGCCATCCAGTGAGATTGACGGATCTGACAGCACGACTGAATCGATTTCAAAGATGTATCCGCATGGAGATGATGAAGAAACCGTAATGCTCAGTTCAGATGAAGACAGTCTGCTGCAGACCAGGGCACAGCTCAAGCAGCAGATCGACGAGCTTAAGCTCCAGGCATACACGATTGATAACCAGATTAAGGATGCTCTAAAAGACGCAGAAAGAGCCGAATCCGAGCATTTCAAGGTTTCATGGGTAAATACTCATCCGAAGCCTAAATTCAACGCAGAAGCCCTAAAGGCTGCAAATCCGAGCGAATACGAGAAGTATCTTGAGGATGGCAAGCCTGGAAGAGTATTCCGCATTACAGAAAAGAAACTGAAGAAGAAGGAGAATAACTGATCATGGAAGCAAATAAACAGACCCTTCCGGCATCTGGTAAGACTGCCGGAACAGCAATCGCTAATTCGAAGAAGCTGCAGTTCTCGACTCTGATCAAGAGCGATGCAGTCCAGAAGTCTCTGGAAGGAACTCTCGGGGATTCTATGAGAACCAAGACGTTCACTTCCTCCCTGATCAGTGCAGTGAGTACGAACCCGGCGCTCAGAGACTGCGACGGTATGACCATCATCTCTGCTGCACTGCTGGGAGAATCCCTGAATCTGTCTCCGTCTCCGCAGCTGGGGCAGTATTACATGGTCCCATTCCGGGATAAAAATTCTGGCACGGTCAAAGCTACATTCCAATTGGGATGGAAAGGTTATTACCAGCTGGCTCTGAGATCCGGCCAGTATCAGAACATTGATGCAGTTGCCGTTAAGGAAGGCGAGCTGAAGTCATACAATCCGATCACTGGTGACATTGATCTGGATCCGATTGATGATCCGATCCAGCGCGAGCAGGCAAAGACGATCGGATACTATGCGTACTTTACTCTGAACAATGGGTTCACCAAGAAGATGTACTGGAGCCGTGAGAAGATGCAGGCTCATGCTGAGAAATACTCCAAGGGATATGCAGCACACAAAGGATATACCTTCTGGGAGAAAGACTTTGACAGCATGGCTCTGAAAACCATGTACCGTCAGCTGATCGGGAAGTACGGGATCATGTCGATTGAGATGCAGAAAGCATATACCGATGACATGAC
>Ga0256405_10005438_pt1 | contig 21967 bp, 17 predicted proteins | sample RumenRJG_02DNA_FD_189096 | JGI IMG/M metagenome (GOLD analysis project Ga0256405, IMG submission 189096) | Bovine rumen microbial communities from Lethbridge, Alberta, Canada - RJG_02 | ecosystem: Host-associated > Mammals > Digestive system > Stomach > Rumen | place: Canada: Alberta... | reverse complement strand
AATTAAGCACCCCAAAAAGTTGCGGATTACGAAAGAAAATCACCGGAATCAAGTGATTCCGGTGATTTTTGGTGGAGACTACTGGACTCGAACCAGTGGCCTCATGCGTGTGAAGATTCGATAGGGATGCCTTCTGCCGAATTTTGGGAGAATAAAGCGGGTTTGCCGCATGATTTCCTCACCCGCAGATACGCTTTTCTCCGTTGTTTCCGCCCCGGTTTTTCTGTTCGTGGGTCACGGCGTGGGTCAAAACACGATCCTCGTTTTCTGTTTGCTGCGGGCAGGATGCCTTCATACAACAAAGTGGCGCTCTCATATAACAAAGCGACTTTCTTGACAGAATATGCAGAACTTGGTAAAATGCGGTCAGGCGCTGCACGAACGGCAGGCGGTTGGTCACATCTCCGAGAGGAGGTGGTTGATATGCCTATTACGATCACACTACATATCTTCGGATATACGGTCACGATTCGTATTAAAGGCGAAAACCGCCACTCTGCCAAGTGACGGTTTTCTGATCTTTGATTAGAACTTAACTTTCGCTGGGCTAACCGCTTGTCGCAGCGCCCTTTTCCTACCCTTATTATAGCAAGTTATGGGAGAATGTCAAGAAAAACCGCCCCTGTGCCTTGCTTTGAAAAGTCTGCACTTTACTGCACCCGAGATTCAGCCAGAATCAGTCGGACGATCATCTGCCGAAATAATATAGATACAGATCCTCCATATTGGGTGCTGTTGGTACTGCGTCGGGTCGAGGGGCGCTTTCGCTGAGCAGACGGATCACACTTTTTCCGTCTGTGTGCATGACATTGCTGCAGGTATATTGCTTTGTGAGTGCCGCTTCGTCCGCAGCTGGAACTGTAACGAGCCAGACTTGCCCGTTCAGCTGCTCCAGCAACGAAGCAGGCTTTTGCATTTCGAGGACAACACCTTTCCGGAGCAGAATGATTTCATTTGCGACTGCTTCAAGATCCGATACAATATGCGTCGACAGCAAAACGAGCTTTTGCTGAGAAAGATTACTGATGATACCGCGGAACCGGATCCGTTCTTCCGGGTCAAGCCCAGCCGTCGGCTCGTCCAGTACCAGAATTTCGGGATCTCCAAGCAGTGCCTGTGCGATTCCCACGCGTTGCCGCTGCCCGCCGGAGAAACCTTTCAGCTTTTTCTGCTTTTTGTCCTCCAGACCGACCATATGCAAAAGACCGTCTGTCTGCCGCTTGGCCTCAAATTTTGACAAGCCCTTTAATCTGGCGATATAGAGCAGAAACTGCTCCGCTGTGAAATTCGGATAAACGCCGAAATCCTGCGGCAGATAGCCGAGCTTTTTCCGGAACGCAGCACCCATGACCGCAATGTCCTGCCCATCCAGCAAGACACGTCCGGTCGATGGGGCGAGCAGATCCGTCATGATCCGCATCAGCGTCGTTTTCCCGGCTCCGTTTGGACCGAGCAAGCCATAGACGCCTGACCCGAGGGTCAGGTCGATCTGCTGCAGCGCGGCTGTATCGCCGTAGAGCTTGCTGATATGTTCGAAGGAAAGCTTCATAATTCCTTGCGCTCCTTTCTTTGATGGATGGCGACCAATAGTAACCCACCCAATAACAGCGCGTACCAGACACCCCAGACTCCAGGGGTCACACCGATTCTCCGTCCACGCATCCATTCTGCAAAAAATCCATACCGAACAAACCAGAAGAATTCAAACTTTTTCAGCACAGCAACATTGATAAAATAGCTGAACGCAAACGGAACTCCGCAGATGCACATGGCCGCCGGCTGATTCTTCAGACTGTCACATACAAATGCTGCAAAGAGGAAAAATCCAATTGTTCCGATGAGAACGATCGCCGTGCTGCGGAACCATGCGTGATTCCAACCATCCGGTTGGGGAAGCCTGCCGGAAATGAGAATTGACAGCGCATGATTTCCGGCTGCTAACAGCACAGCACCAGCCGAAGCGGCAATGCTCCCGGCAATCAACCGGTTCCGGAACAGCGTGATTCGACCATAGGCGGTGCTGTTGATGACGGGAAAGACTCCTGTTTCACGATCCGCGGAAAACAGACGGATCAGAACGAGCAGAACCAGAAAACCGAGTGTTACGGAGCCTATCTTATTCCAGAATTCTGCGGATAGCGACCAGAACGCATCGCTGCGGAATCGGGAATCGAAATAGGAGAGGACAGCCCGGACGGATAACCCGGCGCCCAGAACGAGCCAGTAAAGGGAATTTCGAAAATAGCGGGTCAGTTCAGTTTTCATGTCGTCGCCTTCCTCCGCCAGATCCTCCAAAAGATGAAAAATTCCAGAAGGATCATCCCAATCTCCAGCAGGACCGGTTTCCATATGTCCGACCATAAATATGGAAAGACCCACGAATAGCTCTCCTGCAGCAGATACCCACCGAAGCCGAACCGATAGAGCGCGTCGATCGGCACGCGAAGGAACTCCGGCAGCTGAGGCCCGACAGCGGAATACGCAAAAAACAGCAGATAGCTTCCGCCGCAGAGGAACAGACTGAGCGCCGTCCGCCGCGTCAGCGCAGCGACGATCAGAATAAACCCAGCGAAGTATAACGCGCCCAGAAACAGAAAGCCATACTGGAGCGCACAGTACGCAAGATTGGACATCGGCGGCAGCGCCGTATCCGTAAAATACACGCATCCGGCAACAGGGGAGAGGGCGCCTTCGAACCCGAACGCGCCGCCGTTTACCAGCAGACTGGCTGCGCCGATGATGAAAACAACGGCTGCGCAATAGAGGACCGTAAACGCCGCTTTCGCTCTCCATGTGCACCATCGGCCAAGCGCTGCCGTCCCGACAAGATCGTCCGTCCGGTATTCCCTTTCACAGCAGACCAGCCGCGGCAATCCGACCGCAAGCAGAAACGCCGTCAGCGTCGCGCCATAGGAATAGATATTCTGCTGAACAAACAACCACTTTTGCTGTGCATCATAGAGCGCGCTGTAATTCTGTTCCGAGATTTCTGTGTATAGCCCCAGCAGCAGATACAGACCGCCGAGGAGATACGCGACCCAGACCTCGCGGAACGCCCGGTGCTTTCTGGCTTCATCCGATATAAGCCATGTCATAATGCTCCCTCCTTCGTTGAACGTTGTGCACAAGTATGCCGTATAAAATCAGCCCGATGACCGCCAGAGCTGCGTAGGCGGCAGTGGAGCAGAGCTGCAAAAGCCGGTCAAACGGAAGCACCGTCACGAGGAAGCAGAGCGCTGCCCAGAAGACGAGCGCAAGCAGGGATAGCCCTTCTGGATTACGGAGTCTGGCAGACAGAAACAGCAGCAGCGTGCATAAATAGATGCCCGGTACCGCGCCGCAGAGCGCCAGCCGCAGAAGATCCTCCCCTGCAGAAACGTGCAGCGTCACGGAAAGCAGCAGCAGCGCACCGAACATGCAGCATGAGATCACGACGGACCGCGCAGCCAGCATCTCCGGATAGGAATACGGAAACGTAGCTTCCAATTCGCGCATACGCTCGCTGCAGGCGAGCACGTACCGATGAAACAGCAGGAGCATCGGCATGGGTGCGGTACAGAAAATCGTCAGCATCGGCATGGACAAAGCCCTGACGCTGAGCAGACCGAAAATCAATGCACCCGTGAAAAGCCCAAGCAGCAGGCCCGCGTTTATTTCACCTGCGGCGATCCGCAGCAGCGTGAAGACCGGCGTCTGCCGGTTCCTCGGCTCCGGCATAGACGCTTGCAGCCGCAAAATAGTGCGGCGGATTTCCTGTTCCATTCGATCGTTCATTCGAAGTCCTCCCGCAGTTTATCTGAGAGTGTATTTCTGGCGGCACGAAGCCGTGATTTGACCGTCGGCAGCGGTGTGTTCGTCATTCGCGCGATCTCCTTTGCGGTAAATTGGTGGAAATAATGTAAGATCACTGCCTCCCGCTGTGCGGCAGGCAGCTTCTCCAACGCGGCTTTTACGGACAGGGAGACCGCTGCCATATCTTCAAGCGAGGCAGCCGGATCGGGTCGGTCGAACATGGTGTCTTCCGCCTGAACGATTTTCTGTCGAAAGCGAAAGTAGTCCATGCACTTGTTATGGGCGATCGTAAACAGCCAGCTGTCAAATTTCCTCCACGGCGTATAGCTGCCGATGCTCTGCATCATTGCGATAAAAACATCCTGCGTCAAGTCATAAGCGTCCTGCTCATGCCCGGTCAATTTGAAAACATATCCGTAAATTCGCGGATACCAGCGGCGAACCAAAAGCTCCAGTGCGCTCTGATCTCCGCTTTTGATCCCGCGCACCAGTTCGTGGTTGCTATATTCCACTGCCTCACCGCCTTTTCTGTCAGTATAACGAACGAGAGTACCCAAAGGGATGAAAAATACAAAAGAAATTTTATAAAAATTATAACAGGTCCTTGCGTGTGTTTCCAACTGCAATATTTGGGCACTTTTATATTTTAACACTGGAGCGCAAAAACTGCGCATCAGGAACCAAAGAATAGGTTTTATCTGGAGTTCACGCAAAAAGCAATCGCCCTGCAAGTCGTGACCTATTTAACATACAAGACGATAGGGGCACACACGTTCCGCCGTGTGTGCCCTTGTGTGCGATTTTTCTCCGAAAGCCGAGTGTGTACCCACTTTTACTCGTGAAAGCGAACGTGGGGCGTTTGTGCGAGAAGTTAAAAAGCAAGATGAAAAGCGGTTGGGGATAAAATTTATGGCAGCAGTTTTGCCAGATTTTTCCCTTCTGCTGGTGTTGAGGGTTCACAGTGAACCGGGAAATGTATGTATATAAAAGCGTGGCGGAATCAAGGGTCACAAATGCTCACCACATAATCCATAGCGAACTCACTGGATCACGCAGCCCAGCGGGGCCGCGACGCCTCGGAACAGCGACACGCATAAGCGCATCGCTGTCCCGAGGCTCCCTGCGTTCTTTGGGAGCACCCCCGACCAAGCCCCCAAAGCGGCAAAGTATGCCGTTCTGATACCCGGCCCGGGGATGTTTGTGAACGTGCGGAACGGTCCGAGGGTAGTGATACCACCCCCCATCCGAAACACCCCGTGTTTCGCCGTGTGGGCCGTTGTGTGCGATCTTTCTCCGAGAGCCGAGTGTGTGCCCACTTTCACTCGTGAAAGCGAACGTGGGGCGTTTGTGGGAGAAGTTGAAAAGCGGTTGGGAACAGCGTTGTGACGGTAACTTTTTGGCAATATTTGCGGGAACGCTTTTGGACGAAAAGCCGAACTTTTTAAGCCGGATTTTTGGACGGTGAAGGCCGTTCGATTTTAGCACAAGATAAAGAGAGGTGCCCGTAATTGGGCACCTCTCAGCCACAAAGCCCCGCAGTGCGGGGCTTTCCGAGGTTTTGAAACCGCAGTCTAAGGTGCACCTTGAGAGGTGTTTTCGCAGTCTTTGGTGAACGTCAGGCACAGAAAAGGCCCGTGGCGGCGGACTTTTCAAGGTGGACGTTCCGCAGGCGTTTGACGAAATCGCAGTTTTCAACCACTCAAAAAAGTGCTCTTTGAGCAGCGGCGATTTTCGGAGGAAAACGGGTATATTTTGCGCCGCTGTAGTCAAGGAACATCTTTCGGGATGTACCACTTCTCACCGCTGTCTACATTCAAATCGCCCGCCAGCGGCTGGCGCAGATGCGGCAGAAGCGCATCCCTCCCGGACACCAGCCGTATGGTCAAGAATTGGAACAGTAGCAGAGATTTTCAGTAAAGTCCGTTGGTGCAAATAAAATAAGCCGGCCGTCAAGCATGACGGTCGGCAAAGAAGATAGAGTATTCAATGCATTGTTATGTCAAAACCCTTTATCTGAAGTTCCTCCAGCTCCACAGCAGACACCCTGCGCTCCAGTTCGTCGATGACTTCACTCTGTCCAAGTTGGCTAACTGCTTCCATCTGGCGCAAAAGACGAATTGTTTCCTCCGTCTTCCGCAACTCCTCCGCAGACCATGGGCTGTTCCACAACTGCGTCAAAACCACGGATGGCGCAATAGAATCAAGTGTGCTGTCATATAAGCGCTGAAGTTCCCGATTCCAAATGGTAAGGCGTGAAATTGCGGGTTCGGCACAAAGAGCATTTAAATTATCTGGCAACGATTTTATCACGACATCATGTGACGCAATAGCGGTCGCTCTCGGGATTGTTCCAATTTCATTCATCTGGTAGAAACGCAGCAGTGTACTGGTCAAGGATACCTCTGGACGGACGGCCAAAACCGCCAGTTCTACCCTATAATCCTTAGAGCTCAGAAGTTCTGCCGTGCGTTTTGGTACCTCTACCGTCCTTCCTGTCCCCTCAATAATGAGATTGAACTGACGGCTCGAAAGTGCCTTAATTAAGTGCTCCGTGACGGCTGCTGAAAACGCGGATGTTATTCGTACCGCGTCCGCCCCATAATGTTCATATATGGCGCGATAGTTTGGATGCCTGCGACGATACTCATCGGCGTTGATGAAAAATGCGTTATCATCAAGCATACCGCTCATCGCCGAAGCTAATTCTGTTTTCCCCGCCCCCGGCTGTCCAGCCAACAATACGGCAGTCGGATGACTCGTTGGCTCATAACGGTCTTCACTGTCAGCAAGTTCATCCGCCAAAACAGTCTCAATATCCTGTTCCTCGAATGCGGTTATATCATTTGGCGAAATATACATTTACAGGCTCCCCGCTTTGAAAAGAAACTGGTTTGCCAGATTGAACTGACCTTCGATCCGATCCAATTCCTCTTTTGATTTTGCGGATAAGATGTCCTGCTTGGCATTCCAAACCAAAGAATAGAGTATGGCAACAGGGTGTGTCCGTTCTTCAATCCTATTCTGCCGTTTATAGCGCGATAAATCGCCAAGTACACCTGCACCCTTTTCCAGCAAAACCTCCTGCAATAATGAAAACTCATATCGACTCATTATGCTACCTCCACGAAGATACTTTTTCTCTTGCATCTTAACACAAAAATCTCAAGTATACAACCGCTACTCAAAGGAATTCTGCAACTTTCTTGAGCAGGTTCTGTTCCGTTCAGATATCTTATGCTATAATATTTGCAAGAAATCTTATTTGCTGTATCCATAAACGATGGGAGTGATGCCCAATGAAACAAAAATCCCGCATCAACGGAACGGAGTATACATTTCTGGAATCACTGCCCGTGCTCGGGAAAGAATCTCTACTTATCCTTTGCGCAGATAACTGCGGTAACCGCGCTCTTTGCCCAGAGGAGTTATGGCACAATGGCGAAGTCTGTGAAAATCAAGTATTCTCTATTAACACCCATAGTTCTGCGCAGCAAAAGATCGAATTCTTTCTTTCACTGTTCAGGGGACGCGAAAATGTTTATGCAAGGCGCTATTTCAGCGTCAAAACAGGGAAAAGCGGCTATACACCAGTGTGCAAAAACGAATGGCAGCACGGTCTATGTGATAAAAAGGAATACCGGTGCCCGAATTGCCCCAATCGGGAATTTCTGCCCTTGGCCGCCGAAACAGTCAAGGCCCATTTAATGGGACGCGACCCTCTGTGCCGTGATGTGATCGCCATTTATCCCATGCTTGAGGACAACACAACATATCTGTTGGCAGCAGATTTTGACGAGGCAAGTTGGCAGGCAGACGTCAGCGCATTCTGCAAGTGTTGTAACGAATATGGCCTCACTCCCGCAGTAGAACGATCCCGTTCTGGAAACGGCGCGCATGTCTGGTTTTTCTTCTCTGAACCGGTCCCGGCGGCGGACGCACGGCGGATGGGAAGCAGTCTGCTGACCAAAACGATGGCTCGCCGCCATGAGCTGTCGTTCTCCTCTTATGACCGGCTGTTTCACACGCAGGAGGTCACTGGTTCGAGTCCAGTAGTCTCCACCAAAAAGTTCCTGATTTCGTGAGAAATCAGGAACTTTTCTTTATCTTAAATCTCCAAAAGTTTATTTCAAATTTTAGCTTTTACGCTGACCAATACACTGACCAATACGGCAATAGCACCCTTTAGAACAAGGTAGCACCGGACAGAATTTTCGCCCGGCGCTGCTTTTTTACCGATTTTGAAATCATTTTTGTCTCTTTTTCCCTAAGTGTTGCTGCTTTTCAGCACCGCTGATTTTGCTAACCGTGTCTATTGCGGATTAGTTCATAGCATGGTATGATGAACTCGATATATCGAAATTTAGAAAGGCAGCAATTATGAATCTTGAACGAATTACAAGTCCTTTACATCCCTTGTATAAGCAAGCTTTAGAACTGTATCAAATTAGTTTCCCTTTTCACGAACAACGAGAGGCATTTTCTCAGGCTGCGATTTTGCATGATGATGCCTATCATTTCGATCTGATTTACGATGCGGGCACTTTTGTAGGCCTTGTTTTATATTGGGAAAGCTTGGATTACCCGGACGCTGCCACAGTCTCACATTCTACCCGGTTATTATGCTTGGTGTACAGGTAGGCGGAGCATTCCTGTGCTGCATCCATGAGGGACTGATTGACTGTCAGTTCTGTGACGCCGAGTTTCTTCCGCACCTTGTTGATACGCTGGATCATCTCCTCCCGAATCTTCACATCTGTCGGCTGGGAGCTGATTTCCTGTACCGGGGCGATTCCTGTATACGGCACATCCGTGTCGATCTGTACGCCGTCAGACCAGTATACGTTGAAGCCTACCTGCTGACCGATATCCCTGAGCCGTACATAATTGCTCCCCCCAATGTTATAGGCTGTCATGGAGACCTGCCGGCCATCCACATAGATTTTCTGCCACGTAGGTTCCGCCACGATTCCCGCTGCGGCTTCGCTTACCAGAGCTGCGCCGATAACCATGCCCATCACCATGGCCGTGATGTTTCTCTTATCATGCTTCATGCTGATGCTCCTTTCCGTTTTGTAACACAAAGCAATACCACAGCTAGCGGACAAAAGCTATATGATTTTGCAAAAGTGGTCTGTGATAAAACGTAGGCATTACCTCCGGACGAGAGCTTCAGCGTTCAACGGCAGTCGCAAAACTATCACTTTCCCCCAACATTCTGATCCACCCATTCCTTGAGCTTGTCCTTGGGGATCACAATGCGGGTGCCAATCTTCAACGCCGGGAAGTCCTCGGTGCGGGCCAGTTCGTAAGCTCCGGCACGGGAGATGCCCAATGCGGCTGCCATCTCAGGCACAGAGAGCATCAGTGGAAGTTCTTCGTAGGATTTGAACGTTACTTTTTTCATGGCTATCCTTTCTCCTCCGCAGTGGAGGGGCCTTTTATTTGTTATCATTCGTCTTGTTGATCTACTTCCCCACCCTCTGGTGGAGGGGCGTATCCACAGGAGCTGTGGTCAGTCGATGCAGAATTTCAGAAATATCTTTACATCCGCAAAAGATTTTTCCTGTTTCGCGGAATCCTGTGGTATAATTGGTCCATCACCATGACGGAGGTGTTTCTGTGAGCCGATACAACGACGCTGTGAAGAAGTGGCAGGAGTGGGAAATCCGAACCACGGCAGACCTGAACCTGCGGCTGGACAGCTTCCGCATCCTGTTTGCCTATAACTCCGGCAAAATCGAGAACGACGAGATCAATTATCACGATACCCGTGAAATTTTCGAGAACGGGAAGGTCGTCGGCTACACTGGAAGCACCCGCACGCTGTTTGAACAGCAGAACCAGAAGACCTGTTACGAGCTTTTGCAGGACAAGATCATTTCGAGAGAACCGCTCTCCATTGACCTGATCCGTACCGTTCACCGTGCTCTGACAGAAGGGACCTACGACGAGCGCCGCTACATCGTGAACGGTGAGCGCCCCGGTGACTTCAAGAGGCATGACTATGTCACCGGCAGAAACGAGGTGGGCTCTCCGCCTGATGAGGTCGAAGATGACCTTGCCGAGCTGATCGACGAGATCAACACCATCGGGCAGAAAGCTCCTCTGAAGGCCGGGGCATATTTCCACGCCCGCTTTGAGAATATCCATCCCTTTGCTGACGGCAATGGGCGTGTTGGCCGGACGCTGCTGAACTACTGGCTGATGATCAACGATTATCCGCCCATGATCATCTACGAGGAAGACCGCCGCGCCTACTATGATGCTTTGCAGGCTTATGACGAGCAGGAGAACTTGGACCTGCTGACCGAATTCTTCGAAGAACAGACGGTGAAGACCTGGACACGGTCTATGGAACTGATCGACAGCGATGCTCCGAAGCGCAAGGGCCTCGGCTTTTTCATGCTGTAATTTATCCGCACCCCGCCGACAATTCGGCGGGGTGCTTTCGCTATGCTGGGAGCTGGCCATTTTGTAATCCGCTATCTCATGGTCATATTCCAACCGCCGTACTGCTGTTCCTCATGGTCATCCTCCTTGTGGCCGTGGGCGAGGCGCTTCTCCCACAATTCTTGACGGCGCTTGTGGTCGATGTGGGTGAGTCCTGTGCCGCTCTGCGGCAGGGAGTTACCCTGAAAGATATTTGCCATGTGGTGGAGCAGCCTCGTCACCGCAAGGAATACCTCCGGCGTTGCCGTAGCACTCTGCCTTTCCAGAAGGCATTGTGCGTAGCTGTGTCCCTGCTCCGCCGCCCGGGTCAGCCATTGGATACCTTCCTCCTTGTCACGCTCGACTACCTTACCCTGGAGCAGTAGCTTCCCCAGCAGATACTGCGCATAGGAATTTCCGGCCTGGGCGGAGGCGTAGATGTGATCCATGGCCTTGCGGGTGTCTTTTCTTACTGCCTCGCCCTTCAGATATTCCTTTCCCAGACGGTAGGCCGCATAGTGGTTTCCGTTGTAGGCGGCGTGTTCCAACCACTGGATTCCAAGCTCAGGATCATGGACGATGGCATCATCAGAGAGCAGCAACTTTCCGAGAGCATACTGGGCGGGAGCGTAACCGCCGGTGGATGCCTTGTGGAACCAGTTCATGGCTACTTCACTGTCCGGTATCACAAGGCTACTATCCAGATACAGCTTTCCCAGGAAGTACTGCGCATGGACATCGCCACTCTCTGCCAGCCACCGCATACGGTCTACGGCGTCATCCCGCTCCTCCAGTGGGGAGGTTTCATCCTGAATGCCTGCTTGCAGCGCTCGAATGTCCCAGGGCATATTTTCATTTTTATCCACCCCGTCGCTCTGCGACAGCGCATCATCTTCGAAGGTAATTTCCCCCAGGCGGATCGTCTCTGCCTCCTGGATGACAGCATTCTTGATTTGGCGGAACTCTTTCTGTTGGGACAGAGGCGGGCGATGGCGCTCCTTCTCAGAATAGAAAGCGTCCACCTGATTTTGAAGCTCCCACCACTTCTCATAGCACTCTGCTACGGTCGGGAGCTGTTCCATCTGGTCCACGATTTCGTCCACCAGGGCTTTTTGCTTCTTCGGAAGATAGCCGTAGGACTTCTTTCCCTTGACCGTTTCCAGCTGAAGGACCAGCTCCTGCATGAGCCGCTCCGCCTCCGGGTGGTCGCAGATTCTGCTTTTCATCTGCTGGACCAACTCCCGCATAACCTGCCGCGCTTCCCGTACCAGCTGGTCACGGGAAGCAGTTTTCTGCTCATAGAGGTGCAGCATCTCCTGTTGGAAGATGTCGTTGGTGAGCTTGGATTTGATTTGGCGGATGCCGTCCTGAGACAGGTACGCCTGACCGGGTTTTGCAGACCATGCCATCATGTGACAGTGTGGGTGGTCACCTTCATCATGGAAGGCTGCGTACCAATGGAAGTCCTGGGGCGGGATATTCATAGCGGCGGCAATATCGTCGCGGTGGGCGCGGAGGAGATTCCTCCACGCCCTGGCATTGTCATAGCCCAAACGCTCCGCATCCTCTCGCTTCAGGGAGATAATGTGCGTCCACACGTTTCCGGTGTAGTTCTCCAGCTCCGCCATGGCCTTGTCCAGCTCCACGCCATCTTTGTCACCGAAGAGGCCATGGGAGCCCAGCCGCTCCGCTCTCGGCCGCGTCGCGATGTACTTCATGTAGCCATCCAATTTTTGAACATCACTCCAGTTTTCCTCCAACGCCTGAGAGATGAACACAGAGGCATTGGCCTTGGTGGGATGCTCCTGGTACGCTGTGCTTTATCTGTAAGGAAGCCGTGCTAATGGGCAATAAAAAGGTGCAGCCCTGCGGCATTCACGCAGTACTGCACCCGGAGAAAAGAAACTGATTAAATTCTAATAATGACTGTTCAGTAATATTTGTATATGGTATCCGCAAAGCAGACAATCAAATTGCACTGGCTACATCCAGTACTGCTTTTACGCTCTGCTTTACAAACTGCAGTACCTGCTGCACCGTCTCTACATTTTCCATAACACCGGCTGCCTGGAGATCCCGGATAGTTCCCTTTTGGAGGTCAAGCCCTACCCGGATGTAATCTGTATGGGCAGCATCGACGCGAATGGAATTTTCAATGCCGACCTGATGCAGGCTGAAAAACTGGTTGGGGGCCAGCGCCTTGACACGCTCGAACACCTCATAGCCATCGAAGCCTGCCGCTTCTGCCAGCTTCAGCAGAGGCTGCTCCAAAGCGTAGATGACCACATCTGCCGCCTGCTCACACTGGTGGTCACGGCCATATTTCCGCATCGGCCTGCACAGTGTCAGCAGGGTCAGCCCGCCGCCAACCACCTGACCATTATTTTCTGCCGCTACACGCGATGCAAACGAAATGCCAAAATCCAGCATGGCAGAAATCTGCTGCCATGTATCCTCCGTGCACCCTACCTGCGCACCACGCTCCAAAAGTGCGTTCAGCATGATCAAAGCAGTCTTGGCGCCCTGTTCCGGCACATCAGCTTGGCTGAGGGCAGCCGCTGCCCGGGCCATGCTTGCATCCTCAAAGGAGGCCTCCTTTAAAATCTCCGCAAAAGAAGCTGTAGATACATAGCTTCCGTCTTTGCTTCGATATTGGATGGTTTTTCCTGTGCCGTATGTGGCTGCCGCTGCATAGCTCAACGCTGCAACGCCATTGCGAAGTGCCTCACAAAGTACTACCGGTTTCTTCATTCTGTTCTGCATATTATTATGATGCGGTCTGTTTATGCGCAAACCGCCGTCTCCTTTCCAGCTTATAATGTTACATTCGTCCGGCGCAGCTGCTCGTGGATCTCATCAATATCCAGTTCCAGCGGCTTTTTGTTCTGCGCCACGCACATCGACGCAACAATTCCCATGGCATGGCCCATATTCATCACGATGGGCATAACACGATAGCTGGAATGCGCTTTGTGGGTGCCGGAGATATTTCTGCCGTTCAGTAGTAGACCTTCGATCTTTCTGGGAATGAAGCAGCGCAGGGGAATGGTGTAGGGCTCCGGCTGCTTGAACGTCTTGTATTCGGCAATCGCGTCCAGTCCGGCGCCTTCCACATTGTGCAGATCGAAGAAGAAGTTGGACTTGGTGACCACCCAGTCATCGAATACTCGGGCCTGAGAGATATCGTCTTCGTTCAACTGATACTGTGCCTCAAACCGGCGGGTCTCGCGGACGCCGATGACATCCGCGCTGTCGATCAGGTAGCAGCCCTCATAGCCCGGAACATAGCGCTGCAGGAATTCGATAATCTCAGGGATCTGATTTCTGCAAATGTACTCCGCATGGTTCAGGTCCCGCACGTTCGTACCGTCCATATCAATGGCGTTAGTCATATTGATGGTGACAACACCGGGAATGGAGGAGGGATAGAGCAGGATATGTCCCGCAGGCTTCGGAAGCTTTTCACGCCCCAGCGTCTGCAAGTCGCCCTCAGGGAGCTGGGCGGTATCCTCCATGCCCCAGAAGAACATGGCACGGTCCATGTCCACGCCAGCCACCTTGAACATAATGGTCATCGGCTGCATGCCGCCGTCATCCCGCCCCTTTTCAAAGGGCGCTCCGGCTCTTGCCGCCACATCACCATCGCCGGTGGAGTCGATCAGCATCTTGCAGGTAATGGCCTCTCTGCCGGACTTGCTCTCCGTGATCACACCAGCAACACGGTTCCCGTCCATGATGACATCGCTGAAAGCCGTGTAAAGCTGAACGTCGACTCCGGCCTTATACAGCATATCCAGCATCAGGATGCGGAGCTTTTCCGGGTTGATGACCTGCTCACTCTCGCAGTCCCGGGCCTTTTCCCGCAGTTCCGCAAAGCAGCCGCCCTCCTGCCTGCCGGTCCAGTGGCTCATAATGCCGCTGGTGGCAACACCGCCGATGGCGCCATACTGCTCGATCAGCATGACTTTGCTGCCTGTCCGAGCCGCATAGAGCGCAGCACCGAAACCGGCAGGGCCGCCGCCGACGACCAGGACATCTGTCTCCGCTACCATAGGAATCTGTCTGCTAGGTTCAGTTACGTAATTCATATTGCTTACCCTCATTTTGTTACTTCTGCACAGGGGCGGTCCCCTTCACATGTTTTTTGATGGACTTATAGAAGAACGAGCCGATGGACACCAGTGCCAGCAGCAGGAACAGCAGGCTGAAAGGTCGTGTCACGAAAATGGACAGGGATCCGCCCGACAGGATCATGGAGTTGCGGAAATTTGTTTCCACCAAATCTCCCAGAACGACGCCCAGGATGATCGGCACCACGGAAAAGCCCAGCTTCCGAAGCAGGAACGAGGCGACACCGATGCATGCTGCCAGCAGCACATGGAAGGTGCTGCCCTCATTGGAATAGACGCCTGCGATGCAGTAGACGATGATCAATGCGCTCATCAGCTCATAGGGAATCCGGGAGATATTGGAGTACAGCGGCGTCAGGACCAGGCCGAACACCAGCATAAGAACGTTGACAAACAACAGACCCAGCATGATTCCGTACAGGGTACCCGGGTGATCCCTGAACAAAGCGGGGCCAGGGATCATGCCCTGCAGCATAAAGGCGCCGATCAAGATAGCCGTGCAGCCGTCGCCGGGGATGCCCAGGGTCATCAAAGGAATCAGCGTAGAACCGGTAGTGGCGTTGTTTGCTGCCTCGGAGGCTGCCACGCCCTCAATCTCACCCTTGCCGAAGTTATCGCCGTGTTTGGACATTTTCTTGGCCTGGTCATAGCTGATAAACGCGGCGATGCCGCCGCCGGTGCCGGGCGTTGCGCCGACAACCGTGCCGATGACGCTGGAGACAACCCACGCCCGGAAGCATTGCTTGATTTCCTTCCAGGTGACCCGCTCCTGACTGATCTTAATCTTCGCCTTTCTGGCAGGGTCGTTTTTGGGGTCATAATTGGAACGACTCAGCAGTTCGGCCAGCGCAAAGAGACCCACCAGGACAGCCAGAAGCGGAATGCCGCCGGCCAGCTTGCGGTTTCCGAATGCGAAGCGGATCACACCGCTGACGCTGTCCTGGCCAATCAGGGCAATGAAGATACCGATGACGCCGCCCATGATGCCTTTGATGATGTTGTCGCCGGAGATGCTGGCGATGATGCTCAGCCCGAAGAAGGTAATGCAGAAGTACTCAGGCGGGCCGAAAGTCTGCGCCACCCGCGCAATAGCGGGCGCGGCAAACAGACAAATCAGCGCACTGACGATGCCGCCGAAGAACGAGGAGTACAGTGCCATTTGCAGAGCTTTCAGCGACTTCCCCTGCAGCGTCATGGGATAGCCGTCCAGCGTGGTAGCTGCATTGGCAGGAGTACCGGGGGTATTGATCAGAATCGCGGTGATGGAGCCGCCATAAGTACCTCCGCAGTAGATGCCCAGCAGTAGCATCATGGCGGGGATCGGATCCATTGCGTAAGTCAGCGGCAGGCAGAGGATAATGCCGATATCCGCCGTCATGCCGGGGATCGCGCCGATCACAATGCCGGACAGAAGGCCGAGCGCAATCATCAGAATGCTTTGCCAGGAGGCGGCCATCTCAAGGCCAGCCAGAATATAGTCTAACATGTCTCAGCACCTCCCTATGGCAGCGCGACGTTGATGGCTCGGAACGCAAAGTACGCAAGAAACACATTTGCACTGGCAATCAAGTAGAACCACCACTTCCGCGTACCAAAATAGGCCAGAATACCGTTTGCCAGCAACAGCGATGCGATGATGAACCCGATTCGGGGCATCAGGACTGCATACGCCAGCAGCATAGCGATATAAATAGCAGGCTTCAGCCGCTTGAGAGATTCCTTTTGGAATAGTGCCGTGCTGATGCAGTATTCCTTTTTGTCTTTGGACAACAGCCCCTGCGCCAAAAGGATCACACTGCATGCAAGCAGGATGCGGATCAGTAAAGTAGGGACCGTTGCCGCAGTCATGCTGCCCGTTTCATAGGTTTTGATCTGCGACGGGATCAAAACATGCAGGATAACGGATATGACCAGAAATATCGCGCCGGTGACCATGTTGGAGTTTAGTTTGATTTTCATGTTCTCACCCTTCACATGCCACTCTCTCAAGCGGCTTTGCTCTTCTGCTGCCGTTTATTTGCTCTCCAGCAGCTCTACGTACCGCTCCATGCTGTCCATCTGGTTTTCAATAAAGGTCTGGACTTCATCACCCTTGGCATCCCACAGGTTATAGCCCATCTCCTTCAGATAGTCGGTGAAGTCGGGATCGGCATAGACCTCATCCAGCATGGCGTTGAGCTTGTCAATGATCTCCTGAGGCGCGTCAGAACGAATGGCGAGGCAGTCCATACCGCCGAAGATGGCGTCAATGCCCCAGTTCTCCATACACTTCACGGTACCGAACTTGGTTTCAACATCCTCGGGATAGAAGGTAGCGACGGCCAGAGCGGTGCCCTCTTCCTGGAACGCATAATAGGAAGGAGGCGTGCACAGGCCCAGGTCCACCTGACCGGAGGCAATGGCGTTCACGACCTCAGCCTCGCTGCCAAGAACAACGGGTTCAGCTTCAATACCCATGGAGATGAAGGCAGCGGAAGACACCACATACTGGTCACCACCCGGGCCGGAGGAAGTGGCATAGGTGAGCTTGTGGCTCTTACCATACTCCAGAATGTCGTCAAAGGACTGGAAGCCCGTGGTCTTGGGATTGGTCACGACCATCAGAGACACGGTACGCATACCGCGCAGCATGGTGAAGTCATCCAGCGTATACTGCACGTCCACGTATTTGGGAGTCAGAGAGAACAGAGGACCGTTGGCAGTGACCAGCGTATAGCCGTCTGCTGCTGCGTCAAAAGCGTCACCCATACCAATCGTGCCGGACGCACCGGTATGGTTCTCAACGATGATAGGCTGGTCAAAGTATTTTTCAGCAACCTGCGTGATCTTACGGGCAATGGTATCGGCACCGCCGCCTACGCCCCAGGGGCAGATGATGGTGACCGTCTTGTTGGGATAGTCGCTGGAAGCGCTGGGTTCTTCTGCCTGAGAGCTGCCGGAAGTATTTTCGGGTACTGTGCTGGTTGCTGTTTTTCCGCCGCAAGCCGTCAATGCCGTCAGCATGAGAGCCAGGGCCAGCAGGAATGCAAATCTCTTCTTCATTTTCGTTGTTCCGCTCCTTCATAAAATTTATATCTGCATCGCTCTCGCGATTGCATACGTATTCATATGCACAAAAAATGAGAAATCTCATTTTTTCTCAAGTAAGAACGTGTCCCGCACGATCAGCTTTTCGTCCAGAAAATGGCGATAAGATTTCGGCGCCTTTTTCTCGGTCACGCTCAATACCCACTCAGCTGTCATGGATATGATCTGGTCGTAGTCGATGGCGACCGTAGTCAACTGCGGGTGGAACCATCGCCCCATTACCACATTATCCACGCCGATGACCGCCACATCCTCCGGGACACGAATTCCGCTCTGCTTGAGAGCTTCCAATGTTCCCAGTGCAAGCATATCGTTCTGCGCAAAGACAGCCGTGCCGGGTGTAAATAAGTCGGTGTGCGCAAGTGTGACCTGCTCCGCAGTCTCCAGCTGATAATTGGCGCAAAGTATATGGTCCTCCGGCATCGTAACCCCATATGCAGCCAGAGCCTCAGCAAAACCAGCGTGCTTATTGACCACGTCAATACGCTGTGCAGGACCTGTGATCTCCACAAAGTTTCGATATCCGGCTTCGCAGAAACTCTTTCCAACCAAATAACCGATTTTGGTATGGCGGGGAGCAATCATAAAAGGCTCCTCCGAGAATTCATTGGTGTCGTAAATAAAAATATAGGGGATGCGTGTTTCCTCCAGTAGCGTTCTCACGCGCTCACTGACACTTTGCCGGTTAAAAATCAAGGCATCGTAGCGCCGGTTGCCGATGCTTTTTTCGATGGAGGATGTCTCCCCCTCCACAAGATCATCAAACACAGGAACAACGTCAATGCCGTGCTCCAGAAGCTGCATACGTATGCGATAGTATAAATCACTTTGGATATAGTGATTGGCAAAGCCCGAAAAATCCTCGGAAAAGATGTATCCAACCACTCCCGTACGGTTTGTTTTCAGACCACGGGCATTAGTGTTGAACTGAAAGGAATATTCCTCGGCGATCTTTTTCACCCTGGCCTTGGTCTCGTCGGACACCAAGGGGCTGTCATTCAGGCAACGCGACACGGTAGACTGAGATACGCCGGCCAGCTTTGCTAACTCAACAGAAGTAATGGTCTTCACAGATACACCTCGCTTTGCATACGTATGTAATTCTTTTGACTGTGTTATACCACGGCATAACCAAGAACGCAATCCCCTTTTTTCTTATTTCTACTTTTTCGGCCTTGTTCACAATGTTTTTTGGCTTTTTTATACATTTTAAATAATAGTGTTCTTTGCATTTGAATGGTATGCTTTCGATAAATTTACAGCTTTTATTGTTGCATTCGTTTTGTTGAAATAATTTTCTATCATTTTCTGGGGTATGGAAGGTGCAGTGCGCGTAATCAGAGCCTTGATCCTTCTCTCGACATTTGCTCTATCGTTTTAAGTGATTGCGAGGTTTACTTGTTCTTGTTACTATTCGTTTTGTTCATATACTTCCCCACCATTTGATGGAGTAGGGGTGGTACAGAGCAAGTTGCCTGAGTCGGGAAGAAATACTTGACAATCGTTCCGGTTCAAGTTACTATCACGGCGACAAGGTTTGCTCTCGAGAAAAAGCCCCGGCTCCGCCTGATTCGGCGGAGCCGGGGCTTTGACCAATATGCTGACCAATATCAGAAAATCAGCGGGTGGACACAGTGGACAAGGCACTTGCTATGCCCTTCAAAAAGCGGGGTCAAAAGTGCCGGAAAGCACCCAATAGCAGGGTTTTGATGACCCGACGCATCTTCCCACGCAGGATACCGTGCCCAAGGGTGGGTTCGGCAATCTGATTGCCCTACCCTTTCAGGGACAGGCCCAGCGAAACGGAAACACGCTTTTTGTAAATGAGCAATTTGTGCCTCATCCAGACCAGTGGGCATTTTTATTTTCTCTTCCCAAAATTACGCCAGAACAACTATCGGAATACCTGATTGCTGCCGGTGGAGATGGAGATATTGGCGTGTTGGCGGATGACAGTGAAAGGACTCCGCCGTGGCAGCAAAAAAATGTGCGAAAGCATCTAACAAGGAGTGACTTTCCAGACCGTGTAAATCTAATCATGACAAACTTGCTCTATATTGAAAAAACGGGTTTTTCTCAGGCCGCATTAAATGTTTTGAAACGTTTGGCCGCTTTCTCCAACCCAGAGTTTCGCTCCAAGCAGGCCATGCGTCTGCCTATATATGGAACGCCGCGTATTCTGGACTGCGGCTACGAAGATGACACTTATATAGGTTTACCAAGAGGGTGCGGAGAGTTGGCGGCAAGGCTGCTGGAGCAATATGAGGTTCCCGTGATTACAGAGGACAGACGCTATGGCGGAAAAGTTCTTGACGTATCGTTCAGTGGAACGCTACGCCCAGAACAGGAGCCCGCAGCACAGGCGCTGCTTGTAGAGGACTCAGGCGTCCTGTCCGCGACCACGGCTTTTGGTAAGACGGTGATTGGCGCGTATTTGATTGGGCAACGCAAGGTCAACTCTCTGATTTTGGTGCAGTCCAGCGCTCTGCTTGAGCAATGGAAATCATCCCTTGAACAGTTCTTAAACATCCATGAGGTTTTACCGAAGCTGCCCAAAAAACGCGGCAGGAAAAAGCAGCGTAGTCTCATCGGGCAAATCGGAGCGGGAAAAGATACTCACAGTGGGATCATTGATATCGCCATTATGCAGTCTCTCTTCGAGGGAGAAGAAAAGGATGTCAAGCCCTTCGTCGCAGACTATGGAATGGTCATCGTAGATGAATGCCATCATGTAGCGGCATTCACCTTTGAGAAAGTTCTGAAAGCGGTTGAAGCAAAATATGTTTATGGCCTTTCCGCCACCCCCGTGCGAAAGGACGGTCACCATCCCATCATTTTTATGCAGTGCGGGCCAATCCGTTACCTGGTGGATGCAAAAAGTCAGGCAGAGAAACGTGCTTTTTCTCACTTTGTCATTCCGAGATTCACCCATGCGAGAGCTTCGGAGGGCAACAGTATTCAGGATCTGTATGCAGCTATTATCAAAAATGGGAACCGAAATGTTCTGCTGGTGGAAGATGCAATAAATCTTGTACGAGCAGGTCGCTCTCCGATCCTTCTAACGGAACGAAAGGAACACGCAGCACAGTTGACCATGCTTTTAAAGCCACAGGTGCAGAATGTTTTCCTAATGGTGGGTAGTGATAAACCGAAGGAAAAGCGGGAAAAACTTGACGCATTACATGCAACACCCGCCAATGAAGAAGTAGTCGTGGTGGCAACCGGAAAATATATTGGGGAAGGCTTTGACGCGCCCCGGCTGGACACGCTCCTTCTGGCGATGCCGATTTCCTGGAAAGGAACACTGGCACAGTATGCGGGACGACTCCACCGGAATTACGAAGGGAAGCATGAAGTGCGTATCTATGACTATGTAGACATCCGCATCCCCATGTTGGAGCGAATGTATCACAAACGACTAAAAGGCTACGCAGATCTCGGATATCAGGTGAAATTCGGTGCAGCAGATGAATGCGTCAGTATGATCTATAATGGCCACACCGCCATGTCCGCATTTGAACAAGACCTGTCCGATGCGGCAAGGAGTATTATCATCGTCAGTCCGTTTCTGCAGCAGGGACGTGTCAAACGGCTATTGCCGCTTTTGCGGGATGCGGTCCTTTGCGGCGTAAAGGTCATGATCTACACCGTTAATGAATCCGAGGCAGACGAAGCTCGCAGAGTAGAAACTGCGACGACGGTCGAACTGCTGAAGGAAGCCAATGTGGATGTTGTTTTGCGCAAAGAGCTGGCCCAGCGCTATGCCGTCATAGATGGAAGCATCGTGTGGTATGGAAGTGTTGATCTTTTAGCATTCGGGCGAAAGGATGCAGATGTTCTTCGTTTTGAAAATGCTGATATTGCAGGGGATCTATTGGCTTTAAACGATGAGTCGATGTGCGAACAGCTTATCATTCAGGATGCCCAATATGAAAGCTAATTGATTCAGCAAGCATCAAAAGCGGCACAGATGGCGCATATTGGAGGCTGTTGAAAAAGGGAAGTTGGCAGCGCAAAAATTGCGTCGCCATAAGGTGCACCTTGGCGGGCGTTTTCGCAGTCTTGGGTGAACGTGAGGGGTGAAAAAGGCCCGTGACAGCGGACTTTTCAAGGTGGACATTCCGCAGGCGTTTGAGGAAATCGCAGTTTTCAACTACTCAAAAAAGTGATTTCCAAGTAAGAGCGATTTTCAGCGCAGATCGTACATATTTTGCGCCGCTGTAGTCAATGGAGAGGGCTTCTTGACCGTTCGAAAATCGCACCGCTGTAACTAAAGAGAACGCTCCCGGCAGCGCAAGAATTGCGCCGCAATAGGCAAAGATAAGGCGGCGCGGCTCCGATGGGCAAATGATAACTTTCTGATAACAGTCCGGTTTTCCGATAGCTTTGTCCCCTTGATTACGGTATTGTTCGTTGGCAAAGGAGGCTGATTTTATGCCGAAAAGACGAGCAAACGGCGAGGGCAACATCCGCAAACGAAAGAATGGTCGCTGGGAGGGTCGGTACACCGCGGGCTATGACCAAACTGG
>Ga0256405_10005437_pt1 | contig 21970 bp, 17 predicted proteins | sample RumenRJG_02DNA_FD_189096 | JGI IMG/M metagenome (GOLD analysis project Ga0256405, IMG submission 189096) | Bovine rumen microbial communities from Lethbridge, Alberta, Canada - RJG_02 | ecosystem: Host-associated > Mammals > Digestive system > Stomach > Rumen | place: Canada: Alberta... | reverse complement strand
CCTGAACCTTAGCCAAAAGTGCTTTTTCTGCCTCAGCACCTTCTGCGCCTGTTTCTTTAAATCCTGCAGTGATGATACAAAGACCTTTGATACCTTTTTGGTGGCATTGGTCGATAGTGTCAAGAACGAATTTAGCGTTTACAACGATGATTGCCAAATCGATTTCACCGGGAACTTCCAAAACGGAAGTATATGCCTGTAAACCTTCAATAATACCGCCCTTTGGGTTAATCGGGTAAATTTGCCCTTTGAACTTGTATTCCTGAAGTCTTTTCATAATGTCAGAACCGATGGTGTGTTCTTTTGTAGAAGCACCGACAACGGCTATTGACTTTGGTTTCATAATTTTGTCTAAATTTGCTGTCATGTTCTTATCCTTTCTTTTATCTTGCAAAATTATTTCTTTTAAAATTCGATATTGATCTGAATATAGCGATGGCTAAATTTGCATCGTTTTTGTAATATTGTTCTCCGGAATCTTTCAACTGAACAACCTGAGGAACTGTACTGTGTTTCCCGTCGGTTGCGTTAACAATAAATTGCAGAGGTTCTTTTCCCCGTTCTATAAACACGTCAAAAGGTTCATCTCTCAATGTGTCGCTTACTGCTTTTTTAAACTCCTTGTAAATTGCGGGGAGTCTGTCCTGCAAATCTTCAAAATGCGTTTCACCTGCTTTGGTGATATATCCCAATTTTCCGTTAAAATTTGTTTGCGAATTTTGAATTTTCTGAATTTGCATGTGTAAATCCTCTCTACGCTAAATTATATAATAAACATAAGCAAATACACATATTTTTTTAAGAAAATATTATCCTTTTACATAATATTTTCGCAGTTTTAAAATCATTATGACGCAAAGAATAATTGATGAACTCAAAAGCCCTGTCCAAAATCCCGTCAGATACATTTTTAAATGTAATCCCAAATAGCACCCCAACGGAATTGACACGCACCAGTAAGCAATAAAGTTTGCAAGCAGAATGATTTTTGTCTGCTTAATTCCTTTACAAATTCCCGAAAGTGAAATCTGCAATCCGTCAAAAATCTGATAACCTGCCAAAATTATCATTACAGGCAACACGATTTGATATAATTTTTGGTCAGGTGTGAAAATCGAAACGATAAATTTTGGGAAAGCAAGATAAACAAGCGAACAAATTGTCATAAAGGTTAATGATAATCCTACCCCTGTCAGGGAATATTTTTTGAGGTCGTAAAAATTGTTTGAGCCGTTTGCAAATCCGACTTTTACCGCTATTCCGTTTGAAATTGCAAACGGTATCATAAATGTCATATTAACCAATGTTATCAAAATATTTTGTCCTGCTGCATAAACTCCTGCTATTCTGCCCATTAAAATTGCAACAATATTGAATGCGACAAATTCCACAAGTATCGCCATCGCAATAGGTATGCCGATTTTAAACAGTGCCTTGTAATAGCCTTTTTCGTGGTAATTTCGCAGTTCCATAATCCTGTGGCAGTATATTAAAAGCACAAACCCCATAAAATATCTGACTATAAAACTTGAAACCGCAAGCCCGATAACCCCCATTGACGGAATTATTCCCCAGCCGAAAACAAAAATTATATTTAGTGCAAGGTTTAAAAATACGCTGAAAATTGTCACTAAATTAGGGAAAAGTACGATTTCAAACGCCTGCAAAAATTCTTTTAAAGAATGGTGCAAACCTCCGCCAAAGGTTGAAAATGCGCTGATTAGCATATAATCCTGAATCGGTTTGACAAGTTTTTGCTCAAACCCGATATGCGGAATTACAGGCACAAACAGAAGAATTAACAGGCATGAAACCCCTGCAAGTGCAAGCGCAAACCGAATTGAGGGGTAAAAATATCTTTTGATAGGTTTTCCTTCGCCGTTGTAGTTTGATAAAAGAGGCGAAATGCTTGCAGTTAAGCCGATAGCAAGTGTCATAATGCAATTTACAATCGCTGCGGCAAGACTTATTGCCGCAAAAGTGTCTGTCGAATGACGACCTGCAACAATGACATCCCCGATACCGATTAAGATAAATCCGATGTTGCCGAGTATGATGGGGAATGCAATTTTTAAAAGTTCTTTTATATAATAAATCGGCTTCTGCATAGTTTGATTTTAACATAAACATGCAATAAATTATTGCCCCCCTGACAGGGGGAAATGTCCGATAGGACAAAAGGGGTAAAGAATGTAGGATGGGCAAAGCGATGAGCGTGCCCATTTTTTTAAATGGCTGGATTGCTTCGCCCTTAGGGGCTCGCAATGACATGTAATTTGTAGGGTGCAATTTTTTGCACCTAATAAAAAACGGGAATTTTGTTATTCTGAACTTGATTCAGAATCTAAAATTCCCGTCTTTTCTATAATTTTATTTAACGTAATTATTTTGAAACTGTTTCAAAAATCACATCAAATGCTTCAGAATCTCTTACTGCCATATCAGCAAGCATTTTTCTGTTTACAACGATGTTTGCTTTTTTGCAAGCGTTTACGAATTTTGAATAACTCATACCGCGTTGTCTTACTGCAGCGTTGATTCTTACTATCCATAATCTTCTCATGTTGCGTTTTGTGGTACGTCTGTCTCTGTAAGCATATTTAAGTGCCTTCATTACAGCGATATTTGCAACTTTGAAGATTCTTGACCTTGCACCGATAAAACCTTTAGCAAGTTTTAATATTTTTTTGTGCCTTTTAACACCGGCACTGCCACGTCTAATTCTCATTTTCTATGCTCCTATCTTGAATACTTCTTGTATGGTAACTCTTTAGATACCAGTGCTACATGTGACTCAGAAACGTCAACCATCTTGAAAATTCTGCGTTTTCTTGATGCTGACTTGTGTTGGAGCAAGTGGCCGATGCCTGCTTGTCTTTTCATAATTTTTCCGCTTGCGGTAACTTTATAGCGTTTTGCAGCGGCTCTGTGTGTTTTTAACTTTGGCATTTTCTTCTCCTTTTGCTTAAAGTAGTGTAATTTAGCTTCATAGGCATACCAAAGCCTATTTCGGCTGTGTGTTTAAATATTAGTACGAAAACATTTTATTTGCAAGCAGTTTGTGTATATTTGTTAATAAACTCCTCCATCGTCACCTTGCCTTTGAAATTTATCGCGGAGTTTTTTAATTCCTCCTGTTTTTCTTTTTCAATATTGTGACGCAGAAATTTATTCAGAACTTTTGGCAGGGCAAATCCTATCAGGGCAGTATTAGTGAGAAGTGAGAACCAATACAACCCTGCGCCGATATTTTTTGTTTTTTTCAAAATTTCCGGTGCAATATCTTTTACTTCGTCTAAAGTTCTGAAATTTCTTAAAGGCATTTTGAACTTTTGGAGGAAATTCAAATCTTTTCCGCCGTCGTTCATAATCTTTGTACCGAAAAACTTGTCTGCAAGTCTGCCTGCGATATTATTTATGAGAAAATCACCGCCAAAGAACATTGTGAATAAGCCGATATCTCTCAAAGCCCTGTCTTTCATTTCATTTTTATCCCTTGAAGAAATCAGTTTTGCAGGGAAACTTGAAAGCACCCAAATTGATGCGTAGATAAGTTTTGACATGTTTGTTCCTGATGTGTAGTCAAAACTCTGCGCATTTTTTGAGATTTTTTGTAAAAGTTTATTTGGTTTTTGGGCGGACAATCCTTTTGTAACGGTTTTTGCAAAAAGTATTCCGGGGATAAGTGAAAATGCGACATTCCACGCAAGTTTCTTAAGGTTTGATTTTTTAATTTCCTCATCCGATTTTGAACTGTCTTTTTTTAGTTCAAATCCTGCAGAAAAATCTTTTCTTTTTGTCCTGTGTCGGGTAAATTCCGTTGCTATCCAAGGGATTGCTGACCACATTGCGCCCGTTGTGATAAAATCCGTCATCAAAACTTTTTCGTGCACGGAGAGTAAATCTTTTTTTAGTTTTTTATCGTTGCCGTATCTGTTGTAAATTTCTTCAAATGCCTGTTTGTGCGTATTAGTGCCTGTTTTCAGGTCAAAAATTTTTGCGGTTTTTTCTAAACCTTCTTTTAAATTTCCGTTTGGCGTAAGGTATTTTTTTGATACCTGAATAATTTTCTTCTCAACACCGTCAAACGATTTTATTATGCCCTTATTTTTCAAAAAATGTTTGTTATAAAGCGGAATGAGTAAAACGGGTGTGAGGTAAGATGCCACAAAATAAATTCCGCCCATCAAAGCACGCTCCTGTGCTTCATATTTGTTGTTTGACATAATACACTGGGGTACTGTGCTTCCGCCAAGCGTCGTTATACCTCTGTTTATCAGGGTATGATTTTGCACATAGGCGGTTGTATTGTATATATTAAACCCCTTGAAGGGTAATGTATCAGATACTTTTTTACAATCCATAATCAAATTCATGATATGCGGTGATAGCAAAAAGACAAGACAAAAAGTTGGAGAGTTTGGAAGTTTGAAGTGTGCAAGTGCATTTCAAATTAATTAATAATTGTAATGAACTCCAAACTTAAAACTTGAAAACCTGCAAACTTATTTAATAATCTGATACGAACTTATTCTTTTTTTACATTTGTATTCCTCCATCCAAAGATTGAAATTTTAAGATTCTATACATTCCGTAACAAAACAATAAGTATTGAATGAGTTATTATTATTGAGTTTTGGGTAAAACTACATCAAATGTATGATAAATATTCGTATTTTTGCCCATAATTCGCAATTATGCTATTATTCATAATAGAGTGGTTATTTGTCGAATTGTAAATAAATAACCAAAAATCTAAGACTTGACGGGTAAGATGAGAAGATTATTTAAAAATAGAATAACAAATATCTTAGGGCTGATTTTTTCGGTTGTTGTGCTGTCTTTCTTTTTAAGCGGATGTATTCCCCAGAAACAGGAGCCGCAGCAGACGCTTCCGCCTGTTCCGCAGGCTGATAACAGTGAAAACACTCCGCATAATCCGGTTAATATTGATGTGGAAGATGAAGATATACCGAGTAAAATGATTTCGTATGATGTCACAACTATCGGACGCAGTAATCCTTTTATGCCTTATAATGAAATGATTGAATATGAAAAAGCACGTAATTCTGCCATAGCGGAGGCTAATGCGAAAAATTCGCAAATTGCAAAAATTAAACGGCTTCAGGATTACAGGGTAAGAGAACAGGATGATATAAGTCCGTACAGTTTCAATTTGCCTGTTCCGCCGACTTCTCTTGATACGGGTTCGGTTGCGGCAAAAATTACAAGAACAAAAGTTGTCGGAATTATGTATAACGTTGACAGTCCGTCAGCAATTATCAATGTTGACCAAAAAGATTATCTTGTAAGACCGGGGGATAAAATCATCGGTCAGGAATATAAAGTTGTAAAAATTACTCCGACATGGGTAACTGCGGCAATGGGTTCAAATATATATTCAGCCGCTATCGGGGAACTGTTTACAAAAGATGCTGTAGAAACAAATCAAACCGATATTTATAATTTGAAGGAAAGATTTGGCGGAAGAAAAATTTAAAAGATAACAATAAATCAGGAGCGGATATGGAAAATAAAATCAAAAGAAAATTTATTGCAGGTGTAATGATTATGTCATTTGCGTTCACGGGTGTTTCTCCTTTGGCTTTTGCGCAGGATGTTGCTCCTGTTGTTCGTTCACAGCAGATTACATCAATGGATATAAATTCCGATACTCAAATTCAAAATGCTGATTCAATAGTAAACCTCAGTTTGCGTGATGCTGATGTAATGCAAGTTTTGAGAATGTTTGCCGATCAGGCGGGAATGAATATAATTTTCGCTCAGGATATATCGGGCAAAGTAACAATGGACCTTGTAAATATCACCCTGCAAAAGGCATTGAGTCTTGTTACCACTACTCAGAAACTTAAATACGGTATTCAGGGTAATACAATGATAGTAACGACTTCGGAAGATGAAGATGTTGATATAGGTGCAGGTTCAAAAGATATAATTATTGTTCCTGTTAAATATGTCAGTGCTGCATCTATTGCGGAATTTTTGAATAAAAGCATATTTACAAAAAGCAGTATAAGCCCTGGAGTATCCTCAAAACCGGTTGTTGTAACAAATCCTGTCAATAATGAGTTAATAATAATGGGCACTCGTCAGGATGCTTTAATGGCGCAAAAAATTATTGATCAGTTTGATAAAAAACCTCCTATAACAAACTATAAAGTTAATCATGTTACTCCTGCAGAGATGGCAGGGTTGATTTGTTCAACTTTAATTCCGTCATTTATGAGCAATGGAGATGCTTCAACAGGCGGTGCGGCAGGAGTTCCGACAGGTTTTGCTTCAGACAGTTTTTCAAGCAGTTCGGAAGGCGGTTTGTCTATTGGCGGAGGAAAATTATTATGTTCGGTTGAACAAAAGACCGATGCGGAAGATTTGGCTTCTCTGCCGTTTAAAAATATGACAGTTTCATATTTCCCGACTATCGGTATGGTGCAGATAATCGGCGGTTCTCCGAGTCAACTTGAAATGATTAAAGACTATATTGCGGCAAACGATATTAAATCTCCGCAGGCATATCTTGAAGTTCAGATTATTTCACTGTCAGAGCAAGGCAGTAAAACTTTTGACAATACATGGCAGTATATGAGCAAAGGTTTATCATTTAATGCCGGCGGTAATAACGGCGGTGGTTTCAGAACAGCAAGTTCCGGCGGTGGTAAATATTATCCGATATTCTTTGCCGGACATGGTTTTAGTGAAGAGGCAAAAGGTTCTTCGGGAACATCTACTTCAAAAGATGATAACGGTTCAATGAGTTACAGGCAGTGGTCGCATTCTCCTCAATTAATTTGGACAATCAATTATTTGGTTGAAAATAACAAAGGCCGTGTACTTGCTAATCCGCGTATTCTTATTACAAACGGCCAGCAGTCTGTTATTGACCTTACATCCGATTATGTTGCAAAAGTTACATCTCAGTATCTTGATTCGACAGGTACAGGTTCTTCTCAGGTTCAGAAAGATTACGATATTCAAAGTGATAACGGTATAAAAGTCACAATTACACCGTTTATCAGTCCCGACGGATATGTTACTCTTGATATTAATCCTGAATACAGTACGATTGCAGAACAGTTATACACTGACAGTCAGGTCGAAGGATCAAGAGACCTTGCGGCAACATTACTGCAAAGGAGAAATTTGACTCTCAAGGGTATAAGAATTAAAGACCGTGAAACTTTAATCATCGGCGGTATGATTCAGGAATATGAAACCAAAAGTGTAAGTAAAATTCCGTTTTTGGGTGACTTGCCTTTAATCGGTATGTTCTTCAGAAGTACCGGTGTTCAAAAGCAAAAGGAAGAAATGGTTATTATGATTACTCCTCAGATTATTGTTGATACTGAGGATGCAGAGCAAATAACAGACTTGGATTTGTAATCAATCTTAGATTAAGCGAATAAATGAACGAAGTAATTTCAAGAATAAAAAACAGTATAGATACATCTATAATTGAAAAAATTGACAAAAGTGCAATGGGTAAAATGAAATTTGTACCCATCAGCATAAGGCAAGGTCAATTATTTGTTGCTGTTTCAAAAAAATCTAATATGAACAGGATAAGTCAATTATTAAAGAGATATTATCCTAACCCCATCAGATTTATGCCCGTTGGCGGAGATGACGACCTACAGGAACTTTTAAGCGGATTTATCAGTAAACCCGAAGAAGATGATACTCCGAAAATTCCTCAGAAAAAAGATGCGCCGGTCATGGTATCCGAGCCTGTCGGCGGAATGTTAGGTGAATTGTTTGTCAAAAAAGGTTTGATTACTCAGGAACAGTTAAACGATGCTCTTGCGGAATCAAAGCGCTCAAATGCTCCTATCGGTTCTACTTTGTACGAAATGGGCTACATTACCCTCACTGATTTGAAGGCAACCTTAGGGGAACAAACCGGATATAAAATGGTTTCTGCGGAACAACTGCAGGGACAAAAGAATTTTATTAATATCCTGCCAGAAGATTTTATTCGTACAAATTCTGTTATTCCGATATCATCAGACGGCAAAATTTTGACTGTCGGGGTTTTAAAACCGTTAAAACAGGATATATTAAAAGCAATTATCTATATAACAGGCCAGACTCCCCGTCAACTTTTAATGACTCACTATGAGTTTAATAATTCTCTTGAAATATTTTTCTCAAAAAGAAAGAAGCAAACAGAGAGAATTCTTGAACAAATTAAAACCGAAACTATTGAATCGGAAACGGAAGCAAGTTTATCAGATCAACTTGATGCTGAACTTTTGGATTCAACCGGTACGGTCGCAAAATTTGTTAATCAAATTATTACAAATGCTATTGATAATAAGGTTTCCGATATTCACATTGAGCCGAGATTAAACGGTTATATTGTACGTTACAGAAAAGACGGTATTTTGCAGAAAGCACTTGATATTCCTGATAAGGCGGAATCTTCGGTCATTACCCGTTTTAAAGTTCTTTCAAGAATGAATATTGCGGAGCAAAGACGTCCGCAGGACGGTACGTTTACTATGCCTTACAAAGATATGAACTATGACTTTCGTATCAATACTTTGCCGGTTTCGGGCAAGGAAAAGGTTGTAATCCGTATTCTTGCGCCTGCTGTCAGTTTAAAATCGGAAGATAAACTGATAAAACTTGTCGGTGCGAACGCAACGGATTTGGAAGAAATTACAAAAATGGTATCCTGTCCGAACGGTATTATTTTAACATCAGGCCCTACAGGTTCAGGTAAAACTACTACACTGTATTCAATTTTAAAGAGTTTAAACGATGTTTCGGTTAATATTACAACGATTGAAGACCCTATAGAAATTAAACTTGACGGTATTAATCAGTCGCAGGTAAATGTCAAAGCAGGTATTACTTTTGCTTCATGTATGAGAGCTATTTTGCGTCAGGACCCTGATATTATACTTGTCGGTGAAATTCGTGACTATGAAACGCTTGAAACTGCTATTTCAGCGGCGCTTACAGGTCACCTGGTATTAAGTACCGTTCACACAAATTCTGCTGCCGCAACCGTTACACGTTTAATCGAAATGGGTGCAAAAGATTACCTTGTATCTTCGACTTTGTCCGGTGTAATTGCACAACGTCTTGTCCGAAGACTTTGTGATGACTGCAAGACCGAATATCATTGTACCAGAGATGAAGCAATGAAAATTTCCATTGATGAAGATGAAATAGAAAAGATAATGAAAACTCCTATTTATAAGGCAACCGGTTGTAACCACTGTAATTTCACGGGTTATAGAGGACGTCTCGGGGTATATGAAATTATGCCTATAACAAAGGAAATCAAAAAACTTATTGCTCAAGGTGCTCATGACCTTGAAATTGAAGAATGTGCGGTTGAACATGGTATGACAACACTTGCGAATTCCTGCATACAGCACATTTTGGAAGGACGTACCACAATAAATGAATTTGTCAGAGTATTAGGTTTGGCAGGCGAATAGTATGGCAAGATATAATTATACCGCATACAAAAACGGAACAAATGATATTGTAAAAGGTCAGGTTGAAGCGTCAAATCTTCGTGAGGCAAGAACCGAAATTCGTTCTATGGGCTACACCCCGACTTCAATTATTGAAGAAAATGCTCCGGTAAAAAAAGATAAAGGTTCTAAAAAAGCTGTTACCAAAATGCCTAAAATGGGCTTATCGGAGCAAATTGATTTTACTTCAACATTGCAGATTCTTGCTGCAGCAGGTATTCCTATTATCGAATCGCTTTTATTTATTGAAAACGATGCCGCAAAACTAAAGATGCGTCAGGTCGCAGCGGAATTAAGACGTCAGATTATGAACGGCGGAACTTTTGCCGGCACTATTGCAAAATATCCGGAACAATTCGGACATGTTTATATTGGTCTTGTAAAAACAGGTGAAGATGCCGGTGAACTTGAAAAAACTCTTGACCGTTTGCTTGAACTTTTGAATAAACAGGCATACATTAGAACAAAAGTTATCGGAACGCTTATGTATCCTGCTTTCGTTATCCTTTTGGCAATCTTTATTGTCATTGTTATGCTTGTATTTGTATTTCCTGTATTTAAGGATATGTTTGACCAGATGGGTATGCAACTGCCTCTTGTAACCGAAATATTGATGAATTTGGGTATTACTTTGAAGACGAATTGGTATATTATTCCTCTTGGGTTTGCAGGTGCGGCTTTTGGTATAAATTTTTTGTTCAAATGGAAACCAAGTAAGTGGAAAATTGATGAGTATGTTTTGAAAGTACCTTTGTTATCAAAACTAATTCAGTTTTCAAATTTTGCAAACTTTATCGCCGTCATGCAGGTTGCTTATGATGCAGGTGTGCCGATTTTGGAATGTTTATATCTTGCAAATATGACTCTGACAAATCATACACTTGAAAAAAGGGTAGAAGAAGCAACGGTTAAAATCCAGCAGGGGCAACACTTATCCGCTGCACTCAGGGCAACAAGAACCATGCCTAAGATGATTTTGTTTATGATTGCAACAGGTGAACAGTCCGGTCGTTTGGGTGATATGCTTGGGCAGGCCGTAAGTTACATTGATAAAGCGCTTGATAATATTATTGATATGATGACAAAAATGATTGAACCGATAATGCTTGTTGTAATCGGTACAATCGTACTTGTTCTTGCTTCAGCACTATATCTGCCGTTGTTTGCTTCTTATATGGGTATGTAAAATGGGAAAAACTTATGTAATAACCGGCTCAACTTCAGGTATCGGCAGGGCGGTGCTTGAAAACTTAGCCGTAAACAAAGACAATTCTATTTTTGCAGGGTACAGAAACGAACAAAAATTACCGCAGAATATCCCTGATAATATTAAATATTTTTATATTGATATGACGGACAGAAAGTCAATTATAACTGCCTGCGAACAAATTAAATCGCAGACAAAACACATTGATACTTTAATAAATGTTGCGGGTAATGTCGTTGCAGGTCCTATAGAAAAAATCGATACTCAAAGATTAAGACAGCAGTTTGAAGTGAATACTTTTTCACATATCGAATTAACTCAAAATCTTATGGAAATCTTGGATAATTCAAAAATTATCAATGTAAGTTCGATGTCAAGTTTCGGCAATTTTCCGTTTATAAGTCCTTACTGCGCTTCAAAAAGGGCTTTAGATATATTTTTCAATGCTCTTGAACTTGAAAATCACAAAAATATTCGTGTAATTTCGGTTAAACCCGGGGTTATTGCAACGCCTATATGGGAAAAATCCGTTGAAGCAAACCTTGAATACCTTGAAAATTGCGGTGGTTACGAAAAAGAACTTGAGTTTGTAAAAAATAATGCGCTTAAAAATACTCAAAAAGGTTTGCCTGTTTCAAAAGTTGCGGATTTAATCGTAAAAATTGACGGGAAGAAAAATCCTAAATCTTCTTATACCGTCGGTAAGGATGCAAAATTTGCGCAGATTTTGTCACTTTTGCCTCAGGGTTTGCTTAATAAAATTATAAAATTCGGAATGAAATACAGAATGGACTTGTGATATAATATTGTAGTTATGAAAGAAAAAGAGATAGATAAAATTTATAAACTTATAGAAAAGGGCGAATATGCAAAAGCAAAGGAACTTTTGCACGGAATTACTACGGAGGATGAAAAAGATATTGATGCCCTGAAACTTGTTGCTTTGTGCGAAGTTAATGTTGAAAACTACGATGATGCAAGGAAAATTCTTGAGGATATTATAAAATACAGGCAGGATGATGCGATTTGCTGGTATTATCTTGGCTGTTGTTACGATAATTTGGGACAACTTATTGAGGCAAAACACGCTTATTCAACCGTTATAAAACTCCGTCCGGAGTATGTTGATGTTTATAAGAGTATGGCTATTGTTCAGATTAAGGCGCAGGAGCCTGAAAAAGCCATTGAATATGTTGAACAGGGATTAAAATATGCTGATAAAGACGATTATGCGTTCTATTATATTGCGGGGACTGCCTGCATGGCTTCTCAAAATTTTGAGGGCAGTATAAAATATATTGAAAAGGCCATTGAATTAGAGCCTGATAATGTTCAATTATACAACAATTTGGGAACTGCATATCTTACAACGGGCAAACTTGACAAGGCTCTTGAAACTTATGAAAAATCAATAGAACTTGAACCTACTGATTCGCTTGCATATTTTAATATCGCATCAATTTTGCAAATGCAGGATGACCATGAAAAAGCGTGCGAATACTTTTCAAAAGCGCACGAACTTGAACCGGATGATGACAGTTATATTATTGCGTGGGCAGTTTCAGAGGTTAAAGCAAACAAAATATATGATGCTATTGAGCATTACAAATATTTATCTTCCGCTTATCCGCAAAAAACGACATACAAATTTAATCTGGCAAGTTGTCTGCAGGTTGTCGGACAGTATGAAGCATCTATTTCAATACTTGTTCAGTTGAGTATGATGAACCCGAAATCCGTTAATATCTTAAAAAAACTTGCATCTGTTTACATAATAACAGGGCAGATTTCAAAAGCAAAAGAGATTTATGAACGGATTATAAAGCACGGTGCAACGGATTTTATGCCGTATTATGAACTTGCAATGCTTTGTGTCAAAACGGGAGATACGGACAGAGCGGAAAATATGCTCAAAAAAGTTTGTAAACTTCAACCCGATTTTGCAAGAGCCCATAAAGATTTGGCGGTAATTTACCTTAATAAAAGACTTTTTGATTATGCAAAGGATGAATTTGAAAAAGCTTATGAGTACGGCGGAGAAGATTTTTCAATAGTAATTGAGTACGCAAATTATTTCCATGCAACCTCTGATTTTGAAAAAGCAGACCAAATGTATCAAAAGGCACTTGAATTAAAACCTGAAAATCCTGAGGCACTTGCATTTTCAGCGTTGAATAAAACTCATTTAAAACAAATTGACACTGCTTTGGAACAGATAAAAAGCGCACTTTCAAAATCTCCTGCTTCGGCATTTTTGTTCTTTATTGCAGGCAGAATTTATTTTCTTTCAAATGATTTTGAACGGGCAAAAGATTATCTTATCAAATCTTTTGAGATGGAGCAGATGCCTGAAACTCAAAATTTGCTTGCGCTTTGCTATTTTAATCTGAAAGATTTTAATCAGGCAAAAACGATTTTTGGGAATATGCTTGAAAAATCTCCATTGAATATTAACACTCTTTTAAATATTGCAAAATGCTGTATTGAGTTAAAAGAAACCGACAAAGCGCTTGAATATCTTGATAAAATTGTCGATACTTTCCCCGAATGTGAAGAAGCACAGGAACTTATAAGAGAGATTTCTTAATTATGATTACAAAATCGGAACTTGATGCGCTTGTTTTGAAGTATGAAAACGAAGATTTTATAAAAGATGATCCTATACAGTTTATTCACAGGTATAAGACAAAAAAAGATATAGAAATTGCAGGTTTTACGGCATCATTGCTTGCCTATGGAAGCAGGGTACAGTTTATAAAAAAACTTGATGAACTTTTAATTGACAAAGCGCAGAATGAACCCCTGAATTTTGTACTGAATTTTGAACCGAAAATGATAGGTGATTTCAATTATCGTTTTGGCAAACCGAATGATTTTATTTCTATATTTAAAATTCTGAAGGAACTTTATACCTCAACTGACGGGCTTGAAGAACTTTTTATGCACGGTTATGAGCAAAATAAAATGTTTGAAACCGTTGTTGATTATTTTTATGCCAGAGCGGATAAAAATGTCGGGCAGGGGTTTTACCACATGATACCGAATCCTCACAACGGCGGAGCGATGAAGCGTATGTGCATGTTTTTGCGGTGGATGGTCAGAAAATCCTGTGTTGATGCCGGAATTTGGAATTTTATGAAGCCGTCTGAACTTTATATTCCCTTAGATGTTCATGTCGGCAGAATATCAAGGCAGATGGGGCTTTTAAAGCGCAATGCTAATGATTTTAAGGCGGTGGTTGAACTCACAAACAAACTAAAAGAATTTTGCCCCGAGGATCCCGTTAAATACGATTTTGCATTGTTCGGTTACGGGGTAAATAATAAATAAAATTTGGTAACTATATACAATGTTACAGTAAATATGTCTGTCATTGCGAGGAGGAAATGGCTTTCCGACGAAGCAATCCAGTTATTTCATCATTATCGACAAATTAAACGGCTGGATTGCCACGCCCTAACGGGCTCGCAATGACATGCTACTGTAAAATAGTATATAATTACCTAAAATTTAATAAAGTTTTGCAGATGATGCCGATTTATAAATTACTATATTTTTTGATGTAAGTAAAAACCTCAAATTATTTAATTTATTCTATATTAAAAATTAGTTAGCAAGTTAGTTTAAGAGCAACAATAAGAGTTATAAAATTTATTACAATTCTTTTATTAAAAAGCAAAAATTTTTATTTATGTATTTTATATTTATGTAAAATAATTATGGGATGTGTGAAGATGAAAATTACTAATGCTATTTACAATCAAAAGACAAACTACAATAAACCGGCGTAGAAGCCCTCATTTTGCGGACTTACGCAAACGTTTGAAAAAGCAGTTTATGCTATGCCTTATAAAAGGGCTCAACAACTTGTAGATATGTATGACAAACCAAATTTGTTTGTAGGTTATTTCCCTAAAGACATTTTGGAAATTTTAAAAAAAACAACATCACATAACTCAGGATTAAAACAAAAAATACAAATTTTTAACAAAGGATTAGCGGATTTGGCAATCGGAATAAGGACTGCAGAAGATAACCTGATTGAGCATTTGGATACAGTAAATCTTGATGAATATACATACCGTTCACTTTCTAAAGCCGTGCAGAGGGGGAAAGACTCAAATATAGGCTGGGTAGGTGATAAAATAAAATTTTATCTTACTCCTGAAGAAATGGAAAAACAACTGAATTCTTCAGGGTTTGAAGAAAGCATGAAAAAAATCGGGCTAATCTCTAACGACGGAAAAGTTAAATTCACATTTGTAGGTAAAGGAACATTTAAAAAATGCTTTAAAATAGATTTCCTTGATGCAAACGATAATCATATTATACATCCAAAAGCTTTCGTCGTTGCTCAAAATCAGGATATAGGTTGGGACTACAATCGATATTTACAAAAAAGAATAACAAATTATCTGGAATATCTTGGTTTGAAAGGTTTCAAAAAAAGAATGGAACAACAAATGCAATTAAATAATATTGGTGAAGATAAAAAAGAAAAAATTAGAGATATGATTGAATTTTATTATAACGGACATTACAAAACATCTAGATTTTATGATGGCGCAACAATAATGGATGAATATAATAATATTAATGGAATTTTTCCTGAAGCTAATGCTGCTCTAAAAATAAGGAAAGATATTGTAAATCTTGGAATAAACATGGAAGAGTCCAATATCATAACACCGTATATTTTTGGTTTAAAAAGCAAATTCGGTTTATTAGAATTTTCAGATAACAATCTTGCATGGGGAAAATATTTCTATGATTTTAAAAAAAATGGTATAGAATGGCTTGATGGGAAATATGAAAATTATGGGAAAGAATCTCCTAAAATCATAGATTTTGGAAGTATAGTGCCTTTGTCACTGGCAGATTATTATAGATGGTAAAAACGGCTATAGTTAAAACTATTTTGGCACTTTTTTATGGGCATTAAAAAAGAAGGTGCCTGAAACCCTCTTAAAATGGCGGGAACGACGAGGCTCATCACACCTTCGGCACTTCGTGCCTACGGATACAAGTTCACACAAAATTTGTCATTCTGAACTTGGTTCAGAATCTCCAAATTTTGGTTCATTTTGTATCGCGATTGAGGCTGCTCGTTTCAAACCTCTTTATTCCACAATTTTTGGCAAAAAAATAAGTCCGAAAAACGGACTTTATCTTTTGTAAATGGCGGGAACGACGAGGCTCGTGTCTTGCTCGCTCGCCATCGACGTGTCTCCGCTGTTTGCTTTTAGTGGCTTATTGCCACAAGCAAACAGGCTCCGCACTTGGCTCGCTCGCGCAACTCGCACAATTGCAACTTCTCGCTCTATCATTCAAAATTAGAAAGCGGTAGGAAAACCCACCGCTTTCTAATTCGGGAACGACGAGGCTCATCACACCTTCGGCACTTCGTGCCTACGGATACAAGTTCACACAAAATTTGTCATTCTGAACTTGGTTCAGAATCTCCAAATTTTGGTTCATTTTGTATCGCGACTGAGGCCGCTCGTTTCAAACCTCTTTATTCCACAATTTTTGGCAAATGGGGTTTATTTGGAACATTTGAATTGTAATTAATTAGCCTGTGTTGGCGAACACGTTTAGATTTTAGCGGTTTTATACGAATTGACTGTAATGTAACGAAACTGCTCTTTTTGTCCACTTTCTGTCACGAAAAAGTCCGGTATAAATCCGAGCATATCGCTAAAATTCAAACACACTCTATATTATAGCGATGACAGAACTTGGACACAAAAGACCCTTTTAAAATTGCTATTTTTTAAGTCGGAAGCAAGCCGGAAGTATTTACTATATTTGATTAGTAGTAAATTTTGCCCCTAACATACATTGCAAAACAACTAAAAACCACTATAAAATCTATCGGTTTCAGTCAAGTTAATTTATAGACATTAATCAAAATCTTGAGCAAAATCAATCAAATTAAAATAATTTTTCAAATCTTTGCGACATTCATAAATATTGCTTTCAATATATTTATCAGCATTTATTGTTTTTATTATTTTGTGTGTGGTTATGCTCAATTTATTCAGTCTTTCAAATGTTTGATAATTATCCGCAGGTATAGTTGTTTTAATATAATTATATATGTACGGATGGTATATATTTAAGATTATTAAATCAATTAAAAATGGTAAACATAAAACACTATCTTCTGGGAAACATGACATTATGATTGATAATTTCAATATAATTTTATCTATATCTCTTAATTCCAATGAGTAAATTTGTGATAGACCAATAATAATATTGGCAAGATAGTTTTTTTCTTGTATATATGAACAATACCACTCATTCCTATGATTTTGTATTAATATCGCAGGTTTATTATTATAAACTTGGAATATTTCATTCACTAATGAATATTTATTTTCAATTAAATGTTTAACAAACATGCTTATATTTGATTTAGGCAACAAATATTCGACATCAACAAATTTTTTAAGATAACAATCTGTGTCAGCATTCATTCCATATAACACTTTTACGGTATTTTTTAATTGCTCCTTATCAACAGCTAGTACAAAAATCAGTTTATCAATATCAAAAAAATGCTTGATAATTTCTAATGTCTTGATGGCATAATCGGGTCTGCATCTATCAAGTTCATCTATACCTATGATAATTTTATCACTGGGTACGGATGACACTATTTGTCTAAGATTATTTATAATCTCATCTTTCAAACTTTTCATTTTATCATATTCATCATAATTAACAGCGGGTGCTTTTGATACTCCCATTTGAACAGAATTAGCTCCATCATGATAAGGGATAACCAAATCAAGATGGAAACCAAATGCTTTTATGAAATCAATAAATTTTGAAGTACAATATTTTGTTTGTTTTGCTAATTCTTTAACTTCTTTAGTAATATACTTGTTGCATTCAAGTTCAAGTACTAAATTTAAAAATTCATTCAAAATTGACTTTAAAGGATTATCTAAATAGTCAGTTTCCCAAATATTATATTGCATAAATGGAACTTTATGATTTATGCATGAATTTTCTAAAAATTTCAAAAAATATGTTTTTCCTGCACCCCAAGGTGCATTTATACTATATACTTTTGCATTTTGCGAAAGAATTACTTTTAAAAAATTTTCTGCTAATTTTTCCCTGTCAAGTAAATCTACAAAATCTTGTTTGGCAGTATTTATTGTTTCTTCTATTTGAGTATCTGACATCTCAACTCCTTTATGATGTTATAATATGATAGTACAATCCTCACTAATAGTGTTCTCTGTAGTTTATATTACCATTTACCTCAAAAGTTATACCTTCTAATTGTCTTTTTGTAATTATATAATCTAACCCTAAATCTTCACTTTGGGCAATTAATATGGGTTCTTCTTTAATATGCACAAAATCTTTTATACAGCATAGTTAACACTTCATAACTTATATGTATTAGTTTAGTTTCTTGTATACCATGCACCGCGGGTTTTGCCGTGCTTTGTAAGGTAATTATTTTCAACCAGACTTGATAAATGCTTCTTGATTGTATTTATATTCGTCCCTGTTAATTCAGATAGCTCAGAAATTGTTGCTCTGTCTTTGGTTTCAAAAACTTCCATGATTTTTGCTGATATTTCCGGTAAATCTAGGTTTGTTTTAACAGAAGTATTTGCATGTTCAATTTTATATTCAAGTCTGATTTTTTGTTTTTGTAATGTCTTCAGGAAAAACATTAGCCACGGTTCATAATCAGGATCTTTTAGACCATTCAAAGTTGTTTGAGTTTGTCTTAGGGCTCTGTAATACCCCTCTTTGTTATCCTCAATTATTGATTCTGTTGAACTATATGGAACATAAGCATAACCTGATTTTAGCAATAACAGGTTTGTTAATGCTCTGGATAATCTACCGTTTCCGTCTTGGAAAGGGTGAATTGCAAGAAAATTAACAACAAAAATTCCGATAACAATAAGCGGATGATAAAACCTATCTGACAAATTCTTGTTAGTCCAATCAACAAGTTCTTGCATTTTTAATGGTGTTTCAAAAGGAGTTGCTGTTTCAAACACAACACCAAGTTCTTTACCTTCACTATCATATGCAGCAACTGCATTGGATATTTTTTTGTATTCACCTTTATGCTTTTCATCTTTAGAAGAATATTCAAGCAAAATTTTATGCAACTGTTTTATATAGTTTTCAGACAAAGGAATTACTTCCCAATCTTCAAAAATTGTATCAGCAAGTTTTGCGTATCCTGCAACTTCTTCTTCGTCACGATTTGCAAAAGACTGTTTTTTGATTCGGGATAACAATTCTTCAACTTGTTTGTCGGAAAGCTTGTTCCCTTCAATACGGTTTGAAGATCCAACACTTTCTATCGTTGCAACTTTTTTTAATGCTCTCAATTTTTCAGGAGCCATTTTACCTAATAACTTCCATGAGCCCTTAAATTCATCAATCTCAGAGATTATAGAAAGCATATGATTATTGATTTTAATATCAATATTTTCTAACATATTTGTACCCAATTAGACCTAATATGACCTAATAATATATTATTTTTATCTAATTGTCAAGATTACTAAATCTTAAATCATCAAACATATAATTTATTAATCCAAGTTCCTGTTTGATTTTATAAAAATCTTTTCTTATTTTTCGTTTTAAGTGTTTCTTTTCTTGTTCATTCCCAGTTAAAAGGTTGTTCAAAGACTGTTTTAATGTAATCAGATTTTGAATAATCGGAGTAATGTACGTATATTTTTTGTTTGTTATTTTAAAAAGCTGCGTCAATTGCTCCGAAGTCAGAATTTGTATTTGTCTTTTCGGAATATTTGCAATCCTTTTTACTTCAAAAATACAAGTTTTATTAATATATCCTTCATTTTGAAAATGTTTTATAATTTGATTCAGGAGAGTCAGGATATTTTTGATCCTGCGTTCGGATATTTGTTTCTTTTGCATACACTGCCTGAAGCTCTCAACATCAGAAACTGTAATATTCTTAAGTATAAAATTTTTAAAATATGGAATAATGTGTGCATTGATAAAAGTCTTGTAGGCTTTAACAGTGTTTAGTTTTATATTTCGGCTCTGACATATCTTTAAAAATAAATTACAAGCATCTGTTACTGTAATATCTGAATCTATACAAGGAATATTTTTATCAATAATTTTAAATTTATCTTCTGTTTTTACTGTTTCAGTGTATTCAAACTTGTCTCCGCAGGGTTTTATATTCTCTGAATTTTTCAAAAATTTTCCTACTATTTCAGCATCAACTTCGCAAAACATAACAATATCTTCAAGAGTAAAAGTTTTCAATCTTCTTGCAACTTTCAGAATTTTATCCATTTAAAATCTCCTGTGCTATATTTTCGTCAATCTGTGCTAATCCGTTTGCTTGCGCCACTTTTTCAAAAGCATCAATTGTATTTACAATTTGCCTGAAACTTTTGGCTTTGTTGTGTATCAAATGTACCGCATCTTTTGTTATCTCAACTTCTGATATTTCTTCTGTAATTTGCTTAATGTCAGAATATTCAAATTCGGTAAAGTTATAAATTTCTGAAATTCTGTCAAATAAATGTGTATGTTTTTTAAGTTTGTGTTTAGCAAGCTGCATTCCAACCAAAATTATCGGGACACCTGTTTCATCGTGTAAATCCCGCACTGTTTCGATTGTCCTAAAATCAGCCAACAGGTAGTCAATTTCATCAACTATAATCATCTGTGGATTCATTTTTAGAGCATTAACGCATTGCCTGAAAATATCAGCGGTATAAAATCTTGGTATTTCATCAAGTTCTTTTGCGATTTCTTCTAATAACCACTTTGGACTCATAGAATTTGTTGCTCTGACATAAATTGCATCATATTGTATTGAAAGATAAAGTGCAGTCTTTGTTTTGCCTAATCCTGCATTACCATAAACAAGACCGATTTTTGTGATATTCTCCGGTTTATTTTTCAAGTTGTGAATAAGATTAATAAAACATTTAACATTTTTAGTCAGTACAAATTTTGGTTTCATATTCTTTGAACTCCTTAGATTCTTTATATGCAATTAGCCAAACCCTATCGTCATTACAAGTGCAGCCATGTTCCATCAGATATTCATATCTTTCTCTGCTTGTTTTGAATAAGGGTTTTACAGCAGGGTTATATTTCCCTGACTTTTCTTTTTTAATTTCAATTTTTGGAACAATCGGCAGGGGAAATTTCTTTTCTTCTTTATCTTCCAGCTCGCACTCTAATATTTCCAAATCTTCAATATTCAGGAATTCCTTACAAGCTTTTATTGTCTTATTTTTAAGCTGCTTTTGCTTTTGGATTTTCTGTTTATAATCCTCTTTGTCATTAATTTCTCCGGTATAGTGTGCAAGCGGATGAGTAAGTGTAATCTTGTCTGCTCGGCATAAAAATTTGCCGGATATTGTGTAAACATTAATGTAACTCAAATCAAACAAGCTGTATTTTATTATTACTTTCTGCCTTAAACCATAAAGGGCATCGTTATAATAATCCGATTTCAAAAATCTTATTCCCTGACTTGTAATAGTTTTAATTTCCTGTGCTAGCATCAAATCGTCTAACTCTCTTGGATTTATTTCTTGTTTTTCTACGCTATTTAGCATTTCCTGAATAGTTTTGGATTTATCATTCGGACACGGCAAGGAATTTTTATACTCAAGCCAGCTGTTTATCATCTGAATTGTTTGCTGAATTGTAGGAGTGAATTCAGTATGTATTTCACTATGGAACTTTTCATTCCTACGTAGTCTTGCGGGTTTATTCTCTATATTTGTTCCGATATAACTTGGAAGCAGCTTTTCAAAACTTTCCTGCATTTCCAAGAAAAATCTCTCAATAACTTTTGCTCTTGCATTATATGGATTTGCAAAAACTGTTGTTATACCGAGTTTTTCATAAATCCCTTTTAAACCAATTTCGTCAAATTTTGCACTTCCAACAAAGTACTTACCCCTAAATGCTCTGCCGTTATCTAAATACACAAATTTTGGAATTTTACCTAAATTCAGTATTGCATTACGTAGTGCGGATGCAATATTCTGCGTATTTTCTTCAATCATAATTTCATAACCAACTAATGCCGTTGATTTCCAATCCAAAAAACCGATTAATGTTGCACGGCAGGGTTTTCCTGTAAACGGATTTATTACCTGAAAATTTAATCTTTTTCCGTCAGCAACTAAAACTTCTCCGACTTCAATTTTAGAAATATCTCTTTTAATATGCGGAATAACTTCTTCCTTTAATG
>Ga0256405_10005436_pt1 | contig 21977 bp, 17 predicted proteins | sample RumenRJG_02DNA_FD_189096 | JGI IMG/M metagenome (GOLD analysis project Ga0256405, IMG submission 189096) | Bovine rumen microbial communities from Lethbridge, Alberta, Canada - RJG_02 | ecosystem: Host-associated > Mammals > Digestive system > Stomach > Rumen | place: Canada: Alberta... | reverse complement strand
CTGAGATGACAACCGCTGAGATATTCGACAGCCTAGGTCATACCGATGTGCCGGCCGACCTCTTCGTGGAGATGAGGCGGTTGTTCGAGACCGCTGACATGGTCAAGTTCGCCAAGGCTTTCGCGACCGATGAGGAGAACGCCGCTGCCGTGCCACTTGCCGTGAGATTTGTGACCTCGACCTACCAGGTAGATAACAAAGCTAATGAGGGAGGGACTGAGTGATGTTTTTCGAGTATCCAAAACTCCTGTGGCTCCTTCTGGTTCCGTTCCTGCTGGTCCTGAGGTACTTGTATATTGAGCTCAAGGATCGCCGGCCCCATTTCCGTGTGTCCAGGGCGACCCCTTGGAAGGCCGGAGGTCGTTCAGTCCTGTCATTTGTCCGCCATATTCCATTCATCCTGAGGACAGCCGCTTTGTGCTTGATAGTGGTGGCGATCGCTCGTCCCCGTTCCTCGACCAAGGTTGACAGGGTGGACACCGAGGGAATAGACATAGTCCTGGCGATGGATGTCTCGACGAGTATGCTCGCGAGGGATTTCACTCCCGACAGGATCAGCGCGGCTAAAGACATAGCGATAGAGTTCATATCCCAGCGCCCTACTGACCGCATGGGAATCGTTGTCTTCGCCGGGGAAAGCTACACTCAGTGCCCACTCACCACTGACCGGGCTACCCTGATCAACTTGATGAAGGAGATTTCCACGGACCTTATCGAAGACGGCACCGCGATCGGAAACGGCCTCGCGACAGCTGTGGCCAGGATCAAGGATTCGGATGCCAAGAGTCGGGTCGTGATTCTCCTCACCGACGGAGTCAACAATAGTGGCGAGGTGGCCCCTGAGACCGCCGCTGAGATCGCCAAGACTTATGGGATAAGGGTTTACACAATCGGCGTTGGAGCTAATGGCGAGGCGCCTTATCCGGTGATGACCCCTTGGGGCGTCCAGGTCCAGAACATGAAGGTCGAGATCGATGAGAAACTTCTCTCGAACATAGCGGCCACAACCGGGGGACGTTATTTCAGGGCCACCGACAACACCAAGCTTTCGGAGATATATTCAGAGATCAACAAGATGGAGAAGGCCAAGGTGAGTGTGGACAGTTTCCCCGTTTACAAGGAACTTTTTGGAGGATATGCCCTCGCGGCGCTGATTTGCCTGCTCCTTGAGATCCTGATCAAAACTTTAGTATTGAGGAGGTTGCCATGATCATATTCGCTCATTCGGAATACCTTCTGCTCCTGCTTCTGATCCCGTTCTTCTTCCTTGGCATGGCCTTGTGGATGGGAGCGCGGCGCCGTCGTCTCCGGGCGATCGGAGATGAGGAACTGGTGAACCAGCTGATGCCTTCTTGGTCCCGCTCGAAAAGATGGGTGAGGACTATAATATATTCCCTCGCGTTTTTCTTCTTCGTCATAGGTCTTTCCAGGCCTCAGATCGGAGCCAAACTCAAGGAATATAAGGTCAAGGGCGCTGAGATCATGGTCGTCCTGGATGTCTCCAACTCCATGCTCGCGAAGGATTATTCCCCGAACAGGCTTGAGAGGGCGAAACTCGCCATCTCGAGGATAACCGACAAGCTCCAGGGGGACAGGATTGGTCTGATAATCTTCGCCGGCAGCTCGTTCGTTCAGCTCCCGATCACCACTGACTACGTGAGTGCCAAGATGTTCCTGAACAACATCTCCACAGAGTCGATACCCATTCAGGGAACCGCTATAGGTGATGCGATCAACACCGCCGTCAGGAGTTTCAGCGCCCAAAGCGAGAACAGCCGGGCAATAATTGTCATCACTGACGGAGAGAACCATGAGGACGATGCCGTGGCGGCGGCTTCCCAGGCCGCGGAGGCCGGAGTGAAGGTATATACGATTGGCGTGGGATCCGCTGAGGGACAGCCGATTCCGATGGGTGGCAGCCTTCTGAAAGATAAGGAGGGGAATATAGTTGTGACTAAACTCGATGAGGAGACCCTTAAAGAGATCGCTTCGGCGGGCGGTGGAGCTTATGTCCATGCCGGAAATGACGAGTTTGGACTTACCCCCATCGTGAATGACATAAGGAAAATGCAGGAAGAGGAGTACAGCTCAGTGGTCTTTGAGGAATATGACGAGCAGTTCATGTATTTCCTCGCGATCGCGCTGGCTCTGTTCGTCCTTGAGATGTTGATCGGGGAGAGGCGCTCCCGCAGGCATTTGTTTGACAAAAGATGATAAGAGTATTCAAATACATTCTCTCTTTATCCGTCTTTCTACTGGCCAGCATGGAAATTGGTGCCCAGGTTGACAGGAGGGAGGTCCGTTCCGGTAACCGCCAGTTCTCCAAAGGCAACTGGCAGAGAAGTGAGATTGATTACAGGAAGGCCCTGGTCAAGGACACCGCCTCCTTCGCGGCTTCCTACAACCTTGCTGGAGCCTTGTATCGGCAAGATAATTTTGAGGAGGCAGGAAAGTCTCTGGAAAAATTGAAAGAGGTGGCTCCTGAGAATGCCTATGCCGCTGATTATTACTACAATCTGGGTAATGTGGCCGTTCAGAAGAAAGATTGGGCAGGAGCGGTGGACGCTTATAAGCAGTCTCTCCTGAGGAGGCCGGATGACATGGACGCCAAGGAGAATTATGCCTATGCCAAGCAGATGCTCCAGAAGAATGGCGGCGGCGGTGGCGGAGACAACCAGAACCAGGACCAGAATCAGAATCAGGATAACCAGAACCAGGATAATCAGGATCAGAATAATCAGGATAATCAGAATAACCAGGACAACCAGGACCAGAATAAGGACCAGAACCAGGGGCAAGGTCAGGGTGATGCCAAGATATCGCCCCAGCAGGCCCAGCAGATGTTGAATGCCATCCAGGCCCGGGAGAAAGAGACTCAGGACAAGGTCAACAAGGAAAAAGCCGCGGTTCTCAAATCCCGCCAGAAGGACAAGAATTGGTAATGATGAAGAGGTTTTTATGCATATTCGCCCTCGTGGCCATGTCGCTTCCCGTTCTCGCGCAGAACGCCATCAAGGTGGAAGCCCCTAATGTTGTCGCGGCTGATGAGCGCTTCAATGTGACTTTCATTATTGAGGGGGAAAAGAACCCTACAGACTTCTCCTGGTCGCAAGGCGATGATTTCCAATTGGTTTGGGGACCTCAGAAAGGATCTTCCACAAGCATCCAGATCATCAATGGAAAGAGAACATCCTCGCATCAGACCACTTTTACCTACATCCTTCTGCCCAAAGCTACCGGTACTTTCCAGATTCCGGCGGCCTCGGCCAAACTCGCCGGTGAGACTATCCATTCATCTCAGGTCTCGATTCAGGTCGTGACGGATGCCAGTTCCTCTTCAGGCGGTCAGGGATCGCAGGCTCCCTCCCAAGGCTCTTCCCAGGGTGGCTCAACCGAGTCACGCCAGCGCGCGGCCTCCGGAGAGATCCCGTCCGAGGACCTTTTCATGAGACTCTCCCTTAACCGTTCGGAAGTCTATCTCGGAGAGCCGGTCACGGCGACATTGAAGCTCTACCAGAGGGTCAATATCGCGGGTTTTGAAAATGCCAAGTTCCCTTCTTTCAATGGGTTCTGGAGTCAGGAGACATATTCACCAAGCAATATCGAGTTCAAGCGCGAGAGCTTCGACGACAAGATTTACAACACGGCGGTTCTGAGGTCGTATGTGCTGATCCCTCAGCAGTCCGGGACCGTCACCATCGATCCGGCGGAACTGGTTTGCCTTGTCAATGTGAGGGTCAACACCGGGACTTCGAACAGCATTTTCGACAGTTTCTTCCAAGATGACACCCGCACGATCAGGAAGAGGGTGACCACGTCTCCCCTTAAAGTCAAAGTCAAGCCCCTTCCTTCCGGACAACCCGCCTCTTTCGGCGGTGGAGTTGGAAGTTTCGGAATATCCGCCCGGCTCTCTTCGAACGAATTGAAGACGCATGACGCCGGATCGCTAGTCATTACTATCTCAGGTCGCGGCAACGTGTCCCTTCTTGAAGAACCGAAGGTCAGTTTCCCTCCTGATTTCGAGGTCTATGACACCAAGTCCACTGAAAACACGGACAAGAGCAATGGGGGAACTTCCGGAAGCAAGTCCTTCGAGTTCCCGTTCATTCCCCGCAGCGCCGGTGATTTCACCATTCCTCCCGTGGAATATTCCTACTTCGACATCAATTCCGGGAAATACGTGACTCTCAAGACCGCCCCTCTCCAGATCAAGGTGAACAAAGGGAAGGGCTCGGAGTCTTCCGGCCCCGTCACGGTCACCCCTGGAGTGGAAAGGAGGGATGTCAAGAGCCTCGCTGACGACATCCGTTTCATAACGACCAAGAAGCCGTCTTTCTCCAAGGAAGGTACTTTCTTCCTTGGATCCACCTTGTTCATGATTCTTCTGGGACTGATTGTTCTCGGAGCTGTCGCATTGTGGCTCGCGATGCGGAAAGCCGCCGCGATGAGAGCGGATGTCGCAATGACCAAGAACCGCAGGGCTACCAAGATGGCTAAGGCCAGGCTCAAGCAGGCCGGTGATTTCCTCGAGAAGAATCTCTATACCGCTTTCTATGAGGAGCTTCACAAGGCTTTGATCGGTTTCATCTCAGACAAGCTTAACATGGATATGACTGACATCAGCGGAGATAATATCGCCTCTGCCCTGCTTGAGGGAGGGGTTTCCCAGGAAGACACGGACGCTTTCACTGGCCTTCTCGAAGCATGCGAGTTCGCCAGATACTCTCCTGACGCCGGCCATGAGGCCATGAACGCCCATTACGACACCGCAGTCAGGGTCATCACAGCCATCGATTCCAGCCTGAAGTCCGGTAAGTCCAAGTCCAAGGTGGCCGCTTCGGCTATCGCGATCTTGCTTTCTCTGGGACTATCCTTCAATGGCTTCGCGCAGGATATGGTCGTGGCTTCAGCTGATACTGTTGCCACAAAGGCGGCAGGCGGAGATCTTTGGCAGGAAGGTGTCTCGGCATATTCGGATAACCGTTTCAAGGACGCCGCTGATTCTTGGGAGGCGATCATCGCCTCGGGTGTCGCTTCACCGGAGCTTTATTGCAACATCGGTGACGCCTATTTCAAACAAGGTAATTACCCGAAAGCCATATTGAATTATGAGCGGGCTCTCAAGTTGGATCCTTCCTTCACGGACGCCCGTTACAATCTGGATTTCGCCCAAAGCTTCACACAGGACAAAATCGAGGCGGTTCCTGAGTTCATTCTCGAAAGTGTCGGCCGGAAGATTTGCTATGTCTTGGGATCCGACACCTGGGCTGTCCTGTTCCTCGTTTTCTTGGCTCTGACAGCGGCGTGTGTATTGGTTTTCCTGCTTGGAGCCTCGCCGGTGAAGCGTAAGGTCGGATTCTATTGCGGGATAGTGTTATTGCTCCTGTCGCTGCTCTGCCTTGACTTCTCGGCATGGCAGAAGAGGGACTACGCCAAGAAAGACAGCGCCATTGTCATGCTCCCCGTGTCTTCAGTAAAGAGCTCTCCCTCAGGAGGGAAGGATCTCTTCGTGATTCATGAGGGCACGAAGGTGAAGATTCTCGACAATGTCGGTGACTGGCAAAACATATCCCTGGCGGATGGCCGCCAGGGATGGATTGAGGCTTCGGCGATCGAGGTCATATAGACCCCTTCAGGCTAAGCCGGTATTACTCCCATTCGATTGTCGCGACGGGTTTGTCTGAGAAATCCCAAAGAACCCTGTTGATGCCGGGTACTTCAGCGATTATCCTGTCACGGATTGTGCAAAGCGTCGTCCAAGGAATCTCAACGGATTTGGCTGTGACGGCGTCTTTTGTCTGGACGGCACGTATCACCGCGGCCCATCCCATATAGCGCTTACCGTCCTTGATTCCGGTGGATTTCACGTCGGGAATGGCAACGAAATACTGCCAAGGAGTGGGATCTATCTTGTCGATTTCCTCACGGAAAATGGCGTCAGCCTCGCGTACCGCCTCAAGGCGGTCACGGGTGATGGCTCCGGTGCACCTCACACCAAGTCCGGGGCCGGGGAACGGCTGGCGATAAACCATGTTGTCGGGAAGGCCGAGAGCCTTGCCCACCACGCGAACCTCGTCCTTATAGAGAAGTTTGATAGGCTCAACCAGTTCGAAATCAAGACCTTCAGGAAGACCTCCCACATTGTGGTGAGCCTTGATACCGTCCTTGGACTCGAGGATGTCAGGGTAGATGGTTCCCTGTCCGAGGAACTTGATTCCTTCCAGTTTGGAGGCCTCCTCGGCGAAAACATCTATAAACTCCTTGCCGATGATCTTCCTCTTGGTCTCAGGATCGGCCACTCCGGCGAGTTTGCCAAGGAACCTGTCCACCGCATCCACGTAGATAAGGTTGGCGCCTAACTCTTCCTTGAAAACACGGATCACTTGCTCCGGCTCTCCCTTGCGGAGGAGTCCATGGTTGACATGCACGCAGACCAATTGATCACCTATCGCCTTGATTAGCAGGGCGGCGACAACAGAAGAGTCAACACCTCCCGAGAGGGCGAGCAGCACTTTCTTATCCCCAACTTGTTTCCTGACTGCGGCGATCTGCTCGTCGATAAAAGCCTGGGCTAATTCCGGAGAGGTGATTCTCTCCATTGTTTCCGGTCTCACATTAGGATCCATTTTCTTTCTTGTATTAATTGTTGAATATTATTGGTCAAAGAGTCTGTCCGCCGATAAACTCCCGCAAGATGGAGGTGGGAGGGATGGCGGCGATCTCCGAGGGTTGGAGAGCGACGATGTAGTCGAGGAACTTCAGTAGCCTGACAGCCTCGGTGTAAGCCGGGGAACTCGGCGATATTCTCCGCAGCAGGGGCTCCGCGTAGTATTTCAGGAGCGGAAGCTCGAAAATGACTCCGGAGTTGAACAGGAAGTCTGCGTTCTCCTGATAAGGGAAGATGTTGCGCATCTCACCGCGGCGCACGCTGTTCCACCTTAGAAGAGTCTCTTCCGGAGTGGTGTTCCTTGTGCGGTTGTCCCTGACCATCCTTCTGAGCAACCTGTTGTCTGATGTGGAAAGGTTGCTGTTCTCGTCAAGGTTCAGGGAGGTCATGGCGGACACATATACCCGGAATATCCTTGAATTGTCAACCGCTGAGGTCATCTCTGGATTAAGGGCGTGGATGCCTTCCATGATGAGGATATCCTTCTCCTCAAGGCGAAGATTGTTGCCGACATATACCCTTTTCCCTTGGGTGAAGTCGTATTTTGGAATCTCGACTTCCTTCCCCTCGAGAAGGTCATTTAGCTGGCTGTTAAGTAGTTCCAGATCCATTGCATGGAGCGACTCGAAGTCCAGTTTCCCGTCCTCGTCGAGCGGGGTCTTGTCCCGGTCCACGAAATAGTTGTCCAGCTCGATAACTTTGGGTTTAAGCCCAAGCACTTTACATTGCAGGGCTATCCTGAGGGAAGAGGATGTCTTTCCGCTTGAGGAAGGACCGGCTATCATGACTATACGCTTCTCGGCGCGGTTCTCATAGATTTTGTCGGCCACGCGGGCATAGTTCCTCTCGTGGAGAGCCTCGGCGAGATTGATGATCTCAACCGCCCTCCCGGCCTTGATGGCGGAGTTGAGAGTACCGACGCTCTCTATCCCGATGATCGAGCACCAGTCTGTATATTCATTTAAGGTGGCGGTTATCTTCGCATGCCTTTTCATCGGCATAACCTTCGTGAAATCAGTCATGTTCGGGCCTTGCAGGCAGAAACCGTCCCCGATGCCTGTGATGTCGAAAGTCTTGAGAAGACCTGTCGAAGGGATCAGCGGTCCATGGAAGGAGTCGGCGTTGCCGTCGAGGTAATATACGCTGCAAGTGAATGTGCCCAGGCTTTTCTGGAGGCTGGCCTTGTGGGGTTGGTTATTCTTCAGGAATATTTCCTGGGCCTCCTCGGAGAACATCTTGACTTTTTTGTACGGGAGGTCCTTGGAGATGATTTCCTTCATCTTTGCCTTGATGTCATCGATCTCCTCATCGGTGACATAGTGGACTTTGGCTCTCCCGTCCTCCTGTTTCCCGAGCTCGTGGAGCTCACAGTACAGTCCGCTCGGCAGTGAATGGTCCACCACAAGGACCTTGTCCGGGTACAAGGATCTCACAGCGTTCTGTAACACGAAACAAAGAGATCTGAGGTAACATCTCCTGCCATCCGGATGATTGAAACCGATGAATTCGACCTGGTGGAAAAGCATTGGCCTGTAATCCAGCTCTTTGAGCTTATTGTCCACGAGAGCCGCTATCACATCTAGCTTCTGGCCTGTCTTGGGGTCTGTGACGGTCTTGCACCATTTCTTGGACAAATCTTCCAAAGTGCCACCCATCTCGATCCTGTGGTTTTTCCCGTCGTTTTTGCAGAAAACTGTAATTTCCTTGTTGCCCATAATGCGTAGTCTATTCTTACAAATATACTTAAATCCGCAATCTTTTTGTATTTTTATGGGAGATAATTTCACAGTCATGAGACGTTTATTATTTTTCATCACTCTAGCGATCATTTCTTTCTCGCCTCTTCGGGCCCAGCAGACCGGTACTACCTATACCAGGCCGGTGGTGGACATGACCGGATACACCTTTTCTGACCAGCATTTCACTAGCCTTTACGCCTCCGCTGACGCTAAATATGCGTGGCGGAACTGGAAAGGAAGCTTCAAGAAGTGGCAGAAGAATTTCAGGGCCGATCTGAGTGAGACCCTTGGGGTTACACGGATCTCGGAGGACCTTAAGGGTTTCAAACCGGAAGCCCGGCAGATAGACAGCGAGGACATGGGTGACTACACCCGCGAGCGCTGGGAGATAATGACCGAGCCGGATGTCTCCCTCCCGGTTGTCATCCTGCGCCCTAAGAACCTTCAAGGCAAGACCGGACTGATGATAACGCCCCACGGCCATTCCCTGAACACGGAATTGTATGCCGGAATCTACTGGAGCGAGAGTGACAGGTCACTTGCCGAGGACGGCGAGAGGAATATAGCCCTGCAGGCTGTAAAGGAGGGGTTGATCGCTATCGCTCCGACCACCAGGGCCTTCGGGAAGACCCGCATGAAGGTTGACATCGATGCCGACGCCACTTCCTCATGCCACCTGTTCCTTCTCCACGACCTGATGGTCGGCCGGACTCCGATAGGGGACAGGGTGTGGGACATAATGAAGATCATAGACTGGTCTTTGGAGACTCTCCCGGTTGATCCTGAAAAAGTTATGGTCTCCGGCCATTCAGGGGGCGGAACCGCCACCATCTATGCAGGCGCCCTGGACACCAGGATCAAGTACTGCCTTCCTTCCGGCTCGTTCAGCTCCTATGAGAAGAGCATCCTCGCGATGCCTCATTGCGAGTGCAACTATGTGCCGGGAATGCTGAATCTGGGCAATATGGGCGACCTCGCCGGTCTTGTGGCCGGACGTTACCTGTGTGTGATCCAGGGGAATGGCGATCCGATTTTCCCCATCGACGGCGCGAGAGAGGAATTCGCGAAGACGGAGGAGATTTTCAAAGCGGCGGGAAAGGGCAAGTGCGCGCTTGGGGTCGGAGAAGGCGGCCACAGGTATTATAAGACTCCCGCATGGAACTTCATCCATGAGTGCATGGCAGGAAAGTAGGCTATAAAAAACATAAATTTTTGTTTTCACCGGACGGTTTTTCTGTTTTTTAAACAGATTGCCGTCCGGGTTTCTTATATTCGCCCAAAGACTATAAACTCGAACTATGCTTATTAACATTATGGCCGCCAAATGCATTGGAATAGAGGCGGTTCCGGTCACAGTAGAGGTGGACATCACCTCAGGGATAGGGGTCCATCTGGTAGGGCTCGCGGACGTCGCGGTCAAGGAAAGCCTGCTCAGGACAATCACCGCGTTGCAGTCGCTCGGTTTCCATATTCCCGGAAAGAAGATAGTAATCAATCTGGCTCCAGCGGACATGCACAAGAACGGAGGCGGCTATGACCTGCCGATCGCTCTGGGCATCATTGCCGCTTCGGGGCAGAAAGAGTTGCCAGGATTGGGGAAATACATTGTGATGGGCGAGTTGGGCCTGGACGGCTCGCTCCGTGAGATCCAAGGATCCCTGCCGATAGCCGACCTGGCCTCTTCTTTGGGTAAAAAGGGCTGTATTCTGCCTCTGGAGTCAGCCTTGGAGGCTACGGAATGCTCGGGAATAGAGATTTTCGGAGTCAGGAACCTTCTGGAGGTGCTGAGGATTCTCGAGGAGGTTGACGATCCCAGCGACCTTTTGGTCTGGAATACTGATCTGTACAGGGAACGCTCATCAGCGCCCGCGAGGCCCCAGGCTGCTTCCGGCATTATGGATTTCTCGGACATTATCGGGCAGGAAAGCGCCAAGCGCGGGGCCGAAATAGCCGTAAGTGGAGGACATAATCTTATCATGCTCGGTCCGCCTGGAAGCGGGAAGAGTTCCTTGGCCAAGGCTCTGGTCGGGATTCTCCCTCCGATGACGAAGGAGGAGTCGATCGTGACCAGCAAGATATATTCAGTCTATGGGATCAAAGGTTCCGGGATCGGGTTGATACATGAGAGACCTTTCAGGGCGCCTCACTACAGCGCCTCGCTGCCAGCCATAATCGGCGGTGGAGCGGGACAGGACATCCGTCCCGGGGAGGTGACGCTGGCGCATAATGGCATTCTCTTCCTTGATGAATATGGCCAAATGCCAAAATCGGTGCTGGAGGCTCTCCGGGGGCCGATGGAAGACAGGAAGGTGACTATTTCGAGGCTTCGCTCCAAACTTGAATACCCGGCTTCGTTCATGCTTGTCGCGGCGTCAAATCCTTGTCCTTGCGGATATTATGGGGAAGGGGACAGGTGCAGGTGCACACCCGGGCAGCGGGTGGGGTATCTTTCCAAGCTATCCGGGCCGATAATGGACCGGATAGACATCCAGCTCTGGCTACATCCTGTTCAGACCAGGAAACTTGTTGGCCGTAAGAAAGGCGAGCCAAGCTCTGCTGTGGCGGCAAGAGTCTTGGGTGCCAGGAATATCCAGAAAGAGCGTTTCGCGGGAGAGGGGATATTCACGAACGCTGAGATGAGCGGGCGGATGCTTGAGAGATATTGCCATCTCGACCCCGAGTGTTCGGAAGTGATGGGGAAAATAATAGACAAGATTGGCTTGTCCGCGAGGGCATATTCCCGTATTCTCAAGGTTGCCAGGACAATAGCCGACCTGGAAGGATCCGGGAATATCAGACCAGAGTTCCTCGCCGAAGCGGCTTCCTACCGCTTTCTGGACAGGATTGACGGCTTATGATGGCTCAATATTAAAAATAAAGGCTATATTTGTATAACTAAACATTTGTAGCAATGAAAAAATTACTGTTTGCTTTGATCGCTTTCGTGGCGATCTCGACTGTGGCTTCGGCTGCTCCTTACAAAATTGATGACGCCGCTGTTGACAACGCGATCGAAAGTGCTGTGGAGGTTTCTCCCGTCTCTTTCCTGAGCGAGGTTCCCGCCCAGCTTCCCGCCGGAATGCCTGCTTCAGCTTCCGTTTCCGCTGGTAAGAGCCCTGTTGGCGCTATCCTTCTCACCTTCTTCCTCGGCGGATTCGGCGTTCATCGCCACTATATGGGTACTCGTCCCTGGATGTGGGCTATCTATACCTTCACTGTTGGAGGCATTTTCGGTGTCGTCCCGTTCGTGGATTTCATCGTAGAGATAGTGGCCGCGGTTGAGGACAACTCAGTCGCGCGCTATTGCGGCAACACCTCATTCTTCATGTGGGGTTAATGCTTAGAAAGCTGCTCATAACAGCATTGATTATCATCTCCATCCCGGCCGCCGCACAGAGGCGGGTCTCGGCCGCGATGGAGGTGAAAACTTTATATGGTGGCAAGGTCACTACCGTCGGCAGCAAGGTGTTCTGCGCCTCTTCCGGCCGGCTGGTCCAGGTCTTTGATTCACCGTATCTTTACTACACTGTCACTAATCCTGACGGTGAGTTCAAAATCTATATTCCCGGATCGAATGAGGTCTATTCAGAGCGCAAGGAGGACTACAGCGACCGGGACAACCTTCTTTACTTGTTCTTGTCCGGCCATGGCGATGACCTTGGACTCGGATATTATGGCTATAAGCTTTCCTCGACGACCCGTGAGGAAGGCGGCTTGCTGAGACGGACCTATCTACCGTCAGTCCCTGGAAAGGGAGTGGCCAAGGTGGAACTGGTCCTGGAAAATTATCTGCCTATTTATCTGGCATATTACAATGATAAGGGAGCGGTCGTGAGCAGGACTTACCTGTCCTCCTACAACCGTTTTTCCAATCTTATGCTCCCTTTGCGGGTGACTTCCGTCCAATATACCTCAAAGAAGGACTCCACGCTTGTGAGGACCATCTATTCCGATGTCGTGGTGGATGGACAAGACCCGATGTTTGATTTCAAGGTGCCTTCTGATGCCAAGCCCTTGAAGAATCTTCCGAAGACAAGGAAGTGACATCGTGATGCCCCGCGGCCTTCTCATCATTCTATTATGTCTCTTGCCTGTCGGCACGTCGGGGCAAGTCAGGGGAATACTTGGGTTTCCTGACAGGGTGATGTCATCGTCGAGGATTGGCCGGGCATCATCGAGACAGATCTCCCTAATGCCTGTTCCGGACACTTCCACAGTCATATTCCCGCAGTCCGGAACCAAGGCTGTATCGGAAGAATACACTTTCTTCAATCATTTGATAGATAATAATTTGAAGCAGGACGCAAGGACTCTGTCGCTCTCCGCTTTCGCTCCCTCTGACACGGTTGATTACCTTCGGGCCATAATCCTTTTCTCGGATCGTAAGTTCTCTCAGGCCTCCTCTCTTTTCGCCAAAGTCCCGATTGAATCACCCTTCGGGCCAGAGTCTTTTTTTTACAGGACTCTCTCGTTGGCAAGTCTTGGGGATTATGATGGTGCTTCGGCTCTTCTATCATCCCCTGCGCTTCCCGCGACTTTCTCTGAAGGTGGTCCCTACGCTGAGCTGACCGCTCTTCAGTCCGCCGGACTGGCTTTGCTCAAAGGTGATAAAAACAATTGGAACAGAGAGAGTTCCGCTTTCACTTTTGACAATTATGCCTTAGCGGAAAGCGAGAGGATCCTGTCTGAGATCGCCGTGGGGCGTTTTGACACTGGAGGGAGGAAAGCTGGCTTGGCAGCTTTGGCCTCGGCGGTTATACCCGGGGCAGGTAAAGTCTATGCGGGTCGTCTGGGAGAAGGCGTCGCCGCTTTTATGACCGTCGGCTCGCTTGGCGCTATCACGGCGGAGAATTGGAAAAAGCATGGATTAAAAGACTGGCGGACAATACTTGCCGGATCCTTGTGCGCCACTTTTTATCTCGGGAATATCTATGGCAGCTATATGTCTGTCAGCATTGAGAAAGAACAAAGAACAGCTAATGAGAACGCGACTATTGTTTATCATCTCCATCTGCCTCTTCGTTCCGTTTTCCGCTAAGGGACAAGAGGTTCCGGAAGGTAGTCCGCTGGAGACAGCCCTCCGGTGGGAGAGGGTCGTGTTCTCTTCGGATAATCCGGGAACCGCGAATATGGCCTTGATTAAGAAGGCCGATTGCTATTATCAGGCTTCCATGCCGGATGAGGCACTCAGGACTCTGGAACGCGTTAAAATGTATTTCCTTGACCCGGAGACCGCCTCTGATGTACTGATCCTTAAGTCGCGTTACAGTGAGGCTGCCGGGGATTTTGGGGCCGCTTTAGGTTTTCTTGAGGAAAGTGGTAAAGCGGGAGAGTCCCCGGAGATGTATGCGGTGCTTCTCGCCTCAACCTGGAGGCTTGCGGAATCCCGTGAGCAGGCGTTGAGACTCGCCACTTCAGAAGAAGAAAAAGATGCTGTGATGAGGCTGTTCAAGAAGGCTCCTCGCCTCCGCAAAGAGAATACGGCCGCTGTCCTGTCGTTCATTCCTCCAGCAGGACAAATATACCTTGGACGCCCCTGGGAGGGAATTTTGTCTATGATTCTGAACGCTGGAGCCGCCGGGTTGACAGCGTATGAGCTTGTCGGACACGATTGGATAAGCGGTTTCCTCGGGGGAGGATTGCTTCTGAACGAGACCTTCTTTAAAGCCAATATCGAAAGAAACATCTCGTCTGTCGATGAGTTTAACAAACGCTCGATAAAGGAGTTCTGTGTCTCTTTGGAAAACCTGCTCGGTGAGATCAGGGAAAAGGGGCTTTAATCCTCCCAGCTGATAGTCCTGGACTCGTCAGGATTGACTTTTATGCTGACCTTCAAAGTTTCTTCAGGAAGGATCTCCTCGATGTTCTCAGGCCATTCGATCACACATAGGAAGCCACTGTCCACATAATCATAAAAGCCGATGTCGAAGGCTTCCTCAATCTTATTAAGGCGGTAGAAATCAAAATGGTACATTGGCTCCCCATCGCCTGTCCTATATTCATTCACGATGGCGAAAGTCGGGGAACTGACAGCGTCTTCCCGGACACCCAGGCTGCGGCAGAGAGCTGTTGTGAAAGTGGTCTTGCCGGCGCCCATCGGGGCATAGAAGGCGATGATTTTCCTGTCTCCAATCTCGGACAGGAATTCCCCTGCGGCCCTGTCCAAGTCATTCAGGTTTTGGATGTTGATCTCGTGTCTCATAGTTACCTTGGCCTTAACCAAATCTCAGGGTTTTGGGGCGTTTTCCCGGACCAAATCTGGAAATGGAGTTGTGTCTCACCTCCGATGGTGTCAACCGTACCGAGAGCCTGGCCTGTCTTGACCTTGTCGCCTTTCTTCACGCTGACATCATCCATCTTGCAATAGAATGAGAAGAAATTGCCATGCTGGACGAGAACGCATTTATTGTAGCCAGGCATCACGACAATCTGCTTCACTTCTCCATCAAATACGGCCTTGATGGTTGATCCTTGCCCGAGGGCGATGGATACACCGTTATTGAAAGGTAACTTAAGTTTCGGATACAGAGGGTCATAGCGCTGGCCGTAATGCTCCACCACGGCGCCTTCAGCCGGCCAAGGCAGTTTGCCTTTATTCGCCTCGAACTTCTTCGCGAGAGTGTAATCGATAGGTTTCGGCGGCTCTTTCTTGGCGGTAGTCTTTCCTCCTGAGCCTTTGGATCCTCCCTTGTCGTCGAGGGCCTGGCTGATTATCCTCTGGATCTCCCGGTTGAGAGCCTCAACCTCTTTCTGTTTCTTGGACAGGTCTTGCTGGTATTTCTTCTTGTCTCGTTTCAGCTGGTTGACCAGTTTCTGAGAGTCGGTTTGCTCCGCCTGAAGTTTTCCCATGTCGGCTACCCTCTGTTCCCTGAGGACCTCCGCGTCTTTACGCAAAGCGGCCAGTTCCTCGCGTTGCTTCTCGAGAGAGTCTTTGGCGGCGATTATATTGCTGGCTTGGGTGTTCATCTGTTTTGACAGGTCTCTAAGGTACCCATACCTGCGGAAAGCCTGTCCCACATTGTCGCTGGCCAGGATATACATGTACCAGACCTTCGGATTGCGGTTCCTGTAGGCACCACGGACGAGTTTCTCGTAGTAGTCCGACAGGGTGTCAAGTTTGGTCTGCATGGCCTTGATGTCATTCTCTTTCGAGGATATCGCTCCGCTCAACCCGGCGATCTCACGGTCACTCTCAGCGACCAGCTCTTTCCTGGCGTCCACTTTTTTGCGGATAAGAGACAGGTGGTTGACTGCGTTCGCGCTCTTGGTGGCGATAGCCTTTATCTGGCTGTCTAGGATCGCGATCTCCTTCTGCAGCCGTGCCCTTTTACTCTCCTGCGCTTTCGTGTCCTGAGCGTATAGCCCCAAGGATCCCGCCACAAGGGAGAGGATCACGCTCAAAATGAATATTCGCAGGCTTTGTCTCATTCCTTACCCTCTGATCGCTTATTGGCGGCTTGGGTCCTGTAAACCTTTGCCAAGTCATTTTCTCCCAGAGCCTCAAGTACTTCCGCATAATGATCCATGCATGTGGCGCTTTCCTTCCCGCCATAGATCATAGCTCTCTTGAACACCGCCTTCGCTTCCTGGTCCTTCCCGAGAAGGTGCAGGATCCAACCGTAGGTGTCCAGGTAGGTGGAGTTGTCAGGCTCTTTATCTATAGTCTTCTTGCTCATGGCGCAGGCCTTCTTCAGGCTCTTGCCTTTGAGTGAGAGGTAGTATGCATAGTTGTTCAGGGTGGGGGAATATTCCGGATTGGCTTTCAGGACTTTCTTGTAGCAGTCAAAAGCCTCTTTCTCCATCCCCATCTCATGGTACATGTCACCGATATTGGCAAGGGCCGGAATGGTCACCGACGTGTCATTCGGCGCGATCTCTATGATTTTGAGACTGTTGTTGATTATTCCCTGCCAGTCCTTCTTGTTATAGAGGGCGACATTCTTCATCTCGTAGAGACCTGGCTCTTTAGGGAACCTGATCAAGGCGCTGTCAACGGCCGGGATGAGGGCGTCCCAATCGCTTTGGTATCCGAGCAACTGGATGTAGGTGGCGGCCGCGTCAAGGCTACCAGGGTTCTTCACCATGTTCTGACGGATAAGCGCCTTCCCTTTTTCAGTCCTCTCCGTGGCGTAGTAATACATGCCGGCCGGCTTAAGGACGTTGCTGTCCGCCGGATGGTGAAGCGTCAAGTAGTCGTACAGGGAGTCAATGCTGGACTGGTAGTTCTGGATGAACCTCGGCTCGGATCTCTGGAGCAGCATTCCCAGGTACTGTGTCTTGGCATTGGAGTCTGTCTGGTCGTCCTCGATGAACCGGCGCAGTGACTTGAAATAGCCACCGTAGTTCCTGCGGATGCGCCACACTTCTGCCTCGCCTAATATGGCGGGGATATAATCTCCTTGAAGCTCAACGGCTTCCCTGTAGTAGGCGAGGGCGGCCGTGTCCTTGTATTCAGCCAGACTGTGGTCTCCGAGCTTGGTCAGCACGTAGGGGGAGGAATATTCCTTGTTGTAATTCTCAAGGACTTTCAACGCCTCCGCCGGTTTGTTCTGGCGGAGAAGAATGTCATATTTGGTGACAGTGACGTTCTCGTTTTTCCCGAAGGCGGCCTCGATCTGGTCCATCGCCGCGATGGCTTTGTCAAACTGGTTCTGCTTCAGGTACAAGTTGACCAGGGTGAAGTAGATGTCGTTTTTCTTTGGATATTCCTTCAGCAGCTCCTCGTAAGTCGCGATCGTGAGGTCGTCCTCTCCGGTCATCGAATACGCCATCGCGAGCCTGTCTTTGTACCAGTAGTTTGAAGGATCAAGCGCGGAGGCTTTCTTGAACGCGTCCTGGGCTCCTTTCACGTCCCTGCTGTAAAGACCGCACATGCCGAGGTAATACCATGCGGCGTCATTGCTTGGATCGGCTTTCAGGATCTCCTCGAGAAGCTTTCCGGCTTTGCCTATTTGTCCGTCACCAATGTACCCGACCGCGTCGACAAGCTTGCCGTCTTCCTTCCATGAGGCGCTCTCCTTGTTCTGGGAGAGGGCCAGTCCAGTTGAAAGGCAACAAAGCGCCAGCAGCGAGGCGATTATTCTTGTAGCTAGTCTCATAATATTCAGACCATCATACAAAAATAATGCTTTTCCTCGAAAATAGAGTATTTATTGACGGTAAAGACTTCCTTTATCTGCCTCCGGAGTGGCCTCCGCCGGAGAAGCCTCCGCCACCGCCGAAGGAAGTGTGGCCTCCTCCTCCGAGAGACGAGCTCCTGCTGGCGGCGTAGGTGGTGGCCGCGCGGTTGAAGTAGCGCGTCGAGTCGTTGAAGGTGCTCCACATCACCGTAGGAGTCACATTCTGGAACTGCTCCATGGTCTTTGAGAGGGTGAAATATTCAGGGCAGACCTTCTTGAAGTCCTTATAGACCTGCTCCGCAATCCCATAGAGCGAGGCGAACACAAGATAATTGTTCCACAGTCCGACCTCGACAGCGCCCCTGTCCTGGATGAGGGTGAAGTCTTTCAGGAACTTCTTGAGACCGAACACCTCACGTACCTCCCTGGCTTTCAGGGTCCTCAAGGTCATGGAAGAATCCTTGATCTTGTTTTGCCAATTGTAGATCCGCTTACCGTTCTTGTTGGCCCATCTTCTCAGCTCCTTTTTCTGAAGAATCGAGTCTTCTCCGGCGGCCTCCTTGAAGAAATTGTAGATGTCCAGCTCCAGGTTGAGGTCCGGACCGGATGCGTCGTCATCAGTGAGAGTCAGCTCATTGATCTTGAACGCCGGATCCCCGTCCAACTGAGGAACCAGCTGGAAAGCTCCCCGGTAGAAAAGGCGCATCATGTAAGCCGCTATCAGCTTGTCGCTTCCGTCCAGGCTGCTCTTCGAAACGGTCTGCGGTGAGATAAGCTTCATTATATTCAAAGACTTTCTCAGGTCTCCGTCCACAGGAACTCCCCTGAACCAATCGACATCGCTTTCCTTGCCGCCCAGGAGCTCTTTCCTGCGCTTCCGGTTGCTGATCTCCACCCAGATGAGGCCTCCTACTATCCCGAGGCTGATAAGTCCGAGCAGAGCGAAAAGCATGACTTCGACCAAAGCCTCGAAGAAGTCTTTTCCTCCCTTGTAAGAGCTGCCCTTCAGAGCCTTGTCCTTGACTTTCTCGAAAGTCTTGTCCTCGGTGATAGCGGGATTGAATATTCCTTTCTCGAAACCGAGCATGGCAATGAGCCTGCTCCTGTCGGAGAACGGCTGGGTAGACCAGAACTTGGCTGCCCCATCGACGACCTCGGCCTCACCGTGGAAGCCGAAACCCCAGATCAGGGTGTTCTCGGGAGTGAGGATGGTCCTGTTTTTACGGATAGTCAGGGACACGTCACCTATCCCGCTGTCGGTCGTGGTGATGAACATGAAGTTGAACCCGTCCTTGTCGGAATAGCCCTTCACCAGGCCGGTGAGGGTGTACGAGACAGTGTAGGTGTGGGGCCCGTTACTGCCCACGCCCCAGCAGAGCTCATAGCCTCCGGACTTCCTGACAAGGCCGCACCGGAAGGCCTTCTCTTCACGGGTACGTTCTATGTCCCAATTGGCTCCTTCGCTCGCGTAAGTGGTTCCGCTCTCGTCTGAGACACTCAGACCACTGATGTCCATCTTGCCGAGGTTCTCCTTGCCGAGATACCATTCGGTGATGCTTCCCGCGACATCGATTTCCCAGACTTCCCTGACGAGCGCCGAGCCATCGTCCTGTAATTCAACATCTATCCGCACCGACTCGACCTGGCTTTGACCAAGGGAGGGAACGGATAGACTCAAAAGGACGACGCCCAGGATAATCCCAAGCCGCCGCATAGCTTTTTATTTGTTGAATATGTCAGAGACAGAAGGGGCCTCAGCCTTCGCGGTATCCTCAGGCAGGAGGTCATGGGTGGTGAAGCCGAACATCGAGGCGACCAGGTTGGAAGGGAACTGGCGGACCATCATGTTCAGTTTCGTCACGGAGTCGTTATACACCATCCTGGAGAGACGCACGTTCTCCTCGTACTGGCGGATGCTGGCCATGGTGTCCGCGAACATCGTGTTGGCCTTGAGGTCAGGGTAGGCCTCGGCCACGGCGGAGAGGCGGGTCAGGACGCTTGTGATAGCGTTCTCCTGGTCGGCGACCTGGTCCGGGGTGACGTTGGTGGCCCTGCGCGAGGCGATGACATCAGTGAGGGTGTCATGCTCGTGGACAGTGTACTGCTTTGTCATCTCAACGAGGTTGGTCAGGGCGTCCCATCTTGACTTGAGCTGGACGTTGATCTGTCCGAAGGCGTTCTTCATCTTCTCCTCCAGGGCGACGAAAGCGCGCTGGGTCCTGATGATGTAAAGGCCGAGTAGTACGACCAGGGCGATGATGATTATTGTTGCCATTGTGTTAAAGGTTTGTTGGTTAGTTGTTTCCGTTATCCGATTACCCAGACGAGCACATGGTTGTCAAAGGTGATGTACTCCAGCTCGAAGTCCTCCTCATAGCCGTCCTTGTGGATGAAGGTGGCATCCAGCTCACCCTCGCCGCGGGGACGGAACCTCTCGACCTCGATCTGCTCGGCGAAGTCCACATGGTAGGCTGAGATAAGCTTGAATATAGCTTCCTTGGCGCACCAGTAGATCGCGAGCTGCTCGTTGCGCTTCTCGTCGTCGAGGTCGTCGATCTCCTCCTCGGAGAGGGCCTTCTTCTCGACAGCCGAGAAGTCCCTGGCCAGGGACTCGATGTCGATGCCCACGTCATCGTTGTCGTTGAGGATCACGGCGACGTACTTGGCGGTGTGGGTGATGCTGATGTTCGTCACGCTGTTCTCCAGGTACGGCTTGCCGTTGTCGTGGTGGCTCAAGTAAACCTTCTCTCCGAAAAGCTCGCAGAGTAAGGCCCTGACGGCCAGCCGCTGCTTGCGGAGCGACTCGCTGCCGATAAATGATATCTCTTCCTCCTCGTCACTGGGCAAAGAGGCAAGTTTCCGAAGTTCCTCCTCGGTCTCGGTTATCTGCCAGACGCCGATTAGCGACCGGCTTTCTTCCAATTCTTTCTTAAGATATAATGCCATGGTTTAATGCTCCCCGGAAATCTCCGGGAAGTGATTTGTTAATATTCAAAAAGGAGTACGACAACGGATCGTCGGACCGTTGGTCCGCCTTGGAAGGGTCAGTCAATACACAACTGGGAGGCTCCATAAATAAATGTTGTCGCTAATATATCACCACAAATATAATGATTTTTTGAAATACAAAGAAAAAAGCCCCGAAAGTTCAGGAAACTTTCGGGGTCGTATTTCAAATTTGAAGGCGATTATTTCTTGCCCTTCTTTATTCCGATGAATTCGATGTCGGAACTTGCGCTGACATACACATTCTTTTCCACTTCTCCGGCGAACATGAGTGTGCTGATTTGCCCATTATACTTCACTGGATCTATGTAATTGTCGCCTATCGACTGTGACCAATCGCCAGAATACTTTGTCCTGACGCTACATTTTATGTTTCCGTCTATGTATTCGTTAGGCTCGAGTTCAACGGTGCGGGTCCATGTGGTGTAACACTTCATTTCCGGCTCAATCGGACTATGCTCAATACCCCTCTGCAAAATCTTCCCTGTGTTAGGATCTATCTTCAAAGTTTTATAATAGAACTTTGGTTTCACCCTCGCGACAGCGGGATTACCCCTGTGATCGACTTTCGCATGAACCTTGAAATACAAGGAGTTGACACATTTGCGGTATTCAGCGGTTTTGTAATTCCCGGTGGTTGAGCGCTGGCAGGTCTGCTGAGAGCCGAGGTACGTTGTTTTGTATGACATCGAGATTCCCTGGTTGGCCTGGTTCATTGTCAGTGCTGAATTACTTCCGTTGTTATCATATTTTGCCAGAACTGAAGCTACTGTAGCTTTGTCCTGGATCAATCCTGAGCCAAGACTTGGATCGCCACCCCTGATGTAAACAGTAACATTGCTTGCTGTGGAGTTTCGTGTGATATTTGAGGTGGAAGTGAACGAGGCTCCGGAATAAGAGGCTGATACGGATGCGTCTAACTTGAAATCTGATGAGTTGTATTCGGAGAATTTGTAGAGCCTGCGTCCATAAGACACCTGGCTGATGAAAACGAACGGGGCACCATTGTATCTCTTGACGGCGTTCTTTACGTCATCTACAGTCACATCAGGACCAAACAGGTTGGAATAGTCATTGTCAGCGGGTGTCACGACCACATTGTAGTACACCTGGGAAAGGTCGTCAAGATGGGTTATCGTGGTATGGGACTGATTGGTGGATACGGAGCTGCTGAACTGGGCGGCGAACTTAAGGTCACAGCCTGCCTTGATGGCGATTTCTTCTTTGCTGCTATAATCTCCAGTGATGGATTTAAGCCTAGCGGGTTGCTTGTAACCGTTTGAATTATACATCTGACGGACGAGTGTTTGGACAGCTTTCTGGACCTCTCCGAAAGTCATCGGAACATCTTCCATGACAAACTTGTTGCCTCCGGTGTCAATGTCCAGGGATATGTCGACATATCCCTGGACATTGACACCGGAGGCAACAAGTTTGTCATGGAAG